>Ga0256914_1003297_pt1 | contig 12787 bp, 9 predicted proteins | sample HulkmetaG_FD_191571 | JGI IMG/M metagenome (GOLD analysis project Ga0256914, IMG submission 191571) | Hydrothermal chimney microbial communities from Main Endeavour vent field at the Juan de Fuca Ridge, Pacific Ocean - Hulk | ecosystem: Environmental > Aquatic > Marine > Hydrothermal vents ...
TCCGGCCGCGGACCGCCCTCGTTCGGACCGTCGCGTCGGCGATCACGATCGGCTCGGGAGGTTCCGCCGGCCGGGAGGGACCGATCGTCCAGATCGGCGCGGCGATCGGGTCGGGGGTCGCCCAGTTCCTCCGGTTCAGCACGCGGCGGATCCGGGTCTTCCTCGGGTGCGGCGCCGGGGCGGGCATCGCCGCCGCCTTTCACGCCCCCCTCGCCGGAGCGACCTTCGCCCTCGAGGTGATCCTCGGCGACTTCAACGTCGGCACCTTCTCCCCCATCCTGATCGCGGCGGCCGTCGGCACCGTGGTCAGCCACGCCCTCGAGGGGCCCGAGCCGCTCTTCGCGGTGCCCCCGGCCAACCTGGCCTCCTGGTGGGAGTACCTGGTCTTTCCCGTGTTCGGCATCGCCTGCGGCATCCTCGGCGTGGCGTTCACGCGCCTGATGGTGGTCTCCGAGCGCCAGTGGGGCCGTCTCCCCCTCCCCCGCTGGATCCAGCCGGCGGTCGGCGGGCTCCTCGTCGGCCTGATGGGCTGGGCGCTCCTCGCCGCCTTCCCGCGGGGCACCTTCGCGGCCCCGGACCTGCTTCCCTTTCCCCCGGTGTCGGGCAACGGCTACGGGCCGATGGTCCAGGCACTCCACGGAGAGCTGCCGGTCCTCGCCCTGCTCGCCCTGGTCGGCGCCAAGATGATCGCGACGGCGATCACCCTCGGTTCCGGCGGTTCCGGCGGGCTGTTCGCCCCGGTCTTCTTCGTCGGGACGATGGCCGGGGGAGCCGTCGGGGTCGGTTTCGCGGCCCTGGTTCCCGGCACCGAGGGACACGTCGTCGCCTACGCGGTCGTCGGGATGGCCGCCGTCGCCGCCGCCTTCACCCACGCTCCCCTGACGATGATCTTCATCCTCGCCGAGATGACCGGCGAGTACTCCCTCGTGCTGCCCCTGATGCTCGCGGCGATCGTCGCCTCGGCCACCGCCCGCCGGCTCTGGCCGTGGAGCGTCTTCACCGCACCCCTGGCCGAGAAGGGGCTCGAGCTCCGCGGCGGCAAGGAGGTCCGCCTGCTCCAGGAATGGCGGGTCTCCGAGCTGGCCACCTGGGAGGCGGTGACCGTCCCCGAGTGGATGCCCCTCCCCGAGCTGCTGCGGGTGGCGCTGAAATCCGAGTTCCGGCAGATCCCGGTCGTCGACGACCAGGGCCGCCTCGTCGGGATCCTGGGGGCGGGGGACCTGGCGGCGGTCCCGGACGACCCGGACCTGCGGCGCCTCCTGGTCGCGCGGGACCTGATGCGGGAGGACCCGCTCTACGTGCACCCGGAGGACACGCTGCTCACGGCGCTCGAGCGCTTCGAGCAGCGGGACGTGGAAGCGCTCCCGGTGGTCGACCGGGAGCGGCACGTGCTCGGGATGATCACCCAGGGCGCGGTGCTGCGCCTGTATCACCGCGAGGTCGTGCGGCGCGCCCTCGAGAGCTGATCCGCCAGCTCCTCGATCGTCGCGAACGCCGACCGCGCGGTCTCCGCCGCGTCGACGCCCTCCCGCCGCTGGCGCAGGAGGGCCGCGCCGAGCAGGGCGTGGATCACGGGACTCGGGGACGCGAGGCAGAGGAACCCGGCGAGCGGGCCCGCGGGGTCGGAGAGAGCGGCCCGCAGCCCGGCCCGGAGCCGCTCGAGGGCCCGCGCCATGGCGTCCTCGTCCAGCTCGATCGCGGGCTCGTCGCCCAGCGGGAGGAGCCCGTCGCCGCCGCGGGGTAGCCGCGGGAGGGCGGAGAGGAGGCCCCGGGGATCCACCGGGGTCATCCCGCGGATCCGCGCCCCCCGGTGGGTCAGGGCGAGGAAACGCGCCCGCGGGTCCCGACCGGCGAGGGTGCCGAGCACCCGCTCGGTCTGCACGAGGAAGCTGGCGAGGGGATACGACGTGGCGAGGGGCTTCCCCGTCCACGACGGAACGGCGAGATCCGCCCGCGGGTGGGGCCGGTTCGGGACCCCCCCGGCGTAGAAGCGGTCCCCGAGGAACGCGAAGTCGAGGCCGGCGGCGAGAACCGGCCATCCACCGAGGATCCAGGCGAGCACGAGCATCGCCGTGCCCACGTTGCCGCCGGTGGGCACGCCGGCCCCCAGCCCGACGGCGGGGGCGAGCCACTCGCCGACCGGCCCGGGGAACGGCACGACCCGCCGCCAGGGAAGTCCGAGGTGGGACGGGTGGGTCACCAGGTCGGCGAGGAGCACGACCCCGGACAACCAGTCCCGGGGGATCCCCTCCACGTGATGCAGGCAGGGCCGGGGCTCGATGACGGCGGCCAGGTCGGGCCGCACGCCTGCCCGGTGGAGCGCGCGGAGGGCGCTGGTGCCGGCGAGCAGGACGGCCCGCTCGCGAAAGGCCGGGAGCAGGGGCAGCAGGTCGTCCAGGCTGGCGCCCGACCCGAGCACGAGGACGGGCCGCCCGCGCCCCCCGGGGAACGCCCGCGGAAGCGGCGGCCCGCCGGGCAGGAGCGGGGCGTTGTCGCGGAGGTTCCGGAGGAAGAGGGGTCCGAGCTCGCCCAGGGTCGCCTGCTCGACCGTCGCCTCGACCCGGGCCGCCCGGAGCAGATCCTCGAGGTCACCGGCCGGGTCACCGGCCACGTCTCCCGGAGGGTCGGCCCGGAACGTCTCGAGGCCGAGAGCCATCCCGGAGACGGCTACCCGGAGGAACCGCTCCCGGGACCCGCACAGCAGGCACCGCGGGCCGGGCCGATCGTCCCGGCCCGCGCGGGAGGCGATCACCGCCCCGGGAAACGCCTCCCCGAGGATCTCGAGGTGGACTCCCTCTCCCCGCGTGAGCACGAGCTCCACGGGGCCGTCCCGCGCGGCCGCCCAGGACCGTGCCCACCCGGCGAGGGAGTCCATCGGCCTTCAGGGGGCCGGGGCCTGCTGCCGGAGCGCCTCCGCCTCGGCGGCAAAGACGTCCTTCCAGGCGGCGAGGCGCGGAGCGATCCGGTGTTCCACCACGTCCGCCACCCGGTGCCAGTCGTGCTCCTCCTGGCCCCGGACGATCTCCTTCAGGTTGACCGTCAGCTCCCCGAGGTCCACCTGTTCCCGCAGGCGGGAGGAGGGCCCGACGACCTGCTCCATGTCCACGGTCAGCCGGGCGATCGACCCGAGCCCCTCGAGGAGGTTGCCGAGGCTGCCCATCGCCTCCGGGAGGGCCCCTTCGCGCAGGTGCCGGGCGATGTTGGGGATCTCCGCGCGCGCCGCGTCCAGGAATCGTCCCGCCGTGGCGAGGGCCCTGAGGGCGATCTCCTCGTTGCTCGTGGCCGTCGCGGTCGCCTGTTCGAACTCGCTCATCGTTCCTCCACGGGCCGACGGGTTCCTGCCGCGGCGCGATGCCGGTTCGTCAAGCCGTTGACGACCGACCCGGCCGGCCCCGCCGCCCGGGCGGCAGAACCCGTGGACCTCCAGCATGTTGTGGCACCCGGCCGCCGCCGGGCGCCGGGCGTCGCCCCGGGAACTTGCACGTCCCGTGCCACGGCAGCTCCCGCCGCACCCCCCACGGCGCCCTTCGGGATAGAATCCCCCCTCCCGCGAAGGGGGGCGGGACGAGGGAACGGGTGACGAGGGTCCGTGACAGGATCGCGATGGCACTCCTCCTGGCCGCCGTCACGCTGGCGGCCACGGGATCGGCCCGCGGGTTCACGCCGCGGACCCGGGCCTTCATCGTCCACCGGGCCCTGGCGCTCCTGCCGCCGGCCCTCGCGCGCCAGTTGTCGCGCCACGAGGACGCCCTGGTCGCCGGCGCCCTCGCCGACTGGTCCCGGGACGCGGAGGGAACGGGGCCCCATGCCCTGGACCCGGGAACGGCCGACGAGGAGCTGGCCCGGCGAATCGACGAGGCAGTGGCCCTCCTCGATCGACACGCGCCGATGCGGGAGGTCGCGCGGGCGTTCGGGCGGATCGCCCACGCGGTCGCCGACCTGTCGTTCGCCCTCGACGTCGGCCCGGACGATCCCCGCGAGGCCTCCTTCTACGGGGAGTTCGCCCGGTACGTGGAGGAACAGGCTCCCCGGGTCCGGCTCGTCTTCCCGGGATGGACAGATCCCCACCTCGCCCGGGACGACGTGCGGGGATTCGCCCGGGCGATCGCCGCGCGGGCCCGTCGGGACTACGACGGAATCCTCCGTTCCTACCACCCCGAGGGGCGGGATCCCCTGCCCCAGGACTTCGACGAGCGTTCCATCGCCTTCGCCGCCGCCTCCCTCGAGCTCTCCCTCGCGGTGACGGCGACGGCCCGGGCGTTCCTCTATGCGTGGTACCGTGCCCACGGAGACCTGGCCGGGGCCCACGGCCTCGGCCCGCACCCCCGGGGCAACCCGTTCGCCGCACCCGGCGAGGAGACCGACCGATGACGAACCGCGTCACCCCCGTTCGCCGCGCCCTGCTCTCCGTCTACGACAAGGACGGCATCGTCGACCTGGCCCGCTCGCTCCACGAGCTCGGCGTCGAGCTGCTCTCCACCGGCGGCACGGCCCGCCTGGTCGAGGAGGCGGGGATTCCCCTGCGCCGGGTCGCCGAGGAGACCGGTTTCCCGGAGATGCTCGACGGCCGGGTGAAGACGCTCCACCCGCGGATCCACGCCGGCATCCTGGCGATCCGCGGGAACCCGAAGCACGAGGAGGACCTGGCCCGCCAGGACGTCCGCCCGATCGACCTCGTCGTCGTGAACCTCTACCCGTTCGAGAAGACGGCCCGGATGGAGGGAATCGGGATCGAGGAGATCGTCGAGATGATCGACATCGGCGGGCCGACGATGGTCCGGGCCGCCGCCAAGAACTTCCGGGACGTGGGCGTGGTCGTCGACCCGCGGGACTACGGCCGGATCGCCGACGAGCTCCGGGAGCAGGGCGGCCTGTCCGACGAGACCCGTTTCCTGCTGGCGCGGAAGGCCTTCCAGCACACCGCCTCCTACGACACGGCGATTTTCTCCTTCCTCAACCAGTTGACGCCGGACGGATCGCGGCGGGTGGACGAGAGCCCGTTCCCGCAGAAGGTCGTCCTCGAGCTGGAAAAGATCCAGGACCTGCGGTACGGGGAGAACCCCCACCAGCGTGCCGCCTTCTACGGCGAGCTCCAGGGGAACGAACCGACCCTGGCCCGGGCGGTCCAGCTCCAGGGGAAGGAACTCTCGTTCAACAACCTTCTCGACCTGGACGGCGCCCTCGCCGCCGTGTCGTCCCTCGGGGAACACGGCTGCGTCGTCGTCAAGCACGGCAACCCCTGCGGGGCCGGCGTGGGCGAGAGCCCGGCGGAGGCGTTCGAGAAGGCCCGGGAGGGAGACCCGGTCAGCGCCTTCGGCGGGATCGTCGCCTTCAACACGCCGATCGATGCGGACGCGGCCGAGCTGCTCCGCGGGATGTTCCTCGAGGCGGTGATCGCGCCCGCCGTCGGCGACGAGGCCCGGGAGATCCTCGCCCGGAAGAAGAAGCTGCGGGTGCTCGCCCTCGGGGGGGACCCGCGGGCGGCGCGGCGCCCCGGCCTCGACGTGCGCCGGGTCTCCGGCGGCTACCTGCTCCAGGACTGGGACACCGACGACGACCTCGCCGACGCGAAGGTGGTCACCGACCGCGCCCCCACCGACGAGGAGTGGGCCGCCCTTCGCTTCGGCTGGCGGCTGGTCCGGCACGTCCGCTCCAACGCGATCGTCTTCTCCCTCGCCGACCGCCTGGTCGGGGTCGGGGCCGGCCAGATGAGCCGGGTCGACTCGGTGAAGATCGCCGCGATGAAGGCGGGAGAGAAATCGAAGGGAGCGGCGATGGCCTCCGACGCCTTCTTCCCCTTCCCGGACGGGGTCGAGGAGGCGGCGAAGGCGGGGGTCACGGCGGTGATCCAGCCGGGGGGCAGCATCCGGGACGAGGAGGTGATCGCGGCCGCGAACCGGCTCGGGCTCGCCATGGTCTTCACCGGCCGCCGTCACTTCCGCCACTGACGGCGGCCGGCGGCGTCACTCGCGGAGGGGCCGCGGCTCGAGGGCCCGGACGTACATCCAGTAGGCGTCGTCCAGGGGCTCGCCGCGGTACCGGAGCGCGACCTCCCGGTGCCTGCGGGCCATCTCGTCGTCGGGCGCCAGCTCGAGGCAGTCCCCGAAGTACCGCCGCGCCTCCACGACGTCCCCCGCCTGGAGCGCCTGGACCCCCAGGTTGTACCACCCGTCGGCGATCCAGCGATCGATCTGCGGCGGGCGGTAGGGCCCGGGGATCCGGTAGAAGATCCGCAGCGCCTCCGGCCAGTCGCCGTCCCGGAAGGCCCGCTTCGCCCTGGCGAGGCGGGCTTCCGCGTCCCGGCGCTCCTTGAGGCGCATCCGCGCCGCTTCCAGCTTCTCGACCAGGTCGAAGTCCAGGGGATCGGCCTTTCGGGCGACCTCGAGGAGCTCCACGGCCTTCGCCTCGTCGCCCCGGCGGAGGGCCTGTTCCGCCTGCCGGACGAGTCGCGGGACATCCCGCTTCGTGTACCGGGGCTCCTGCCCCCGCTTCGCGACATCCGTCGCGGCGGCGACCGTCCCCTGCGCCGCCTCCCCGGCGCTCCCCGCGTTCCCCCGGGAAGCCGGCCGTTCCGCGGCATCCTGTCGCGCCTTCCGCGGCCGGTGTCGCACCGGGGCGGGGGGGGCCTCCTCCTGCCCGTCGCCGGGGCCGGGAGGCAGGAACCCGAGCTGCCACGCGGCCACGCCACCGCCACCGACCACCACCAGGGCCAGCACGGCGGCGAGGATCCCCTTCCGGGGGAGCGCGAACGACGAACGCCGCCGCGACCGCCGTTTCGGGGGGGAGGGAGTGACCGGCGCGGGGGGAGCCGCGGACCCGGCGGCTTCCCCCGGGGGGGCGGGCGCCGGGGGGATCTCGCCCACCGGCGGCAGGTCGTGGGTCTCCGGCCGCGGCGGTGGCGCCACCGGCGGAGGCGCGGCGTTCGCCGCCGCCGGGACCTCCGCGGCCGCCGGGAGAACCGACTCGGCCGCCTCGGCCCGCGCGAGCAGGTCACGGGCCTCGGCGTGCTCCGGGATCAGCTCGAGGACCTGCCGCAGGAGGGGGATCGCCAGGTGGGGCTGCCCGTCGTCCAGGGCACGGACCGCCTGGCCGACCAGGTCCTCCGCCTGCCGGGCCTTCTCCTCGTCCCGCTTCCGGGCTTCCTCCAGCACCCGCTCCGCCTCGGACAGGGTGGCGTCGAGGGCGAGGGCCCGCGCCGCGAGCTGCGTCGCCTCGGCGGTGTTGCCCCGCTCGAGCTCTTCCCGGGCGCGGGCGACCAGGAGCGCGGCGTTCCCGGCCGGGGCGGCCGGAGGCTCCTCCGGCAGCTCGGCTCCCGGAGCGGCCAGCCCTTCGACCGGCCCCTGTTCTTCGAGTTCCCGGGCCGCCTCGAACAGGTCCTCGAGGACTTCCTCCGCCGCGGCGGACGGGACGCCTTCGGCGGCGGCCGGGCCCGGGGTGGCGGCCTGCGGAGGGGAGGAAGCGGGCGAGGCCCCGCCGACGTTCGCGGGGGCCGGCGGTTCCCCGGGGGAAGGGCTTCCCAGCGGGATGACGGGAAGGTCGTCCGGCGCGTCGAGCTCCAGGTGCCCCCCGGGTGCGGTGCCGGGTACCGCCGGCATCTCCCCGGGGGAAGCCGGCGCCCGGCCGCCCGGGCGCGGGGACGCCCCGGCGGGGGCGGGGCCCGGGGCCACGGCATCCAGGTCCAGCTCGAGGTCGAGGGGAAGATCGGGGGCCGGTCCTCCCGGCACGGGCGCCCCGGCGGCGGGTCGAGCCGCGAGCGCCGCCTCCGCCTCCTCGAGCAGGCGTTCCGCGGCCCGGTCTCCCGGCACGGTGGCCAGCACCTCGCGGCAGGCGGCCATTGCCGCCGCCGCGTCCCCGGCCTCGAGGGCCTGCCGGGCCGCCGCCAGGCGGGCGTCGACATCGGCGCGGAGAGCCTCGGCGGCCGCGAGTTCCCGCGAGAGCGCGGCGACCGCCTCGTCCCCCGGGATGCTTGCCGCCAGGTTCTCCAGCCGCTGCCGGGCCTCCGGCAGATGGCCCGCCCGCAGGAGCGCGCGAACCTCCTCGATCTCCGCGGCCGGGCCGGCGCCTCCCTCCTGCTCCGCCTCCTCGAAGACCGCCCACTTCGGGTCGACGAGGGAAAGGAGCTGGAGGCCTTCCCGGGCCCGCTCGTCCGAGGGATCGAGGGAGAGGATCTCGTTCCACGCCGCCCGGGCGTCCTCGAAGTCGCCGGAGCGGTAGCTCGCCTCGGCGCGGGCGTGGAGGCTCTCGATGCTGGTCCTCGTGTCTGCCTGGCTCACGCGCTCGTCCCGTCGTGACCCCCCGGCGGAATATAAGGAGCCGTTCTCCCGGGGGGCAACGCGGGAATCCCTCGCGGGTCAGGCGCCGCCGCCGAGGTGGGCGAGCTGCTGCTCGAGGAGCGGGATCGACGGCTGGTCCGGCTTGAGCATCTTGAGCCGCTCGAGCCACTTGCGCGCCGATTCCGCGTCCCCCTTCTCCAGAGAGACGATCGTGGCGTTGAGCGCCGCCTGCCAGTGGGCGCTGCTGGACGAGAGGGCCTTCTCGAACTGCCGGAGAGCCTCGTCGAGCTTCCCCTCCCGGTAGAGGGCCACGCCGAGGTCGGTCAGCACGTCCGGGTCCCCGGGCTTCTTCTCGAGGTAGCGGCGGTAGCACGCCTCCGCCTTCGCCCACTGGCCGGTGTCGAAGTAGAAGTTGCCGGCCTCCCGCTGGGCGGCCGGATCGTCCGGGTGCTGCTCCGCCCGGGCGAGGGCGTCCCGGATCCGCGCGAGTTCCTTCTTCAGGTCCTCGAGGGAGGGGCGGTCGGGCGCGTCCCGCTCGAGGGCACCGATCGCCCGGGCGGCCAGGTCGAGGTCCCCGGCCCCGTGGAGCGCGAGCGTCGCCACCGCCTCGTCGATCTCCGGGTCCGCCGTCGCGTGCTCGAACGCCTGCGCCGCCAGCTCCAGGGCCCGCTGCCGGTTCCCGGCGTGCTGGTGGATCATCGCCCCCTGGAGCAGGACGTGGGCGTCATCGGAAGCGGTCTCGCAGGCCCGGTCGATCCACCGGGTGGCCTTGTCGAAGAAGTTGGCCTGCGCGTAGATGTTCGCGATCTCGACCATCGCGTCCACGTCGCCGGGATCCTGCTGGACCCGCCCCTCCAGCTCGTGGAGCCGGGCCACCACGTCCCCCATCCCGCCGGCGGCATGGGGATTCTCCTGGGCCGCCTGCGCCATGCCAGGGGGGGGCGGCGGGGGCGCGGCCCCGAAGAGATCGGGCCGACCGATGGCAAGGCCGAGGACCAGGCCGAGACCGGTGCCGAACACGAGGCCGAGGACGAGGAAAAGCACCTGCTCGCGCTTCATCGGGAGCCTCCGGGTGGGGCCCGGGCTGGTGCCCGGGGGAGGCCGCACCGTATCGTTGGGGGCCGGGCCCGTCAACCATCGGCCGGCCGGAGGATCCCGTGGTGCCGGAGACGCCCCCCCGCGAGAACCTGTACGGCCTCCCCCCGGAGGAACTCGCCCGCCTGCTCTCGGGGCTCGACCCGCGGCCCTTCCGGGCGCGCCAGGTCTTCTCGTGGATGCACCGCCACGACGTCCTCGACCCCCACGACTGGACGAACCTCCCCCGGGCCCTCCGCGACGAGATCTCCCGGCGGTTCACCGTCGCCCGACCCCGGGTCGTGGCGGAGTCGCGGGCCTCGGACGGGACGGTCAAGGCGGTCCTCGGGCTTCCCGGCGGCGGCCGGGTCGAGGCGGTGGCGATGCCGTGGGACGACCACGACACGTTCTGCCTGTCGAGCCAGGTCGGGTGCGCGTTCGGGTGCGCGTTCTGCATGACCGGGCGGCTCGGGTTCCGCAGGCACCTCTCGAGCGGGGAGATCGCCGGCCAGGTCGCCGCCCTCCGGGAGGCGACGGGCCTCGGCCGGGGCGTCCTCAACCTGGTCCTGATGGGGATGGGAGAGCCGCTCCACAACCTGGACGCGGTGCTCCCCGCCCTCGACGTCCTGGTCCACGGGGAGGGGTTCGGGATCCCGCCCCGCCGGATCACGGTCTCGACCGTCGGGCTTCCCGCGGGGATCCGGCGCCTCGCCGCCGAGGGACCGCCGGTGCGCCTCGCGGTCTCCCTGGTCTCGGCCCGCCGGGCGACCCGGCAGCGCCTGGTCCCGGCGGCACGGCGCCACTCCCTGGACGAGCTGGCGGAGGCGATCCGGGACTTCGGCGCCCGGGGACGGCACCGGCCGACCCTCGAGGTCGTCCTCCTGCGGGACGTCAACGACTCCCCGGCCGAGATCCACGAGCTCGCCCGCTTCGCCCGGAGGACCCGCTCGAAGGTCAACCTGATCGAGTTCAACCCGGTCCCGGAGCTCCCCTTCGCCCCGTCCCCCGAGGACCGGGTCGAGCGGGCGCTCCGGATCCTCTCCGGCGCCGGCGTCGTCGCCACCGTCCGCCGCAGCCGCGGCCGCGACGCCGCCGCCGCCTGCGGCCAGCTCGCCTTCCTCGGGAGGAACGAGGGGGAGGCGTGATCAGCGGCGAAGCGTGCGCCAGGCGTCGACGAGGGCGGCGGCCGCCCGGTCGATCTCGCCTTCCGTGGTCGGGCGACCGGTGGTGAGGCGCAGGGTCCCGGCGGCGATCCCCGGGGGAACCCCCATCGCGCGCAGGACGTGGGACGCCCGGACCTCCCCCCCGTGGCACGCGGCGCCCGCCGAGCAGGCGACCCGGTCGACCAGCAGGGAGAGCATCTCGCCGGAGGTCACCCCCGGGAACGAGACCGAGAGGGTGTTCGGGAGGCCCCCGTCCGGGTCGCCGTGGACGACGAGCCCGGGCACCTCGGCGAGGAGCCGGTCCCGCAGCCGGTCCCGGAGGGCGCGCAGCCGCTCCGCCGTGGCGGGCAGGTCCCGGGCAACGAGGGCGGCCGCCGCACCGATCCCGGCGATGCCGGGGACGTTTTCCGTGCCGGCCCGCCTCCCGTCCTCGTGGCCGGCCCCGAGGACGAGGGACGGCAACCGGAGGCCCTCCCGGACCCACAGGACGCCGATCCCCTTGGGCGCGTAGAACTTGTGCCCGGCGAGGGCAACGAGGTCGGCCCCGAGCTCCCGGACGTCCACGGGAACCTTTCCGACCGCCTGGCAGGCGTCCACGTGGAGGAGGACGCCCGCCTCCCGGCAGGCCGCGGCAACCTCCCGGACCGGCTGGAGGGTGCCGACCTCGTTGTTCGCGAGCATGACGCTCGCGAGGATCGTGTCCGGCGCGAGGGCGCGGCGGAGGTCGTCCGGGTCGATGCGACCCTTCCCGTCGACCGGCAGGCGCGTGACCCGGAAACCCTCCTCCTCGAGGCGGCGGCAGGGCTCGAGGACCGCCGGGTGCTCGATCGCCGTCGTGATGACGTGGCCCCGTCCCCGGGCCCGGGCGACGCCGAGGATCGCCGTGTTGTCCGCCTCGGACCCGCCCGACGTGAAGACGATCTCGGAAGGCCGGGCCCCGAGCATGGCGGCGACCCGGCCGCGGCCCTCTTCCACGGCCCGGTGGGCGAGGAACCCCTCCACGTGGGGACTCGAGGGGTTTCCCGGGTGCTCGGTGAACCAGGGGAGCATCTCCCGGAGGACTTCCGGGAGGACGGGGGTCGTCGCGTTGTAGTCCAGGTAGACCGGCCCGCTGCCCATGGGAGCATTCTGGCACGGACCCTTGCCCCGGGGGAGGACGGAACCCAACTTGATCCACGACGGGGACTTGGTTCCCCGGGAGGGGGTGCCCGACGGCATCCCGGGAGGGCCCGCGCGGTGACGACGACCGAGACTCCACCCGTGGCCGAGACCACGCTCACGATCGACCGGGACGCGCTCCTGCGACCCGTGCTCGCCCAGATCGAGCCCCTCCTCGTCAAGGCACGGGAGAGCGAGCACGCGGTCCGGCTGCGGATCGAGCCCCACGCCGTCGAGGTCAGCCCCTGGGAACGCGACGTCGTCCTCGACGTGCTCGCCGGGGAACGGACCGAGACCAACACGACCCCGTACCGGGTGGTCGAGGCGATCGCCTGGCAGGTCCGCGTCCTCGGTGACCTGCAGCGGCTGGCAAAGAAGTCCGCGGAGGAACGGGACACCGTCCGGGGTGACCTCTACCGGGACGCGGTCCTGGGCACGGCGATCTACCAGGAGCTCCAGCAGATCGTGGGAGCCCTGGTCGTCTCCGGGAAGAGGGACGCGGTCCAGCCCCTCTCCCAGCTCCAGAACAAGGTGAACCGGGCGCTCAAGCTCGTGCGGCAGGAGCTGCCCCCGGAACTCGCCAACGGCCTCCGGGACGCCGCCGCGTCCCTCGTCTCGGTCCCCGACGAGGCCCGGCTGGAGGCGCCCCCGGAGCCGAAACCCCGCCGGCGGCGCCGGCCCGCGGAGGCGCAGGAACAGCCGGCGGACGTCACGATCCGCGTTCATCGGCCGGCCGCGAAGGACGGCGGGCCCGGCCTGGCCCACGTGGTCCTCCTCGTCCTCGGCACGGCCCTCCTCGTCGGGGGCCTCGTGTTCGCGCTGACCGGGAAACCGCGACAGGTGGAACCGACCGACCTCGCCATGCAGCCGGGAATCGTCTCCGTCGCGGGAGAGGCGCCCGCCTTCGAGGTCACGGTCGACCCGCTCGCCTGGCGGGGGATGGACGAGGGGGCCCGGACCCGGCTCGTCTTCTCCGTCGCCTCGGTGATCAAGAAGAAGGGCTACACGACGGCCCGGTTCGTCCTTCCCGACGGCAGGGTGGTCGCCGAGTGGGAAAAGGGCAAGCGCGTCCGCTTCTCTCCCTGACGCCCCGGCCCCGGCCGAGGGACCGGCGTTCCG
>Ga0256914_1003298_pt1 | contig 12784 bp, 8 predicted proteins | sample HulkmetaG_FD_191571 | JGI IMG/M metagenome (GOLD analysis project Ga0256914, IMG submission 191571) | Hydrothermal chimney microbial communities from Main Endeavour vent field at the Juan de Fuca Ridge, Pacific Ocean - Hulk | ecosystem: Environmental > Aquatic > Marine > Hydrothermal vents ...
GCCCGGCTTGGCGGTGAAGCCGAAGGTGAGTTTCTTGCCGGGCTCCAGGTTCTTGGGGACCCAAATTTTCTTGCCTGGTTCGATCACCACCCGGCCGCTGGGAAGGCGGCGCCAGTCGGCGTTCCAAAGGCTCACGATCTTGTGCTGGAAGTCGAATTCCAGTTTCCAGTTCCAAATGGTCCAGGAGGCGTGGTTGGTGATGCTGATCTGACCGCTGAAGGCGGAATTCCAGTTGGAGGTGACTTTGAATTCCACGTAGACCTTGCCCGTCTGGGCAGGGAGGAGTGGAGCGGAAGCCAGGATACCCAGCAAGAGACAGAGGGGTTTCATGGAGGTCCTCCCGGGGATGGAGTCGTAGAGTCGTAGAAATATAGGTAAAGATTACATCCAGGTTACATGACACGGCTGGTTTCGACCCCGCTTTCGTGCCCTTTGGGGGGGGAGGGTGGATCCGGGAACCTGGGAACCGGTTTTTTCTGGAGCCACTCCCCGGACGTCCTCGGTCTGGGTCTTGCGACCCAGACCTCGGCCGGCCGGGGCTGACGAGTTGGAGGAAGGAGGGCTTCGCCCATGCCCGAGCCGGCCGGGGCTGACGTACAAAACGTTCGTCAGCCCCTGCCGGCGGGGAAGCCTGTTCGGAGAACAGGATTCCCCGACGTCAGGGGGGCCGGGAGAACTTAGGGCTTACTCTTCCTTGGAACCTGCTTCTGCGGAGGTTACGTCCAGCTCGGTCTGGGGATCCACGTTCCAGAGCCCGAGGAAGAGGACGGCGGCGATGAAGGCCGAGGCTACGAGCATGGCGAATCCCGCCTTCCAGCCGAAACTGTCCACGAGCTTGCCCATGCCCCAGCCGGAGAGGGATGTGCTGGCGTACCCGAAGATCCCCGTGAGCCCGATGGCCGTGGCGGCCGCCCGCTTGGTGGCCAGGTTGGCGGCGATGACCCCCACCAGGCACTGGGGCCCGTAGATGAAGAACCCGATCCCGCAGAGGAAGAAGACGTAGACCAAGGGGTCGTGGGAAGGAATCCTCCAGAAGAGAAAGAGGAATACGGCGCAGACGGCCATGTAGGCGAGAGAGGCCCTCCCGGCCCGGCCTTTGAAGAGGCGGTCCGTCACGATGCCCCCCACGAGCATCCCCACGATGCCGCTGATCTCGAAGGAGGCCGTGATCCACGCCGAGGCCTGGATGGAGACCCCCTTTTCCTGCTGGAGGAAGGTGGGGCCCCAGTCGAGGATGGAGTAGCGCACGGTGTAGACGAAGAAGTTGGCCAGGGCCAGGACCCACATGCGGGGATTCCCGAAGACCCGGCGCTTGAGGAAGGCCCGGAACTCCTTGGCGTCCAGTTCCTTCCGGCGCCGGTCCTCCTGGTCGGCCTGGGCGTCGCCCCGGAACTCTTCCACCGGGGGGAGTCCCACGGAGCGGGGCGTGTCGGGAAGCCTGAGGACGAGGAAGAGGGCGATCAGGGCCGCGATCCCGGCAGGCACGAAAAAGCAGAGCCTCCAGTCGATACCTGCCAGGTATCCCCCCAGGATGAGGGCCAGTGCGGCGCCGATGGAGTGGGATGTGTTCCAGATGGAGAATTTCGTGGCCCGCTCGCTCGGGCTGAACCAGTGGGTGATGGAGCGGGCGCAGGGGGGGAAGCCCATTCCCTGGAAGTAGCCGTTGATCATCCAAAAGAGGCCGAAGGTGAGCACCGCTCCGCTGAGGCCGAAGAAGACGTTGGCCAGGGCCGCCAGGATGAGACCTGTGGCCATGAAGCGGGCCGGGTGGGCCCGGTCCGCCAGGAAGCCGTTGAAGAACTTGGAGACTCCATAGAGCAGGCCGTGGAGGGTGAGGAAGGTGCCCAGATCGGATTTGGAGATACCCAGGTCCTTCTCCATGGAAGGCATGGCCACGGAGAGGTTTTTCCGGACCAGGTAGAAGGTCGCGTACCCGATGATGGTGACGGCCATGACCCCGGCCCGGCGCTTCTTGAATTCCCCTGGGATCCGCTCCGGCGGAACGGCCTTCTCCGCCGGGGGCGGCGGCTCGTAGACCGAGAGAAGTCTGCGAAGGAGGTTTCCCTTTGCCGGTGCGTTCTCCCTGGGGTTCATTCAGTCGTCCTTTCGGGGAAGGGTTTCCTGCTGGAGGAAGGCCTCGACCTCCTTTTGAGTCTCCTCCTCGGACCAGCCCAGGCGGGAGGCCATCCAGCGGGCGGTCTTCTCGGCCGTGTCCCTCGGGTCGTCCAGGTAGTAGAGCCAGCTCGTCCGGCGCACCAGGACGTCCTCCAGGCGGCGGGCCCACTCTTCCCGGCAATAGTAGTCCACGGCTTCTTCCGTTATGGGGGGAGGGAGTATGCCCGTGAAGGTCGGTTCCTTTCCTTCCAGGAGGGGGGTCCGGGCCGTCGGGCTGGGGGGGATCTTCCTTCCGATGTAGCGGGCGGCGTGATCCACGGCCTCCTCGCCCATGAGCCGGTAGGTGGTGAGCTTTCCTCCCGCCACGTCGATCCAGCCCGGGTGGGGCATACGGATCTTGTGGGCCCTGGAGATGTCCGATGGTCCGCCCTTCTTGCTGGAGAGGAGGGGCCTGAGGCCCGCCCAGACCCCCTTCAGGTCTTCCGGCCCGAGACGCAGGCCGGGGAAGTTTCGGTTTACGACAGTGAGGATGTAATCCACGTCCTCCCAGCGGGCCCGTACGTCCTCGGGACGGCCTTCGTAGTCCGTGTCGGTCGTCCCCAGGATGGTCCTTTCCCCCCAGGGGATTGCGAAGAGGATCCGGTCCCCGTCGGTGAAGACCACCGCCCCGGGGAGGGTGAGGCGCCCCGCCGGGATCACGAGATGCACTCCCTTGGTGAGGCGGAGCTTCACCCCGCTGTGGGGGAGTTTCTCCGCCCACGGGCCGGCGGCGTTGATCACCGAGCGGGTCTCCACCTCCCAGGTCTCTCCCGTGAAGGTGTCCTCCAGGGTGCAGATCCAGGTCTTCCCCCGGGGAGCGGCGTCCTTCAGCCTGGTGTAGTTTCCCAGGAGGGCTCCGTGGCGGGCCGCCGAGGAGAGAGTGTCCAGGACGAGCCTGGCGTCCTGGGTGAGGGCGTCGAAATACCGGACCCCGCCTTTGAGGCCCTTTCTCTCCAGGCCGGGGATCTCCCGGGCCATCTCTTCCGCGTCGAGGGAGCGGGACTTCCCCAGGAGGAGCTTCCCGCAGAGCAGATCGTAGACCTTTACGCCCAGCTTGAGTTTCCACGCCGGCCAGGAGGTCCCCTGGTAGCAGGGGAAGTAGAAGGGAAGGGGGTCGGCCAGGTGGGGGGCGATCCTGTGCAGGATGCCCTTCTCCTTGCTCGCCTGGCGGACCAGGCCCACCCTTCCCTGGGCCAGATAGCGCAGGCCGCCGTGGAGGAGGCGGGTGCTCCTGGAGGAGGTGCCCCAGGCGAAGTCGTACTGTTCCACCAGGCCGACCCAGAGCCCTCTCATTGCGGCGTCCCGGGCCACCCCGGCCCCCACGATTCCCCCGCCCACGACGAGGATGTCCAGGGGCTTCTCCCCCCTGGCGGCGGGGATTCCTAAGAGGGGGCTCTTTCCTTTTCGGTTTTCCGGTGTGCTCATCGGAGGGATCCTCCCCGTGTTTCCCCTCCGGCGAAGAATCCGTTCGGACGGAAGAGGTCGTCCACGCAGGCTTCCCACCAGTCCGCCTCGGAGAGGAGGTCCAGGATGGTGTAGCGCGAGCGGATCATTCCGGCCAGGGCGTAGCTTTCGTGGAGGCGCTCCCGGGAGATTCCGATATCCTCGGGCGAGGAGGGCGCAGTTGCGGATTTAAGCATTTTTCGAATTTCCGAGGGTGGGAGGACTTGGGCGGAGATCTTCGCCGTGAGGTCGGGCCAGAGGGTTTTCAGCCTTTCGAGGCGGGAGGCCAGTACTTCCGGCTCCGCGAACTTGGCCAGGCTCTGTTCCAGGACCTGCTCGGTCAGGGGGGAGTGGGGGAAGGCCCGGCGGACCCTGTCCTCCACTTCCTCCCTGGTGGGCCTGCGGCGGGCGAGGGCGGCCGGGTCGGTCTCGAGGCCCGCCGGGTCCATTGCCAGGAGCCTTTCGAAGGAGGCCGAGGTGGCCAGGGTCCCCACGCCGACCTTGAAACCGTGGGAGGGAGCCTTCCCGCGGTAGGTGTGGCCCTGGTTGTCCCAGAGGTGGCTGAAGAGGTGCTCCGCCCCGGAAGCGGCCCGGGATGACCGGGCGGCCTGCATGGCGAGACCCGAGAAGACCAGCCCTTCCATGAGGTTTCCCAGGGCCTCCAGGTCGCCCCGGGCCACGCCCTCCGGATCGGAGAGCCACTCCCGGAGTCTTCCCTGGACCAGTTCCCAAGCCTTGGGGTGGATGGGCTCCACCTCCAATGCGTCGGCCAGGATCCAGTCGGCTCCCGCGGGGATCTTGGCCAGGAGATCGGCGTATCCGGCGGGGTTCATGCCTTCGGGGGCGGAGGCCACCACCTCCAGGTCCGCCAGGAGAGCCAAAGGTGCCGGGCAGTAGAAAGTCTGCTTGAAACCCCGGTCCGTGATGGATGCTCCGTAAGCAGTGAATCCGTCCACCGAGGCCGCCGTGGCGGCCACCATGTAGGGGCGGCCCACCTGGTGAGAGGCCAGCTTGGTCAGGTCGTTGAGGGTGCCCGAGCCGACGCAGAAGGCAACGGCCCGGGAGGAGGCCAGTCTCTCCCTGAGGGCCTCGACCTGGGGGGTCTCGGCGTGGAGGTCCTTCTGGGGATAGACGAAAGGCTCTTCTGCGGGACAGCCCGCGCGGGAGAGGGCGGATCGGACCCGCTCCCCGGCGGCGGGAAAGGTGTTCACGTCGGCCACGATCAGGGCGGCCTTTCCGGGGAAGAGTTCCCGGAAGATTTCTCCCGCCCTTTCCAGGATCCCCGGCCCGATCTTCACGAGCCTGGTCATTCCGTCCTCGGGCAAGGCGCGGTCGATCCTCGCCTCCATCTCCAGGAGCCAGGTCGGCGTCATGTTCAAGTCTCCTTCTTTCCCGATTTCAGGGATTCTCCCTTGGATTTCCGGGAGGAATGGATCTCGAGAAGGGATCTCGCCCCTTCGGCGTCGATCACGAGGGCTTTCAGGATGCCGCTCCGCAGGGCGGCGGCCACGGCCCGGGCCCGGTCGGCTCCCATGGTCACACCGATCACCAGGGGGACCTTGGCCAGTTCTTCCAGGCGGATGCTCACGACCTGGTCCTTGTGGGGAGTGGCGCACTCCTTCCCGTTTTCGTCGAAGAACCGCCCGCAGATTTCCCCCACGGCTCCGTGAGCGAGGAGGGCCTTGAGCTGGGAGGGTTTCAGCGCCCCTTGGACGATGAAGAGGGAGTCCTCCAGGGAGCCCACTCCTACGAGGGCCGCGTCGAGGGTTTTGAACATGTGGCGGACGGACTTGACCTGCTCGTGGCGGAAGAGGGCGTTTCGGGTTTCCGGGTCTGGAATGAAGGCCGGCGTATTGAGGGCGAAGAAGGTCCCTCCCGCCTTCCTGGCGATCATCCTTCCAAGTTCCAGGGCGTCCGATTCCTGGGCCACGGCGCCCACGTTGCCCATGAGCTGAACGACTTGGAGTCCCGGCTCCCACCCCTGGGTGGGAAGGTAGCGCACGGTCTCCAGGAGAGACCGGCCGCCGGTGATCCCGAGGCTTCGGACACCTTTCAGGAGTTCCGTAACCTTGGGAGCGCTGAGGAATCCCATGGACCTCCGGGTCGCCTCCGGGGAGGAGGGTGCCGGGATCCGGAGGACGACGGCCTCTTCCAGGCCGAAGGCTTCCTCGAGCCTGTCCTGGAGATCGTTTTCGTAAGGAAGGAAATCCTCCACCTGGATTCTCACGATCCCCTTGTTCCTGGCCTCTTTCAGGAGGCGGGAGACTTTGGCCTGGGAGATGGAGAGGAGGCGGGCCACCTCCCCCTGGGAGAATCCGTCCTGGTAGTAGAGCCGGGCGGCGAAGGCCAGGAGCTTGTGCCGTTCCTCTTTGGTCATGGCATTTGTGAATAAATATTCTGAATGGATAAATCCCGAAAACATTCTTCCTTCCCCCTCCCAAGAGGTCAAGTCCTTCCTCCTTCTCTTGGAAAGGGAGGTCCTGGGGGCTAAAAGAGGGGGACCTGCAGAAAGGAGCCTGGAAGGTGGATTCCCCCGAGACCACGACCCGGACAGGGGCCGGCGGCGCCACCCGCGCCGTCCGGGTGGGGTCCGTCACCATCGGCGGAGGGCCTTTCGTGGTGATCGCCGGGCCTTGCGCCGTGGAATCGAAGGATCTCTTCCTGGAGACGGCCCGGGCCGTCCGGGCCTCCGGGGCCTCCCTCCTGCGGGGGGGCATCTTCAAGCTCCGCACGGCTCCCTCCTCCTTCCAGGGTCTGGGCCGGGAGGGGCTGGAGGAGATCCGTGCCGTCAAGGAGGAACTGGGCCTTCCCTTGGTGACGGAAGTGACCGACCCGAGACACCTGGAGTCCATGCTCCCCGTGGTGGACATGCTCCAGGTCGGGTCGCGGAACATGTTCAACTACCCCTTGCTCTCGGAGGCGGGGAAGACGGGGAAACCCATCCTCCTCAAGCGGGGTTTTTCGGCCCGCCTCGAGGAGTGGGTCCTTGCGGCGGAGTATATCCTGAAGGAAGGAAACGAAGACGTGGTCCTCTGCGAGAGGGGGATCCGCACCTTCGAGACCGCCACGAGGAACACCCTGGACCTGGCCTCGGCCGCCTGGATCAAGGCCAGGTTTCCTTTCCCGGTGATCGTGGATCCTTCCCACGCGACGGGCCTCAGGGAGCTTGTGGAGCCCATGGCCCTCGCCGCCGCGGCGGCCGGAACGGACGGGCTCCTCGTGGAGGTCCACCCCAGACCGGACCGGGCCCTCTCCGACGGGAGGCAGAGCCTGGACCTGGAGGGCTTCCGGAGGCTCACCGAAAGGCTCCGGTCCCTCCTGTCCGCCCTGGACCGGCCCCTTCACGAGGCGCCGTGAAGGAAAGACCGGCCGGACCCGACCCGGGGAGGATCGGACGCCTCTTCGGCTCCGTTGCAGGGCGCTACGACCTGGCGAATACGGTCCTCTCTTTCGGAATCCACCACGCATGGAGGAGGCGCATGGTCCGCTGGAGCGGGGCCCGGCCGGGCCAGGCACTCCTGGATTGCGCCACCGGGACGGGGGACGTGGTCTTCGCCTTTCTCCAGGTCCTGGGTCGGGAAGGGACGGCCGTGGGGGTGGACTTCTGCCGGCCCATGCTGGAGATCGCCCGGGCCAAGGCGGAGAAGAGGGGGCTCCGGGCCTCCTTCGTGCAGGGGGACGCCTTGAGGCTCCCTTTCGGAGAGGGGCTTTTCGACCTGGCAGCCATCGCCTTCGGCATCCGGAACGTGGCCGATCCCGTGGCGGGTCTCGCCGAGATGGCCCGGGTGGTCCGGCCGGGAGGCAAGGTGGTGGTCCTGGAGTTCGGCCAGGTCCGGGTCCCCGGATTCCGCCAGGTCTATACTCTCTTCTCCCGGCACGTCCTGCCCAGGCTGGGAGGCTGGATCACCGGCAAGCGAGACGCCTACCGCTACCTCCAGGAATCTTCGGCCCGCTTTCCCTGCGGGGGGGACTTTCTCTCCCTCATGGAGGAGACGGGCCGCCTGGATGAACTCCGCGCTCTTCCGCTCACAGGCGGAATCGCCTGGCTCTACCGGGGCCGGGTCCTCTGAAGACCAGGGGCGGGAAGGGCAGGCGGGCCGGCCGGTTTTTCCCCCTTCTCTCCGGTTTCTCCCGGAAAGACCGGGCGTCCCCGCGCTCTATGGAGAGGGCGGGAAGCAACCCCGACAAGCGGTTTTTCTTCCAGGGCCTCCAGGGTCCGGTCCGACGTGGGGTCCCTTTCGGCTTGCCGTGAGGGCTCCGGAAGGGGGGGAGGGGGGATGTTCGGTCGCCGGCCGGAGTTTTCCGGAACGGCTCGGGGAATTCGGTATCTCCAGTCGCCTCGATCCTGTTGCAATCGTCTTGCAATGCCGCCAGAATGTTCTTCTCTTCCGATTTCACTCCTTTGAACAGCCGCGAAAGGCGCAGGTGGTGCTCTTTTTCCGTATCCTGGTGCTTCTTTTTCTTTCTTCCCTTCTTCCGGCCCAGTCCTGGCGGAGCGCACTCTACCCGGCGGACTGGAAGCCGGGTTTCAAGGACGCCAAGGGCCGGTTTCTCCACGATTTTTCCTATGCCGGATACCACAGGGGCGAAAAGGATCCGCCGGCGAAGGTCCCCGGCCCGTTCGTGGATGTAACGGCTTCCCCTTTCGGGGCGGATCCCTCGGGGAAGAAAGACTCCACTTCGGCCATCCAGGCGGCCTTGGATTACGTGGGTAAGAAAGGAGGGGGCACGGTTTTCCTCCCGGCCGGCACTTACAGGCTCACTTTTCCTCCCAAGGCCGGGTACGCTCTCCGGGTCCGTTACGACGGGGTCCTTCTGAAGGGGGCCGGGCGTGACAGGACCTTTCTCTTCCTGGACGAGGTGGTGACCCGTTTCAAGAGCATGATCCGCTTCGCCCCGGCGGGAGGGGGGGATTGGTACCGCCCCGTTGGGCCGGCTGTTTCCCTTGACCGGGATCTTCCCAACCAGGCAGTCCTGGTGCCCGTGCCCCGGCCGGGATCCTTCAAGGCAGGGGAGAGGATCGTCCTGCGCTGCGACTGCACGGCCGCCTTCATCGCCGATCACGGCATGACGGGATTGTGGACCTCTGCCCTGGGAGGCCTGGTCTTCTTCAGGCGGATCGAGAGGGTCTCTCTTTCCGGGGGGACCATCACCCTGGATACGCCTTTACGCCAGCCCATGCTCACCAGGGACCACCTGCGGATCTACAGGGTTGCGCCCCCCCTCGAAGAAGCGGGCCTGGAGGACCTCTCCCTGGGAATGCGCCGGAACCCCCATTCCGGCTGGGGCGACGGGGACTACAAGAAGCCGGGCACGGGGGCCTGGGAAGTCCACGCCTCGTACGGCGTCTTGTTCCACCACGCCCTGAACTGCTGGATCCGCCGGGTGGGAACCTACCGGCCCAAGGTAAATACCAGGAACGTCCACCTCCACTCGAACGCCTTTCTTCTCAGCCATTCCCGGTTCGTCACGGTGGTCCGTTGCAGGGCGGCCTATCCCCAGTACGAAGGCGGTGGGGGCAACGGGTACGGATTCATCGCGGCCGGATCGGAATGTCTCTTCAAGGAGGATACGGCCGAGGACTGCCGCCACGACTTCGATCTCAAGAGCATGCGCACGACCGGGAACGTCTTCCTGCGCTGTGCGAGTCTCCATCCCAGGCTGGCGTCGGACTTCCACATGCACCTCTCGGCGGCGAACCTGTTCGATTGCACCGATCTCTACCAGGATTACATCCACGCCGGATATCGACCCTACGGAACCATCATCCACGGTCAGACCACCACCCAGTCGGTGATCTGGAATACCCTGGGAAGGGCCTACGCCCGGGGCAGAGGCTACATCGTCGATTCCCGCCAGTTCGGCTGGGGTTACGTGATAGGGACGCGGGGGCGGGCGACCAAGGTGGTGACCGCTCCCACCCTGGTGAAGGGCCGCGAGACCGCCCCGAGGGATTGGGTGGAAGGGGTCGGGCGGGGGGACACCCTCGCCCCCTTCTCTCTCTACGAGGATCAGCTCCGCCGGAGGCTCTATTCGGTCAGGGCTTCCTACAGGATCTACGGAAAGGGCTGCGCGCCAGGCGGAGGGGCCGTGCCGGTCCTGGCGCCCCTGGGCGGGCAGAGGCCCCTCCTCGGAAAGACCTTCCAGGTCCTGGTCCGGGGCGGGGGAAAGGCGGCTTTCGGTCTTCTCGGGGCGGCCGGAAAGAGGGTGGATCTCTCGGGAATCGGCCTTCCCGGGTGTTTCCTCCTGGCCTCCCCCGACGTGGGGGTTCCCTTGACGGCGTTCTCTCCCGGGACCTACCTGTGGAGTCTTCCCGTTCCCGCGGCGGTCTCTCTGCTTGGTCTGCCGTTCTACCAGCAGGCTCTCGTCCTGGATACCGGCGGCCCTTCCTTGAAGGCATTTCTTTCCAACGGCGGCAAAGGCGTCGTCGGAGGTCCGTGATCCGTCTGAAAAAGGAGGAAGCATTCCCATGAAGAGAATTCGGTTGTTTCTGGCCCTGACCGGGCTTCTCGCCGGGACCGGCCTTCCGGGCCAGACCATGGTCCCCGTTGCAAGGCCGACCTCCACGGTCTCCTACGCTTTCGGGTTCAATTTTTCCCACCGGATCGCCGTCACCGACAGAGGATGGATGTGGACCATCCTTCACAAGACCGAGAAGAACAAGCCGACCGACCTGGTCCTCTACTTCTCCGCCGACAGGGGGAAGTCCTGGGTTCCCGTGCCGAACGGCTCCACCTCCACGTCGGACGATGCTTCGTACGCCGGGCTCGCCGCGGGCAGGGATTGCAATACCCTCCACGCGGCCTGGTCCGCCAAGGACCCGACCAACAAGGGGTTGAGCGTCTTTTACCAGGCCTTCGACACGACGAGGATGCGGTGGATTGGGAAACCTCTCGAAATCGCCAAGGCCGCCGGCTCAGGTCCTCAGCAGCCCCAGTACCGCTACCAGGACATCAACGTGAGTCCCAAGGGGAGGGTCGTGATCAGTGTGCTGGGCCACAGGAACTGTCCTGCCCCCTACAACGGGAGCTGGAACGTCTGCATGTACGTCCTCCAGCCGGGCAAGACCGCTTTCGATCCTCCTTTCCGGTTCAACCTGTCCAACACGGGCCAGAGCGCCGAGGTCTGTCTCCATGGGGAGGTGATCCACTCCACGACGAAGGTCACCCTGGGAGCTTTCCGGCAATGCACCTACAGGGCCTACGACCTGGACACCAAGAAGTTCTCTCCCCAGGTCCACGTGGGCGGAACCGCCGCCGGGGATCCCCAGGAAGCCACCCGGAATTCCGTGATGCTCGGCGACGAGAAGGGGAATCTCTACGTTTTTTACGGGATCGGGAACCGCTCCGCCGCCGGGAAGGGTGAGCTCAAGGTGGCCTTCGCCCGGGCCGGGAACTACACCAAGTGGACCAGGCAGACCGTGGCGGCCGACCCGGCCATGAAAGGGAGCGCTTCCTACACACATTTCGGCCTGACCCTCCTTCCCGGGAATACGGTCATTCTCCTCTACAGCAAGTTCACCGAGTCCTACAGGAATCTCTATTTCCGGCTGATGAAGGACGGCAAGTTCCTCACATCCGAAGCGGCCATGTTCAAGACCACCGCCAGTAACCGATTCGCGGGCCTTGTCGTCCTCAAGAACCACGCCCTCAGGACCGGTCTCTACGCCCTGGTGAAGAACAAGGACGGCTCTCTGCCCGGCACGGAGATCGATTTCCTGAGCAACGCCGGGTCGGCGGGCTTCTCCCGTTTCTTCGGCCACGGATGCCTGGGCAAGACCAATGCCGGGCCCAAGCTGGTTCCCCAGGTCCTTCCCCGGGCGGGGAATCTCTTCACCCTGGGCATCGAGGGGATGGCTCCCAATTCACCGGCCTTCCTGTTCCTCGGGGTGAAGTGCCTTTCCAGCCCGATCGACCTGGCGTTCCTGGGAGCCCCGGGTTGTGGAATTTTCCAGAACATCGTCCTCGGGCTCGGTGTTCCCGCCTCTTCCACCGGGACGGCCAAGGTGCCCTTCAACCTCCCTTCTTCGGCGGCGGGCCTTTCGGTGCGCCTCCAGTGCGTGGCCCTCGTTCCGGGAGCGAATACGGCCAACCTGCTTTCCACGAGGAGCTTGATCCTCTATCCGTGAGGACTGGTTTCCGGCGTACCGCAGGCTCCTCGAAGGCATCGGCAAGGCCCTTTCACGGGTCGGGCATCCGCGTCTGTAAATTTTTCGTTGGCCCCTGGAGCCGGGTATGTGCGGGCCACTCCCCGGGCGTCCTCGGTTTTCTCTTTCATCGTTAGCCCCTGCCGGCGGGGAAGACTGTTCGAAGAACAGGATTCCCCGACGTCAGGGGGAGTCATGGGCCTTCGGGGGGTTGTTTTGTGGCGCAATCGATGGTGGAGCCACTCCCCGGGCGTCTCGGGCATGTCCCCCTGGTCCATGCCCGAGCCGGCCGGGGCTGACGAAAAGAGTGGATAGGCCTTCGGGCTGTGACTCGGCCGGCCGGGGCTGACGAAAACAACAATGTGCGGGCCGGAGGGCCGCGACATGCCCGGCGTCAGGGGGAGGGAAGGGAATCCCCCATGACTCGGGCGGCTCCCCTGTCCCGGTTGTGTAAAACCTGGATCCCGGCCTTTCTGCCCGGCCCTTCTCTCGGCTAGGTTGGTCTTCCCCGTTCTTACCAGGAGGGTGGCCGTGGCCGGAAAGGAAGTGGATCGCAGAGATTTCTTGAAAGGAGCCTCAGCCGCGGCGGCGGGGCTGGCTCTTCCGGGTCTTCTTTCGGGCGGGCCCGACAAGAAGTCCTCCAGGCCGCCCAACGTGTTGATCCTCTTCGCCGACCAGTGGCGGTTCAGCGCCTTCGGGGCCGGGTCGGATCCCCTGGTACGCACCCCGAACCTGGACCGGCTCGCCCGGGAAGGTGCCCTCTGCAGGCGGACCTATTCTGCCTACCCTCTCTGCACGCCCAACAGGTCGGCTCTCATGACCTCCCGGTATCCCCACCAGACCGGGATGATCCGGAACAACCTCATGCTTCCCCCCTCGGAAAAGGGGTTCGCAGAGATCTTCCGGGATGCCGGATACAGCACCCTGTACATCGGGAAGTGGCACATCGACGGGCCGGCCAAGCCCGGGTTCGTTCCGAAGGGGTGGAGGCGGAGAGGGTTCGAGAAGTTCCTCGGTTTCAACAGGGGGCACTCCTACTAC
>Ga0256914_1003299_pt1 | contig 12780 bp, 18 predicted proteins | sample HulkmetaG_FD_191571 | JGI IMG/M metagenome (GOLD analysis project Ga0256914, IMG submission 191571) | Hydrothermal chimney microbial communities from Main Endeavour vent field at the Juan de Fuca Ridge, Pacific Ocean - Hulk | ecosystem: Environmental > Aquatic > Marine > Hydrothermal vents ...
TTACTCCCTTCTCTCATTTGCTTCGACGCTAATATCGGCAAAAGGTTTCAGATTGTCAAGTATTTTTTTGTAAAATGATTGTAATATTTCTGTGGAGTAAAAGCAAAGCCCCGCTCGCACTGAACGAACGGGGCTCGCTGGGAGAAGGGCCAAGGAGGCGATCGGTGGCCCGTCGGGGTCAGTCCATGATCTCTTGCCCCAGCTCTTGCAGAGTCTCGATCACGAGCTCCGTGATGAAAGCCTGGTCGGGCTTGAAGCTCTCTCCGTGCTCATCCTCGTATTGCTCGCCCTTCTCCCCGAGTTTGGTCAGGACGTGGCCCGCAACCTTGAGGCCTTCCCACGCTGTTAGTGCCATGCTACTCACCTCCCTTCTTTTTCTTCACTGCCTTGGCCCCTTTATGTAAGAGGCCGACCCCGGTCAATGCGAGACCGGCATCAACGACTTTCCCGGCAACTGGCGCCGCCGGGGTCCAGAACAGCGCTATCCCTGCAACCGTGACAACGATCCCAGCCGCAGTCTTCTTGCCGTCCGCTTTCTTCCAAAGAACCCGCAAAATTGTGCCGATCATTTGGTCGTCTCCAAAATTTTCTCTGGTTATAAACCGGTTTAGAGGCCCCAGCCTCCAAGCTTAATTTGGTAGCCCAAGCGCCATGCGGCCGATGCAAGTAGGGCCGCGATGAACACGATGCCAAGCTGAATTTTGCAGCACCAAATCAGCGCAGCAAATGGCGTGTAAAAGGCGAGCCACTTCACGATGTGCCAGCGCCACCAGCCAGCCCGCCTGCCGACATTCGCATCACGAATGCCGTCCATTAGACTGACGACCACAGCCACGGAAATGAAGACGTACTGCTGCTCGGTCATGTGCGTTCGTCCTCGAATGGGTCTGCGCACCCCAAAAAGTCGGAGCGATAATGGATCGGGCGCAGCTTCACGAATGCATTGTGGCGGATTGCATCCTCGATAGACTTGACGAAACGGCCGCCGCCGTCTGCCCCGATTGCAAGTGTCGTGCTGACAGCGAACGCCACATGTTGCACGCGCTGTTCAGTGCCGTAGAACACCAGCCGCCCAGGAGCCGGTACTTGGTGCCTCGTGCCACGAAAATACTCCCAGAGCCCAGCAGCGGAAAGATCGACAGTTGTTGGGAGCTTACCAACCGCCTGCAGAATCTCCACAACAAGGCCTGAGCAGTCGAACCCAGAGGGGTCGTCACCGCCCCAAGCGTACCAATGGCCCACCCACTGCCAGGCGTAGTGGACTGCCATGTCGCGCAATTCCCGGCTCATCGCTGTCTCAGCAGGCCTTCGATTCGTGCAACGCGCTGCTGGATGTCCTGGAGGCGCTTGCTGTTCTCATGCAGTGTCAGCTTGATCTCCGTGATGGATCGCTCGTTCACAGCAATGCGGGTGGCATACTCGCCGGCGCGCTTACCACTCGTAAAACTGCCGGTAAGGCCGCCGATGGCCATTCCGAGAAGCGTTAACATTATCGCCAGTGCCGTGAGCATGCCACGTGTGATGATTAACTCACCATCGCCATTCTGCCTGATCATCGTCAGCTCCATAGCATCGTCCTGATGATTGCCGCGGCCGCGATTCCAAGAGCGTCGGCCAGTAGATCAAGCACCGTGTCGCCCCACCAGTACGTGGTAAATGGCTTCCACCAGCGGCCGCTGGCACGCCACCAACGCCGCCAGTAGGCTTCGAACTGCGTCGCCTCGATCGTAAGCGCGACGACGACGGCCCAATCTGGCCGCCACAGAGCCACGAGGAGGCAGAGAGCGAAATGTCCGAGCTTGTCCATGATCGCCTCCTACTGCAGCAGAACCGGAATCCTCTTCACGACCGGCTCCTCGAACCCTTTTAGCGCAACAGCATACTTCATCCCGGCTGGCTTGGCAACGCCGAGAGCGCTGAGAGGCGCCAGCGCTCCTTTGCCGTCAGGCACCAGCAGATCGCCAGCCTTCACCGGGCCGCGCACCTTCGCTCTGACCCGTCCGACGTAGGCCACTGGAGCGCCACCTTCCGTGTAGCGCTGGCCCATCAGCAAGGCTGGATTCTTGGAAACAACTCCCCACCAGCTTGTCGGATTGGATGTCTCACAGAGCTTGACGTCGAAGGGATCCGGCGTCTCAAGATCAAGCACGACAACATCACCAGGGCGCACCGCGTTAGGCCTGTACCAAACGTACAGCGTATCCGGGACGCCTCCACGCTTCTTAGCCTCCAGAAGTAGTGCCCCTCTCTTCTTCTCATGCTTGAAGAAGCGGTCCAGCGGCATCCACGTGCTACTGTCTGACCGAGTCGGCTTATCCGGAGTCAACGTTACCATCACGTTCTTGGCTTTCCACACAGGCAGGTCAAGCAGCGCCGCGCGCCAATTCGGCTGCCATGTGAGCAGCGCCATCTTTAGGCTGCCTTTGCTGGTATGCCATGCCTCCGCGAGGTCAGCGCTCGCGGTATTGTACGTCTGAAACCAGGCGTCATCAAAATGCAACTCGGATGACCCCACATCGACTCCGCCAGTCGGGCCTGCACTGTCATATGGCACAATTGTCTGACCAACTCTGACAATTTCCGCCGAGAGAGTGTCCCCGTGTACGTAGTCCTCCCACATGTGATTGAGGACTGCATCCGCCTGCAGGTCCCCCGCCGTTGTCGCTGATCCACTCTTGTAGGGGACCAGGTCATTGCCGTTCGATGTTTCGTCGGCGAAGACAGTCGAGCTGGAGGCATCGTTAAACTTCCAGAAAGCCACTTCGCCCACCCTGTGAACGGATACATTATCGACATAGAATTCAGCAGCGCCAGATCCACTCGATCTGAGGTAAATGCTTTGCGTAATGATATCGGACGGAAGCACCTTCACAACAGAAAAACGACTCCACGATGTTGCACTTAGCCCGTCATTAGCGTAAAAGCCGTACCCGCTCTGATCCGTCCAGTCCACCCTAAGGTTTCCAGAGACAACTTTGTACTCAAACGAGAGTTCATAAGCCATGCCTCCGGCCGCTGCTATACTGGTCTGCTTTTCACCCTCGTAGCCAGCATCTGCGACAACATGCAAGCGTACACTGCCATCGACAGTTGTCGTTTCTGCTGTCGTTGGCGTCCCTACCGTAGTCCAGGACGCCAGACCAGAGCTAAAATCGCCATTCACAACCAGTTCGCTCCGATTTGCATCCTCCCACTCGCCGTAACCAATTTCAGAAAGCCGAGCGGTTGGCCGCCCAGCAAGGCGGCGGGCAAGAGTAGCATGATCCACGGTGGGGTTGGTGCCGAAGTTGAACACGCGCACAACTCCGTCGTACCACTCTCTATCATTGGACGCGTAGTAATGCATCACAAAGTTAGACGATGGATCATCTACATTCTCGCCGTCCAAGCCAGAAATGTCCTTAACAGCAACAAGATGACCATCGAGATAGATATACATACTACCATCGCGGTCATAGTACACGAAGACATTAACAAACCTGTCTGTAGGGAAGTTTGCCACAGGCTGAACATACGATAATGCAGCAGTTTGTATCCGAAAATACATCGTGTTCCCGGGATAGATGTACGCCTGAGTATTATTAGAACCGGTCGCAGAGGAACGAAAAAGATAATCATATTCATCAGAATCAGACTTGACCATAGTGTAAGCGTACAGTGCCCAATCACTATACCCCGGGTCGAGGTGGTCATCACTGCCAACAACTGCAAAATAATCGTTCCCAGCTGCGGTAACATGTGCTACTTTCCCCCACGGCTGCACCACCGGATTCGCGTGGAAGCCGATGGTGTCATGTGCGGCAGTGTATGTGAAAATTGAGTTGAAGCGCGCAATTTGCGCACTGGTCTGTGTAGTCGTTTCCCCTGGACGAATGACGATCACCTGAGCTTGTGCGCTCAGTGCGAAGGCAAGCAGAACAAGAAAAACAATCGTTTTTTTCATGGCTTCAGCCCTCCATTTTTATCGGATCTTGGTGCCAAGGAGAATCAAGGCCCCGGTTGATGTAGCGCCTTTGTACCAGATTTTCTTGAGGCAGACATTCCCGTGGTTTTCGATCGAAATCATGTCTCCGCGCCGATAGCGCGCCCACTTCGACGGTTCTGGCGTCTCTGCCGGGGCGGCGATCTTTATCAGGACAGTATCCACCTCCACGGTGATCGCGACGCTCAACCAGCCGGGGTCATAGACTTTCGTGCTTTCGGATGTCGTCACGATCAAACTGTCCTGATCGACACAGGTCCTCCACTGCGCAGTTGCATTCTGCTGGCTACCTGGCTGTGTTGCCAGCAAGGCAATGAGAAAAACGGCAACAAGAGCTGACAAAGCGATCCTTTTCATGGCGCACCTCACACGCAATGTTTGACAGTTACAATCACTACCAACGGGGCAGTGTAGCTCCCGCTGGAATCAGCATTGTAAACGGCTCCGATCCTGTCCCCAACGCTGAGCTCGTACGAGCTGTTGCCGATGCTGTTCCAGCGCTCTGAGGCGGCTGACATGGCGCCTGCATTGAGCGTGACTGCAACCCCACTCTTTACAGCCCCGTTGATTGTCGGGTACACATTTATCGCCCCTGTTGTGGCATCCTGAATAACTGCCCTAATGCCCACAACGTAACCGCCCTGTGATACCCTCCAGTCCCTGCTGACCGTGATGTCGCGGTCCGGATATGTGATTCGGTTTGTGTCGTCGGCCGTGATCGATGTCACGATGTACCTGTACTCGCGGGTGCTGCCGTCGCGCACGTCGTAGGTCCCGTCGACAAGTACCTGGGCACCAGCGTTGGCATTGCCATAACACATGTTGTCCGGAGTAAGCTGGACAGGGTCGCAGTAATAGAGATGGATGCCGTAGTACTGTGTAGGCGTCGCCTGATCGTCGTAGCAGATATTGCCCTGCACGATCGCGCGCGAGGCATACATTAGTTTGATTCCGGCCCAACCGGTAGCACCATCCTGCCCGTTGTTCCCACAGACGTTGTGAGCGAAAACCATTGCCTCACCGTGCGAATCGGTACTTTCCGAATAAAGATAGATGCCGTGCTTCTGGGCTTCGTGCACGATGTTGTTCGCGACAACAAGACTCCTCCCGACCTTGCCGACACCGCCGTCGTGCTGATAGACGAAAACGCCATATTTGCCGCTTTTGTACACGATGTTGTTCACGATCTGCACACGTCGAAATTGATTCGCGACCGAGATGCCGCCCTCGCGGCCGGTGCCGGTTCTATTGACATCGTACAGCACATTATTCGAAATCGTGATGTCGCTGGCAAGGTCGGACGCGCTTTCGTTGGCGTATCCCATGATGGCGATGCCGTCCTGTTGGGTGCCAACGATAAGGTTGCCATCGATAATGATGCGCTGAATGTTTCCGTTGGTTTGGTTGATTTCGATCCCCATCCCCGTCGTGGCAAGGTCAGTGTCGTCGTCGTCCCAATGTGTGATCACATTGCCGCGAATAATGACCTCGTAAATGTCCTGGCCCGTGTTTGGCTCAATGTCGATCACGGCCGGGTAACCACCTTGGATGATGCAACTCTCGATGATGATGCGCTTCCCATCGACAATTGCGATTCCATTCCTGCCTACCAGCGGCGACGTGCTGAGCGTGGGAATGCGGATGAACAAGTTCTTGAGGATGTGCTGCTGTCCGTCCGAGATATAGACGCCGTCTCCGCCAATGCTGGCAATGTAGCAGTCCTTGAGGATGCCGCGCGTAACCTTCTTCCACTGAACGCCGTGGTCCCACTCGGTGTAAAGCCCGTCGGTGTTTGCGTTCCCGATCAACCGCAGGCGCTCGACAAGCAGCAGTGCGTTCCCAGCCGTGTCGCTGTCGTTTTTCACCATCGGCTGAGACGAGCTGCTCATCTTTTCCAACTCAAGAATGCTGGCGAACCCAGAACCGCCAAACATCAGGCTGTCCCCAAGCCGCACCGAGCCGCCGCGTACGTAGTGAGTACCAGCAGGAAGATACACACGTGTGTCAGACGGCGCCCGCTCTGGCGTGATAGTGTATTGAGCAATGTTGCCAGTCTCCTGAGCACCGATCGTTTTGATGCCGTCCGGCGGCTCAAGGACGAGCGGGACGATCTTCGACAGTTCGTCGTTCACACGGCGCAAGCGCGTGTTCAGACGCCTGACGTCAACTTCCTGAAGCGGGAGAATGTCGCGATGGGTCAGAGCCATTAAACATTCTCAGCCTGGAATGTTACTTCTACCACAACAGCAGGGCTCCCAAGCGTGCCGGTCGCTGTGCCTTCGACTTTCACGCGTAGCCTGCTCCATTGCGAGAAATCGTAGGTGCCGACATCGGCCGTGCCGCCCTCGTAGTCGGCGCCAGCATTACTGTCGTCAACGCTCTTCACAAACGTGTCGGTCTCGTTGACCTGCACATGAAAATCCCAGTTGTCGCCCGACGCCACCCCACTGCCGTCCGCCCATGTGATGGCGACTGCGGTAATATAGCCTGGACGCGGGATCGCATAGCCTTTGTCGCCATCTGCCCCACCCGCCAGCTTCAAATAAGTGGTGCCAGAGCCGAGCGCTCCAGGATACGAGAACGTGAAATAGGCCTTGTTTTCGCCGCTACCGGACTGGCCCAATAGCGTCTCGTGGATTGCAGTGCGCTTGTCGAGGCGCTGAATGGCCTGTGTGATATCGTCCCCAGATTGTACAAATGTCGTCGTGCCAAAGCTTGCTGTGCCGACTTTTGTCTCCAGTGCATCAATCCGGTCGTCGTGATCTTTCAGAGTCATCGACGACGTCCAGCCGGTGCCCTTAATCGCCGTGATGTCGTCAGCGTTGCCCTTCACCGTCTCCGTGGTCCGGCCCGTCCCGGCCAGATCATCCAGGTCGGCCTGGCTTGCGCTACCAGAGTGCGGATTTGCGGCGTCAATATGATTTCGTATTTCGTCCGTTCCCATCCAGACGCCGTTCATCTCTTCTTGGATGATACCGTCCACCACAACGGTGTAGATGCCAGCGTCAGTCAGGTCCGTGTAGTAGGTCCCGTCGCCATTGTCCGTCATGTCGATGTGAGCCCCAGGGACCGTCGGGCTTGCCCCCTCGTACAAATCGACGTCCTTCCCAGTCAGCGGATTCCCACTCGAGTCGATCAATGTAACACTTACACGAACAGACATGTCGCCTCCTACACGATCACCGTGTTAGAGATGCCCTTGACAACGTACAGCTCCTCAGGATTCGGCACCTTGTTCAGCAGCTCGGTCGCCGTGAACTCGACCCGGAATCGATCCATCGCGACCTTGCCGCTGATGTTCTCGTGCTCGAAGCCGGTGACTTCCACCATATAGCTGAGCTGTGTCACTTCTTTGTGCGGCCAAAGCCTGATCTTCCCGGTCCAGTTAACGATAGTGAAAATAGCGTCTTGCGAAGTTGAGTCAGGCTGTTCCCACGTGAACGTACCCTTGTAGCGGAACCCGAAAAGGCGCTTGATCAGCTTCCTGTTGACGCTGACCTGCGTGTCCTTCTCCATCTCGAACTTCTGCTCGTATCTGGCCGGGTCAGGCAGCTCGATGTCGTAACGCAGCGTGCCGCGATGGTCGTACAAATACAGCTTAGGGACTCCTGTTCCCCAGGCAGCCATCTATTCCTCCTACTCCGCCGCTTGGACAAGCAGCAGCTCGGTTGTCTTAGCCATGATGTCCTTCCAATATTCGGCCACGTAGTACTCGTGTTGCGTTGTTGTCTCCCAAACTCGATCAAGCAACTGAACATCAAGGATGCCGTCCCATTTGCCGCGCACAACTCGCCTCGGCCAAGTGAAGAAACTTGCGTAGTAGCCGACCGATTCGCGAAGAATCTGCTGAGTGACGGACGGCCAACCTGTGCCAGGACCGCCCACATGGACGTAGGTCAACACTTTCGTCTCAATCACCAGCTCGTACGGATAGCGGCCAGACCGTGCAATGAAATAGCCACTTCCCGATGCCGCCAACGCCTTGAGCTGCACGCCGTTCTTGTAGTGCTCCCACTCTTCCTGCTGCAGTGCGATCGGGTCCTCGAGTGTCGTCGTCGCTGTCGTGTCGCCGCGTGGTCGGCGCATCAATTCGAATTCTGTGAATGGATGGTACTTCGTGCGCCAGACTGCACAGAACGCCTTTGCAACATCAGCCACGAACTCCATCACAGAATCGATCTCGCCGAAATAGCTGCTGTCGAGCCAAAGATCGTCGAACGTGTAGGACGAGCCGCCGCTTACCCACGTCCCTGAAACGTTGTAGATTTGTCGAGATGCATCAATCCCGGCATCAGCAATGGCCGCTTGCAATGCCGATTTCAAAGGCATGTAGTCGCGGCCCTCGAGATCAGAAACCCCCGTTTTCTTGAAAAGCCATGCGTACTCGTGGAACTGCCAGCTAAGCGTTTTGGCTGCGTGATCGATCTTGGGCAGCACGTTCGAGACACCGTGGAAAATGCGAATGTTGTCCCGCCTGATTTCCAGCTCGGCGAGAAAGCTGCTCCCGTGCCAGAGCCAGTTCAGCCGGTCCGTGTCGATCCACTGCGTCGTGTAATCGAAAGTCACGGTCAGGTAATCGATTTGAAATTGGTTCACGTCCCACTCGACACGCGCGTGAATCGCCGGCATGCGGAACATTCTGTCCGTCACGTCATGCGTCGCGGAGCCGCGGCTGCTGGAATATGTCAGCGTTGCCGTGATCATTCGACAAGGCTCCGCTCCCACTTGCGCTGTTCAGGCAGCACCGTACGCTTGAAAAACGTCTCACCATCAAATGCCCTGTCGATGTGCACTTCGATGTTCGGCTGCAGGTTGAAAGCACCGACAAGGCGCTGGGCTGGGGTCGCGCCAAGGGCAGCCCCAGCGGCACCGGCGAGCTGCACAGCGGCCCCAGACGCGAGCGTATTCAGTGCCCCACGCAGGAAGAAATTCATGTAGTCCTCGCCGACGCGCATTGCCATCGCGTCATTGCGACGCTTGTCGAAAAGTGCAAGCGTGACGAGGATCTTCGGTACAAGTACGTTTGTCAGCTGCTCAAGCACACCGCGCACGAAAAAGCTGTAGAAGTCATGCGCCATGCCAAGAAATACCGATTTGAGATCGACGCGTGCACCGGTGAATGCCGAGAAGAAAGCATCGCTGAGCCGCTGCAAACCCCAGTAGACGGTGCGCTCGAACTGCTGGTATTTCTCTGTCCACGGCCCCATCACGGCTTCAACGCCAGCCTCTACTGTGCTGCTGATTGCCTTCAAGCTCTCTGGCAGTGCGCCAAGTCTTACTCGACCCGGCGCTGCTTCTGCCCCAACCGGAGCGATCGGCGCAATCTTCTCACCCGTAACAGCCGTAGCGGCTTGCGCAGCAGAGGCAAAAGCCTGCCCATAGGCTGCACCAGCTTCCTGCCCGCGCTCCTCGGCGACATCAGCCGGGATCGGCTCGAACTGCGCTTTGAATTTCTCGATGGTCTGGGCCCAGCCGGAGGCAAGTGCATCGGAAATTGTTTTTGCCCCTGCTTTAATATGGCCGGTGACGATCTGAAACATGCCGCGGTAGTAAGCGCCGATGCGCCCGCCGATATCCTTGATCACCGCCCAGATCCCCTCGAAGAAGTCGCCGACACGCTTCAGGGCGATTCGCGTAACGTCGCGAATGCCAAACAGGTTGTCCTTCCAGGCCGAGTAAAGCGCAGCGATCATTGTGATGGCGACGCCGATCCAGCCCAGTGCGGCATTCGAGGCGACGCCCATCGCACGCAGTGCCGGGATCACCAGCTTAACGACGATGGCTGCCATGCCAGCCATGCGTATGCCAAGGTTCCGCACGCCCGGGCTCAGCGATTTTAGCCACTCGCCTGCCTGCTTGAGGCCCATCACAAACGGCATGATGGCGTCGACAATCACACTGCCAAGAATTTCCTTCACGTCGCTCAGTGTGTTGGCGAACTGCCTCAAGCGGCCTGTTGCCGTCTTCGCTTCTGCCTCGGCCATGCCGCCGAAATGGCTGCGCAACTGCTCAAGAACGGCTGCCAGTTTCTCTTGCTTGGGCAGCGACGCATCTACTTGTATTCCGTACCGGCTCAGGGCATTCGTGCTGCTCCCGATGGTCTTGGCAACGAGATTCGCGGCCGTGAACAGGTCCATGTGCATCGCGCTCGCCATATCTTGGATGGCAGGCATGAGGCGCTTAATGCCTTCCTCGTCAAGCTTTGCCATGCCCTGCAAAATCGCCATCGCGGACAGCGTGACCTCGTCGCCATAAACGGTCGTCCTTTGGAGCTGAGAGGCGAACTGCTGCAGTGACTTGCTTGTTGCGTCAGAGTAGACGCCGGTCGTCTTCAGAGACGCATTCAGCTTGGCAACGGCCTGCTCCTGTTCTTCGAAGGCCCTGACCGTGTCGCGAATGGCGTAAAGAGCAAACAGCCCCTTCGCAGCATTCTTGAGCGTCATGGCGCCTTTTGCGGCCGTTTTGAGCTGGTTTTCCATGCGCGAGACGGACTGCCGCACGCGATCAAATCCGTGACGCATATCCGTCGTCGCGCGCCTGAAATCAGCCACGACGCGCTTGACGCCGGTAATGCCAAGTCGAATTTCAGCTGTTGCTACCGCCACTCTTCTTTGTCCTCACGGGTCTGAATCCAAGAGCCTTGAGTTGCAAGCCCATTGGCTTCTGCTCTGGCTCGTCCAGCTGGCTGCGCCACTCCGGAAGCTTGCCGCCCCACAGCATCACGTTCGCCCTGATGGTCTCGTAAAATCTGCGATCCCAAGCCTCTTCTTTCTCCGCCCGAAGCACCAGCCAAGCATAGCACTGACTGAGAGACGGATTCTGGCGCAAGAGATCGCTGGCTTTCGTCAGGTCTCCGTCGGTAAGCTCAAAGATCAGCCGGTATCGGTCCCACGGCCTGCTGCCTCCTGAGCCTCCGCGAAAGAGGACCCGATACTCTCGATCCAGCCGTTGTTGATCGCGAAAAAATCCGCAATCACTTTGACTGCGATGCTCGCGGGGATGTTGGCATCCTCGAATTCAGACGCAATCTCGTCGAGCTTCTCAGGATCGAACGGCCTTCCTTCGGGCACGAGCAAGATCGCCAGCAGCTTTGCCAACGCCTTCCCGCGCGCCAGCCTTGCAACTGCCGCAGGGTTCGTGATCTCCGAGAAGCTCTTGACATTCGCGTCCTCGAGGAGGGCCAACAAGGCCTCAAGCTGAGCAAGCCCAATTTCGCGCTGGATGTACTTCTTGCCTCCGATGGAGTATGTACGTTTCTCCATGCCCTTCTCCCTAAGGCTTAGTACTGCTCTTCATACCAGAACACCGCGTTAGGATGAGTCGAATCGTCTGGGTCGCGCAGGCACTTGAGCTGTACGCTGCACTCGCGGAACTTGCCACGGTTTGTGCTGATCTTCACCGAGCCTGGCACGACGTAGGCTTTCAAGATGTGGATGATGTCCTTCTTCGTGCCGCCCGGGCTTTGCTCCTGCTCGACATCCACAGCAAAGTACGGCATCTCCTGGACAGTCCCGCCACGCTCAAAGTACTTTTTCGAGTTCACAGTGTCGTCGGTGATGTCGATTGCCTCACCCAGGCCAATGAGCCACACCAGCTTGTTGACGTCGGCATCACGTACCGTGAAATCGAGCGTGGCCGACTCAGCGGCAAGATAAGCCCTGTCAGCAGCCGCGTAGGCCTGCGTTTCGAACTCAACGATGTCGCCGTCGATGGCGAACTCAACGTCGGCGTCGACGCTCAGGGCACCAACGTCAGCAGGCGTGCTGCCGTACTCCGCCATTTTCACGGTTGCCGGACCGAATCTAATAGCAGCCATGACTTAGACCTCCACGATTTCCAAGTCCAATTCCAGCTTGCCCAGCATCTTTTTCCGCTGCGCAACAAGGCGCTCGGCCGTCGCCAGCGGCATCTTCACCACGTCGCCAATTGTGACGACGATTTCCCCCTTCTTCCCCCCTGGAAGAATCAACCGCCCGCAGTAAAGTGGCCGAAGTTTGAGTCCAACTGCTTTTTCAACTTTCTCTCCGTTCATGGCTATGGCTCCGAATCTAAGTGCTGAAACACCACATGCCCTTGCACTTCGACAATCGTCACGTTCTGATCATGGTCGACCCAGCTCAGGACCTTATCCCAGACACATTCCTCGACAAGCCCGCCAAGCAGTGGGTCGGCCGCCAGCGCTTTCTTGATGTCCTCGACTAAGTTCTCTTCGGCATCGGAAGCGTTCCCATCGTCCTGCGTGTCTGTGTCAAACTGTGCGTAGCCGACAATGCTGAAATCGAACCGGCTCCTGTAATACGCGCCGTTCGGGTTCTGTGTCGCCTCCTGCGCCTCTTCGTCGCCAGCAATCACGATCAGGACCGGGAACTCGTGCACCTCTGACCAGGGCAGAAATTTGAGCGTGGCCTTGGCGACGTCGTAGTTATAACCGCCAGCCGTACTGATCGCGGCCATGTTGCTCTTGAGCTGCGCCAAAATCTGTTTCCGCTTCGATGCCACGCTATGCCATCGCCTCCATCAGCTTCTTCTCGACCATCTCGCGGATGCTACGCAGCGAATCGCGCAACGCCGGAGCAAGGTACGGGCGCCTTGGAATCGTCGAATGGATGTGCAGCATCTTGGAAAGCGCCGAGGCCTTCCATCGCGGGTCGTTTGTGCTGAAATACTTGGCCCAGAAAAAGGCGCGCTGCCTTGATGTCACTACCTGCGTCGCAGAGATTGTGCCGCCGGTCTCGTGGATGCCAGCGTAGGGCACGGCACTACCGAACTGGCCGATGACGACATCGGACGACGCGTCA
>Ga0256914_1003300_pt1 | contig 12777 bp, 10 predicted proteins | sample HulkmetaG_FD_191571 | JGI IMG/M metagenome (GOLD analysis project Ga0256914, IMG submission 191571) | Hydrothermal chimney microbial communities from Main Endeavour vent field at the Juan de Fuca Ridge, Pacific Ocean - Hulk | ecosystem: Environmental > Aquatic > Marine > Hydrothermal vents ...
GAACAGATGCTTGAGGTTGCTGCACGGAAAAGGGCATTATTGTCGTCTGAGCTTGGCCAGAGGTTATTTTTTTCTCACGGTGACGCCAGAACAATTCGTCTTGATCAGACCTTTGATGTTGTGATTTCCCTTTTCCATGTGATGAGTTATCAGGTGAACAATAATGATATTCAGGCAGTCTTTTTAACTGCAAAAGAACACCTTAAACCTGGAGGTTTTTTTATCTTTGATTGCTGGTATGGTCCTGCTGTTCTTACTGACAGACCAGAAGTAAGGGTAAAATATCTGGAAGATAAATCCACGCGTGTCATTCGCATTGCTGAACCTGTCATGCATCCCAATTTGAATGTGGTGGATGTGAATTATACCTTGATCATAAAAGACAAAAATACCCAAAAGGTGGAAGAATTACAGGAAACACATCGGATGAGGTATCTTTTTGAGCCTGAAATACGATTATTTTGCTCACAAACTGGTTTCAAATTAATAAAAAGTTTTGCCTGGATGAGGGATAATGAGCCAGACTTTACAACCTGGAGCGCATGTTATGTCCTTCAGGCTTAGGAAAATAGGTCTTTTTCTGGATACAGAGCCTTATGGCGGAGGTAAGTTTCAATATTGCCAGGCCATGCTGGAAGCTGTAGTGAACCTACCAGAAGAGCGATTTAAGAAAGTTATAGCCTATACATCCAGGGGGTGGGAAAAATATTTAGAGCCATATAAAAATCAAATAAAAACGATATTTGTTTCTGGCGGCTGGTTCAGATGGTTTTTTGAGCGGGTATGGAGAAATTTACGTTTATCTGTTGATGTGTGGAGAAAAATAAATCCACTATTTTTTCCTCTGGCCAGGCAGCTCAGGACTGAAGAATGTGATTTGTGGATTTTTCCGGCAGAGGAGACCCTGACTTATCAGATAGATGTCCCTGCATTGTCCACAATTTTTGATCTTATGCATCGTTATGAGCCACGTTTCCCGGAAGTAGCAGCCTTGGGCAGGGCATCCAGGCGGGATTGGCATTATAAAAAGATGTGCGCTTATGCAAAAGGACTTCTGGTTGATTCTGAGGTGGGCAAAAACCAGGTAATAGAATCTTATCAGGTAGATGAAAATAAAGTTTTTGTTTTGCCATATATTGTGCCCCCATATATGCATCGAAAAAATAATAATAAAACTGTTGATAAAAAATACAATCTGCCATCTAAATATATTTTTTATCCTGCTCAATTCTGGGAACATAAAAATCACAAAAACCTTCTTCAAGCAGCAGCCCTTTTAAAGGATAAGATTGCTGACCTGAAATTGGTTTTTGTTGGTTCAAAAAAGAATGCTTATGAGTCAGTCCTTAGACTTGTGCAGGAACTTGGATTGAAGGGACAGGTTTTATTTCCTGGTTATGTATCTGATGAGGATATGGTAGAGATTTATCGCGGTGCGCGCGCAATGATTATGCCTACCTTTTTTGGGCCTACGAATATCCCGCCGCTGGAGGCTTTTGTAACAGGATGTCCAGCAGCAGTATCCAATATCTATGGTATGCCAGAGCAGGTAGGTGATGCAGCATTATTATTTGATCCTTCATCGCCCAGGGAAATCGCTGAGGTGATAGAAAGGCTCTGGAATGATGATGAGTTATGCAGGAAGTTAGCTGAAAAGGGCAAAAAAAGAGCAGCAAGCTGGGGACAGCCTCAGTTTAATCAAAGATTGAAAGAGATTATTGAAAAGATTTTACCTTTATAAGGTAACATAAATGTTAACAATATTTTCAGTGCCCAAGTCATTTCATGGTCATACTGCTACTATTCAGCGCAACGCAATTTTGAGCTGGCTTAAGCTTCATCCTAAATGTGAGATTATTCTTTTTGGCGATGATGAAGGTGTAAAAGAAATATCACAGGAATTTGGTCTTTGTCACGAGCCAGATATCAAAAAAAATGAATTTGGCACGCCCCTTTTAGATTCAGTATTTAACCAGGCGCAGAAATTAGCACGACATAATCTTTTAATGTATATTAATGCGGATATTATTCTATTCCAGGATGTAATTCATGCTGTTCAACGTATTGATATATCTCCTTTTCTTGTTTGTGGCAGACGCTGGGATATGGATATTACAGAAGAGATAGATTTTGATAATCCAGCATGGGCTGAAGAGTTGTTAGCCAGAGTTCATAAAGAGGGCAGGTTGCATGGGTATTCAGGTATTGATTATTTTATATTTCCGCGGGGGTTAATTGAGCTACCTCCTTTTGCCATTGGCCGTCCTGGATGGGATAATTGGGTAATTTATGAAATGCGCAGAAAAAATGTGCCTGTTATTAATGCAACAAAGGCCATAACTGTTGTGCATCAAAATCATGATTATACACATTCCAAATTTGGACAAAAGACAAGGGTTTCAGGCCCGGAATTCAGGCAAAATATTCAACTGGCAGGGGGCCGGGCCAATTTGATGACCTTGCGGGATGCTGATTTTTATTTGACAGATGCAGGACTTTGTCCTCCCAACTGGAAGGATTATTTGTACTCCAGATTGTCCAGGCTGGATGTATGGCGAAAGTTGTTAGAAGTGAAAAGATTCTGTTCGGATTATATTCAGGATGTTTTGAGTCGCTAGAAATATTATAAAAAGGTTATTATTTTATAGGATGAACTTCTGGTTGCTGCAAACTGGAGAACCTCTTCCTTTATCTGATAATCTCCGTAAAATGCGGACAGCTATTCTAGCTGATATTCTTGTGGCTCGTGGACATAATGTATTGTGGTGGACCAGTGCATTTGAGCATCAGCGTAAAACATGGGTGGTAAAACATGACAGGGAGATTGTACTCCAGCCTAATTATAGGCTTTATTGTTTACGAGGGTGTGGTTACAAAAAAAATGTCTCCCTCTCACGTTATATTGATCATCGCATTATTGCTCGTAAATTCAAAAAAGTGGCTACAGATTATCCTAAGCCAGACATTATTGTAGCATCTATGCCCTGTTATCATCTGGCCTATGAAGGTGCTTTATATGCACATGCTCATAACATTCCTTTTGTTTTGGATATTCGTGATCCCTGGCCTGATATTTTTTGGCAACAGTTTTCAGGTTTGGTGCGAAGTACTATTAAAGCCATTCTTTATAGGGATAGTCAGCGGTTGAGGCAGGAGATAATCCTTGCTGATGTTGTGGTGGCTGTTTCCGAAGGTTTTTTGAATTGGGCATTAAAAAAGGTGCCCAGGGAGAGAACCGAGAGGGATAAGGTCTTTTATCTTGGTTATAGGCAACAGGAAGGAAAAATAACGGCTGCAAACCAGAATTTGCCTGAGTGGCTTGATAAAATAAAAGAGAAGAAGATTTTTCTTTTTTTGGGCACCTTTGGCCGTTCTTATGAATTGCGTTTAATAGTGGATGTGGCAAAAAAATTATATGACCAGGGAGAAAGGGAAATTGTGTTCGTTCTGGCTGGCACTGGTGAGCAGTTTGATACAATTAAAGAAATTGCACATGGTTTGCCCAATCTTCTCTTGCCTGGATGGATAGGTCAGGAAGAAATAAGGGAAATTTTAAGGCTGTCATGGGCGGGATTGGTCCCATGTATAAGTGCCTTAAACACTCTTCCCAATAAGCCTTTTGAATATCTTTCTGCGGGCCTGCCTTTGATTTCTTCTTTAGAAGGAGAAATGGCAGATTTAATTGAGAAGTATAAACTTGGATTTAATTATAAGGTGGGTGACTTAGAAGGGTTATATAACAATATAATTATGCTCGCAGAGAATAAGGAACTTAGAGATAGGATTTCAAATAATTGCACTTGCTTTTTTCAGCGGTTTGGGGATGCAGAGGTAATTTATAACGAATATGCTGACCTATTAGAAAGTTTGGCGCCTGCTGGTTCCTAGTCCTATTATATTTATGCTATGTTTAAAGAAGGAGTAGATGGAGTGAAAACGAATTATTTTAAGGTAACGGAGCATCCAGGGCTGGGTGCTACAAGGGAACAGCTGGAAAGACTTTGTCATAGATATTATTTTGTGAGAGGACATGTGGAAAAGAAGGACGTGCTGGAAGTGGCGTGTGGTACGGGGATTGGGCTTCCCTATCTGGCAGAAAGGGCCAATAAGGTGGTGGGAGTTGATATTGATGAAAAGAACCTGGAGATGGCCAAGAAGGTAGTGGATGGGGATAATAGGGTGGTTTTGGTTCAGGCGGATGCTCATAATCTCCCTTTTAAAAAAGACTCTTTTGATGTGGTATTATTATATGAGGCCATATATTATCTCCAGAATCCAGCTGATTTTGTAAGGGAGGCATACAGGGGATTGAGGGATAATGGCCTTCTAGTTATTTGCAGTGTGAATAAGCTATGGAGGGACTTCCATCCCAGTCCCTATACCCATAGTTATTTTTCCATCCAGGAAATGGCCTCTCTACTGGAGGATGCTGGATTTAAGGTTAGTGGAAGATGGGGGGCATTTAAAATTTCAACAGGAGTGAGAGATTATATAATTTTTTTAATCAAAAAGATTGCCTTAAGGTTTAATCTTATCCCAGGGACACTTCAGGCCAGGACCATTTTGAAAAGGATCTTTATGGGTAAGTTAAGACCTCTCCCTTCCAGGATCTCTGCAGGAATGGTGGAGTATCTAAAACCCTCTCCCATAGTTACAGATAGGGACTCCTCTGAGTTTAAGATCCTCTATGTGGTGGGAAAAAAGGCTTAAAGGAGGATGTAATGATGTCATTTTTTAATGATAACTATGAGAGGGTAAAGAGAATGATGGATATAGGTCTATCTTGTATTGGACTCGCCCTCTTTTCTCCCCTAATGTTATGTTGTGCCTTTTTTATCAAAAGGGAAGATGGAGGTCCTGTGTTTTATAAGGGACTCAGGATAGGAAGGGGGGGCATTCCCTTTAGGATGTATAAATTCAGGACCATGGTGGTAAATGCTGACAAGATAGGAGGTCCTTCCACTGCTGATGACGATCCAAGGATTACCCGGGTGGGGAAATTCTTGAGAAAGTATAAGCTTGATGAACTTCCCCAGCTCATAAATGTATTAAAGGGAGACATGAGTATTGTTGGCCCCAGACCTGAGGTCCCCTATTATGTGAATATGTTTACAGAGGAGGAGAGAAAGATACTCTCAGTAAGACCAGGTATTACAGACTGGGCTTCTTTGTGGAACCCAGATGAGGGTTCTGTGCTTGCAGGGAGTAAGGACCCTGAAAGGACCTATATGGAAGAGATCAGGCCCACAAAGATAAGGCTTCAGTTAAAATATGTGGAAGAACGCTCTCTCCTCGTAGATGTAAAAATAATCATATTAACCTTTCTTGCTGTTTTTTTGAAGAAAAAGTATGAAATGGGAGAGAAGGAGTAAAATATGGAGGAGAAGAGAAAATGAGGCAGAAATATTCAAAGGATTTTTTATTATCCCTTTACACTACCATGCTGCGCATTCGCCTATGTGAGGAATCTTTGGTGGAGCCTATTCTCTCTGGAGAGATAAAGACCCCCTGTCATCTATATACAGGGGAGGAGGCCATTGCCACAGGTGTATGTGCGTGTCTCACACAGAAAGATTATATATTTGGCAATCATCGGTCTCATGGTCATTATATAGCAAAAGGGGGAGACTTAAGATCTCTGGTAGCAGAGATATATTGTAAGGAGACAGGATGTTGTAAAGGAAGAGGGGGCTCTATGCATGTGATTTCTCCTTCCTGTGGGCTGTTGGGGGCGGCCCCTATTGTTGCAGGTACCATTTCTCTGGCCATGGGTGCGGCCTTGGCCTCTCAATTGCGGGGAGAGGATAGGGTATGTGTGAGTTTTTTTGGAGATGGTGCTACCGGAGAAGGGGTCTTTTACGAAAGTTTAAACTTTGCATCTTTAAAACGCCTTCCCATTATTTTTGCCTGTGAGAATAATTTATATTCTACACATATGCCAATTTCTGAATGCAGGTCAAATGTTAATATATTTGAAAGTGCTTCTTCTTTTCTTATGCAGGGTTTTCAGGTGGATGGTAATGATGTAATTGAAGTATATGAGAAAACAAAAGACGCAGTTTCTTTGTGTAGAAAAGGAGAAGGTCCTGTTCTTATAGAGTTTTTGACATATCGTTTGAGAGGACATGTTGGACCTGACGATAATATTCAGGGAACTCATACAGATATTCGTCCTGATGAAGAAGTAAGGAGATGGAAGAAGAAGGATCCTATAACTCGTTTAGAAACTTTTCTATTAGAAGAAAATAGAACTTCTTCAAGTGAACTAGATGAGATAAGGGAACGTATTATGAGAGAAGTAGAGGAAGCCCATATTTTTGCTAAACAAAGTGATTACCCTATAAAAGAGGAGTTAAATAAATATGTCTTTAGACAGTAGAGAACTTTCATATAGTCTGGCCATAAATGAGGCCCTGCATCAGATGATGTCAAAAGATGAGAGGGTATTTTTAATAGGCCAGGGAGTAAAAAGTCCATGGTATGTGGGAAATACCGCCCGAGGGTTGATAGAGAGATTTGGGGAGGAGAGGGTAATTGATACCCCTGTATCGGAGAATTCCGTGACAGGAGTTGCTGTGGGTGCGGCCATTGCAGGGATGAGACCCATAGTGGTTCATCCGCGGATGGATTTTATGTTATATGCCCTTGACCCCATTATAAACGAGGCCGCTAACTGGCATTATATGTCGGGAGGGGCCTCCTGTGTTCCAGTGGTCTTTTGGGGGATTATAAACAGAGGGGGAGAGCAGGCGGCTCAGCATTCGCAGGCCCTCCATTCCATTTTTGCCCATATTCCTGGCCTTAAGGTGGTTATGCCTGCCACCCCCTATGATGCAAAGGGGCTCATGATCTCAGCCATTGAGGATGATAATCCTGTGGTATTTATAGATGATAGGTGGTTATATCCTTTGTGTGAGCCTGTGCCTTCACAGGTGTATAGGGTGCCCATAGGAAAAGGGGTGGTCAGGAGAGAAGGGAAGGATGTCTCAGTGATCGCCATTTCTTATATGGTAGGGGAGGCATTAAATGCTGCTTCTATCCTCTCTGAAAGATATGGGATTGAGATAGAAGTGATTGACCTTCGCTCCATTAAGCCCTATGACAGGGAACTGATCAGGGGTTGTGTTAAAAAGAGTGGGAGGGTCATATTGCTTGATGTAGGATGGACCCAGGGAGGATTTATGAGTGAAGTGGCGGCCTTTATTGTAGAAGAGTGTTTTTATTCCTTAAGGTCCCCCCTTAGACGTCTTGCCTTGCCTGATGTACCAGCTCCAGCCAGCAGGAAACTAGAAGAGGTGTATTATCCTAGATCCTCAGAGGTAGTGGATCTGGTGTTGAGGGTTATAAAGGATGGTGCTTAGCTTTCCCTTTAAACTTGTAGGAGAAAGGTTATGTCCTGGAAAGTAAGTTTTTTTGATTATCCCCTTCAGTATAACGCTCATGCCCAGGAATATATCCGTATTATAAAAGACGTGCTTTCACGAGGACAATATATACTGGGTAAGGAGCTAGAGAGATTTGAAGAGGAACTCGCCTCCTTTGTGGGGGCCCGATTTGCCATTGGGGTAAATAGTGCTACAGAAGGATTATTGTTATGTCTGTATGCAGCAGGGGTAGGGAAAGGGGATGAAGTGATCTCAGTATCCCATACATTTGTAGCTACCATTGAGGTGATAAAATTTTTGGGAGCAACTCCAGTCCTGGTAGATATAACCCATGACCATAATATGGATGTTTCTCTTGTGGAAGATGCCATTACAGAGAGGACAAAAGTTATTATACCTGTCCAATTGAATGGTCGGGTGTGTTCCAGGATGGATGAACTCGTTGAGCTTGCCCAGAGATATGATCTTGTAATTATTGAGGATGCCGCCCAGGCGGTTGGAGCACGATATAAGGGAAAAGGGGCAGGAACCTTTGGGTTGGCAGGATGTTATAGTTTTTATCCAGCAAAACTATTGGGTGCCTTTGGTGATGCGGGTGCTGTGGTCACAGACCATGAAGAATTTGCCACGCTACTTAAGAGGATAAGGAATCATGGAAGGGAAGGTACAGAGGTAATGTGTTGGGGGATGAACAGTCGTCTTGATAATATTCATGCGGCAATCCTTTCATATAAACTTAAATTGTTACCTGGTTGGATAGAGCGCAGAAGACAGATTGCCTCTTTGTATCATGAGATTTTATCTTCGGTGGAAGAGATAGAGCTTCCTCCGCCCCCAGGGGAAGGTGAACACTTTGATGTGTTTCAGAATTATGAAATAGAGGCAAAGGATCGGGATGAACTTATGTGTTTTTTGAGGGAAAACAAGGGGATAGAGGTGGTAATTCAGTGGGGGGGAAAGGGTGTACACCAATTTAAGGCCCTGGGATTGGGTGGTTTTCATTTGCCACGTACCGAGCTTTTTTTTAAGAGGGGTCTTCTACTTCCAATGTATCCAGAACTGCGAGATGAAGATATTAGATATGTGGGAGATTCCATAAAGGAATTTTATTTAAGTAGATAAAAGAATTTGCCAAGCAAGATGGAATTAGGTTCATGGTAGCAAAAAAACAAATGGAATCACGTTTTTCTTATAAGAAATTGATTTGTGTAATAATTATCTGTTATCTAATGGGGGTGGCCTTCAGGGCCCTAGAACTCCCTTCCTGGAATAAGCCATATCTCTCCATAGATGGGGAAAAACTTCTTGCCACTCATGATGCATATCTATGGGTAGCCACAGCAAAGGGCACCTCCAGAATAATAGATGCCTCTCTCCCTGAAATAGCTAGATTTTTGCATAAGGTTACCAATATAAAAATAGGCAATCTCGCCTTCTGGTTACCCCTTGTGCTCTCTCCCCTGGTATGTCTTCCTGTTTGTGTGCTGGCCATGGTGATGGGGATAGAAGAGGCAGGTCTCATAGCAGGTACCTTTTCAGTGGTGTCCCTTGGATATCTTCTTAGAACCCGCGTGGGATTCTTTGATACAGATATTGGTTCCCTGTTTTTCCTTGCATCCTTTGCCTGTCTTTTGATTATGTGGTTGGTTAGTAGATTTCCCATTTCCTGGGCTAGAAAGGATAAGGTCCCTATACGCTCCCATGGCACAGGAGAGTTAGAATATAATTGTACACAGAAGGATATCCTCTGGGCACTTTTCATTGGGGTGGTGGGAGCCACATATAAGTGGTTTCATCCAGGGGCCCAGAAGATGACCTTTGTGTTTCTTGTGTTGGCCTTTGGAGTATATCTCTATCTGTGTTATCCTTATATAAAATTGAAATTTGTCTCATGTTTTCTCATGATTTATGCCCTTGCATATGGGGGATGGATAGGTGCAATAGCCAGTGGTATTCTTGCAATCTCTCTGTGGAATCCAGGGGAGATATTAAAGGAGAGGTATTTTACCTTTATCTTTTTTGTGTTTTTTCTCCTTATTATGTATTATTCTAACTTCTTTCATATTGTTCAGGCCATATATGAGAAGGCATTTTACTGGCTTAAACCCTCTTCAGTTGAGGTAGTACCAAATAGTACAGGTATACTTCTTCCCTCTATTTCTCAAAGTATAAGAGAAGCCCAGAACCTTAGTTGGGATCCCCTGGTCATGAGGTGTGCAGGCAACTGGATAGTATTTTGGGCGGGGGTAGTGGGAATATTGTATCTTATTTTCAGATGCCCCTTTGCCCTCCTTATGATTCCCTTTTTTGTTCTGGGCATTGCCAGCCACAAAATGGGTAATAGGTTTTCCATGTATGCAGGGGTTGGCTGGGGGATAGGAGTTGGTTTTGGGCTTATCTTTTTTTTAAAAAATAGGGTGAGGCCAGGACTTAGATGGGTTATAGCCTCTGTAGTCACCATCCTTTTGTTGATAAGTCCTTTTATGACTGCACGACATCTCAAGGCCACTCCAATCCTTCCCAAGATATATGCCCGTACCTTTCTGGACCTCCATAAGATTACCCCTAAAAATGCAAGACTCTGGCAATGGTGGGACTATGGATACACTGCCCAGTATTATGGGGGAAGGATGAGTTTTTGTGATGGTGGGTTAAATTATGGAGATTGGGTATATCCGCTGGCAGTGGTCCATACCACCTCTTCCCCCATGGAGGCGGCTCAGCTCATAAAGTATATAACATTACACCAGCAGATGTTATTTAAGAAAGAAGGGGCCAGGGCCCTGGATCCTTCCTGGTATTTGACACGGACATTGCCCCTGAAGAAGAGGGAGGAGCCCAGGAGGAAGTACAACCTCAAAAAGATGGTGCCTGGCTGGTATCCTCCTTACTATATAGCGGACCCCCTGGCGGGAATAAGGGACCTTTCTCCTGGAAGGGCCCAGAAGCTTATTTTGTCCATGAGAGTGAAAAGGTTCAAATTCCCTTCATCGCTTCCCCCCCAGTATTTTGTTGTATCCTGGGAGAATCTTCGTCTGGCGTACTGGATTTCATATTTTGGGAAGTGGGATATTGTAACAGGCACCACAGACCCGGGAAAGATCCTCAATGTGAGGGGGCGGGTAGAAATAGATCTAAAAAGAGGTGGGGTGTTGACCCAGGGAAAGATGATACCTATCCAGAGCCTGGATGTGGTCTCTTCCGGCAAAAGGCGTCATGTGGAGTGGGACAATCATTCCCATCTCCATCTCATATATAATCCCATCTCCAGGGATATGTTTCTGATGGATGATACCATCTATAACTCCATGATGGTTCAGCTACTCATTGGAGACCCCGAGAACTTTACACCCTATTTTAAGCTGGTGGTGGATCACTATCCGTGGGCCAGGGCCTATAGGGTGGAGTAGGGTAATGTCTCTAAAAAGGATGCCTTTGTCTCGTTTTCCCTTGCTTGTGGCAGATGGTCTTGTCTTCTGTCTTTCCTATATCCTTTCTTATTTGTTGAGGTTTGACCTTTCTATCTCCTATGTAGTCAGAGAGTATTCCCATCAGATCCCCTATATGATTCCCTTTATATGTGTCTTCAAACTAACGCTCTTTTATCTTTTTGGACTCTACAGACGCATGTGGAGATACACCAGTCTGGGAGATTTCTGGACACTACTTCAAGCAAATATCTTTTCTGAGTTGACCATTATTGCATTTATTGGATTTATTCATCATTTTCAAGGGTTTCCAAGGTCTGTATTTCTTCTAGATGGTATGGTGTGCTTCCTGTTAACAGGGGGAGTGAGGGTCATTACCAGGTCCTATTATCTTTCTAATCACTCTCCCCTTAGCTGGATAAAGGAATTCTTTTCCCCTCCTTCTCCACACGAGGGTAAAAGGGTACTCATTATAGGGGCAGGAGGGGCAGGAGAGAAAGTGGCCCGGGAGATCATGGAAGACAGGGAAAAGGAGTATACCCTGGTGGGGTTTGTGGATGATGACTCCTCCAAGATAGGGAGACTGCTCCATGGGGTGCCTGTAGTGGGGAGTATAGACCTACTACCAGAGGTGGTGGAGCGCTATGGGGTGGAGGAGGTCTTTATCGCTGTTCCCTCTGCCACAGGCGAAGAGATGAGGCGTATCGTATCCATATGTAAGGGGACAGGGGTTAGATTTAAGACCCTTCCTGCCATAAAGGAACTACTGGAGGGCAAGGTTAGTATAAGTGCCTTGAGGGATGTGAGCTATGAAGACCTGCTGGGCAGAAGCCCCGTAAGGTTAGATTCCAGAGGGATAAGGGGCTATCTAATGGGGAAAACCATACTCATAACCGGTGCAGGGGGATCTATTGGTTCAGAGCTGTGTCGTCAGATACTCAGGTTTGAACCTGGGCTCCTTATCCTCTTGGATAGTAGTGAGGCAAACCTGTATTCCATTGAGATGGAACTTAAAAACGAGTTCAGGTTTTTCCGATATGTTCCTTTGCTGGGAAGCGTTCAGGACCTTTCCTTGTTAGAGCGCACCTTTGAGACCTATTCTCCCTCTGTGGTATTTCATGCGGCTGCCTACAAACATGTTCCTATGCTTGAGATAAATCCCTGGGAGGCGGTTTTTAATAATATTGTGGGGACCAGATGTATAATGGAGGTCTCTTCAAGGTGGGGGGTGGAGAGATTTGTACTTGTCTCCACAGACAAGGCAGTAAGGCCCACAAATGTGATGGGTGCGAGCAAACGGGTGAGCGAACTTTTGATGTTTTCCTTTAATGGAGGTGCAAGCAGGTTTATGGCGGTTCGTTTTGGAAATGTAGTGGGCTCTTCAGGGTCTGTGATCCCCCTTTTTAAAAGGCAGATACAAAGGGGTGGGCCTGTTACTGTTACCCATCCTGAGGTTACGCGATATTTTATGACCATCTCGGAGGCCTCTCAATTGATCCTACAGGCGGGATCAATGGGAGAGGGAGGAGAGATATTTATCCTGGATATGGGGACCCCGGTAAAGATAGTTGAGATGGCCAGGGACCTTATCCGACTTTCTGGGAAAGAGCCAGGAAGGGATATTGAGATAGTATTTACTGGTCTTAGACCAGGAGAAAAACTCTATGAGGAACTTATTACCCAGGGAGAGGGGATAGTAAAGACAGCTCACCACAAGATACTTGTTCTGAAGGATAAGGGAGAAGTGGTGCGGGAGGATTTTCGTTCCTGGCTTTATCATCATATAGAGGAACTTGTTGCCTGCAGTAAGAGATTTGATTCTGCTGGCATAAGACACTATTTAAAACTTCTTGTTCCAGAATATACCCCTTCAGATACTCAAAGCGTATTGGATAGAGGTTTTGTGGAGGAGGTGGATAGGTGTGGATAAGGAGGTGTTAAGGGAGTTCCTTAGTAAATTTCAG
>Ga0256914_1003301_pt1 | contig 12776 bp, 7 predicted proteins | sample HulkmetaG_FD_191571 | JGI IMG/M metagenome (GOLD analysis project Ga0256914, IMG submission 191571) | Hydrothermal chimney microbial communities from Main Endeavour vent field at the Juan de Fuca Ridge, Pacific Ocean - Hulk | ecosystem: Environmental > Aquatic > Marine > Hydrothermal vents ...
AACGGGTCCACGTCGTACGGACGCCCGACGACATCCTGAGCGCCGAGAAACTGGTCTTTCCGGGGGTGGGTGCCTTCGGCAGCATGATGCACGAACTCCATGCGCGCGGGTTCGTCGATCCCCTGAAGCGCTACCTGGCCGCCGACCGCCCCTTCCTGGGCATCTGCCTGGGGCTGCAGGCGCTGTTCGCCGGCAGCCAGGAGGCCCCGGGCGTGCCGGGACTGGGCGTCATCGCGGGCACGGTACGGCGCTTCGACATCGACCGGGCCGTGCCCCACATGGGATGGAACGGGCTGCGCGCCCACCAGCCGTCGCGTCTCTTCGGCGGCCTGCGCGGCGACGAGAAGTTCTACTTCGTGCACTCCTACCACGTGGCCTGTGAAGACGCGTCCGCGGTACTGACCACCACCGACTACGGCTGCCGCTTCGTCAGCGCCGTGCAGCGCGGCAACCTGATCGCCACCCAGTTTCACCCGGAAAAAAGCGGCCCGGCCGGGCTGCGCATCCTGGAAAACTTCCTGCGTGACGACAGTCCCCCCGTCCGGCCGGCCCCGGCCGCCGGCCCCACGCGGCTGGCCCGGCGCATCATCGCCTGCCTGGACGTGCGTACCAACGACCGCGGCGACCTGGTGGTCACCAAGGGCGACCAGTACGACGTGCGCGAAGACGGCGAGGTGCGCAACCTGGGAAAGCCGGTGGAACTGGCCCGGCGCTACTACGAAGAGGGCGCCGACGAGATTACTTTTCTCAACATCACCGGTTTCCGGGACTTTCCGCTGCAGGACATGCCCATGCTGGAGGTCCTGCGGCGCACGTCGGAAAACGTCTTCGTCCCGCTGACCATCGGCGGCGGGATCCGGGATTTCACCGACCGCAACGGCCGCACCTGGACCGCGTTGGAAGTGGCCGACGCCTATTTCCGCTCGGGCGCCGACAAGATCTCCATCGGCAGCGACGCGGTGCGTATCGTCGAGCAGGTGCTCGAGCGCGGGCGTCCGTCCGGGGACAGCGCCATCGAAACCATCTCGCGGCGCTACGGCAACCAGGCCGTGGTCATCTCCATCGACCCGCACCGGGTGTATGTCCCCTCGGCCGACGCGGTGCCCCACCCCACCATCGAGACCGACATCCCGGGGCCGCGGGGCGAACGTCGCTGCTGGTACCAGTGCACCGTCCGCGGCGGCCGCGAGGACCGCGACCTGGACGCCGTCACCCTGGCGCGCGTCTGCGAGCAGCTGGGCGCCGGCGAGATCCTGCTCAACTGCATCGACCGCGACGGTACCAACGCCGGTTTCGACATCGAACTGATCAACGCCGTCAAGGGCGCCGTCTCCATCCCGGTGATCGCCTCCAGCGGCGCCGGCTGCGAGGACCACTTCCTGGAAGTCTTCACCCGCACCGAAGCCGAAGCGGCCCTGGCAGCCGGCATCTTCCACCGTCGAGAAGTTCCGATAAGCGTTGTTAAACAGTACCTTAAAAGAAAAATCGAAATCAGGACCTAAAGAAACCATGTTCACCCAAGCACTGGTCAAACCCCCCTGCAGAAACATGATCCACGGCCTGACCACGGCCGGCCTGGGAAAACCGGATTACGCCCGCGCCCTGGACCAGCATGCCGCCTACACCCAGGCGCTGCGCGACTGCGGCCTGGAAGTCACCGTGCTGCCGGCCGACGAGGCCCATCCCGATTCCACCTTCATCGAGGACACCGCTCTGCTGGTGCCGGGGTGCGCCGTCATCACCCGTCCCGGGGCCCCCAGCCGCCGCGGCGAGACCGCCGCGGTGGAAGCCGCCCTGGCGGCTTTCTTCGACGACATCGCCCGCATCACGGCACCGGGCACGGTGGACGCCGGCGACATCATGGCGGTCGGGAGCCACTATTTTATCGGCCTGTCGCAGCGCACCAACCGCGAGGGGGCGGCGCAGATGACCGCCATCCTCGAAAAGCACGGGCTGAGTGCCTCCACCGTGTCCTTGCACGGTTTCCTGCACCTCAAAAGCGGCGTCGCCTACCTTGAAAACGACACCCTGGTGGCGGCCGGGGAGTTCATCGACCACCCGGCTTTCCGCCGGTTCCGCATCCTGACCGTGGACGACGACGAACGTTACGCCGCCAACTGCCTGTGGGTCAACGGGCGCGTGCTGGTGGCCGAGGGTTTTCCTGCCACCCGCAGACGCATCGAGCGGGCCGGTTTCGAAACCATCGCACTGGACGTGTCCGAGTTCCGCAAGGTGGACGGCGGGCTCAGCTGCCTGTCGCTGCGCTTCCAGCCCCCCGGTGCGTAAACTCGCAGGACGCTGGCGTCCGCCCCGCCGGGGTCCTCTCCCCGCCGTCGGGCGGCTTCTGACGCATTTTGTTATTTCCTGCCGATAATCGTCAAAAATCCCGCGGCGCGGCGGCGGGTCCGTCGGGACGAGGTGCCACGCGGGGGGCGGTCCGTCTGCGCCTCAAGCTTTCCCGACACGCCTCGAAAAAAGTCCTCAATACACCGAAATTTCAATATATATAAAAACGACACCCCTCCCCGGAACCCGCCTGCGGCAGGAGGATGCCGGCCGCCGAAGGCTTAATGCGCCAGGGCCGTCCAAGGCGGCACAATTGTTGCTTGACTCTAGGATTGATAACCCGCGCAAGGAGGCGCAAAGACACGGAGATCAGCATGGCCGCCGCCCGCAAAACCGGTTCCCAGCCAAAATCACTGGAGTCGCTGCCCTTCGACTTCTCGACCATCCACGCCCTGCGTCGGTCCATGAACCGCTACCGCACGCTGTTCGAAAGCGCCGGTGACGCCATCTTCGTCTTCGACTGGGAGGGACAGATCCTGGACGCCAACCGGGTGGCCTGCGAGCGGCTGGGCTACACCTACCGGGAACTGACCGCCATGCGGCGAAAGGAAATCGAGGGTCCCGACACCGCCATGACGGTTTCCCAGCGCCGCAAGATCCTGCGCGACAAGGGTCATGTCATCTACGAGGCCGAGTACCTGCGCAACGACGGCAGCGTGCTGCCCGTGGAGGCCAACTGCCGCCTCATCGAGTACGATTACGAACCGGCCATCCTGACCATCGCCCGCGACATCAGCGAACGCCTCCGCGCCCAGGAGGAAAAGGCCAAGCTGCAGGCCCAGCTGCGTCAGTCCCAGAAAATGGAATCGCTGGGCACGCTGGCCGGCGGCATCGCCCACGATTTCAACAACATCCTGACCCCCATCAGCGGACACGCCGAAATCGCGCTGTTCAAGATCGGCAGGGACCACGACGCTGCCAAGAACATCAAGGGCATCATCCAGGCCGTGGACCGCGCCCGCGGCCTCGTCCGGCAGGTGCTGTCTTTCAGCCGCCAGGAGAGCGAAGAGAAGCAGCCGCTGCAGATGCACACCATTCTGAAGGAGGCCTTGCGCCTGCTGCGGGCGTCGCTGCCCACGACCATCGACATCCAGCAGAACATCGCCCGCTGCGGCGCCGTAATGGCCAACGCCACCCAGATCCACCAGATCCTCATGAACCTGTGCACCAACGCCGGCCACGCCATGCGCGAAGGGGGCGGCGTCCTGGACGTCAGCCTGTCTGAGGTCGAGATCCGCGCCGGCGACCTGGCCGACTACCTCGAAATGAAGCCCGGCACCTACGTGCGCCTGACCGTCAGCGACACCGGTCACGGCATGCCCGCCGAAGTGCTGGAGCGCATCTTCGAGCCGTATTTCACCACCAAGAAAGAAGGCGAGGGCACCGGCATGGGGCTGTCGGTGGTGCACGGCATCGTCAAGGGCCACAACGGCGACATCAAAGTCTACAGCGAGCAGGGCAAGGGCACCACCTTTAACGTCTACCTGCCCTGCATCGAGGCCAAGGCCCAGACCGACGATTCGCCCGTGGCCGACCAGATACCCAAGGGCAGCGGCAACGTCCTGCTGATTGACGACGAGGAGAAGATCATCGAGGTCATGGTGCAGATGCTCGAATACCTCGGCTACAGCGTGACCTCCTTCACCGACAGCCCCGAGGCCCTCGACAGTTTTCGCAAGAACCCGGACTTCTATGACATCATCATCACCGACATGACCATGCCCGGCATGACCGGCGACATCCTGGCCCGGCACGTCCACGCCATGCGGCCCGGCCTTCCCATCCTGCTGTGCACGGGCTACAGCCGCAGCGTTTCGCGGGACCAGGCCAAGGCCCTGGGCATCCAGGAATTCCTTATGAAGCCGCCCACCATCGGCGAACTGGCACGCACCGTTCAACGGGCGCTCAAAGGGGGTGCCCCCCTGCCGGACGGCGACCACGGAGCCAAAGACGAAAACAGGGCCGGCCGTTACACCGAAGACGCCGGGCGCGTGACTCTCATGCCCGGCGCCGCCGGCAGCCCGCAGCCCCCTTGACAGCCGTCCGCCTCCTGTGGGACATTGAGCCATCATGATCCTCGAGTTCCTGCACGCCCACCTCGTCGCACTGATCTCGGTTTTCGCTGCCTTGCTGCACGTGCTGGGTATCGTCTCCAGTGCCCACGCCCTGATGACGGTGCGCACCTCCCAAGGGGCCATTGCCTGGGCCATGTCCCTGATCACCTTTCCTTACGCCGCCCTGCCGCTGTACTGGATCTTCGGCCGCAACAAGTTTCAAGGATACGTCAACGCTCGCCGCAAGGGCAACCAGGTGCTCCGCCAGATCATCGCCAGCCTGGAAGCCTACACCGAAAAATACTCGGCCACTCTGCGCGGGGCCTCCGGCCGCTACCGCGCCCTGGAGGCGTTGGCGCAGCTGCCGTTCACCGGCGCCAACAGCGCCGAACTGCTCATCGACGGCCACGAGACCTTCGGCGCCATCTTTGAAGCCATTCGGGAGGCCAGGCGTTATATTCTTGTGCAATTCTTCATTATTCACGATGATGAAATCGGTCGTGAGCTGCAAGCTCTGCTGATCGAAAAAGCGCGCCAGGGCGTTTCCGTCTACCTGCTCTACGACGAAGTCGGCTGCCACAAGCTGCCGCCGGAGTACCGCCAGGCGCTGCGCGATGCCGGCGTGGACGTGCGCCCTTTCAATACCCGCAGGGGTTGGCGCAACCGCTTCCAGATCAACTTCCGCAATCACCGCAAGATCGTCATCGTGGACGGCCGGGTGGCCTTCGTGGGGGGGCTCAACGTGGGCGACGAGTACATGGGGCGCAGCCCCCGCTTCGGCCCCTGGCGGGATACCCATGCCCGCTTCCGGGGGCCCTCGGTGACCTGCGTGCAGCTGGCCTTCATGGAGGACTGGTACTGGGCCAGCCACGAACTGCCGGAACTCGAGTGGCAGCCCCAGGCCGCCCCGTCTGGCAACCGGCACATCCTGGTGCTGCCCACTGGGCCGGCCGACGAACACGACACCTGCAGCCTGTTCTTCTGCCACGCCATCCACTCCGCCCGCCGCCGGGTCTGGATCGTCAGCCCGTATTTCGTGCCCGACGAGGCCGTCATCAGTGCGCTCCAGCTGGCCGCCCTGCGCGGCGTGGACGTGCGTATCATGCTGCCGCTGCGCCCGGACCACCGCCTGGTCTACCTGGCGTCGTTTTCCTACCTGCCCCAGTTCACCATGCCCGGCATCCGCTTTTACCGCTACAAGCCCGGCTTCCTCCACCAGAAGGTCATGCTGGTGGACGACGACCTGGCCTCCGTGGGTACCGCCAACCTGGACAACCGCTCGCTGAAGCTCAACTTCGAGATCAGCATGGTGGTCAGTGACCGGGGCTTCGCGGGCGACGTGGAAAAGATGCTGGAGACCGATTTCGCCAACAGCATCCGCGTCACCATGGCCGACTACCACCGTCGCGGACCGCTGTTCAAACTGGCCGTCAAGGTGGCCCGCCTGCTCTCGCCCCTTCTTTGATCCAAGCAACGCGTTTCAATCAAGGCGGGGTAGGCACCTCGCTCAGACGGCTCGTCTTTTTCATCCGCCGCCGGCCTGGGCCTTTTTTCCCCGGCTCTCGAATTTCACACAGCCGAGGCCTGCCGGCCCTTCGCACACGAACGCATCCGGACAACGAGGGGCGCCCGCAACCCCCACGCCAACCGCTGCCTGCGTACAGTCTATGTTTGTCTTGACAGCACGATCGGCCATCGTCTAATTAAGATGTTTCGTGCCACACAGTAGTGCCCGGCACGGGCTTTGGGTCAACCACAGAAAGCCGGAGTAGAGACCTTGCAATCCGTCACCGCCGTTTCCAGTGCCCTGTCCCCCTGGCAGCCGGGCATCTTCAGCCTGGTGCTCTACGCCCTGGTGGTGCTGGTGGTCATCGGCGCCATGATCTTCCTGTCGTCGTGGCTGGGCGAAAAACGGACCGGCGTGGAAAAACAGCGCGCTTACGAGAGCGGGGTCATCCCCACCGGCGCGGCCCGCCTGCACAACCCGGTCCCCTTCTACATGGTGGCCATCTTTTTCCTGCTCTTCGACGTGGAGGGCGCCTTCATCTTTTCCTGGGCCGTGGCCAGCCGCGAACTGGGCTGGGCCGGCTGGCTGCAGATGACCTTCTTCATCCTCATCCTGCTCTACGGGCTGGTCTATATCTGGAAAAAAGGAGGGCTCGAGTGGGGGCCGACCAGCCGAAGAAAATAGCCGCCTTCACACGGGCCGTCGACCCGCTGGTCAACTGGGCGCGCTCCCGCAGCCTGTGGCCCATGTTCTTCGGGCTGTCGTGCTGTTTCGTTGAAGAGGCCACCACCTTCACCTCGCGTTACGACATCGCCCGCTTCGGCGCCGAGGTGCTGCGGCCCTCGCCGCGCCAGGCCGACCTGCTGATCATCGCCGGCACGGTCTTCAAGAAGATCGCCCCGGTGGTGCTGCGCCTCTACGAACAGATGGCCGAGCCGCGCTGGGTGATCTCCATGGGATCGTGTGCCAACAGCGGCGGCATGTACGACGTCTACAGCGTGGTGCAGGGCGTCAACCAGATCCTGCCGGTGGACGTCTACATCCCGGGCTGCCCGCCGCGGCCCGAGGCGGTGTTAAAGGGCCTGACCATGCTGCAGGAGAAAATCGCCTCCGAGCGCCCCGGCGGCCGCATCTTTCACCTGGGCGGCGGCAGCCAGGGCACCGAAAAGCCGGTGCTGGTGGACGGCCGCACCAAGTCGCGCGACCCCCGCGGGCCGGGCATGCAGGGCATCCCCATCCGGGGCGGCGCCGCCGCGCCGCCCGACTTCTTCGAAAACCGTGACCGGCTCATGTGGACGCCGCCGGCCGCCGGAATCGAATTCAACGACACCGAACAAGACCTGGTCCGGCAGTTGACCGACCGTTTCGGCGACACCGTGCGCCCCCTCTCCCCCACTGCGGACATGCCCACTTTCGAAGTGCCTCCGGCCTCGGTTAAGGCGGTGCTGCGCTACCTCAAGCACGAGGCCCCCCGGCGTTTCGCGCGCCTGGAGGACCTGACCGCCATCGACGAGACCGCGCGCCGCCGGCGCCCGGACCACGACACCACCCTGGTCTACAGCCTGCTGTCCTTCGAGCCGGCCGCGCGCGTGCGCCTCAAGGTGCCGCTGCCCGCCGGCCAGGCAGCCGAGAGCATCTGCGACCTGTGGCCCTCGGCCGACTGGTACGAGCGCGAGGTCTTCGACATGTTCGGGGTCGATTTTACCGGCCACCCCGACCTGCGGCGCATCCTGCTGCCCCACGACTGGGAGGGGCACCCGCTGCGCAAGGACTACCCGGGACGCGCCACCGAGATGCCGCCCTACACCACCCGCGACGCGGCCGAGCACCAGCCGCTGGACGCCGGCATCCTGCTGGGCGGCGAGACGGACGAACACGAACTGATCCTCAACGTGGGCCCCCACCACGTGAGCACCCACGGCCTGATCCGTTTCATCCTGGCCCTGCAGGGCGAGGAGATCACCGACCTGGCCATCGAGATCGGCTACCACCACCGCGGCGCCGAAAAGATCGGCGAACGCCAGCACTGGCACCAGTTCATCCCCTACACCGACCGCGTGGACTACCTGGCCGGCGCGGCCAACAACCTGCCCTACGTGCTGGCCGTGGAAAAGCTGGCCGGCATCACCGTGCCCGACCGCGCGCAGTGCATCCGGGTGATGCTCAGCGAGCTGTTCCGCATCAGCAACCACCTGGTCTACTTCGGCACCTTCGCCCACGACACCGGGGCCATGGCGCCCACCTTCTACACCTTTCGCGAACGTGAGATGATCATGGACATCGTGGAGATGATCACCGGCGGCCGGCTGCACCCCTCGTGGTTCCGCATCGGGGGCGTGGCCGCCGATCTCCCCGACGGGTGGCGCGAGGCGGTCAGGGCCTTCACCGACATCTTCCCGGAAAAGCTCGACGACTACGAAGCCCTGATCACGAAAAATGCCATCTTCAGGGCCCGTACCCGGGGAATCGGCCGCCTCTCGTCCAAAGACGCGGTGGACTGGGGCGTTACCGGCCCCAACCTGCGGGCCTGCGGCCTGGCCTGGGACCTGCGCAAGGCTTTTCCCTACTCGGGCTACGAGAACTTCGATTTCCAGATCCCGACGGCAGACGGCGGCGACAGCTACGCCCGCTACCAGGTGCGCGTGGCCGAGATGCGCGAGAGCCTCAGGATCATCGAACAGGCCGCGGAGAACATGCCGCCGGGGCGCTACCGCACCGACGACTATCGTTACTGCCTGCCCCAGCGCGAGGAGATGCTCAACGACATCGAGAGCCTGATCCACCATTTCGTCAACGTCAGCCGCGGCCCGACCCTGCCGGCCGGCGAGGCCTACGCCTCCTGCGAAATTCCACGCGGCGAACAGGGGTACTACGTGGTCAGCGACGGCGGCACCTGCGCCTACCGCCTGCGCATCCGGGCGCCGGGGTTCGCCAACGTGCAGGTGCTGCCGAAAATGGTGCGCGGATGGTCGCTTTCGGACCTGATCGCCATCATTGGCTCCGTGGACTACATTCTGCCGGACATCGACCGGTGATGCGGCACGGGAGCACCCGTGTCGTTCACCAGACGTTTTTTTGTATGGTTTAAACATGTTGCCTGATAACCTTAAAAAAGAACTGGAAGACAGAATCGCGGCCGTTGATCACCCCCGCGAGCTGGTGGTGGACGTGCTCTTCGCCCTGCAGGCGCACTACGGTTTTGTCACCGACGAGGCCGTCGAGGAGGCCGCCGACCTGCTGGGCATGACGCCCGTGGAAGTCGACGAGGTGGCCACCTTCTACACCTTCGTCTATCGACGCCCGGTGGGCAAATACGTCATCCACGTGTGCGACAGCGTGATCTGCTGGCTCGAAGGCGGCCGGACCCTGCAGGAGCACCTGTCGCAAAAGCTCGGCATCGCGCCCGGCGAGACCACCGAAGACGGCCTGTTCACCCTGCTGCCGGTGTGCTGCATCGGTTACTGCGACCGGGCGCCGGCCATACTGATCAACAAAAAGGTCTACGGCCCGCTGACCCCCAAGAAGATCGACCACCTGATAGACGAACTGAGAGAGGCGCCCTGACATGACTGCCCAGGTGCTGTTCAAAAACCGTCACCCCGACCGTATCGCCACCCTGGCGGAGTACCGCGACAGCGGGGGCTACGAGGCGCTGGCAAAGGTTCTCGCCGACGGTTCGCGCCGCGAGGTTCAGCAGGTGCTCACCGACGCCGTGCTGCTGGGGCGCGGAGGCGCCGCGTTTCCGGCCGGGGTCAAGCTCTCGACGGTGGCCGACGACGCGCCCTACCCGCGCTACGTGGTGTGCAACGCCGACGAGATGGAGCCGGGCACCTTCAAGGACCGCGTGCTGATCCACGCCGACCCGCACCAGCTCCTGGAGGGCATCTGCCTGGCGGGCTTCGCGATTGACGCCCACGAGGGCATCATCTTCATCCGCCCGGAGTACGAGGGCGCCGCGCGCATCCTGGAGCGTGAAATCGCACTGGTCCAAAAAGAGGGCTTGCTCGGCAAGGACATCCTGGGCTCCGGTTTTGACTTTGACATCATCGTGCATCGCAGCGGGGGACGCTACATCTGCGGCGAGGTGACGGCCCAGCTCAACGCCATCATGGGCAAACGCCCCAACCCGCAACAACCGCCGCCCTACCCTACGGAAAAGGGGCTCTGGGACCGGCCCACGGTGCTGCAGAACGTCGAGACCCTGTGCTGCATGCCCCATATCGTGCGCTGCGGCGCCGACTGGTTCAAGGGCCTGGCCCGCACCGAGAGCGGCGCCGGCACCAAGATCTTCGGTGTCAGCGGGCGGGTCCGGCGGCCGGGCTGTTTCGAACTGCCCATGGGGGTGCGCCTGTCGGAGATCATCGAAGAACATGCCGGCGGCATGGCCGAGGGATCGCGCTTCAAGGCCTGCCTGCCCGGCGGGGCGTCCACCGGCTTTCTGCCGGCCGAACACTACGACATCCCCATGGATTTCGAGTCGCTCAAGCGCGCCGGCAACCGCCTGGGCACCGGCGCGATCATGGTTTTCGACCACCGGACCTGCCTGGTGGGCGTCACCCTGAACCTGATGGAATTCTTCGCCCGCGAGTCCTGCGGCTGGTGCACCCCCTGCCGCGAGGGGCTGCCCGTGATCCGGGAACTGCTGCGCGAGATCGAAACGGGGCGCGGGAAACCCGGGTACGTCGGCATGTTGAAAGAGATGGGCCGCCACCTGTGGAACGCCTACTGCGCTTTCGCCCCCGGGGCGGCGGCGCCTCTGGAGAGTCTGCTGACCCATTTCGAAGACGAAGTGCGGGAACACATCGAGGGCGGGAAATGTCCGTTCGAATGAAACCGGGTGCCGGCCGTCAAGCGCAGGTGTCAATCGGAAAAAAATATTTGTGCCTCTGCGCCTTTAGGAAAAAATGCCAAAACTGACCATCGACAACCAGCGCCTGGAAGTGCCGCCCGGCACCAGGGTCATCGACGCCGCCGAGCAGGCCGGCATCATGATCCCGCGCTTCTGTTACCACCCGGCCCTGGGATCGGCGGGCGCCTGCCGGGTGTGCGCCGTCCAGGTGCTGGAGGGGTCCTGCAAGGGCATCCGCATGAGCTGCATGATCGACGCCGAGGAAGGCATGGTAGTCTCGACCACCGACGACGAGGCCGTGGCCTTCCGCCGCCAGGTAATCGAGTGGCTGATGGCCAACCACCCCCACGACTGCCCGGTGTGCGACGAGGGCGGCCAGTGCCTGCTGCAGGACATGACCGTCTCCGGCGGCCACGGCCGGCGGCGGCTGCCGGTAAAGAAACGCACCCACGTCGACCAGTACCTGGGCCCCCTGGTGGCCCACGAGATGAACCGCTGCATCCAGTGTTACCGCTGCGTGCGGTTCTACCGCGAATACGCCGGCTACACCGACCTGGGCGTCATGGGCAGCGCCAGCCGTGTCTACTTCGGCCGCCGCAGCGAAGGCGCCCTGGAGAGCCCCTTTGCCGGCAACCTCATCGACGTCTGCCCCACCGGGGTTTTCACGGACCGCCCCTCGCGTTTCAAGGGCCGCTACTGGGATTTCCAGAGAACGCCGTCGGTCTGTATTCACTGCTCGCTGGGCTGCCGCATCACGGTCAACACCCGCTACCGGGAAGTGGTGCGCGTGGAGGCGGCCCACGATCCCCGGGTCAACGGCTGGTTCATCTGTGACCGGGGCCGCTACGGGTTCCCATACGCCAGTTCCCCGGAGCGCCCGCGCAGCGCCCGCGTCGACGGCCGGAAGGCCACCGTGAAAGAGGCCCTTGAGACGGCGGCCGGGCGCCTTCGCGACATCGTGCAGCGTCACGGCGAGCGCAGCGTGGCGCTGGCGGCCTCGGACCGCGTCTCCCTGGAGACCCTGGGAGCCCTGACCCGCCTCGGTAAACAGCAGGGCTGGTGCGGACCGTTTTTCTGGGCCGGCCCCCGGACGGCAACCGCGGTGCAGTCCGCCTCGAAAAACCTTGAAGAAAAACTTTCTATCTCACTGAAAGATATCGATAAAGCAGATTTTATCCTCGTAGTCGGAAGTGACCCGGTCAACGAAGCACCCATGCTGGCGCTGGCCCTGCGGCAGGCCCGGCGCAGCGGCGCCGCCGTGGCCCTGGCCGACCCGCGGCCCGTGCGGCTGCCGCTGGATGTCCGCCGCCTGGCCCTGCGGCCCTCGCAGCTGACCGCCGCGCTGATGCGCTTTGCCGGGCGGGCTATGGCCGCCGACGGTGCCGCCCTGTCCGACAAGGGCCGGGCGTTTCTGCAGGCCTGCCGTGACACCCGCGTCGACCCGACCGTGGACGAACTGATCGACAACCTGGGCCAGGCGGCCCGAGAAAGTCGGCGGCCGGTCATCGTGTGCGGCACGTCGGCCGTGGCGCCCGACACCCCGGCAGCGGCCGCGAACATCGCACGCCTGCTGGCCGCCGACGGCCGAAGGGCCGGTTTTTTCCCCGTGCTGCCCGGCGCCAACGCCCTGGCGCTGGGCCTGGCGGGCCGAGCCGCAGATCATGGTGCGGCCCTGCGCAAAGCCCTGGAAACGGGCGGTGTGCGGGCCCTGGTGGCGGTGGAAGCGGACCTGTCCGAACTGGGCTTTTCGGCCGATGACCCGCTGCTTCAAAATCTCGAATTGCTGGTGGTCTGCGACTGCCTGGACAGCGCCGCAGCCCGGTCGGCCCGGATCTTCATCCCCACGCAGACGGTATTCGAGGCCGGTGGCACGTTCGTCAATCCCGAGGCCCGGGTCCGGGAGGCCCGTCCAGCTTTCCGGGGCGGCACGCCGGCGGCCCAGGTCAGCGGGGGCGACCACCCGCCGCGCACCTTTTCGCCCGACATCCCCGGCGCCGATCCCGTGCCAGCGTGGCAGGCG
>Ga0256914_1003302_pt1 | contig 12776 bp, 7 predicted proteins | sample HulkmetaG_FD_191571 | JGI IMG/M metagenome (GOLD analysis project Ga0256914, IMG submission 191571) | Hydrothermal chimney microbial communities from Main Endeavour vent field at the Juan de Fuca Ridge, Pacific Ocean - Hulk | ecosystem: Environmental > Aquatic > Marine > Hydrothermal vents ...
AGGATGTACAATGTTTACGTCGATATATACACTAAAAAAAATGATATTGAAAAAGTTTTGTATTATAAAAACCTTCAAATTGCCAATTACGGGTTGATGATCAAAAAAAATAACATGAGCAGGCTGATGAATATTAATATTTTATCAACCGTTGATAAATTTGAAGAGAGCAATAAACTTTTGCAGGAACAAAAAAGAGAGAACGAAATAATGCTGGAAAACTCAAAAAAGCTCAATATACTGTTTGGTGTTATTTCTTTACTTGGTATTACGGTAGTTGTGGTTATCTTGTTATTTTTAAGACGCATTAAAGTAAAACAACAAATTATTAAAGAGCAAAATAAAAAGTTGCAAAATAAAAATGTTGAACTTGAAAAAACACTCAACCAGTTGCATAATGCACAATCAAAATTATTACAGTCTGAAAAAATGGCCTCGCTGGGTATGCTTTCGGCCGGTATTGCCCACGAAATTAACAATCCCATCAATTTTGTTTATGCGGGAATAAACAGTTTATTACGCGATTTTGAAGACATTAAGCCGGTAATCACAAAAATAAATGATCTTAAATATGATGATGAAAACCTTAAAGAAAAAGTTAAATCAATCGAAAAATTAAAAAAAGAAAATTATTTTGATGAAGCTTTTGGAGCCATTCCCGAAATATTGGAAGATATTAAACTCGGTGCCGACCGTACTGCCGAAATTGTTAAAGGGTTGCGTGTTTTTTCGGGATCCGATAAAAACGAATCGGAGTTAATCGACATCCATGAGGCAATTAATACCTCACTGATTTTGCTAAAAAATAAATATAAAAGAAGGATTAATATAATCCAAAATTACGGTAATAACATACCTCTGTTAAATTGTTTTCCGGTTAAAATAAACCAGGCATTTTTAAATATTATTTCAAATGCCATAGATGCCATTGAGGGAGAAGGGAAAATTTGGATTACAACGCGAAAAGAAAAGAACAATATTGTTGTTTCAATAAAAGATTCGGGTAAAGGTATCGACAAAAAGATTATCAATAAGCTTTTCGATCCGTTTTTTACCACCAAAGATGTGGGCAAAGGAACGGGTCTGGGGTTAGCAATTACTTACGGGATAATACAGGAGCACAATGGCTCTATAAAAGTTGTTTCCGAACCCGGAAAAGGTACCGAGTTCATTATAACGCTGCCCTTAACCGATAAAGATTAAAAAACAAAACCTGCAAACTTCCTTTACAAAAAAAGGGTTTGCAGGTTTGTAAACATCATTTCAATTTCAAATGGTCCAATTACCTGTCTCCCGATAACCGAACAACTATTTGTTAATGTTACGGATACCTTTGTTGTTATTAAAGTTCTTTTTTCCTTCGTCGAGGAATTTTACAAAAGCATCCACATCCAAATCGTAAGCCCGCGGGTTGGTAAGTACTTCACCGTCACCATTCATTAAAACATAAAAGGGTTGTGCGTTAACCCCGAATTTACTGATTTGAAAATCGGCATTCTTTTTACCGACGGTTTTTTTCATTTTGTTATCGTAATCCGATTTTATCCACTCCTCCTTCGGAAGTTTTGTTTTGTCATCCACATAAAGTGCAAGTACGACATAATCATCGCGAAGGCGTTTTAGCACAGCCGGGTCTGACCATACATTGGCCTCCATTTCGCGACAGTTAACGCATCCGTGGCCTGTAAAATCGATAAAAATGGGTTTGTTTTGCTCTTTGGAACATTTAACTGCCTGGTCGTAATCAAAGTATCCTTCAAGGCCGTGCGGCAGATGTAAAAATTCGTGATACTTGGGTGTTTCGCACAGCTCTTTGGGCGCACTGGCTGTTCCGCTTCCCGAATAGAGTTTCACGTTATCACGTACTACTTTGTTCAGGTCGAAATCGTGCGTTGCCTGTGGCGGAAGATAGCCCGAAAGGGCTTTTAACGGAGCACCGAACATACCCGGAATCATATAAACCACAAAGGTAAAGGTAATGATGGCCAGCGTAAGACGCGGAACCGATACATACGGAACATCCGAATCGTGGGCAAATTTGATTTTTCCCAACAGATAAAGCCCCATAAGGAAAAAGATAACAATCCAGAAAGCAATGTATATTTCTCTGTCGAGAATACCCCAGTGGTAGGTTTGGTCGGCAATGGAAAGGAATTTTAGTCCCAGTGCAAGCTCTAAAAATCCCAGTACCACTTTAACCGAATTAAGCCAGCCGCCCGAACGGGGAAGTCCTTTTAATAATGAGGGGAAGAAAGCAAACAATCCGAAAGGAATGGCAAAAGCCAACGAAAACCCAAACATTCCTACAATAGGCTTAATAACTGCACCTCCGGCCGAAGCCACCAAGATAGAACCGACAATGGGGCCGGTACAACTGAACGAAACCAAAACCAGCGTTAATGCCATAAATACCGGGCCCAAAATTCCGCCTTTATCTGCTTTTTGATCACTTTTGTTGATCATCCAGTGGGGAAGCGTAATCTCGAACATACCGAAAAACGAAGCGGCAAAAAATATAAAAATAAGGAAAAACAATACATTTGGTAACCAGTGGGTACTAAGCCAGTTGGCAATATTGGGGCCTGCAATAACAGCCAGAATGGAACCAATGAAAGTGTAAATAATAATGATGCTGAAACTGTAAACCAGTGCTTCAAACCTGCCTTTGGCTTTTTGATCGCCCTCTTTCATAAAAAAGGATACGGTCATGGGTATCATTGGGAATACACAAGGGGTAAGGATGGCAAGAAGACCTCCGAGGAACGATATCAGGAAAAATCCCCATAACCCTTTTTTTGATCCGGTAATATCTTTGTCGTCGTCAGCCGCTTTAACGGCAGCTTCGTTTTGCGGCTCTTCTTGTGAACCGGCAATAACACGGTCGTTTTTGCCGTCGAAATGAAATTCAATGTCGTTATACAGAGCAACACATCCCGTTTCGTTACAGGTCATATAGGCAATTTCGCCAATAACCGGAATATCGTTATTGTTTGAGGTGAGCTCAATAGATTGTTTAAAAACGGCTTCATCCTCAAAAAATTTGATGTTCATTTCAAAAACATCATCATACTGTTCGATGGGTTTGGTAACCTCAACCGGTTTACCGATAAGTTTGTAGTTTTCGGATGTTTCAAAACTGAACTCGGTAGGTAAAGGGCCGTTTTCGGGAATGGTTAACGAGTAAAGATGATATCCTTTGTCAATATGAGCTTTAAAGAAGAGGTCATATTTTTTGGGTCCTGTCTTTTCTGCCGTAAATTTCCATTTTACCGGTTCCAGAATTTTGCTTTGGGGAGCCGCTGCTACAGCATTTCCGGAACCTTCCAGGTCGAAACTGAAATCCACATCGGAAGGGGGCAGGCATTTAGTGTCGTCGCAACACATAAATTCCAGTGAGCCCGTAAGGGTATTTGTACCCGAAGCAAGAACCTTTACTTTTTGTTTAAATTCGGCTTTGTTGGCATAAAACTTCAATTTCATTTCAAAGTTGGGGTCGTACTCTTCAATAACCGAAGAGGTGTCTTCCGTTACTTTTCCCACCAGTTCGATGTTGTCGTTTTTATCGAAATGAAAGGTTGTGGCCGGGGGCGACATGGGAATATCCTGTGAATATAGATGCCATTTATAGTCGATGGTGGCGCTGAAAGTCAACTCATACTCGTTGTCTGCTGTTTTTTTACTTGAAAAATCCCATTTTACCGGCTCCAAAATCTGAGCATTGGTTTTTAATGCAGGAAACAAAAAAAGCGTTCCCAGTAAAAAAAGCGTAATTAATCTCAATTTACTAAGTTTCATATTTATTAATATTATTTTCCGATTTCTTTTTTAAATACAATAGTAATAGACCTTGACAACCACAGGTTATTGAATGTTGCACATTTTTGCAGTTGCTTTAAACAAACAATAATAAGCAAATATTTTTAACGGACTTTAAAATTATAAATCGCAAACTACACTTGCCAATTAAAATCTGTTGTTTTGTAAAGGTCTTGTTGCATTGTTTTACCTTTGCATCATGTCAGTTAAACTATCTGCCAAAGATTTTTTGTCGTTGACCGATCATCTGCCGCTGGTGGATGTCCGTTCTCCTGCCGAGTACGAACATGCCCATATTCCCGGGGCGGTTAACATTCCGTTGTTTGATAACGAAGAACGGAAACAGGTTGGTATAAGGTACAAGCAGGGGGGAAAAGAGAATGCGGTATTGCTTGGGCTGGAATATGTAGGCCCTAAAATGGTTGATTTTGTTAAACAGGCTAAAAGATTGGCCCGTAACAAAAAAATATTGGTACACTGCTGGCGGGGAGGTATGCGCTCGGGCAGCATGGCATGGCTTTTTGAAACCGCCGGACTTGAGGTTACTGTTTTGGAAGGGGGTTATAAGGCTTATCGTCATTATATCAGGGAACAGTTTTCAAAACCGGTTAACATGATTGTACTGGGAGGTTACACCGGCAGCGGAAAGACCGCAGTGCTTAAGGAGTTGGAAAATCTTGGCGAGCAGTTTTTGGATATTGAGGGAATTGCCCATCATAAAGGATCGGTGTTTGGCCCGCTGGGACAAAAAAAGCAGCCCTCCAACGAACAGTTTGAAAACAATCTGGCCGATGTGTGGCGTAAATTCGATTTTTCAAAACCGGTTTGGGTTGAAGACGAGAGCAGGCAACTGGGGTCGTGTGGTATTCCCGATCCGTTGTTTACCCGAATGCGGCAGGCTCCCGTTATAAAAATTGTGATTCCAAAACCCGAAAGGGTTAAACGGCTTGTATATGAATATGGCGGATTCGACAAGAGGGTGCTGGCGGAACAGATAGAGAAAATTCGCGAACGTTTGGGCGGTCAGTTTGCCAACGAAGCCCTTAAAGCGTTGCATGACGGCAACCTGGAATTTGTTGCAAACCTGACGTTACGTTATTACGATAAGGCTTATGAGTATGGTATTTCAAAACGTGATACCGGAAAAGTTATAAGCCTGGAATTGCAAAAAGATAATCCCGAAGCCAATGCCCGCGCAGTTTTGGATTTTTATAAAAATAATATTGCCCGGCGGGAAAGCAACTGAAGTACTTGAAGTTTGGAGTGCCTAAAGTGAGCTAAAGTTTGGAGTACTTAGAGTAAAAATTCCAAAGAATGTCACTCTGAGCGGAGTCGAAGAGTGACACAGCAACCAGCAACCTGATTTAAACCTTTCAACCTTTCAACTTTTCAACTTTTGAACTTCTCAACTTCAAATTCAAAACTACGTCGTTCATTCAAATTACCCCGTCATTCCGACGACGACCTTTTCTTTCTTCGTCATTTCGACGACGCAGGAGGAGGACTGCCCTGCCGGCAGGCGGGAATCCCCTACTTTAATCGACCTGATTACTTTTTGTTAAAGGGGCAGGCTGGTTCTTGGGAGATTCCCGCCCGTACCGAACGGCACGTTCGGGCGGGCCTCAGTCGTTCCTCCTTCGGAATGACGGTGGGGCTTGCGGGTGGGGATAGGCCCGCCTGCTTAACATTCGGGCAGGCAAATCATAAATCATAAATCAAAAATTTGCAATCAAAAATCAAAAGTGACTGGGGTTTAGCGTTCAGCGTTTGGCGGGCTTCGGTAGTGCTTCCTTTCATTTTTCACTTTTCACTATCGGGAAGCAATCCCTCGTCCGACAGAAAAGGTTCACTTCGCGCCTTCGCGGTTCATCAAATTTTGAAATCTCAAACCTTGAATCACCAGTAACAAGCACCCAGCACCCAGCAACAAGTTAAACCTCATTCTCACTTCACATCCTCTTCCTCAACCTGAAGAATGGATTTTGAGTCGGTATCGTAAACATAGGCCACCACGTGACTGTTTTCGGGAACGCCGGTTAAAGTATAGTGGTATGTTTTGGTGTATTCTTTATCGGCCTGAACGGCTTCGTTAAAAATATCCTCACCCCAGGTACCGTTTACGGCACCCCTGAACATGTGCATAAAAACATAGTCTTTAATAATGTCGTCACCAATTTCGGGATTATTATTTTTTTGTGCCGACACAATGCTGTCTTCGGTAATTCCCACAAAGAGTTTGTGTTCGCCTTCAAGTTCAATTAAAAATTTTACATTAACCTCAATGGTACCTGTTTTGCCTGCAAACGAATTATTAATTTTAATTTCGGCAACAGGGTCTTTTGCCAGCTCTTCGGCAATTTTGGTTCCCCATTTATCTCTTACAACAAGATAATCGCCGGGTGCATTTGGTATTCTGTTTATCATTCCGCTGGGAAACTGATCAATTCCAAAATAGGTAAGCCAGTCGTTTCCTGCTTCTGTTCGATAATCATTTTCAAAGAGTCCCGGGTGCGGATCGGCAAAACTACCTGCATGAACAGCCATTAGTATAAGGTTTTCGCCATAAAGCTCTTTAAGCTCGTGTGCTACGAGGGTAGCCGTAGGGCAGTTAACACAGGTGTGCCCGGTATATTCTTCAAGCAAAACCCTTTTTCCGTTATCTTCGGTGTTGTTACTCTCCTTGTAAGGAGGAGAAACCTTTTCGCAGGCACTAAAAACAAACAGAACCACAACAAATATTGATAATATTTTGGTGAAATTTTTCATAGCAACAATTCCTTAAATTTTTTAGAAACTACTTGAAATGGTAACATAAAAACCGCTTGATGCCGGTACCTGACGGCAAACACCTCCTACACAAACCACTCCTTCGCGCTGCCGGCCATAGGTTATTGAAAACCGTGTGGTTTTAATGGAATATCCTCCGGCAACCGTATAAAAATGAAGTTGCTCATCCGATTCGGGATTGCCGTAGTTCCACTGGTCGGAAGCGGTAATAAACCAGTGGGGCGAAATGGTATATTCCAGCAGAGCGGCCACCCAGTCGCCTTTATCCTGTTTGGTAAACAGGCCCTGCAGTTCCATTCTTAACGATTTTCTGGAAGTAAATTTATAGGTCATATCCAAAATTCCGATGTTGTTATAAATTACCGGGTCGCCGGTATGTCCCTGAATGGTGGCAATATCAAAAACCTGATTCAGATAGGTAGCGGTAGCATGAAATTTCCGGCTGAATTTTTTATGGATTTGTACCTGAATGTCGCGCATAAAAATATGGTCGCTAAACTCAAAAAAATCGGAAGTATAACCGAGTGTTCCCGGCAAACCGATTGCCGACGTATCGCCGGCAGGTTTACGAACAATATCGTTTATTTGCGAAAAGTTTACGGAAATATCGGTTCCGTATTTACCCCCCAGTTTGCTTTTGCGAGGAATTTTGTAATTAACCTGTATCTGAAAGCCTATTTCGCCGTTGGGTTGTGTGGCGTAAGGATACATGGATGCCAGCATATAGGTGTGTGCTTCGGTAATGGGAGGGAGGAAATTTATATCTAAGGCATTGGCGGTTTCGGCTCTGTCGGATTTGTACGAGAAGTTATCAATCCGTTTAAACACTGCCAAAATACCCAGCCCTTTGGTTGAATATGAAGCGTTAAAAATAAACGCATCGCCCTCTTTGTAAATATAATTGTTTATGGCCGAAGGGTCGTTTATTTTGTGGGCATATTCGGAGCTGAAATTAAATTTACCAATTCCAACCGAAAAACGTGCGGCACCGGTACCCACATCGCGCGGAAGTTTATAGATGGGATCGTTATCGGCCTGATATTTACTAACAAAGCTACCTCCCAGCGAAAGTCTTAGTTTGGAATCGGCCATTGGCTTAATAAGGTCGTTAAACGATATTTCGGTATCAAATCCTTTTACGATACCCCTTCCGTTTTTCGTGTATTTGTTCCAAAAAAACCGCTGGGTTCCATATACTCCTTTTAAAATAATACCTCTAACGGGCTGATATTGTACCCTAATACCATTGAGTGAGTTATCATAACCCAGTGTCCACTCCTGATAGGTTCTTAATACCAGTCCGTTTCCAAACTGCTCATAAAAATTTCCTACCGTAAAGCTGAATTTTTCGGTGGTATAGGATGCCCACATATAAGGTATTCCGCTTCCTTCCAGCCGGGGATCAAATCCGGCAATGGGCGGTATGTAGGTTTCAAACCTGGCTCCGGCAGAGAAATTGCCCAGAGAGTAAATAATTTCGGCATAACCGTTAAGTGCAAAGTGTCTTCCGTTGATAAGCGAATCGGTAATTCCCATGGCATCGTCGGCATGATAGTACATTCCGTCGGTTTCGAAACTTCCGTGTACTTCCGATTTATTTATCATTTCACTAAACTGTGCATACGATGATGTGACAGCCGACAGAAAAAGAAAAACAAATAAAATCTTCTTCATAATCAATTATGTATTGGGAGTATTAATGTTTGGAGATGTCTTCGCCTTTGGCAACCTTTTCTACCAGCTCAAATATTTCGTCTTCCAGTCCTTCGTAATACGAGGTGTGCTGATAAACAATGTTTCCGTTTCCGTCGAGTAAAAAAGTGTGTGGAATCATATTTACACTCATGGCGCGTTTAAACTCCTGGTTCGGATCGAGTAAAACATCAAACTGCCAGTCCTTACCGTTTACAAAAGGCTTAACTTTTGCGGTGGAGCGGGCATCATCTATGGAAATGGCTACAATTTTCACTCCTGTTTCTTCCTGCCACTCTTCGTACAATTCATTATATGCGTCCAGCTCTTTTTTACAAGGTTTACACCATAAAGCCCAAAACGAAATCAAAACCGGTTTTCCGTCATTCGAGATGGTTTGGGTATTAATAATTTTTCCGTCAAGGGTTTTTATGTTTACCGAAGGGAGTTTTTTGCCTGCATCTGTTTGGGCCATTGATCCAAATCCAAGCAGCATAATAAATAATAGCGTTAATAAATTTTTCATTTGTTTTTATTTTGGTTAAAGTTACAGCCTTGTATCAGGGCCGGTTAATGATTATTAATTTTCAAATTCGCTGTAAATATATTGATTCTTTTGACAACACTATACAGTTTTAAGTTGCACTGCAAGGTTCGGGCCGAATATGCTAACGGAAAACAGAAATTAACGGGATAATACGAAAACAATAAAAATTGTAATGTATCGCAAAGGTTGTTTTTTACAGAGATAATAAATTAATGATTTGTTACAAGAGGGACTTAATTACGGCACATATACCTCCAGTAATTTTGCGTCGCCTTCGGGGGTTAGTTTTACCAGATCGATAACATTGGGAACAACAACCGCTTCTCCTTTTGTTAAAGAAAGATTACCGTTGTTCCAGCTTAAATTTACTTTTCCCTCAACGGCAATGTAGATAACAAAAGAGTCGAGCTCTTCATAATTTTTTTGTAAGGCATTTTTAAGAATAATGGAATTGGTTACAAAAAACGGGCTTTTTACCAGCAGGTTGGTTTTGTTTACCTCTTCTTTATAATCTGTTTTAAACTTTTTATAATGTTTAAAGTCGATGGCACCAAGGGCCAGTTCCGTGTGAAGTTCACGCATCATACCGGCAGCATCCACCCTGTCCCAGTCATATATACGAAACGTGGCATCGGAGGTTTGCTGGATTTCGGCAAGTAAAATACCGGGTCCCAGCGCATGTACCCTTCCAGGAGGAATATAAAACACATCGCCCTTTTTTACCGTTTCGTGGTTCATAATCTCTTTCAGGGTTTTGTTGTTAAGATGTTCCAAATATTTTTCTTTGGTCATCTCCTGATTAAAACCTGCAATAAGTTGCGCTCCTTTGTCGGCCTCCAAAACATACCACATTTCTGTTTTACCGCTTGGTATGTTGTTTTTGTGAGCAAATTCATCGTCGGGGTGAACCTGAATGGAGAGCCAGCTATTGGCATTTAAGAACTTTATTAACAGCGGAAATTCATTTCCGAAATCTTCATATACCTTATCACCCACAAGGTCGCCCATATATATTTCAACCAGTTCGTTCAGTTCGTTACCTTTTAAAAAGCCGTTTGAAACAACGGTTTGTTGATTATCGTACCCCGAAACAATCCATGCTTCTCCACAATTGGGCAGGTTGCCGTAATCGAGGCCCAGCGAAGTTCTGATTTTATCGCCTCCCCATATTTTATCTTTAAAGACGGGCGTAAATTTTAACGGGTATAAGTCATTCATAATTCAATTTTTTAAAAGGTAAAGATAGTATCAAAATAAAAAAGCCGGCTTATTTAAGCCGGCTTTTTAAGTATTAAATAACAAGTATTATTTTAATGAACACCTGTTCTTGTATCCCAGAACATCTGTTTTCCCCAGAAGTCGTCAACAATACCTTCTAACTGAGGATTGATGTTGGCGCTGTTCAGGTTTTGTTCCGAAACGGGATAAGGATAACGGAAAGGTCCGCGGTTGTGGTTTTCGGGTCCGTAAACAGAACCTGAAGCCGATGGCATTTCAGGGAAGTCTGTTCTACGTTGTTCGGCCCACAATTCCTGTCCTTGTTTGAACAATGAAATCCATTTTTGAGTATAGATTTTTTGCAGTTTCTCAGCATCTGTTCCTGACCATGCAACATCGTCCTGAGCAACATAAGTATCATACTGATCACTCATTCCTGTTTCATCGAAAGAAGCTTTGATACCTTCCATGTAAGCTGCTTGTGCCATAGCATCAACACCACCGCGAAGAGCAGACTCTGCAATAATGAATTGAGATTCAGCGTAACGCATGAACCAGGTATAACCGGCCGGATCGTCACGATACATGGTACCGATTCTTGAAATGGTATCAATACTGAAGGAGTTGTTGGGAGCACCTTCGGGAGCACCAATGTATTTACCGTCAGGAGTTGGTAAAGCAAAGGCGGCAATTCTCGGGTCATTAAGCGCTTTCAGCTTATTGATCAGGGTTTGAGCCATGGCGTGGTCGTCACGACTTTCGTGGTTTTCAGCCCAGGGCTCTTTGTAAGGAGCGGTACCTTCCCATTTTAATTTGGGTTCTTCATCACGACTTGCAAAAATCGGATGTCCTGTCGGGTCGGTAAGAACGGCCTGAAGTTCCGCACTTGCTTTGGCAAGATTAACGTTTGAAATTCTGATGGCAAGGCGTAAACGCAGTGAGTTACCAAATTTCTGCCATAATGAAGCATCGCCGTGATAAATAAAGTCACCGTCACCGATTTTGTTCTGTGCTGCCGGAATACCTGTTTTATTAAATAATGTATTGGCATATTCCAGTCTGCTGAACAGATCGTTATAAATGTCCTGTGCGTTATCATAAGCAGGAACCCAGTTATTATCTGATTCGGCAGATACTGCTTCGGTGTAAGGAATATTTCCCCACTGATCGGTAGCCATTTGCCACAAGAAAACAGAAAATACTTCGGAAACAGCTTCCATATTGGCGTTACCGGCTTCAACGGCTTTGTCCTTTAATTTGCGCAGGTCCATTTGAACACGGTAATAATCTCTCCACGCATTATCAACAACGTTGGAACGGTACTGATAACGTGCTTCATCAATATACTGAATCTTTGTAATGTGTCCTGCATAGCTAAGAAAGTTGTTCATACCCTGCCAGTCATCGAAAAACTGGTCACCGGTATAAATAATTGAGTTCCCTAAAATATTGGTCATAGGAACATCAACCGGGTTATTGGGATCAATGTTTTGCTGTTCCCAGTTCTTGGTACAGGATGTGGCTAAAAGCCCAATCAACAGTACCACTAATGTATAATTAAATAATCTTTTCATCTTTTCTATTTTTAAATTTTTAGGTTATCAATTAAAATCTAACAGAAAATTTGAAACCAATGGTACGCGATGCCGGTAACTGATATTGCTCAATTCCAACACCTGAGTTGCCGGTACCAAATCCCGTTTCAGGATCAATTTTAATATCGTTAGAAGAATCAACCCACAATAAAGCTACATTATGAGCATAGAGGGAAATATCGAATCCTTTAATAACTTTATTGTTTTCAAAAAATCTTTTGGGTAATGTATAACCTAAAGAAATTTCACGCAATTTGATGAAAGAACCATCAATAACGCTCCACTCGTGTAGTTTATATGCATTGTAATAAAAACTACTTGGTGCTACAATATCGGTATTGTTAGGATCATTCAGGTCGGTATTTAACGGTGAGCCGTCTTCGTGAACAAATGTTTCATCGGTCATGGCATTAACACCTGCGATGGCACCGGTTTCACGAACATTGTTGGCTGCTGTTTGTTCCAAAACACCTGCGTAGAGTCCGAACATTTTTGTTACACTGAAAATATCGCCGCCGTGTCTTCCGTCAACAAGGAAGCTAAGGTTTACTTTACCCCAGTTTGAAGTGTTACCCCAGCTAAAACGGTTGTTGATACCGCCTGTCCAGTCAGGAATTACACTTCCGATTTCCTGTAAAGTAGAAGTTCTTTCGGGTAAACCATGGCTGTTAACAATGATGTTTCCATTGTCGTCGCGTTTGAAAGCGTAACCTTTGATGACACCGTACTCTTCACCGGGACGAGCCTCAACAGATAATCCACCCCATGAGTGTCCAATTTGGTAAGCTTCCAAATCTCCATAAAGTTCGTTAACCATGTTGGTGTTTTTAGCCCAGTTGATGTTAACGCTCCATGAGAAGTTCTTTGATTTGAAAATATCAACGTAAGCGCTTAACTCAATACCACTGTTTTCCAATTCTCCGGCATTAATCCATCTTGAATTGAAACCTGTTGAGGTGGCAACGTCGATAGCCATAATCTGATTTCTGGTTTTTTCATCGTAATAGGTAAAGTCAACACCTACACGTCCGTTCCAGAATTTCAGGTCTAAACCAAGTTCCCAAGCGTTTTTCTCTTCGGGTTTCAGGAACGGGTTGTTGTTTTGTCTCAGGTATGATACA
>Ga0256914_1003303_pt1 | contig 12775 bp, 8 predicted proteins | sample HulkmetaG_FD_191571 | JGI IMG/M metagenome (GOLD analysis project Ga0256914, IMG submission 191571) | Hydrothermal chimney microbial communities from Main Endeavour vent field at the Juan de Fuca Ridge, Pacific Ocean - Hulk | ecosystem: Environmental > Aquatic > Marine > Hydrothermal vents ...
TTTTTTTTGAAAAAAATTGCATCTTTGATTTTTGCGCTGTATTTTTATTTACCGAACGGTAGGTATAGAAAGGATCGATATGCCGGAACAAGCGGAAGATACCAAAAATCGCATCTTTTTAACCGCGGCCCAACTGTTTGCCGACCATGGCTACGACAAAGTTTCCATTCGGGAAATTTGCGAAGGAGCCGGGGTTCAGAAACCCACCCTTTATTATTATTTCAAAGACAAAGAGACGCTTTTGCTGGAAATGGTCAACTTTTCCAAGCAAATCGGAGAACAAATTTACCGGGACTATGTGGAGCAACCGAATGATTTTCTGGAAAAAATTCGCGGACTAATTTTTGGGCGTAAAATTTTTATTGAAAAATATCCGCAGTTTTTTCGCTTTCACGCCATGATCCATCTTTTCGCCATTCCCGATAGCGTAAAGCAGGAGATGATTCAATACGTGCTCGGACTCATGGTCCGCTTTCGTAAAATTCTGGAGATCGGGCAACAGCAGGGTTACGTGGCTGCCGACGAAGACCTGGACTTTTTAATGATGACCCTGGTCAGCAGTTTGAACCATCTGACGATCCGAAAATTTGTTTTCAAGGACGACTCAGCCCTGACCGATGCCAATCTGGAGCGGCTTTATCGGTTTTGGCTAAAGCACTTTTTTAGCTCCAAAGGGGCATAATACGTTCAAAAACGCCTTAACTTCATCTTCGGAGGTGAAAATGAAAATAAAATACATGGTGCTTGTGGGACTATTGAGTGCCACTGCGGCTATCGCCGGAGATATTATTACTTTAACCTGGGATCAGGTGGTTTCCGTCAGCCGAAAAGAAAACCTGGAATTAAAAATGCTGCGGCAGGATTACCGGAATCAGAAGCTTAATGTCTGGAAATCGTTAAGTGACTTTTCGCCGACCTTGGATTACAGTTTTCAGGCCGTGAACAATCTGGAACTGCCGACTATGGTTTTCATGGGACGCAGCTTCCGCGTGGGAACCAAGTACAATTTTACACACAATTTACAGCTTAAATGGCCTTTGTTTTTAGGCGGCGCACGATGGGCCAACTATTCCATGCAAAAATACGGGAAAAAGTCGCTAAAGGAACTTTTGGCGGGCAAAGAGGAAGAAGTGGCCTTAAAAGCCATTCAGGCCTATTTTCAAATCATTTTAAGCAACGATCTGGTGCGGGTGAATCAAAATGCGCTCCGTGCCGCTCAGGCCAACTATCGGCAGGTTAAACAGTTTTACGATGCCGGCACAGCCTCTCAGCTGGATTTAATGCGTGCCCACACGCGTTATCTGCAAAGTTTACCGGCCTTAACCTCGGCACGCAATGCCTTAAAGCTGGCCCGGGAGAATTTGAAATTCGTTTTGAATTTTTCTCCGCAAGATTCACTGGTTGTGCTGGACAGTTTGCGAGAGATGGATTTTCTCGGAAAATACGCACACGAATCGTTGGAAGCACTGCAGCGGTTGGCCTTAAATTCCCGGCCTGATCTGAAAAGCCTGCAATATCAGAGCAAGGCCATTGGCAAACAAAAGTACATCGCCGGTTCCGGATTTTTACCGCAAATTTTTGTGACGGCCGGGGTGCAGCATCAGGCTTTTCTGCAAACCAGCAAGGTGCGCTGGGACGATTACACGCGGGCCAAATCGGCCTCCATTGCCCTGCAATTTCCTATTTTTCAGGGAGGCAAACGCGCACTTAACCTGCAACAAGCGTACATCCAACAAGAAAAAGCGCGCCTGCAAACCGAGCAATTGCGTCGCGCGATTTTGCTGGAAGTGAAAAACTCGTATTTGACATTCCAGAAGGCCAAACAGAATTTGGAGAGCCTGAAACAGGCTTTTAAAGAAGCGCAAGAAACGTGGCGCATCGCGCGTTTGACCTATCGGCAGGGACTAAGCACCCAGGTGGATGTGCTCAATGCGCAAACGGCCTTAACCGCCAGCGAAACGAATTACCGTCAGGGGGTTTTTGAATTTAATCTTGCGCAGCTAAACTTGCTAAAAGCCATCGGACAGCTGCACACCATCTGGAACAATGAAAACAATAGAGGAGAATAGATCATGAAACGCAGTGCCTTGATTCTTCTTTTTTTGCTTTTGGCCTTTGGCTGCAAAAAGGGAAATGAAAATGCCGGGACAAAGGTCGTTCCCGTTTCGGTCTTTAAGGTCCATCCCGATTCCATTAGTACCTTTGTGGATGTTACGGCAAATCTGGAAGCCGGACACGATGCACTGGTGATAAGCAAAACCAGCGAACGACTTGTGAAAATTTTAAAGCCCGTGGGCAGTGTCGTCAAAGAAAATGACGTAATTGCACGCCTGAACGATCGCCTGCTCTTACAGGTCAAAAATCAGGCGGAAGCCGGATTGCAATCGGCCCGGGCACGTTACGAAAATGTGAAAAGCGACTACGAACGTTATCGCAAACTGTACCAGGCCAGGGCTATTAGCATTCAGCAATGGCAAAAAATGCAGTCCGCTTTGCAAGAGGCGCAAGCCGGCCTGCAGCAAATGGAAGCGGCCTTTGCTCAGGCCAGGGAACAATACGACAATTGCCTGATCCGCGCACCGTTTAACGGGGTTGTGGGCAGCTTTTATTTCGATCCGGGACAAATGGTGCCCATGGGGCAACCCGTGGCCAAAATTATTAATCCGCGCTTAATGAAAGCCAAATTGTACGTACCCGATGTGTATTTTGGAAAATTGCACGTTGGCCAGCGGGTCGTTGCCACTTTTCCTGTTTTGCCCGGCCGAACGTTTGTGGGAAAAATCGTCCGAATCGATCCGGCGATTGATCCCATGAGCCGGACGATTTTAGCCGAAGTGTCTTTTGAAAACAAGGACCAAAGCCTTACTTCGGGCCTGTACGGAAATTTCCACATTCAAATAGAACGCAGGACGAACACGCTTATTGTTCCGGACAATGCCATCCTGACCCGCACCGAGGTAAAGGTAAATCATGAAACCGGTGAGACCTTTTCCCTGCAAAAACATTTTGTTTTTGTCGTAACCGATAGCAGCACTGCGCGTTTGGTGCGCATTCGGAAGGGACTGGCCTATGGCGACCGCGTGGAGGTGCTGGACGGATTGAAATCCGGCGATCAAATTATTATTGTCGGACAATTTTCGTTAAAAGACGGCGAGAAAGTGCGCATTGTTCAGGAATAGCAGGGAAGCACAGACGGAATCCAATTAAACCGTTGGAGTAAACATGAAACTGGTAGAAATTTCCATAAAAAAACGCATTACCCTCACGATGATTTACCTGATCGTGGTGGGATTTGCCCTTTTTTCATTTTCTCAGCTCAAGGTGGATTTGTTTCCCAATATTGATTTTCCGATCGTGGGCATTGTGACCGAATACAAAGGTGTGGGACCGGAAGACATCGAAAATTTGATTGCCCGCCCCATTGAAGAGGCGGTTTCCGCGACCAAAAACGTTAAAAACGTCAAGTCGCAAATCAGTCAGGGCGTGTGCGTAACTACGCTGGAATTTGACTGGGGCACGGATATGACCAAAGCCGAAAACGACGTTCGCAAGCGCATCGATATGATCCGCAAATATTTGCCCGATGATGCGACCGATCCCGTGACTTTTGCCTTTGATCCTTCCATGATGCCTATTGCCTTCATTTTGATCAGCTCGCCCGATATGGGGCCGGCGGAGTTGCACAAATTGGGTACCGATCGTGTCGAGCCGCTACTGGAACGTGTGGACGGCGTGGCCATGGTCGAAACGGCTGGTGGCCTGGAACGGCAAATCAATGTTAAATTAAATCCCGTAAAGCTGGCGGCGCATCAATTGTCCACCTCGGATGTGGTACGGGCCATTCGTGCTTCCGGAGGGCTATTGCCTGCGGGCAGCATCGAAACAGCCACGACCAATTTTAGCCTGCACATTGCCAGCAACTACCAGACACTGGAGCAGGTAAAACAGGCGATCATTAAATACGAAAAAGGGCGTCCTCTGGTGCTGAGCGACGTTGCCGATGTGGAAGATGGCTTTAAAGAAGTGGTTAGCGATGTGCGCGTGAATTACCACCAGGGCGTGTATTTGCGGGTTTTCAAGCAATCGGATGCCAACACGGTACAGGCCTGCCGCAATGTGCGCAAAGCCCTCAAAGACATTCGCCAAATGATGCCGCGGGATGTGCAATTGCGCATGGTGTACGACCAATCGGAATACATCATGAGTGCCATTGGCAACCTGGGCGACACGGCGCTTCTGGCTTTTCTCATTGCCTTTGCCGTTATTTACTTCTTTTTACGCAACATTCGCGGCAGCATCATTATGGGACTGGCCATTCCCATTTCGGTGGTTTCTACGTTTGCGGTGATGATGCTGGCCCATTTGACGTTGAACATCATTTCAATGGCCGGGCTGGCCTTAGCCATCGGGATGTTGGTCGATAATTCCATTGTGGTGCTGGAAAATGTGTACCGGCATCGGGAAATGGGGGAAGACCTTGTAACGGCCGCCAACACCGGAACAACCGAGGTGGCTATGGCCATTACCGCTTCCACACTGACTACCATCGGCGTATTTTTGCCCGTTTTGTTTGTGCCGGGCATTGCCGGACAGTTGTTTAACGATATGGTGGTAACCATTACGTTCAGTTTGTTTGCCTCACTGATCATTGCTTTAACGCTGGTACCCATGCTCGGCTCGCGCATTTTGCGGCTGGAAAGCGAAATGCCACGGCAGCGCCTGAAGAAATTCAAGGAGAAGATCGGGAAGTTTCTGGAAAATTTGACCGAATGGTACGTCGGTGTTTTGCGTTGGTCGCTGCAAAACAAGACGAAAGTCCTGCTGGCTACCACCGTTTTGTTTGCGCTTTCGCTTTTGACCATCCGGGTGATCGGCGGTGACTTTTTACCCAAGTCGGATCAGGGCTTTATTGCGCTAACCGTGTTGCGCGAAAAAGGAACGCCGCTCAATGAAACACGCAAAACGGTTCTGCAACTGGAAAAAATCGTTAAGGATGACATTCCGGAAGCCACCGACGTGCTGGCCATGTTCGGCCAGGGAGAAGGAATTTTCGCCTTTTTCGGAGGCACGGGAAGCGAAGCGATCAATTTTCGCATTCGTCTGAAACCGATGGAAGAGCGCTCGCGCAGCCAGGAGGAAATCGAAAAAGTTTTACGGCAAAAATTGGATCAGTTGCCGGGCATCACTTACCAGTTTTTGCAGACCAACATGTTCTCGTCCGACCGGGCCGTAGATGTGAAAATTTTCGGTAACGACATCGAAAAATCGAAACAAATCGCGGAAAAGCTGAAAAGCGAGATGGAAAAGATCAAAGGCCTGGTCGATGTGGAAGTGAACATGAAAGAGGGCGGTAAAGAAATTTTAATTGTACCCGATCGCCGACGGCTAAACGACCTGAAACTTTCTGCCTTGCAGGTAGCCGACATCATTTCTACGGCCATTCAGGGCAAGGTGGCCGCCCGCTTCTACGACAAGGGCGACGAATACGACATCATGGTGCGTTTGGAGAAACCCTACCGCAAAAGCAAGGAGGCTTTGCGCCACTTGCTTATTCCCACGATTAGCGGGAAAATGGTGCAATTGCAGCAGGTTGCTTCCGTTGAAGAGACACACGCGCCCAGCACCATTTACCGTGAGAATCAACAGCGCTATGTTTCGGTGGGGTGCGATCTCTCGGACATCGATCTTTCTTCAGCCGTGCGCAAAATTCAACATGTGATCGATCAGGCACACATTCCCTCCGAATTTCAGGTGGTCATCGGCGGTACGGCCAAAGATCAACGCGAATCGTTCATGTATTTGACCATCGCCTTTTTTGCGGCGGTTTTGCTGGTGTACATGATCATGGCCTCGGAATTCGAATCGCTCCTTGCCCCGTTTATCATCATGTTTACAGTGCCGCTTTCGGTAATCGGAGTGTTTGGCATGCTGTTTATTACGGGCACCAAATTGGATGTGATGGCTCTGGTGGGTATTGTGATGCTGGTGGGCATTGTGGTGAACAATGGAATTGTGCTGGTCGATTACATCAACCAGTTGCGGCGCAAAGGCTACGATTTGCTGAGCGCCGTACAAGAAGGCGGCCGGGTGCGGCTGCGTCCCGTGCTGATGACCGCCTCGACGACCATTCTGGGCATGGTGCCCCTGGCCCTGAAAATGGGCAGCGGTTCGGAAAACTGGACCCCGTTGGCGCGTGCGGTAATCGGTGGCTTAACCACCAGCACGGTGCTTACCCTGGTTATTGTGCCCATTTTGTACGTGCTGCTGGAAAAAACGGGTGGTAAAATTCGTGAATGGTGGCTAAAAAAAGTGTGATTGCCACCGATAGTAAAAAAAGAACGAAAATAAAACGGGTAGGGTAGGATAAAGCGGTTGTTGGATGAAAATCCGGCAACCGTTTTTTTGTGCGGAATGCTAACGCTTCCGGGAAACGGTTTTTCGGCCGCCTTCTTCTTCGGTTTTTAGTTTTAATGCCCGCATGTTGCGCATTACCAGACGGGCCGCCTTTTGGGTGAGCGATTCTTTTTCCCGGGTGGAATCGCTGAGCAGGTCTTTCCGAATTTCAATACACAGCTTGGCAATCTCCTCATTAATTTTGTTGATGTCCATCGAACTGAAATAGGCATCTTCCGAGCTTTCCATAAAAACATTCAGAAAATTTTGGTACTGTTCCAAAAACTGTTCGCTGGCGATCAGCGACAGTTTGTGCGTTTGTGCTTTGAGTTTGATGAAATCTTTGTCCGTAATTTCCGCCTTTTCCAGCATGGCCTCTACCTGATCCAGAAACTGAGTGTAAATGGCGGTTTTGAGTTCCAGATATTTGATATTTTCTTCTTTTTTCAATTCCACTTCGGTCTGTTTGTTGAGCAGGGTAGCGGTAATGAGAATGGTGGCCAGCGTGCCCAGAACGATCAAAATAATTTCCTGCGTAAACGGCATTTGCGCGGTGGAGTAATAGGCGGCCCGCAAAAAGAAATAGCCGCCGACAAAAATAATGGCAACCAGAATGAGGTAAATAAAATTGGTCGTGGTAAAGCGTTGTTTTTCCATGTTCGTTTTCGCTCTTTTATTTTTGGGTTAAACTTTTGTGGCTAATTTAGGAAAAATTCCCCACAAGGCAAATTTCGTTCGAGTAAATTGTTTACGCAAAATTCAAAAATGAGTTGAATTTTCGGGGGAAAAACGTAAATTAGCGGAAACCAAACAGGAAGGAATGAGATAGTGCAACGAAAATTTTTTGGGGCGATTGTAGCTGCAGCTCTGCTTTTGGGCCATCTTTCCCCGGGCATTTCCCAAACCGCTTCCGATCGTTATCTGAAACGCTGGTCGAAGGGCATGGAATGGTTCAAACAGGCCAAATTGGGCATTTTTATTCATTGGGGATTGTACTCGGTTAAGGGCATTCCCGAATCATGGTCTATGTACCAAAAAACGATCTCTTTTGAAGATTACCAGGCTCAGGCAAAAGGCTTTACGGCCGCCAAATACGATCCGGAAGCCTGGGCCAAGCTTTTTAAAGAAGCCGGTGCGCGCTATGCCGTGCTTACTGCAAAACATCATGACGGCTTTGCCCTGTGGCCCACAAAACTAAGTCATTTTAACGCTGTAGAAAAAACACCCGCTGCCCGCGATTTGATCGGCCCCTATGTAAAGGCGTTACGTCATGAAGGTCTGAAAGTGGGATTGTACTTTTCTTTGTGCGATTGGTCGCATCCGGACTACAAACCAGTCGTCTTTCCGCGAAAGGGCATTACCAACGGGCCCTATCCCACGGATGATTATCCCCGACCTAAAGAACAGAAACACTGGACGTCCTGGCAACGCTTTGTCAGTTTTTATCAGGGACAGATTAAAGAATTAATGCAACGCTACCATCCCGATTTGCTCTGGTTCGATGGCGATTGGGAACATTCAGCCAGGGAATGGCAGGTTAAAAGTTTACGGAAAATGCTCAAAACCATGAATCCGGACATTGTCTTGAATGCTCGCCTGCGGGGCTATGGCGATTACAAAACGCCAGAACAGGGTATTCCCATCAAACCGCCAAAGGGCCCCTGGGAGTTTTGCATGACCATCAACGATTCCTGGGGATGGCAGCCCAAAGACACCAATTTCAAATCATCGTATCAAATCATTCGTACGTTTACCGAATGCCTGGCTATGGGAGGTAATTTGCTGTTAGATGTGGGGCCTAGGGCGGACGGCACCATCCCGCAACCGGAAGTTGAGCGCCTAAAAGAGTTGGGACAGTGGATTAAAAAACACGAAGAAGCCGTGTACCCTACGCAAGCCGGATTGCCTTGCGGGTATTTTTACGGTCCCACAACGCTTTCGCCCGATAGCCAGACCATTTATTTGTACCTGCTGGAAACACCCAAGGAATTTGTGGCCTTAAAAGGGTTGCAAAGCAAGATTAAACGCATTCGTGTGGTAGGAACTACCGACACGCTAAGCTGGAAAATCAGCGGGGGCGCTCCGTGGGCGCACATTCCCGGTATTGTTTTGATCAAAGTCCCGGAAAAAGATTTGGACCCGTTTGTTACGGTGTTGGCCATAGAGCTGAAAGGTACGGTGCAATTGTATCGAAAAGAGAAAAGATAAATGTTTGCCGGAATGTTTAAACGGGTTTGAGAACCAAACAAAAAGGAATTTGACCATCATGCAAATCGAAGAATGGAATTTGGCACAGACCAACCTGAAGCGTTTAAAGGAAATGCATCCGCAAGTCGCCGTTTTGCCGATCGGTGCTACGGAACCCCACAATTTGCATTTGCCCTATGGGCAGGACTTTTTGCACACCACGCAGGTGGCGCGGCGCTGCGTGCAAGAAGCCTGGCAGCGCACCCAAAAAGTTATTCTTTTACCGGCCTTGCCTTACGGTGTGGACTGCAACCTGATGGATTACCCCTTTGCCATGCACATTCGGCAAAGTACGCTGGACGCCCTGGTGACCGATCTTGTCCGCAGTTTGAAGCACTACGGCGTGCGGAAAATTGTGCTCCTGAACGGCCACGGCGGCAATGAATTCAAAGCGCTAATTCGCCAGCTGCAATGCGAAGAAAACGTCCATTTGTTTTTAATCAACTGGTGGCAGGTGGGGGAAGATCGGTATGAAGAGATCTTCGAAAACTTTGATGACCACGCCGGAGAACTGGAAACTTCTGTGGCGCTGCATTTGTACCCCGGATTGGTAGAAAAAGAAAATGCGGGAAACGGACAGAGTAAAAAATTCCGTTTTGAGGCCCTGAACAAAGGCTGGGCCAAAACCAGCCGAAATTTCGGGCTTTTAAACGACCATTGCGCCGTCGGTAATGCGGAAAAGGCCAGTGCCGAAAAAGGAAGGCGCTACCTCGATTTGGTGTGCCAGCGCATTACAAAATTTTTAACGGAGCTGGCTCTGGAACCGCTGGACGAAACTTTTCCCATGCAACCGTAAAAAAGAAGGACCTTATGCGCACAGTACGTTTTATGCTCATTTTATTTGTGGCCACGGCTCTGGCCGCACAAAATGTTTCTTTCGAATCTTCCAATTTGCCCATTGTCATCATCGATACGCACGGACAAACCATTCCCGATGCCTACCGCATTAAGGCCGACATGAAAATTATTTACAACGGCCCGGGGCAACGCAATTTTGTGAACGATCCCCCGAATAACTACAACGGGAAAATTGCCATCGAACTGCGCGGCTCCAGCTCGCAAATGTTCCCCAAAAAACAGTACGCTCTGGAAACTCAGGATGCCGACGGTGAGAATTTAAATGTGGAATTATTAGGGCTGCCCAGAGAAAACGACTGGATTTTGAACGGTCCGTATTCGGACAAATCGTTGATACGCAATGTGCTTATTTATCGCCTGGCACGCGATTTGGGGCATTACGCCAGCCGCACGCGCTTTTGTGAACTGGTGCTTAACGGGGACTACCGCGGCGTGTACATTTTAATGGAAAAAATAAAGCGCGACAAGCACCGCGTGGCCATTTCCAAGCTGAAGCCGGACGAGATTTCCGGAGACGATTTGACCGGTGGGTACATCGTCAAAATCGACAAAAAGGCCGGGGAAGAAGTGGACGGGTGGTATTCGGTGTTTCCCCCGTATCCGCAATCGCCCCACCGGATTTATTACCAGTACCATTATCCCAAGCCGGACAAGATCGTTGCCGAACAAAAAACATACATTCAGGATTTCATCTTTCGTTTTGAGAAAACCATGCTGGGCCCCGATTTTCAGGACGCACAGCAGGGCTACCGGCCGCTCGTCGATCTGGATTCGTTTGTCGATTATTTTATTTTGAACGAAATTTCGCGCAATGTGGATGGCTATCGTTTAAGCGCCTATTTGTACAAGGATAAAGACAGCGACGATCCGCGTCTGCATGCCGGGCCGATTTGGGATTTTAATCTGGCTTTTGGCAATGCCGATTATTACGAAGCCTTTTCCCCGCAGGGGTGGCAGGTGTACATTAACCACAATGCGCAGTTTGTAAGCTGGGACGATCCTTTTCAGGTGCCGTTCTGGTGGGAAAAATTCATGACCGACAGCATCTTTGTCAAACACGTGGTGCGGCGCTGGCGGGACTTGCGCGGGAATTTGCTCTCGCAGGAACGTCTTTTCGCCTTGATTGACAGCTATGCCGACACCCTGAACGAAGCACAGCAACGCAATTTTGAACGCTGGCCGGTTCTGGGAAAATATGTTTGGCCCAACTACTTTATCGGTCACACCTACGGAGAAGAAATCGCTTATCTCAAAAACTGGCTGGCCCAACGCCTGCAATGGATGGACGAACAATTGTTCGATACGCAGGCGCCCACCGCACCCACCAATTTGCAGGCCAGCGAAATTACCTCGTACAGTGTGCTGCTTAGCTGGCAGGCTGCCAGCGACAACGTGGGCATTGCCGGTTACGATGTTTACGCGCAGGGGAAACGCCTGACCAGCACCTCTAAACTTTCGGTGAACGCAGACAATTTGAAAGAAAATTTCACCTACCGCTTTCGCGTGGTTGCCCGCGATTTTGCCGGAAACACGTCCGCAAATAATCCCGAGATTGTCGTGCAAACCAGGCCCTTTACGCAAAACGACGGCATTTACTGCCCGGCGGTTGCCAGCCCCATCGTGGTAGACGGAGAAGAAGACGCTGTCTGGCAGAATATTGCCTGGCACACCCTTGAGCACGTAATTCAGGGAAGCGTTGCCTCGCCCCAGGACTTTTCGGGCCGATTTAAAATTGCCTGGGATTTTGACAACTTTTACCTTTTAATTCGCATTTTGGACGACAAAAAGGTTCGCGATTCGGAAGCCTTGTACCAGGACGATGATCTCGAGGTGTATTTTGATGCCGATAACAGCAAAAACAGCTACTACGATGACGACGATTTTCGTTACCGCTTTTCCTATCAGGACTCGCTCGTTCTGGAAAAGGCGCACGGCGCGCTAAGCGGCGTGCGCTACAAGGTGCTGCTGCAAAACGACGGGTACCAGGCCGAAATCGCTTTCCCCTGGCGCACGTTGCGCACGGAAGCCCAGAGCGAAAAGGTCATTGGATTTGAAGTGCAGTTAAACGACGACGACAACGGGGGAGAGCGCGACGCCAAACTGGCCTGGTGGGGCAGCAGCGACGTGGCCTACGGCGATCCCTCGGCATTCGGACAGGTTAAATTAAAGGGAGATCCTACGGGAGTGAAACCGGGGCGGGAAGCCCTTGTCCGGGACTTTTTCCTTGGGCCCAATTGGCCCAACCCTTTTAATCCGGTGACGCACATTCCGTTTGTGCTGCCGCGGCGGAGCCATGTTGTCCTGGAAATTTTTGATGTGCGCGGGCGCCGTGTGTGCCGTTTGCTCAATACCACGCTGCCGGCCGGAACTCATACGCTGCGCGTGAATGCCGGCCATTGGGGCAGCGGTTTGTATTTTTACCGCCTGACGGTTGGTAGCGCCACCGGCAAGCGTTTTTCGCAAACAAAACGCATGTTGTTATTAAAGTAAAGCTTTAAAATTTTTGCCAAACAGATTCAATATTTCGAATCAGGAAAAGCATCATAAGAGAGTAAGTTTTACGGAGGAGTATGAGCGTTTTATTCGGGCTCATGGGTTGGTGGTAGTGAAGGGGGATTAGTTGAGAAAACCGCTGAAGCGGTTCTTTCTATCAGTCGGTGCTTTGGTCACCGGGCTGAAGCCCGGTGTTAATGAAAAAGCGGGTGATAAGAGGCGGCTGGTGCTCGGGTGAGTTCTTGGGCGGGCAGAGGCTGCATCAGGGAAGCATTGAATTTTTTGGCGGAGTTGAACGGGGCCTGTACCGGAGAAAAAACGAGCAACGACAAAAAGTATTTTAAACTTAGAGATTTGAACATTGGCTTTTCTTCGTAATCCAAACAATCGATACGAAAAAGTTCGTAAGATGCTGCAAACATAAATTATTTCTGATTCTGCAGGATTTCATTTACCTGCCAGTGTTTGTCAACCCACAATCCGATTATTTCGATATTGGGGTACATTTGGCGAATAAACCGGATGGCATCCTGTAGCTGTCTTTTTTGGTGGGCTTCGCCCGTAGGATTTCCGGCACAGTCGTAGTGCCCTGCGATGGCAATGCCAACAGAGCGGTGTTTCTTCACGGAAATTTTCAGACGGTTCAGAATGGATGCAACCAGGTTTTCATCCTGCTGTTCCGCAAGAATGCGATTCGGCCCGGGTTCAGTAATGGAATCCACATATTCCACGCCAAAACGTTTTTTCAAGTAAGAAATCACGGGCAATTGCACGCGACCGTCCA
>Ga0256914_1003304_pt1 | contig 12772 bp, 10 predicted proteins | sample HulkmetaG_FD_191571 | JGI IMG/M metagenome (GOLD analysis project Ga0256914, IMG submission 191571) | Hydrothermal chimney microbial communities from Main Endeavour vent field at the Juan de Fuca Ridge, Pacific Ocean - Hulk | ecosystem: Environmental > Aquatic > Marine > Hydrothermal vents ...
GGGCGTGCCGTCCACCTCTTTTTCGATACCCAGGTGCTCCGGCGCCACCTGGTCGTCGGTGGCCAGTATGGCGGCCCGTTCGAGGGCGTTCTCCAATTCCCGAACGTTGCCGGGCCAGTGGTGGCGCCGCAGCAAATCACGGGCTTCGGGAGTGAGCACCATGGCGGGACGCCCCAATCGCCGGCAGGCCCGTTCCAAGAAGTGGTCGGCCAACAGCAGGACGTCGTCGCCCCGCTCGCGCAAGGGGGGCAGATGCAGTTCCACCACCCGAAGCCGGAAATAGAGGTCGCCGCGGAACTTCTCCTCGGCCACCAGGCGTCCCAGATCACGGTGGGTGGCGGCGACCACCCGCACCCGGACCCGGCGCACCCGTTCCGAGCCCACCGGGCGCAGCTCCCCATCCTGTAGCACCCTGAGCAACCGCGCCTGCACGCCGAGGGGGAGTTCGGCCACTTCATCGAGGAAGAGCGTGCCGCCGTCGGCCGACTGGATGAGGCCGGGGCGGTCGCGCTCGGCGCCGGTGAAGGCGCCTTTGACGTGGCCGAAAAGCTCGGATTCCACCAGGTTCTCCGGGATGGTGGCGCAATTCACCGCGACGAACGGAGCGTCGCCGTGCGGGCCGAGCCGGTGCAGGGCACGGGCCACCAACTCTTTTCCGGTGCCCGATTCGCCCAGGATGAGCACGCTCGCCGGGGTGGGCGCCACCCGTGCCATCTGTTCGAAGAGCCGTTCCATGGGGGCGCTGCAACCGATCATGCCGTGGGTGGACGGCGGAGGAGAGGCAGAGGGGGTGGCCTGGCGCCGCCGTTCCAAGGCTTGATCGAGGGTCTGGATCAGCGCGTCATGATCGAACGGTTTGGCCACATAGTCGGCCGCGCCCCGTTTCATGGCCTCCACCGCCGAAGGCACGCTGGCGTAGCTGGTCATCATCACCACCGGTACGGGGCTGAGGTCGATCAGATCGGTGCCGGGCCGCCCCGGCAAGCGGATGTCCACCAGGAGCAGGTCGAATTCGGCCGGGTCGTGGGTTTCGAGCACCGCCTCCACGGAGGCGGCGGTCTCCACCCGGTGGCCATGCCGTTCCAGCAGGCGGCGCAGGGCCTTTCGGATCACGGCTTCGTCGTCGACGACCAGGATGCGGCTCATGGGGATGGTGGAAAACGGATGGTGACGCAGGTGCCCCTGCCTTGTTCCGATTCTATTTCAATTTCTCCGCCGTGTTCGAGCACGATGTTGCGTGCCAAGGCCAATCCCAGCCCGGTGCCCTTGCCGGCCGGCTTGGTGGTGGTGAACGGCTCGAACAGCCGTTCGCGAATCGACTCGGGGATGCCTTCCCCATGGTCGCGAATGCGGACTTCTATCCAGCCGTGGGTGCGTCCCAGGGTGATTCGCACTTCACCCCCGTGGGGGGAGGCGTCGCAGGCGTTGTCGAGCAGGTTGACGAACACTTGAGAGAGGCGTTGGGGGTCGCCCACCATCGTCAATCCGTCGTCGCCTTCCATCACGAAACGGAGTCCCTTGTCCTTGTGGGTGAGCCGGATCAGCTCCAGCGCCTGCCGTGCCACCGTGTCCAGCGCCACGACTTCGCGGGCGGGGGCGGGAGCGCCGCCTCGGCTGTACTGCATCAGAGATTGGACGATGTCGTTGATGCGCCGTGTCTGTTCCAGGATCTCTTCGATGCCGGCGTCGATGGCCTCGCGGGTCTTTTCGTAGCGCAGGTTCTGGGCGATGGAGGCGATGCCGGTGAGGGGGTTGCCGATTTCATGGGCCAGGCCGGCGGCCAGGCGACCGATGGAGGCGAGCCGGTCGCTGTGGGCCAGCTCCGCTTCCAGGGTCTCCATCTGAGTGATGTCTTCCAGCAGGATCACCACCCCCGGCGCGGCGTCCGGCTCGGCATCGGCGAGGAGGGCCTTGTGCAGGTTGAACCAGCGAGGGCCGTCCATGCCCTCCACTTCCGCATGGTAGAGGTGGCGGTCTCCGGCCCGGGCGAATCCGGCCAGAAGGTCGCGCCAAGGGGGCGGCAGGGCCTCGAGGCCCAGTCCCACCACCTGTTCGGCCCGCATGCCGGTGGCCTGCTCCATGGCATGGTTCCAGAGCACGATTTCACGCCCTCCGCCCAGCGCGCACACCCCCAAGGGAAGCGCCTCCAGGATCTGGCGCTGGTACCGGCGCAGGTTGTCCAGCTCCCGCGTGAGGCCGTCCAGCAGCGATCGAGAACGGGCCAGGCGCTCTTCGAGATAACGCATGGAGTCGGCCAGGGCGGTGCGGGCGCGGACGTCCAGGGTCAGCTTGCGGTTGACGATGAGGTGGGACATCTGGGGGCCGATGAGGCCGTAGAGGTTGCGTTCGATGCGTTCGCGCAGGCGGCGCAACTCGGCCGGTCGCGTCTCGTGCGGCGACATGCCCAGGTCGGCCAGCGCGCGGTCCACTTCCTGCGCCGCCGTGGCCGGTCCCAACAACTCGGACAGTTCGCGTTTGAATTCCGCCGGCGAGGCGGCGGTCACCGCACCGGATAGCGGCACGAAAGTGGTGGTGCAACAGCTTTCGGCCGCCTCCCGCTCTTCCGGACGCTGGCGGGTGAGCAGGGAGACCAGGACGAACAGCAGGGCGTTGATGCTCAAGGACCAGAAGGTGGCGAAGCGCCAGTGGTCCATGCCCGTGGCCTGCTGCCAGGCGGCCACGGGCGGCGCCCAGTCCAGGAAACCCGACCGTTGCAACATGGGGGCGAGCAGCGTCAGGGCCCACACCGCGACGCCCGCGGCAAGCCCCGAGAGAAATCCTTCGCGCGTGGCCCGGCGCCAATAGAGCAGACCGGCCACTCCGGGCAGGAACTGGGCCACCGCCACGAAGGAGATGAGGCCCAATTGGACCAGTCCCGAGTGGTGTTCCAGAAAGGCGTAGAAGCTGTAGCCGGCAAGGATGATCAGGCCGATGAGCAGCCTGCGTCCCCACAGCAGCCAGTAATAGAGGTTCACCTTGGGATCGGGATAGCTCGCGGGCAGCAGCAGATGATTCAGGCACATGGAGGAGAGGGCCAGGGTGGTGACGATCACCATGGCCGAGGCGGCCGACAGCCCCCCGATGAACGTGAGCAGGGGCAGCCAGGCGTGATCCTGGGAGAGGGTGATGCCCAGGACGTAATAATCGGGGTCCATCTCCAGTCCCAAGGCGCTTCCCGCCCAGAGGATGATCGGAATGGGCAGATTGAGCAGCAGCAGATAGAGGGGAAAACGCCAAGCCGCCGCTTCCAGATTGTCCGACCGCTGGTTTTCCGCGAAGAGCATGTGAAACTGGCGCGGCAGGAGGAAAGCGGCGCCGAAGGCGAGGAAGACGAGGGTTCCCCAAGGGGCCTCGCCCACGGGCGCATACAGGTGACGTACCGCCTCGGGATGCGCCGCGAGCCAGTCCTGAAGCCCTCCGGGTCCGCCGAAGACCCCGAACAGGGCGAACAGGCCGGCGCCCACCAAAGCCAGGAGCTTGACCAACGACTCGAAGGCGATGGCCACCACCAGCCCGCCATGCTTCTGCCGTGGCGAGACGTGGCGGGCGCCGAACAGGATGGCGAAGGCGGTGAGGGTGAGGCAGAACCCCAGGGCCAGGTTCTGGGGCGGCGTCTCGCGGCTGAGCACCTGTAGCGATTGGGTGACGGCGCGGATCTGGAGGGCGATGTAGGGCAGGGTGCCCACCAGCATGAACAAGGTGACCAACACGCCGGCGGCCTGGCTGCGGTAGCGGAAGGCCATCAGATCGGCAAGGGAACCGAGCTGGTATTCGGAAGTGAGCTGGAGGATGGGCCGGAGCAGCAGCGGCGCCAGCACCAACGCCAGGGTGACCCCCAGATAGATGGTCAAAAAGAGATAGCCGTCGCTGTCCGCGAAGCCCACGCTGCCGTAATAGCTCCATGAGGTGGCGTAGACCCCGAGGGAGAGGGTATGGACGAGAGGATGGGCGGTCCAACGGGCGGGCACCCAGCCGCGGTCGGTGACGTAGGCCACGCCGAACAGCAACACCAGATAGGCGAAACCCGCGAGAAAGAGGGTGGAGAGCGCCAGGGTCATGGGCGCCCGCCCCTGCGACGGCGCCCCAGTTCGTGCAACGCCGGCGGCAGCAGCACCGCCAGCCACAACAGATAGGGGAGATACCAAGGCAAGGCGCCGCCGGCCCACAGCCTCACCAGCGGCGAAAGAAACAGCAGCAACAGCAAAAAAGCCGCCGCAAGGGCGAGATCGCGACTGCGTTGTCCATTACGTGGTTCCATGTGGGCACCTGCTTTCCCCGTGGCGGAAAATCCTGTTACATTCGGTCGACCACTGCAACTCCGGGAGCTGCCATGAATCCTGAAAAGGTCGTCTTCGGATTCTTCATCGTTCTGGCGCTGACCTTGAACTTCGGATTCTTCGTGGGCGAGATGGACAACGCCGCCCACCACAACGTCTACGAGCTGTTCGCGGTGGTGGTGGTCAACATCATCGCCCTTATTCTCAAGTTCGGCGATCGCAGCCAGATGGGCGCCGTGCTTCTGGCCACCAGCCTGGTGGCGGTGCTGCAGTTGGTCACCGCCACCATCATCTGGCTCTGGGTGGAACACATCTCCGGCACGGGGCTCACGCCCGACGCCGTGGCGAGCATCGTTTCCCTGAGCGGGGGCGCCATGTTGGCCAACGTCATTTCCGTGGTGCTGCTCATCATCGAGACGGTGATGTTGCGGCGCTGAATTCCGCGGCGCCATGGACAACATCATCTTCCTCATCCTGCGGCGCATGCGCCGCCCCCTGCTGACCTTGGTGACGGTCTATGCGGTCTCCATTCTGGGGTTGGTGCTGATTCCGGGGCAGGACGCCCAGGGCAACCCATGGCACATGGATTTCTTCCACGCCTTCTACTTCATCAGCTTCATGTCCACCACCATCGGCTTCGGTGAGATCCCCCACGAGTTCACCGACGCCCAACGCGCCTGGGTGACGGTGAGCATCTATCTCACGGTGGTGGCCTGGCTCTACGGCATCGGCAACATTCTCTCCCTGCTTCAGGACAAGGCTTTCCAGCAGGCCATTCGGGAGCGGCGCTTCGCACAGCGCATCAAGCATCTACGCGATCCGTTCTATCTCCTGTGCGGCTATGGCGAGACCGGTAGGGAGCTGACCCGGGCGCTCACCGATCGCGGCCAGCACGTGGTGGTGGTGGACAAGGACGAGACGAAGATCAGCCTCATCCGATTGCAGAACCTGCGCGACTACGTGCCGGCGCTGCACGGCAACGCACGGCGGCCGGTGATCCTGCAGGAGGCGGGCTTGGAGCATCCGTTGTGCGCCGGCGTGGTGGCCCTCACCCATGACAACGCGGTGAACTTGAAGATCGCCATCACCGCCAAGCTCCTCAATCCGCGCATCACCGTCATCTGCCGTGCCGATTCCCACGACATCGAGGCCAACATGGCCTCTTTCGGAACCGATTACATCATCGACCCTTTCGATACCTTCGCCAAATATCTTTCCACGGCGCTTCAGGCGCCCGGCCTCTATCTCATGCAGCGCTGGCTCACCAGCAAGCCCGGCTCGCTGCTGGACGACCCCGTCTATCCGCCCACCGAGGGGCACTGGATCGTCTGCGGGTACGGCCGGTTCGGCAAGGCGGTGTTCGAACGGCTGAAGAAAGAGAAGATGTCCATCACCGTGGTGGAGGAGACGCCGGACAAGACCGGCGAACCGGAGCAGGGCGTGGTCAAGGGCCGGGGCACCGAGGCCGAGACCCTGCTCGAGGCGGGCATCCACGAAGCGGTGGGTATCGTCGCCGGCACCGACAATGACGCCAACAACCTCTCCATCGTCATGACCGCCAAAGCCCTCAACCGTAAGCTGTTCGTCATTGCGCGCCAGAATTACCGCGAGAACGACGCCTTGTTCGAAAAGGTCCAGGCGGACATGGTGATGCACCCTTCCACCATCATCGCCGAAAAGATCCGCGTGTTGCTGGCCACCCCCATGCTCTATGAATTTCTCAGTCTGGCGGCCTACGAGGACGAAGCCTGGGCTTGCGCTCTGGTCAGCCGCATCGCCGGTCTGGTCCACCAGCGGGTGCCCGAGATCCAAGAGGTGGTGCTGGAGTCCGAGAGCCACTGCGCCATCGCCGAAGCCCTGGAACGGGGCACCCGGGTGTTGTTGCGCGACATCATGCGGGATCCGGCCGACCGCGACCGGCGGCTGGATTGCATTCCTCTGCTGAGGGTGTATCGGAACAACCGGGAATTGCTGCCGCCCGACGAGCGGCCCCTGGCCATGGGCGATCGACTCCTCTTTTGCGGCACCGCCCGCGCCTTCGCCCGCATGCAATGGATTCTCTGTCACGGCCCCACGCTCGAATACGTCTTGACAGGAGAGGAGCGGCCGCGCAGTTGGCTCTGGCGGCGCCTGCAAGGGAGAAAGGTTTGATGGACTGGGTGGTTCTGGACGAAATGGGCGCGACCGGCGCCTGGCTTCTTGCCGGGGGATTGATCTTGCTGCTTCTCTTCTCCCGTCCGTTGTTGGGACTCATCTTCTCCGACCGGGATGAAAAAAGGTTCAAGGGGCGGCTCAATCTGTTCCGTCTGGCCTGCGTGCTGGCCCTGGTGATCCTGCTCACCCGCGCCCTGGCCCACCCGAGCGCCGAGAGCTTGTGGTTCACCCGGCTGCTGGGCGTGCTGCTCATCGTCTATCTGGCCTATCTCTCGTTCTACGTGGCCAGCCGGGTGATCTTGCGCCGTTACGGCCGGGAACGGCAACGAGAAGACGAAACCGTCTATGTGGAGACCTACAACTCCCGCCTGCTCACGGTGCTCGCCGGCCTGCTCATCGGGCTGGTGGCTCTGGTGGCCGCCATCCGCGTGTTGGGCTTCAGCACCTGGCTGGAGGCCGGCGGTGTGCTCGGCGTACTGGGCGTCATGCTGGCGCTCACCCAGGGGGCCTGGGTGCCGGATCTGGTCAGCGGCCTGGTGATCCTCAACAGCCGGCTGGTGGAAGAGGGCGACGTGGTGCAGTTGGACGACGGTGCCGACGCCATCTACATGGTGTTCCGGACGCGGGTCTTCTTCACCGAGCTTTTGCACCTGGCCAACAACCACCGCATCCTTATCCAGAACACCCGCCTGCGGTCGATGACGGTACAGAATCTTTCGAGGTTCGCTTCGGCGCGTGGGCTGCGCGAATCCGTGGTCGTCAAGGTGGGATACGAAGTGACCGAAGAGGCGGTGCGCCGCCTGTTCACCGCCGTGACGGAGGCCGCCGCGGCCGATCCAGACATCCCCATCGAGGCGCAGTATGAGCCCGAGATCCGTCCGCTCGCCGGCGGCGACTACGGCGTGGAGTGGGCTTGCTTCTACTACACCAAGGATGCGCGCAATCTGCTGCGCACCCGCCAACTCATGCTCGCGCTCACGTTGCGCACCGCCCGTGAACAAAGTCTTTCTCTGGCCACGCCCATGCTCGTCGAGGGCGGCTTGGCGGGTCGGGAATTGGGTTAGAATCCCGGGACCATACCGACAAAGAACGGAGAGAGGAGTCTACTGAAATGCGTATTCTTGCCGTTTTCCTGCTGGCGCTCGCCATCGCCACGCCCGTCGCCGCCGACGAGATGAAGATGGACAAGGCGATGGCCCAAAAGATGGTCGCCGCCAGCATCCAGAAATTCAAGATCAACGACGACGTCAGCGTGGAGGACGCCATCGACTCCATGAAGCTGCGCGCCAACACCCTCAATTTCAAGCTGGTCGCCGACCTGCCCCTGTCCGAGCAGGTGAAGGCCATGGGTGAAGAGGCCAACTACATGCGCATCCTGGCCTTTTGCGATGCGCTCATCGCCAAACGCATGGTGGAGTACGACATCACCTTTGCGGGCTTCCTACCCTGCCGCATCGCCGTGTTGCAGGATTCCAAGGGCCAAGGCTGGATCGTCACCATGAACATGGACATGATGGTGGAGGGGGTGGAGCTTCCGCCCGAGCTTCAGCCGTTGGCCAAGAAGGTGCGTGACACCATCTACAGCATCGTGGACGCCGGCGTCACCGGCGACCTCTGACCGCCGCTTCGCCGCGGGCCGGCCCGCCATGGCGGAGCCGGCCCGTTTCTGACATAATTTTCCTTTCCGCCGACCGCGCCCTGCCCAATCACTAGAAGCGCGGCGGCCGCTTCAACGATAACCCGTAGGAGGAAAAGATGGCACACATCGTCGTTCTCGGCGCCGGCACCGGCGGCATGCCTGCCGCTTACGAACTGAGGGAGATGCTGGGGACCGAGCATCGAGTGACCCTCATCAACGAGCGTGATTACTTCCAGTTCGTTCCCTCCAATCCATGGGTCGCGGTGGGGTGGCGTGACCGCAAGGCCATCACCTTCGACATCCGTCCCCACGTGGAGCGCAAGGGGATCCACTTCATCGCCAAGCGGTGCGATCGGATCGACGCCGAGAACAGCAAGCTGGAGCTCGAGGACGGCGAAGTGGTGGAGTACGACTACCTGGTCATCGCCACCGGCCCGCGCCTGGCGTTCGAAGAAGTGGAGGGCGCCGGCCCCGAGGAGGGACACACCGACTCCATCTGCACCATCGACCACGCCGAACGCGCCTACGAGAACTATAAGAAACTGCTGGAGGATCCGGGCCACGTGGTCATCGGCGCCATGCCTTTCGCTTCATGCTTCGGCCCCGCCTACGAATTCGCTTTCATCATGGACACCGACCTGCGCAAGCGCAAGATGCGCGACCGCGTGCCCATGACCTTCGTCACTTCCGAACCCTACATCGGCCATCTGGGCCTCGGGGGTGTTGGTGATTCCAAGGGCATGCTCGAGTCGGAGATGCGCAACCACCACATCAACTGGATCACCAATGCCAAGGTGACCAAGGTGGAAGAGGGCAAGATGTACGTCGAGCAGTACGACGACGCCGGCAACAAGATTAAGGATCACGAGATCGAGTTCAAGTTCTCCATGATGCTGCCCGCCTTCAAGGGGGTGGACGCGGTGATGAACGTGGAGGGGCTGTGCAATCCGCGCGGCTTCGTCTTCGTCGACGCCTACCAGCGCAACCCCACCTATCCCAACATCTACGCCGCCGGCGTCTGCATCGCCATTCCGCCGGTGGAGTCCACGCCGGTGCCCACGGGTGCACCCAAGACCGGTTACATGATCGAGTCCATGGTCACCGCCATCACCCACAACATCAAGGCCGAGCTCGAGGGACGCGAGCTCGACACCAAGGCCACCTGGAACGCCATCTGCCTGGCCGACATGGGCGACACCGGCGCCGCCTTCGTGGCCCTGCCCCAGATCCCGCCGCGCAACGTGGCCTGGTTCAAGAAGGGCAAGTGGGTGCACATGGCCAAGATCGCCTTCGAGAAGTACTTCATCCGTAAGATGAAGAAGGGATCCTCCGAGCCCATCTACGAGAAGTACATCCTCAAGATGCTGGGTATCGGCAAGCTGAAATGACAGGAGGCGTGAGAGCCCTTTCCGGCCCGGCGTCCGCCGGGCTTTTTTATTCAAGGTTTCAGCCAGCCCGCTGCCGTTCCCGCGCCCATGAACATCAGCAAGACGATGCTGGCGGTCTCCAGGTGGGGGCGCCAGCGGTGCAGGTGGTTGTGCACCTCCCGGCTGAAATGGGCCACACCGAAGGCGAATACCAAAGTGGGCACCGCCACCGCACCCAGACCGAAGCCCGCGCCGAGTGACAGACCGGAAACGGCGTGGGCATCCTGGGATGGCGCGCGTTGGAGTATGATCCAGGCGTTCCCATTCCAGATTCGAGCGAGGAGACCGTGAACCAACGACACGTCACCGTTCCCGTGGCCGTGGATCGGGTGATCATCGGCGGCGACGCGCCGGTGGTGGTCCAGTCCATGACCAACACGGACACCGCCGACGTGGCCGCCACCGTCCAGCAGGTGGCGGCGTTGGCCAGCGCCGGTTCCGAGCTGGTCCGCATTACGGTGAACACCGAAGCCGCCGCGCGCGCCGTGCCCGCCATCCGCGAGCGGCTGGATGCGCAAGGCGTGGCGGTGCCCCTGGTGGGGGATTTCCATTTCCATGGCGCCCGTTTGTTGGAGAAGTATCCCGAATGTGCCCAGGCTTTGGCCAAGTACCGCATCAATCCGGGCAATGTGGGCAGCGGTGAGACCCGGGATGCTCAATTCGCCGCCATGATCGAGAAGGCCATGACCTATGGCAAAGCGGTGCGCATCGGTGTCAATTGGGGTTCACTGGATCGGGCGTTGGTGGCGCGCATGATGGACGAGAACGCCCGCGCCGCGGAGCCGCTGGATTCGGACCGGCTGGTGCGCGAGATCATGGTGACCTCCGCACTCGAGAGTGCCGCTCGGGCGGAGGCGCTGGGGTTGGGCCGCGATCGCATCGTTCTGTCATGCAAGATGAGCGGGGTTCAGGATCTCATCGCCGTCTATCGCATGTTGGCGGAGCGGAGCGACTACGCCTTGCATTTGGGCCTCACCGAGGCGGGCATGGGCACCAAGGGCATCGTCGCGTCCACCGCTGCGTTGGCCGTGCTGCTCCAGGAAGGGATCGGCGACACCATCCGCGTCTCCCTCACCCCGGAGCCGGGCGGCGACCGCACCGTGGAGGTGAAGGTGGCCCAGCAGATTCTCCAGTCCATGGGGTTGCGCGATTTCACGCCCCAGGTGGTGGCCTGTCCCGGTTGCGGGCGCACCAGCAGCAGCGATTTCCAGACGCTCGCCCGGGACACCCAGGCGTTCATCGAACGGCGCATGCCCGAGTGGCGCCGGCGCTACCCTGGCGTGGAGCGGCTGACCGTGGCGGTCATGGGTTGCGTGGTCAACGGCCCCGGGGAGAGCAAACAGGCCGACATCGGTATCAGCCTGCCGGGCACCGGCGAACGGCCCGCGGCACCGGTCTATGTGGACGGCGTGAAGAGAACCACGCTCAAGGGGGATGGCATCGCCGAGGCCTTTCAACGAATCGTCGAGGATTACGTGCGCCGTCGGTTCGGGGGGGACGATGGGGATGCCGTGTCTTGAGAGCGCGGATTCGTGGTGGCGGGGTCGCCGCGGATGGGTCGTAGGGGAACGGCCGTCGCTTCGGACGGCCGGGGCGGTCTTCGAAAACGCGGAACGGCGGGACCTCGGAGCGTTCCGAAACCGCTTTTCCACACGATGAGGGCGCGCCGTGCTACGCCACCTCCAGCACCTTCACTCGAAACACCACGTTCCGACCCGCGAGAGGGTGGTTGAAGTCCACTTCCACCCGTTCCGCGTCGAGCGCCAGAACGGTGCCGGTGAGCTCTTCGCCCTCGGCGGCGTCGAAGGCGATGATCTGCCCGGGCTCCAGTTTCATCTCGGCGGGGAAGCGGCTGCGGGGCAAGGCGTGGACGAGGTCGGGGTTCCGTGTTCCCCAACCCTGTTCCGGCGTGAGGGTGATGCAATCCTCTTCGCCGGCCCGCATGCCATAGAGCACCATCTCCATGCCGGGGCGCAAGGTGCCGTCGCCCAGAGTGCACTCCAACGGTGCTTCGCCGAAGGTGGAAAGGGCTTCGGTGCCATCCTCCAAGGTGAGGCTGAAATGGATCTTCACTCGGCTTCCGGGTCCCGCTTCCCGATTCATGGCCGGGGCTTCCAGGTGGGGGTGCTCGCGCCGCTGTCGTGGATCAGTCGGCGCGCCACCACGAACAACAGGTCCGACAGCCGGTTGAGATAATGCAGGGCGGAGGTGTTGACCTTTTCGTCTTCGTCCAGCCGCCAGAGGCGCCGTTCGGCGCGGCGGCAGACGGCGCGGGCATGGTGAGCCTGGGCCGCGGCGGGGGGACCGCCCGGCAACACGAACCGATCCAGAGGCGGCAGTGGCGCCGACAGGGCGTCGATGGCCCGTTCCAACGTTTCCACGTCGCGTGTCGAGAGCGCTTGGCGGCCGGAGTGAGCCAGCTCACCGCCCAGATCGAACAGGCGTTGCTGGATCTCTTCCAGCAGCCGGTCGATGGGGTCGCCGCAATCCTGGGCGCGAACCAGCCCGATGGCGGCGTTCAGTTCGTCCAGCGCGCCCAGCGCCTCCACCCGCGGGTGGGATTTGCGGACGCGGCTTCCGTCGGCCAGGCCCGTCAGACCTGCGTCTCCCGTGCGGGTGTAGATGCGGATCGGACGGGCCATGGAACAATCACCGATAACGGATGCCGACATAAGCGGTTCGACCGGCAGCGGCGTATCCCGCCGCCAGTTGATACTCCTCGTCGAAGGCATTTTCCAGCTTGGCGAAGAGCTGCCACTCCGGGGTGAAGCGGTAGCTGACGTCGAGGTTCACCAGAGTATAGCTGTCGAGGGTGATACCGCCAAAGTCCATGCGGTTGCCGGAGTGGAGCAGGTCCGCGCCCAGGTGCCAGCGGTCCAGGGTGTAGCCCACGCGCGCATCGAGGCTGTAGCGGGCGCGGCGCAGCAGGCGGTCGCCCGTATCGCGATCCTCGGGGTTCTGCCAGTTGCCGCCCAGGTGCAGGTCGAGGGCCTCGCCGCGGAAGTCGTAGTTCAGCTCCAGGCCGTCGATGCGTGCTCGCGCCACGTTCCGGTTGTAGCCGGTCCAGGGGCCGGTGGGGACCCACTGGATCATGTTCTCCAGGTCGTTGCGGTAGAGAGAGGCGCTCAGCTCGTGGCCGGGCGCCAGGGTGTGACGCAGGCCCAGCTCGTAGCTGGTGGACTCCTCCGGTTTCAGATCGGGGTTGCCGCCGAAGCCGTAGCGCTCGTTGGCGCTGGGCACGCGGAAGGCGGTGGCGGCGCTGGCGAAGAGGCGGG
>Ga0256914_1003305_pt1 | contig 12766 bp, 11 predicted proteins | sample HulkmetaG_FD_191571 | JGI IMG/M metagenome (GOLD analysis project Ga0256914, IMG submission 191571) | Hydrothermal chimney microbial communities from Main Endeavour vent field at the Juan de Fuca Ridge, Pacific Ocean - Hulk | ecosystem: Environmental > Aquatic > Marine > Hydrothermal vents ...
CCCACTAGGTTTCCTAGCCCTCCAACTAGTGATGTCGGGGGTTGCTGGAGTAACGATTAATGCTGTAGTAGCTCTTGGTGAGGAGGTTGGTTGGAGGGGCTTAATGTACTCAGTACTAAGGCCTAAGTACGGGTTAGTACCCTCAGCACTAGTGACTGGTGTTGCTTGGGGTTTATGGCACGCACCACTAATAATATTCCTTAAGTACGGACTACCACACCACCCAGACGCCTTAGGCGTAGCTATGTACACGGCAGTAGTGAGTGTTTGGTCGTTAATTATGTACGTACTTAGGGAGGCTTCAGGATCCGTAGTACCTCCAGCCGTAATGCACGGTACCTTAAACGCCTTAGGTAATTTAATGCTATTCACCTACCCAGGTATTGATGAGGTATACACCATACCCTTAGGGCTAGCTTCCTTAGTAGCTTCAGTTTTAGTAGCTACTGCATTACTCATTATAAGGTCCGCCTTAATGAGTAGGTAATTAAGTAGTTAGTAGAACCTAAGCCACTCAATACTAATTACTGACCTTAACCAGTAATTAATTGGGTGTTCTTCATTGGGTAGGTGGTCTGAACTTCATGAGAGGATCTTGAGGATTATAAGACCCAAGGGTGACCCAGTAGGTATTAAGTTATTCACTACGGAGGATGAGGCCCGTAGAGTTGCTGGTGAGTTCTCTAAGTTAAGTATAGCTATGTGCCAAGCAATTAAGTTAGCATCAAACTGTAGGCAGGTAGTAATAGCTAATGCTGATAACATTGATGAGTGCGTCGTAGGTACTTACGTACTAGGCTTTAAGGAACCACCACCAGACCTCGAGAAGAGGTGGGTTGAGGGATTCGGCTACACACCCGAGCTATTCAAGAAGTTAGTTGAGGGTGTCCACGCACTACCCATGGGTAAGTACAGAGCAGCTGTATTCGCGCCACTCAAGAACTTCGATAAGTACGGTGTCGAGCCCGACGCTATAGTATTAGTAGTTAATTCAATGCAGGCATACCTAGCACTAGTCGGTTACTTCGACGCTACGGGTAAGAAAGTAGTTAGTGACTTCAACGGACACGCAGCTTGCGAGGTAGTAGCTACGGTAGTTAATGGTAAGTCACCATGGCTGACAATACCGTGTGGTGGTGCTAGGGGTATTGCTGAAGCTCAAGACGATGAGTTATGGCTAGGTATGAGAGTTAATGAGGTTGAGGCAGCCCTCAAGAGGCTTGAGGCAGTAGGACTTAACTACCCACCACCAATCTTCCAGAAGCTATGGTCACCACTAGTACCTAAGCACCCACTAACCTACTTAATAGCTAGGAAACCAAAGTAGTTTTTACCATACCCAACCCTACTCAAGAGTAGGGGTTAACTTATACGGGGAGTCACCCCCAGTACTTAGGGAGTAACTCGGTGTGGAGTAAGTTAAGGATACTACCACCTAAGGACTTAAGGTACGGAGGCTCAGCTAAGCTACATCCTGAGGTTTACCGTTGGTTAAGTAGTTACGGTGGCTACTCAGTAATTACTTACTGGTTTAAGTTCCCCTACGACCTCATACCCGGTGATGGTGTTGAGTACGAACCCCTAAGCATTATTGAGTGTGGGGAGGGTCTTCGTGAGGTTCAGGTTAGGGCTCACTGGAGGTTAATAGGCTTTAGTCGTGACGTGCTCGACTTAAGTAGTGGTTACTTAGTAGTTAGCTTTACGGACTCAGGGCATACACCACTACCTAAGCTTAATGAGGGTATTAAGTTACGTGAGTTAATGAGTAGGACCTACGTATTAAGTCCTGAAGTACTTAATGACTCAGTAACCCTCCTGTCAGTTACTGCAGTAATTACTTACTCACTCATGACTAGTGATTGGGGGGACGCCTACGAACCCGTAATCCATGAGGGTGGGGGACCTACGAAGGACTTAAGAGTGGGTAGGGACCCCTTAAGTAAGCCTTGGGTAGTTCCTGAAGGACTTAGTAGGGTAGGTACTCCAGTAGTTAATGCTTGGTTAAGTGACGTATCTGGGTTACTGAACACACCCTTAGGGGAAGTCGTTAGTGAGTCCATTAAGTACTTAGGAGTTGGTGATGCTTTAGAAGCTATTAACTCATGCGTAGACCCTAACTCAAGGATTGAGGGTGTAGGTGATGGGTTACTTAAGTCAGTAATTAATGCGTTCCTTAAGGGGTACGGAGTATCTAGGGGATGTGTTGATTACGTACTTAGGAAGTACCTACCATTAACTATAGTTACTTCAGTACTACCTAACATTACTAACTTAATAAGTAAGGAGTTACTACCTAAGGTGCTTAAGGCTTCATTAATAGTCATAACCGCCTACTTAAGTGACGTCGGTGACGTACTTAGTGCTTACTTAAGGAGGTTAGGTAGTGGCTTACCTACTTGAGTGGGGCCTTACCCAAGGCTCCTCACGTGTTGGCTCGGTTAATCTAGTTAATTCCCTGTTTAGGAACTTCCTAATAGCTACCTCTAAGGTAGTCCCCTCATCAACCCTCCAAACGAATATCTTATGCCTAAGTAGTAGTGAGTAAGCTAACTCACCTATATTAGTTACTAGTACGTCAGTAACTCCTAACCTATGGAGCTCCTCAGCAACCGTAGCACCTACTAGTAACTTCCTCCTAACACCACCCTCTGAAGTACCTACCTTAGGTTCAGGCCTCCTAACGTACTCCACCTTAACCACTTCACCACCCCTAACCCTAACTATGGTGAAGTACTTAGCCCTACCGAAGTGCTTAGATAGGGGCTTACCCATACCTACCTCATCCTGAGGTACGCATATCGTGAATTCCTCCCTAACCCTAGGCTCGACCTTAACCACTACATCCTCTACGTATGGGTACCTCCTCCTAACCTCCCTACTGAACCTACTTATGAATACGTAGGTATCCTCGATTAGGTGTAGTGGTGGTGCTTGAGTAGTTACCTCAAGAAACACTACAGGACCTGCCCACCTAGCCCTTAAGTCAGTAAGTACGTACTCACCCCTAGACACCTCCCTAAACACCTCCTTAACACCCTCCATGAAACCCCTATCCTTAGGTAGGTCTAGGAGCGATAGTAGTGAGTCCTTACCAGCTTCGTAGGAGGCCCAGAAGAGACCAGCTACAGCAACGATTACTGAGGCTAGGTAAGCAATTACGGAGTTAGTTAGGAGGTAAGTAATTAGACCTACTAAGACCCCCGAACCCTCAATAACGTCGGATACCGTATGTAGTGCGTCAGCTCTTAAGGCTGGTGAGTTACTTACTGAAGCACCCCTAAACTTAACGTAAGCAGCACCACCTATGAGGGGTAGTGAAGCTGCTTGAGTAATAGCTGGTAGTGGGTTAGGTGGTGTTAAGGACTTAGTAGTTAGGGATGAGGTCAGTACCTCAGCACCTAGGAACGCCATAGCTACAGCTAAGCCTAAGCTAGCTAAGTCCTCAATCCTGTATAGCCCGTAGGGGAACTTCCTAGATACCTCAGACCTCACCAGAACCATCGACGCTAGGACCGCTAAGGTAATGACTACATCAAGTAATGCGTGCATAGCCTCAACAGCTACTGCCGCATTACCTACTAAGTAACCACCTAAGAACCTAAGTAGGGTAGCTAATGCCGTCAGTAGTAGTGAAGCTAGTACGTACCTATACACGCTACGTAGGGACACTCAACCACCTAAGCCTTAATTACTTAGGGGTAAATAACGTGATTATAGGTGGGCTTAACTGAATTAGTTAAACCCAAGCATTATTACCTAAGCCTAAACCCTACGAATTAGGTGGTTCAATGAGTAGTAAGTTAAGTAACTTAAACACACTACAGTTAGGGATCCTAGCATTCGCTGGTGCCGCCTCATTAGATGCCTTAAGCAGTATCGTGGTATCCGCTGGTTTACTAGCGATTCCATTCGTTACTAGGGCGGTTGCTTTAGGGGTAGTTATTGGGTTACTTGAGTTCTGCGTAGTCGCTATAGCCCTCATACCTAGGGTTAAGTCATTAAGTACTGACTTAAGTAGTGACTTAGTTAGTGGGAGGGGTGCGTTACTGATTACGCTACTCACCCTAATACTGATCATAGGTGGTGCTGAGTTAATAGCCTTCGGGGCAGTCCTCCCAGGCTCTATGGAGATCGTAGGTGCTGTAGTAGGTGCTTTAGTTTACTTCATTAAGTTCAGGTCATCACTACCCGTGAGTAGGAATGAGTTACTTACGTCAGTACTTACTTTAGTAGCTATGGTGTTCCTAGCAATAGCTGGGTTTAGTGGGGCACCTAACGTACTAACTACCCACTTAGGTGTGGTCTCCATAGCCCTAATGATGGTTGCTGTAGCTGCCCTCGCTAGGAGTTACGGAGCTAGTGATAAGGTCGTCGCTGCGTTACTCACGGTAGCAGCTATAGTGTTCGCGGTATCCCTACTCGTAGGTAATGGGGTGGGTATATGGCTATCATCAAGGGCCTTCAGATTCGGTGGTGCCGTACTCGCTGGTGCTGTACTGGGGATACTATCAGGTATTTCAGGTGTCATAGCTGGTGTAGTGCTAGTTATTGAGGGTTTGAGGAAGGTAGGTAACTTAATGAAGGGTAGTTAATGATTCAGTATTCTGTACGGCAGAACTCATTATCCGCTTTTCAAACCCTAAGTAATTAATTACTGGTGTAGGGGGTGATTAGGGACTACACACTACTAACTGCCTCAGTAATTGCTGCGTTAGTCGTACTTACTTCATTAGTTCCTCAAGTAGTTACTAGTGGTGCTGGGGTTGAGGGGGTACCTTACTACCCAATGCACTCAGCTATATGCGCTATTAAGTCACTACAGATGGTCCTATCCTACTACGGGTACAACTACAGTGAGTCCCTACTACTCCAGTTAAGTGGTTGGGACTACGGCGCCTTCTACCTACCTAATCAGCACGTAGGTTTCGGTATAGGTCTATACCCAGTAACCGCTATGTTCAGAGCTAGTAACTTACTGGGGTTTGACATGAGTTACTTAAGTAAGAGTGACTTTAACGACGCACTAAACTACGTAATTAACGCCTTAAGGAACTCAACACCCGTGATTATTCAGTTAAGGGAGCATACCGTAGTTGCTGCTGGCTACACTAAGGACTCACTAATAATTAATGACCCAAGCGGTGGCCCCTACTCATGGAGTAGCTTAGAGGATTTTGAGGTACTTAACATTAGTAAGCACTTAAGTAGGGACTTCATTAAGTACTACAAACTAATAAGTAGTAGGGTAGGGTTCGGTGGTTACGTCAGGATTAATTACGGGGTACTTAGGGAGTTATGGAGGTCTTGGTGGGGTACTTACCAGTTAATAATTATTAAGCCTAGGAAGCCTAGGGAATTCATTAACTTGAGCCTATGGGCTGAAGTACTTAGGTATGATGGTGAGTTAGAACTAGGTATTACTGGTGGGGGTGGTGGGGGTACTTACTTAAGTGGTGTTAGGGCTTGGAGGGCATTAGCTGAGGACCTAGCACTGTACTTCCCAAGCGTAGTTAGGGAGTACCCAGCTAATCTATACTGGATTAAGTCCTGCATGCTAGACATAGCTACTGCGAGGAGGTTAGACGCCTCATCATTCCTAAGTAGCTTAGCTAACACCATTAAGTCAAGGAACTTAAGCCTAGCTTCCTGGTACTTAGAGAGGGCCTCCGACGAATTCAGCTACGCATCAGTCCTCGTAGCTCAAGCAATTAAGTACAGAAGCAACTCCTCACTAGTTAAGGAATTACTCACTAGAGCATCAAAACACGTACTTAAGGCAGCTAAGTACGAAGAACTAGCTGGTAAGTACTTAATAATGGCGTCTAAAGAAATCAGTAAGTACCCCCTAAGGAAGGAAGTAATTAACGCAGTAAGTAAGGAGGGATTAACTGAGGAAGTAACGTACGCACTAATAACAGCAGTAATAGCTGCTGCGGCGGCCTCAGTAGTAGCTGTATTAATTAAGGGTAGGACTAAGGAACGCTAGATAATATCACGTAACTTCATACCATACACTCCCATAACGCATTAATTAACTACCGTACCCAGTACTGAGCACGTACTTAGAACTCATTTAAAACACTCACCGTAGCGGATAATGTGAGGGTGTTCCTTGTGTCGGTAATATTCGCTGTATTAATAGCTGTTGGTGCGGCCTCACTAGTAATTATCCTTTCAAGTATTGTGACTAGTATCTTAGCTAGGAAGCTCAAGGGTAAGCCTGAACTACTTCTTGGCGTACTCACGCAGGTCATGATTATTGCCTTCACGCTACTCATTACGTACCTACTGACTAGGGACTTACGTGTCCTTGGGTCTTTATCGATCCCACCAATAGACTTAGGTAAGGGTGTAGCACTAGCTGCGTTGGTTTCCTTAGTCACTTACTTCTTAGGAGCTAGGATTAAGGGGAGGTGTAACCCTCCAATTAAATTAAGGAGTGTTTGGGAGTTCGTTGTCCTAGCGTTTGTAGTAGCACCTACTGGTGAGGAGCTCCTCTTTAGGGGTATGGTGGAGGGGTACTTATTAGCTAGTGGTGCAGGCATAGTAACGTCAGTAGCTTTACCAGCTACGATGTTCTCGCTAGTACACATAGCGCCCTACAGAGGCTCTGGAAGGTCATGCTTAGCAGTAGTAATTACTTCAGCACTTGCTATAGGGCTGATTGCGGGGTTATTCAGAGCTAGCACAGGCTCCATCACTTTACCAATAGTGATTCATGCAGTAGGAAACCTAGCTGGACTTAAGCAGTATTTAGGGAAGTAACTCACCTGAAGTAACGATGACTTAAACCCTACCATAACCTCGGTTATTAATTAAGTAATGCGTACTTAATTAAAAAGTTGGGTTATTTAGAATACCTTCTTACCGTCTAGTTGTAGGAGTTTGCGCCAGTTCTCATTAATTACCTTCTGTATCTCCTCGATCTCCTCATCACTTAAGTGTGAGAACCTACCCTGTAGTCTTAGGTACTCCTTAATTGGTTTTAGTTCCTTAGGCTTCACACTTAACTTAAGTACTCCGTGGTCTATCTCGTATAGCGGCCAAGCACCTGTTAGTACTGCTAACCTAGCTACCTCGACGGTCTTACTCTCAGGGAATCTCCAGCCTGTTGGGCATGGTGAGTGGATGTGTATGTAAGCTAGGCCCTCACCTGATTCCGTAACCTTAATTGCCTTAGCTACCTTACTCCTTAAGTCATTAATGAATGCTGGTGATGCAGTAGCTATGTAGGGTACTTTATGAGCTGCTACGATCGATATTAGGTCCTTAGGTACTTCACGCTTACCCCTCCAGACCCTACCTACGGGTGTGGTTGTTGTCCATGCCTTAAGTGGTGTAGTACCGCTCCTCTGAATACCTGTGTTCATGTATGCTTCATTATCGTACGTAATCCATATTATAGGCTCACCACACTCAGCAGCTGATGATAGTGACTGAAGACCTATGTCGGCAGCGCAGCCATCACCTGCGAAAGCAACTACCCTAACCCTACCTCCCTTACCCCTAACCCTAAACGCCCTAGCTATCCCCCTAGCGTATGCGGCGGCTGCCGCGAAGTTAGCTAGGACGCATGGAGCACCTATCCAGTTACTCGGGAAGTGCATGGCTACAGCAGCTGATACGCAGTTAGGTGGGAACACTATTACTGAGTTCCTACCCACTACATCAAGTACGTGCCTAGTAATTAGTAAGGCACCACACCCAGCACATAACTGAGAACCCGGTGCGTACACAGCACCCCTAAACTCCACAGCACCCCTCCTACGCCTAGGCTCATGCTCCACGAAGTACGTCCTAACGCATGAGTCCCTACACCCCTCCCTAACTACGTCAATCATCCACCTAAAGTCCCTAATCGATACGTCATCACCACCCATACCAGCTACGAAGTTAATTACTGCTGGTTTAGAGCCCATACTATACAGCGTCGATAGTACGTCAAGCCCTAACGGACCGTGCTTAGTACCGTGAGCTACGGCCCTATCAACTACACCAACAGCAACTACACCCTCCCTCTCAATGACCCCCCTAATCTCCTCACTCGGGAATGGCCTGTAGAAACCTACCTTAATTAAGCCGACCCTAATACCCTCCTCCCTAGCAGCGTCGACTGCCCTCCTAGCTGCTGTGGTCATTGAGCCCATAGTGATTAGTAGGTAGTCAGCACCTTCAGTCCTGTACTCCTCAATTAATCCGTAGCCCCTACCGAACCTCTCCCTAAACTCCCTCGTAACCTCCCTAATCACCCCCTTAGCCCTCTCAAGAACACCCTCAAACACCCTCCTGTAGGGTGTGTGGTACGGTGCTGGCATTACCGGGAATACGTACTCGTTAGTCTCCTCAGGATCTACGGTGTGTCTGTAGGTCCTCCTAGGTGGTAGGAACTCATCAACCTCACCCTGCTCAGGGATGTCTACGGGTTCTGATGAGTGTGATATGTGGAAGCCGTCTAAGCACATCATAGCTGGTAGTAAGACCCTAGAGTCCTCAGCTATCCTGTATAACTGAATAACCATGTCTAAGCACTCCTGACAGGACTCTACGTAGTACTGAATCCACCCTAAATCCCTAGCAGTCATTGAGTCTGAGTAGTCTGAAGCTAATGCCCAGTACCAACCTAAGGTCCTATTAGCTACCGCCATTACGAAGGGGGCTCTGTAGGCGGGTGCTTGAGCGATTACTTCGAAGCCGTAGCCGAAGCCTTGGGAGCACGTAGCTGTGAATGACCTAGCACCAGCTATCGCAGCTGCTAAGGCAGCAGCTATTGCTGAGTGCTCACCCTCTGGGTGTATGTACTCAGCCTTAAGCTCACCCCTAGCTACGAACTCAGCTATGTACTCAACTATCGGTGTCTGAGGTGTTATTGGGTAGGCTGAAACTACTTGAACCCTAGATAACTTAACACCGTAAGCTACTGCCTTATTACCCGATAGTAGAGCTAACTTACCCATAACATCACACCTCCCTAACCATCCTTATAGCCCCTCTAGGGCATTCATTAGCACATACACCACACCCCTTACAGAACCTATAATCAATCACTGGACCCTCACCAGACTTACTAATTACGCCTTCAGGGCAGTACTGAACGCATAGCCAGCACTTAACGCACTTACCGTAATCGATTACTGGCTTCATAACCCTCCAACTAGCTGTTGGTTCAGACCACAGAATATCTGACCTTATGGTTGGTATCTCAGGTACTTTAACCTCTTGACTCAACCCTTAATCACCTCCAAAGAAACGCCTTCGTAACCCGCCTTAACGCACTCTACGTAACTACTCCATAGCTTCTCAGGGAACCTCTCCTTAACTGCCTTAATAGCTGATTCAAGACTTACTAAGCCAGTTACTCTAGCGAATGCACCAAGCATTACTATGTTAGGTATGGGCCTACCAATGAGTTCTAAGGCGTACTTAGTAGCGTCTATAGTAGCTACCTTACTCAACCTAACACTTAAGTTCAGCTCCTTAAGTAACTCCCTAGGCTCCTTAGGTACGTTCTGAATGTAGACACCACCCTCCCTAATACCTGCAGTAACTGTCGGTAGTACCTTATGTAGCCTAGGGTCTAGAACCATTACGTACTTAGGCTCGTATATCATACTCCTACTGACCCTACCCGGCTCACCAATCGATACGAAAGCAGTTACTGGAGCACCACGCCTAGCCATACCGAACCAGGGGAATGCCCTAGCGAACTTACCGTCGTGTAGGGCTGCTAGGGCTATTAATTCAGAACATAGAACAACTCCTTGACCACCACGACCGTGGAGACGGACCTCCTCCATTAATTAACTCCTAGTTAACTATAGTTACTTAAGCCTTTAATTGTTACGTAGAATTCATTGATTAAGGCATAAGTAATTAAGTAAATCACATACAGTAACTCAAGGGCAAGCACTAACTTACTTACTAAGGAGGTTAATGACCTAGGGAATTAACTCCCCTAAAAACCGCGGAGGTACGTACCATTGAGGTTAGGTACTGCGTGAGTATAACCAAAGGTAATGCTGGTTTAGGGGTCTGTCTGCGGGTCTTAACTACTACGGAATTACTACGGATTAGCCCCCTCCTCCCCCGCAGCCTCTAGGGTTCTTATCCTCTCGTTAGTTGATGCCTTGAATAGGTGTACCTTCCTTAAGGATACGTAGGCTTCATCACCTACCCTAAACCTCTCCCTAATCGGTGAGAGTGCCCTCAGTAACGTACCACCACCTAAGTCCACAGTAACGTACTGCCTAGAACCTATGTACTCGTAATGCTCGACCCTACCCTTAACCGTAGCTACTCCTGAAGTAGCTTGCTCAGCCCTCTTGAATACGTAGGCTTCATCAGGCCTAACACCGACTATTATCTCCTCCTCACCGTAACCCTCAACCCTTATCCCGAAGTACTTAATCACGCCATTAATGACTGGTACCTTAATTAGGTTTATCGGTGGCTCACCTATGAAGTTAGCTACGAACACATTAACGGGTTCCTCATAGAGCTCCTCAGGTGTTCCGTACTGAATTACCTTACCGTGGTTAATCACTACTATCTTATCACCTACTGCGAACGCGTCTGCTTGGTCGTGAGTTACTAGGATGGTCGTTATCCCTAACCTACGCTGTATCATCTTAACGAATGACCTAGCAGTTATCCTTACCCTAGCGTCTAAGTTACTGAATGGCTCGTCGAGGAGCAGTACCTGCGGGTTCTTAACTAATGCTCTAGCTAGGGCTACCCTCTGCTGCTGACCGCCTGATAACTGCCTTGGGTACCTATTAAGTAGTTGGTCAATACCTAATACCTCAGCGATCTCCTTAACACGCCTCCTAATCTCCTCCTTAGGGACTCCCTTAATCTCTAGTGGGAACGCTATGTTATCGAATACCTTCATGTGTGGGTATAGTGCCCAGTTCTGGAACACCATACCTACGTCACGCTTCTGAGGAGGTACGTAGACCTTCCTCTCAGCATCAACAACTACCTTATCACCTATTACTACCCTACCCTTCGTAGGTACTTCAAGACCTGCTAGTATCCTTAGGAAGGTCGTCTTACCCGACCCCGAAGGACCCAGGATTACTAGGAACTCCTTATCATTGACCTTGATACTTACGTTATCTAGAGCTACTACGTTCGGTGGGAAGATCTTCGTTAGGCTCTCAGCAAGTATTGACACCATAGCCCATCACCCCTTAGCACCAGTACCCAGCATTAGTAACCCACGGATGAAGTACCTACCAAGGAATATAAAGACTATGAGTGGTGGTAGTGAACCTATGAGAGCTGCGGCGAACATCTGGTTGTATAGGGTACCGCTCTGACCTACGTAACTGAATATCTTCAGTGTTATGTGCTTGTCGTATCCCCTAGTGAGTATTAGGGGCATGAAGAAGTTGTTCCAGGTCATTATGAGTATGAATACGATCGTAGACGCTATCCCCGGCCCTAGGAGCGGTAGTACTACCTTCCTAAACACCCTGAAGTCACTGGCTCCATCAACTACGGCAGCCTCTATTAAGTCCTTAGGTATTGAGGTTAGGAATATAACCATTAGTAGGGCAGCCATTGGTGTGTAGTATATTAGGAACCCAACCATGATCCCGGGTAGGGTGTTGTAGAGCCTTAACGCCTTAATGACGTGTACTAGAGGTACTAGGATTGACTGGTAGGGTATGTAGGTTGATATAGCTATTAAGAGCATTATAGTATCACTTAACTTATCAGCCCTCCTATGTATTGCGTAGGCCGTTGCAGTACCTATTAACGTAGCTATTACTGAGGTAGGTATGACTACTACGGCAGTATTAATGAGTGGTGTCTTGAGTTGGTTAAACACCTTAACTAAGGTGCTTAGGCTTAGTTGGGTCGGTGGGTAAATTACTGGGGTACCCATAACCTCAGCTAAGGTCTTTATAGAACCTACTATTAGTGAGTAAACAGGTATGAACCACACGATACCGAATACGACCACGACCACGATAGCCACTATTAGGTTTAGCCTAAAGCCCGTCACGCCCCATCACCTCCTAACGACCCACCTCTTAAGTCCGTAGAGTGCGTAGGGTATTACTATGAAAGCTGAAACAACTATTATGACTATAGCAGCTGCTGATGCTAGGTAGAAGTACATTGAGACGAACTTACTGTACACGTACATTACTAGAGTCTCAACGAATGGGTTTAGGAAGAGTACTGAGTAGGGTAGGTCGAACATCTGGATAGCGAATAGTGTTAGGAAGATCGTAGCTATTATTAAGCCCTGCCTAGCATTAGGTAGTACGACCCTAAGCATGATGGTTAGTGTGTTAGCTCCATCAACCATAGCACTCTCTATTAAGGACCTATCGACGTTATAGAACATAGCTAGGTAGAGCATAGCTGCGAAACCAGCGTATACCCAGCACGAAACAAGTACTAAGCTCCAGAACGCGTTAGTACCTTCTAACCAGTATATAGTCGGTAGCCCGAACTCCCTAAGTATTATGTCTATGCCCTTGTACGGGTCGAATAACCACCTCCAGATAATACCCACAACCACTAGTGATAGGGATAGTGGGTATATGAAGAAGGCCGTCAAAGCGTTCCTAACCCTAGGGCTCTCGAACTGGAATATAGCGCTAGCGAGGGCTAAGCCTATGGCGTTACCTAAAGCAACCAGTACTACAGCCCATAGGAGGGTCCTCTCGAACGCCTGCCTAAACTCGACATCACTGAATAGTTGCTGGAAACTAGCTAAGCCCGTGAATTTGGGGTTGGGGTTAAGTATTGA
>Ga0256914_1003306_pt1 | contig 12765 bp, 13 predicted proteins | sample HulkmetaG_FD_191571 | JGI IMG/M metagenome (GOLD analysis project Ga0256914, IMG submission 191571) | Hydrothermal chimney microbial communities from Main Endeavour vent field at the Juan de Fuca Ridge, Pacific Ocean - Hulk | ecosystem: Environmental > Aquatic > Marine > Hydrothermal vents ...
GAGTATCACATGGGAAAGCGGATACGAATGTGGAGGCTGTCGCGGCACTGTCGGGGGAAGGTCCGGGGCCAGCAACGGGGAGGGTGGCAGAGGGCCGAACCGAAGGGGCAAACGGGATGCGGACCTGCTGGCCGGGCCGGATACGGTTATGAAGGCCTTTGTTGGCTTTCTTCAGTTCCCGCACCGACAGGCCATAAGTCCTGGCAATGCTGAAAAGGGTCTCACCGGGCTGAACTTCGTGAATGCGGTATTCACCCTGGGGGGGCAGGAAATCGATCTTTTCAGGCAGGACCTTCTTCCGTGGGATCCGGATGACCGTACCCAGCGGGATATCCTCAGGATGAAGCCCGGGGTTCTCCTCCAGGATCTCCTCCACGCTCACATGGTACTGCCTGGAAAGAGAAAAAAGAGTTTCCCCTTCCTTCATGGTATGAAGGATATAACTTCCTTCTTCGGTGCCCGGAGCTACCCGGGAGATCTCCTCCTCCGTGGTCTTTTCGGGAGGCACATAGGGGATCTTCAGCACCATCCCGGGCTGCAGGCCGGTCACCAGCACCGGGTTTTCCCGGGAGATCTCTTTTTCAGGGACACCATAAGCCTTGCTGATGGAATAGAGGGTCTGACCCTGTCGGACGATGTGGATGTAATAGACCTTACCGCCGATGACCACTTTTTCGGAGGATCTTTCCACTCGGGGTGTCTGTTCCTGGGCCGCCAGATGCCGGGGAGCCAGTGACCCGCAAAGGAAAAGAAGAAGAGAGAGAAAATATAAGATCCTGCCTTTCAACTTTTTCTGTTTTTTGTCCACTCAGAACAAAAGTAATAAAATAATGGGGTGGACAAAAAGAAAGCGGGACGATCGTCCCGCTTCCGCTGTTCTCAGCCTAAAGTAACCGGTGTTGTTCATTTTTCAGGGCCGGCGTTGTCCGTCCAGCGGGGTGCCATACTCATGGGAGTACGGCCGCTCCAGAGGCGGGGTCCCATGCCGCAGGGTCCCGGTCCCGGACCTTTACCATAGCGGTAGGGTACCCCCCGCATGCCTTTACCTCTCATGCCCCGGTGGGTCTGGATCATCAGCCACTGCTCTTCGGTAAGCACCTCACGCATTTTCAGCGCATACTTCATGCCTGTTTTCTTCATTTTGTTCATCAGGGCAGTCTGCTTGTCGATGTTGGCACTGAGTTCTTTCTCGGAAGGTTTCTCAGCAGCCATGAGTTTGCGATACTCTGCTTTCAGGACTGCCATTTCATTGCGCAGCGGCAGCATTTCTTTTGTCCTGTCCAGGGCGATCTGTTTCATTTGTTCTTTCTGTTCATCCGTAAGGTTCAGCATCCCCTGCATCATCCCGTATGCGGGACGGTTCGCCGGACCCGGTTTACCCATGGGAGGCTGTGCGAGCAAGACCCCTCCGCTCATCAGTAAGGCGATCATCATCGCCATCCATTTGGTTCCCTTTGTTTTCATAGTTGTCATACTTTTGGGTTCAACATTCGTGTTTCGTTCTTGTTCACACATTTGACATCTTTTCCCGTCTTTTTATTCCTTGGTCTCAAAAAAAAAGCCCGTACACAGACGGGCCAGGCGGGAGGTATGTTCCATTACGGAAGGTCACAAGGTTTTTTTCCCGAAGGCATGGGAGGACCACCCGGGCCGGGACCTTTTCCGCGGCGGGGTCCCCGTCCTGGACGGTGCGGGCGGGTCATGTTTTCCAGTTTATTGATCTGTTCCGGTGTCAGCAGTGGATAGAGCTCGTTACGGTAGTCCTTCATCAGACGGATGAACTCTTCACGATACTTGCGGCGGAGGTCCAGGTTCTTTTCCGCATATTTCTCAACCACCGGCAGGATCTTCTCTTTCTGTTCGGGTGTGGGATCGATGACATGGATCGTCCAGGCAGCAAAACCGTCACGTGAAGCGAAGGTCCTGTACTTCTTGATGTGCGCATTGCGTATCTGAGCCGAAGTGAGCAATCCCAGGAAGAAGCCCAGCAGCAGGGTTCCTGTCAGCACCAGCACGATCTTCAGTTTGGTCGTTCTCATTTTCAGTTCTTTCAAAGGTTCATTCATTGAAATCTTCATAGAGCAAATAGCTCACAAGGTTATCCTCGGAGAAGCTCTCCACCCCGAAAAGGGTTTCTTTGTCGAGCGTACCGCTGGTAAAGTAGATCGATATCAACAAGATCATCAGGGCAGCCACCCCTGCGAGCGCCATCCTCCTGAAGACGGTGAAGTACTGACGCACCGGTTCCATTTCCACCACTTTTTCTTTTGCGAGGCGTTGGAGTACTTTTCCAGCAAAGTCATCCCCGTAATCCCAGGAAGTTTTACCCAGCATTTCCCGCATGTTCCGGATCTCCACAGCTTCAGCCTCCATTTCAGGGTCACTGAGAGCCTGCTTCAGCTGTTCCTGCTCTGCTTTCTTCAGTTTCCTGTCGAAAGAGGCATACAGGAGATCCATCATCTTTTCCCTTTCTTCCTTGTTCATATCCTTGAATTTTTCAAAATTTCCATCAGTTGTTTCTGGGCGCGGGAGAGCCTTGACAGGACGGTCCCGAGCGGAATGCCGAGCAGTTCGGCCGTTTCTTTGGTACTGTATCCTTCGATGAGGCGGAGGACCACGACGGCGCGATATCCATCTTCAAGTTGTTGGAGGGCTTTTTCCACTACTTCCCTGGTATCTCTTTTTTCTTCAGGACGTCCTTCGTCTGACACTTCCGGCCATCGCTGTTCCTCGCCGTCCTCCCGGTAAAGCGAATAGGTTCTTTTTTTTCGTTTCAGTTCATTGAGGCTCAAATTAATAGCGATGCGTGTCAGATATGTGGCCAATGACGATTCCCCCCGGAAGCGGTCGAGCGAATTATAGAACCGGATAAAAACCTCCTGTCCGACATCTTCCGCTTCCGGCACATCGCCCATCATCCCTTTCACCACATTGGCCACGCGTCCTTTGTATTTTTCGACGATCTCAGCGAATGCCCGCTGGTCTCCCCCGCGGGCCATCTCCAACAGTTCCAGGTCGCCGGCGTTCTTCTCCACCCTGTCTCCTATCTTCTTTTTAACCTTTGACACCCCATTCTCTCACTTTATTCCCACAGCCTTTTACAAAGGTAAAAAAAGAGATGTACCAAAGGCAGAGGAAAAGAATACGGATATTCATTATCTTTCCGTCTGAGCAGTTTTGTTGGGGGATGAGAACTCTGGAAGGACTTTTCGACGGGATCCGCAGGTGTGATGCCTGCGGGTTGCATCGTTACCGGGATCAGGCCGTACTGCCGGAAGGGAACCTTTCTTCCCGGATCATGATGATCGCCCAGTCGCCGGGTGAGACGGAGAACCGTACGGGCAGGATGTTCACCGGTCCTTCGGGCCGCATTTTTGACATGCTTCTGGAGGCCTCCGGTGTCCGGCGTGAGGATTTTTATCTGACCAATCTCATCAAATGCATGCTGCCCGGGGCGCGTCGTCCGTCGCGTCAGGAGAGGAAGAGCTGCGCTGTCTGGCTGGAGGAGGAGATTCGGCTCGTACAGCCCCGCATTCTCATCCCCCTGGGGTTCCATGCTCTGCGTCACCTGCTGATACGGGAGGATCATCCCCGTCCTCCCAAGAATGAATACCACCGGTTGTTCGGGCGATACCTTTCCACCAGGCATTTCCTACTCTATCCGCTCCGTCATCCCACCGCACTCCTTTTCAATCCGGAGATGAAGGAGATGATGCTTAGCCAGTATGCCGAGCTCAGGAAGATCGTCGAAAAATACGGGCCGGAAAGTGAGAGATGATCCTTTCCGATCGATCGAACAACCAGAGAACCCATCTGTGGCAGCGGCGGGCGGGACGAAGCTTTTCACTCCACCTCCTTTGACGCTGCCGGCCTTCAAGAGTTTTCCCGTGCGGGGATCAAGCCAGCGTATGAGCATCCTGCCTCCGGCATGAGAAAGATCCACCCGCCGGGGTATCGCCTCTTTTACTGTAGATCACATCTTCTCCACCAGGCCGGGCAGCCAGGATGGCATCTTTGCTGTCGCACAGCAGTTCATCGTGACATCGTGAGGTTGCAGGAGGCGCTGTCGGCGAAGAGCCCGCTGGCCACACAGAGGGAACGCCCCTCATGACCGTCCAGGTCCGCATCCCCGCATGAGGTACGGTACCGCCATTCCCCCTTCTCATCCGACAGGAAACTGACCTTCCAGCAACTGTCGCCGGCATAATAACCGAACTGCCGCAACACCCTGCCCGAAGGGAAAAAGAACAAGGCTGTGAACAACCGTTCAAAGGGATTGCCTTCCCACGACGAGCCCGCGAAAGCGATCTCGATTCTTTTCCACTTCCCTACCTTTTCCCACTTACTCCCCTCGGCCCGCACAGGGAGGAGAGAAAGGAAAAGCACCGGCAGGAACTCCCGGACCCGGATGACAGACCGCATCCCCTTTTCGGAATGCACAGTTTTAAAGATAATATGATCATTGGTGCTTTCATATGCCTTTCCAGCCTGAGACTATGAACGGATATTTTTCATTATGTTTGTATGTTTCCGGGTTGTTCCGGGCAACCTTTGCGGCAAAAGATGAGCGCTTCCAAAAGAACTTTCGGTACGGCACCAGTCTTTTTCACGGCCATTTCCACCATCCTGGGGGCCATTCTTTTCCTGCGTTTCGGTTATGCGGTAGGGATGCTGGGGTTCGTTGGGGTGGTGCTGATCATTCTCACCGGTCATCTTGTAACGATTCCCACCGCCCTGGCGATCTCCGAGCTGGCCACCAATGAGAAGGTGGAAGGGGGAGGCGAATATTTCATCATTTCCCGTTCGTTCGGTCTGAACATCGGGGCCACCATCGGTGTGGCACTCTATTTTTCCCAGGCCATCAGCATTGCCTTTTACATCATTGCTTTCACCGAGGCTTTTTCTCCCCTGTTCGATTATGTCCGTGAGCATTACGGGCTGGTGCTCCCCCGGCAGGTGGTGAGCATTCCGTCGATGCTCCTGCTGGCCTTGCTGATGCTGAAGAAAGGGGCGAGTCTGGGTGTCCGCACCCTTTATCTCATCGTGGCGATCCTCTTCACGGCGATCCTGTTCTTTTTTCTGGGCAAGACCCAGTATCAGCTTTCGGGGGCATATGAAGCTTTTTCTCTGCGTAACATGGACAAGTTCTTCGTGGTGCTGGCCATCATCTTTCCTGCCTTCACGGGGATGACGGCCGGTGTGGGTCTTTCGGGCGACCTGAGGGATCCTTCCCGTTCGATCCCCGTAGGGACGATCCTGGCCACGGTATCCGGGATGATCGTCTACATCTTCATTGCCTGGAAGATGAACATCTCGGCTCCGCCGGAGGAGCTGGTATCCGACCAGCTGATCATGATGAAGATCGCCTTGTACGGCAAGGTGGTGGTTCCTTTGGGGCTGGCGGCTTCGACCCTTTCGTCGGCGCTGGGGTCGATCATGGTGGCACCCCGCACGTTGCAGGCTCTGGCGGGGGACCGCTCTTTTCCCTCGGAGCGGCTCAATCGTTTTTTCGCCCGCGGCAAAGGCGAGAACAACGAGCCGGTGAACGCCACCCTTGTCACCTCGCTCATCGCCCTGGGGTTCGTGGCCATCGGAAGCATCAACTCGGTAGCCACCGTCATCACCATGTTCTTCATGGTGACTTACGGCTCTTTATGCCTTATCTCCTTCCTTTACCATTTCGGGGCCGACCCTTCGTACCGTCCCTCGTTCCGATCCAAATGGTACATCTCGCTGATAGGGTTTCTGATGGCCCTGATCCTGATGTTCGAGATCAATGTCCTGTATGCTTTGACGGCATTGGTACTGATCGTGCTCACGTATCTTTTTTTCGACCGTTATCATCAGAACCGCCGGGGTTTCGAGGCGATCTTCCAGGCAGCCTTTTATCAGGTGAACCGCAATCTGCAGGTCTTTCTGCAGCGTCGCAGCCGCATTGCCCGCAAGCGCCGCTGGCGTCCTTCGGTGGTGTGTATCAGCAAGGACAGTTTCCAGCGCGACCACGCCTTCCGGCTGCTCACGTGGATCTCTTACCGTTATGGTTTCGGCACCTATATCCACCTTCTTGAAGGCTATTTCTCCACTCAGACACGGGAACAGGCAGCCCGGCAGCTGAAACTGCTCATACGCAAATCGGACACCGAACGGTCGAACGTCTATATCGACACCCTCATCTCTCCCTCCTACACCTCGGCCATCGCACAGACCATCCAGCTGCCGGGGATCTCGGGGATGGAGAACAACACGATCCTTTTCGAGTTCGACAAGAAGGACCCGGTCAACCTGGCACAGATCATCGACAACTATTCGCTGGTCCGGGCAGCCGAATATGATGTTCTGGTCCTGGGAAGCGCTCCCGGGCCCTTTCGTTTCGGCAATGACATCCATATCTGGATCACCCCCTATGATCAGGACAACGTCAATCTGATGATCCTGCTGGGATACATCATTTCGGGCCATCCCGACTGGTCGAAGAGCACCCTGAGGCTCTTTGCCACGAGCAGCCACGAGGATGCCGAAAAGACACGCAGCAGTCTGCTGGGAAAGATCGCGGAAGGACGTCTGCCCATCAGCAGGAAAAATGTACGTATCATCGAAAAAGATGAAGAGACTCCCTTCCGTGAGCTGGTCAATGAACATTCGTCCGAAGCCGGCCTGGTCATGTGCGGGTTCCTGGCCTCCCAGCTGAAACATGAAAAAGAAAAGATCTTCCTGGGATACGACGGGGTCGGTGACATCCTTTTCGTGAACGCTTACGGCCCCAAATCACTGACATGAACATTACACCATGAACCAAACAGCTCTAAAGGACCTGTTCATCTTTCCCTCCGGCATCACGCATCTCTACCTTTTGCATCATGAGGGGAAATATCTTCTTGTAGATGCCGGAATGAAGAAGAAGGTCAAGGCCTTCTTTTCTCTTCTCCTTGACAGGAAGATCTCACCGGAACAGATCACACATGTAGTTTTGACGCACACTCATTACGATCACACGGGAGGCTTGCCGCTGATCCGTGAGCTGACCCATGCGCGTGTGGTGGTGCATGCGGCGGAGGCGGATCATCTGCGTCAGGGATATACGCCGGCGCCTTACGGCACCCGTTTTTCCACCCGAGTGATCTCTTTTCTGGGCAGGAAGGTTTTTCCGGGATACAGTCGTTACGATCCTGTTGAGCCGGATGTGGTATGGGAAGGGGACTCTTTCCAGCCGGGCGGTTTCCCTGCCGAGATCATCCACACGCCCGGGCATACCGACGGTTCGGCGAGCCTGATCTGGAAGGGAGAGCTGGCCTTCGTAGGCGACACCCTGTTCGGCTATGAGAAGGACGACTGTCTTCCCTGGTTCGCCAACGATCTGGACGAACTGGCCCGCAGCTGGCAGCGGTTGCTCGACACCGGATGTAGGGTCTTTTATCCGGCACACGGTCGTCCTGTCAGGCGGGAACTGCTCGAGAAAGCCTACCGGCAGCACTTCGGCCGGTGAACCCTGCAATTTTGTCACTGGCATCCCTTTTGACAATCACTCGCCGGCCGGTCTGACGAAAGACCGGAGAAAGGAGGGAATGATGATGAAAAAGACCATGTTGCTGACCCTGCTTCTGGGAACATTCCTGCTCACGGGTTGCGGCTCCCGCCAGGAAGGAGTGAGCAAGGAAGAGAAACAGGTCCGGCAGAAAGAGAACACCCCAGTCGTACACGTACAGGTGAAAAAGATCTATGACGACCAGGGCAACCTGATCGGGATGGACTCGGTGTACGTCTGGAGTTACAGCAATGTGAAAGGCGACACCGTGACGATCGACCCGGACAGCCTGATGGCCCTGTTCCGTCCTTTCACCGCAGGAATCCTTCCGGACAGCCTGGCCGTGCCTTCCATGCCGTTTTTCCTGGAGGATTCGCTTTTCATGCATGATTTCTTCCGGGACGATTACTTTTTCGGACGGTTCGGCAACGATTATGTCGGTTTGGAGCGGATGTTCCATGAGCTGGATTCTTTGAAAGAGCGGTTCCTGAAAGCACATTTCCCGGAACTGTATCTTCCCTGATCCCAGGAGCAGAAAAAGAAAAGGGCTTCGGCCCTTTTTTTCATACCTTTGCGTATATGGTACGCAACAAGAGATTCCGGTTCCCGGTGAACACCCTGTGCGGGAGTGGTTTCCGCAATTTCCTGAAGGCCACGCGGGGACACCGTATCGACCGGAAGGGGATGTACCTGCTCACGGGTGTTTCCTCTTTTTTTCTCAGTGTGTTGGGCCGGCCGATGGAGCTGCGGGACCTGCGACGCACAAGAGGACTGGCGTCAGCGTCTCCCCCTGTGTTCATCATTGGTTTCTGGCGCAGCGGCACCACACTTCTGCACAATCTTTTGTGTTGTCATCCCGATGCAGCATACGTATCAACGTTCCAGAGCATTTTCCCGCACCATTCACCAGGGAATGAGTGGTGGCTGCGTCCTCTGGTCACGCCGCTTCTTCCGCGCAAACGTCCTGCCGACGGGGTGAGTCTGGATTTCGACCTGCCTCAGGAGGAGGAGATCGCCCTGGGCAACCTGCAGGCCCTGAGCTTCTACTATTTCATGTATTTTCCGGATGAGATCAGGGATCTTATCCCACGTCATCTCCTTCTGCAAGAGGTATCTCCGCAGGAGCTTTCAGCCTGGCAGTGTGCCTACGAACGGCTCATCGGTGCAACACAGCTGCGTACAGGGCGTACCACCTTCATCTCGAAGAACCCGCCCAATGCCTTCCGCATCCCCCTGCTGCTGGAGATGTTCCCCGGCGCCCGTTTTATCTCCATCTTCCGAAATAGGGAAGAGGTGATCCCCTCGTTCCACCGCTTCGTCACGGAAGTGTTCCGCGGCATCAGCCTGCAGCGATGGGATGACGGAAAGGTCCTGCACGACCTTGAGGAACTTTACCACCTCTACCAGAAAAAGTACGAGCACGACAGAAAGCTGATCCCTGCCGGGAGGCTCCTGGAACTGCAGTATGAAGAGTTGCTCGAGGATAAAAGGGATGTTTCACGGCGTCTGTTCCGCTTCCTGGAAAGTACGCCAGAAGAGGAGGCACAGGCGATGAGATGTGTAAGTTCTTTCCTGGGAAAGATGGATGAGTTCCACGGCGGGAGTGACCAAAAATGATTTTTCTTATCTTTACGCTTCCTCACAAAAGCGTTCCTGCGCACGATGGAGATCACCCAACAGATCCCACACGACCTGGTCAATTTTCTGGTGGTGGCCGCATTTTCGCTGATCATCGGACTTGAGCAGCGCAGCCACCATATCGACAAGGAGTTCGGCACCCTTTTCGGTACCGACAGGACCTTCACGCTGATAGGCATTCTGGGGTACATCCTCTATGTCATCGCGCCGGTCACGATGGTGCCTTTCCTCGTGGGAGCCATCGTGCTGTCGCTTCTGCTGGGGATTTATTATTTCTACAAGATCAAAGTCCACCAGCAGTTCGGGCTCACCTCGATCATTGTGGCGCTGATCACCTATTCGCTCACGCCGCTGATCTATCTTCAGCCGATGTGGATGGCCCTGCTCATCGGGGTCAGCGTGCTCATCCTGATCGAGATCAAGGAGGAGCTTTTCCGTTTCTCCAGCAAGTTCAGCAGCGACGAGTTTCTCACTCTTTCGAAGTTCATCATCGTTGCAGGCATCATTCTGCCGTTGCTTTCCAACAAGCCGATCTCCGAGAACCTGCCCATTACGCCGTATCAGATCTGGTTGTCCATCGTAGCTGTTTCCTCGATCTCTTATTTCAGCTATTTACTGAAGAAATTCGCCTTCCCTTCCAGCGGTACGATCATCACGGCGATACTGGGAGGCATCTACAGCAGTACGGCGACGACCATCGTGCTGGCCCGCAAGAGCAACGTGGAGAGGACCAATGAGAAGATCCCGGCCGGCATCATTGCGGCTACCACCATGATGTATCTGCGGCTACTGCTTTTGGCTTTTATCTTCAACCGCAAGGTGGCGCAGCAGCTGGCCCTTCCCTTTCTTTCCCTTTTTGCAGCTGGGGCGGTGGTCACCTATCTCATGCTGCGAAAGACCCGCACGAACAGCGACGAACATTATGAGGTCAAGGAGGGCCAGAACCCTCTGGAGTTCAAGACGGCCATCATTTTCGGTCTGCTCTTCGCCTTTTTCTCCGTCCTCACGCATTTCGTGATGCAACGGTACGGCAATGTGGGTGTGAGCGTGCTGTCGTTCATCGTGGGGGTCACCGACATCGACCCCTATATCCTGAGCCTGTTCCAGGGCACCGGCATCACCCTGACGGTGGAGACCATCGCCCGGGCCACCCTCATCGCCACCATCAGCAACAACCTGATCAAGATGATCTATGCCCTCATCCTGGGGAAGAAAGTGTTCCGTACCCGCATCGTGGCAGGCTTCATGGTCTTCATTGTGCTGAGCATCCTGTTCGTTATCCTTGTTTAATCCACACCCGACGTTCATGAAGAAAATCCTCCATTTGTCGTGTATTTTCCTTTTTGCTGGTGTCATGGCCGTATCCGGGCAGAATGATGTCCCGGCGGGTTTTGACGTGTCTTCGTTCAACCGCAAGTTTGCTACGGCGCGCTGGCTCACTGATTACGACCGGGCTTTCTGGGCGGCGATGCAGATGCTTGAGAACGCCACCTCATGTCCAGGCCATGAGGCGATCAATGATTGGTTCTGCTATACCGACGCTGACACGCTGTGGCATGTGGTCTTTCTCTCTTTCCGTGCTCCGGACGGACCATGCGAAGTGCTCTGTTCCTACTCTCTTGACAAGGCCTTCTCACCTCATCCCGATCCACAGGCACCCGGGCCGGATTTCGCACGGCCCTACGCCCTGGCCCTATATACTGCTTCGCAAAGGCTCATGCGCGACCACCCCGACCTTCCTGTGGAGATGAACCGGTACGTCCGTCGTGAAGAAGACGGCAAGTTACGGGTCTGGTTCTTCCCTTCCCCCTTCCAGAACGACCGGGCCGTATACGGGGGTGAGTTCTCTTTCCTTCTTTCCGGCGACGGGAAAGAGATCCTTTCCTCCACCGGTTATTATGCCGGGACATTCCGCAGTTTTCCTCTGGAGGGGGGTCCTTCGGAGATCTCGCTCGACTATACGGATGTTGATGCTCCCACGCTCGGCGGCATTCTTTTCGTCTGGCAGTACAAGGAGTTGTTCGACAAGATCCGGCTGGTGACCGCCCGCAGTGTCAGCACGGTGCTGCGCGACCATACTGGCGAATATTACTGGATACATGTAGAGCGCTGAAAAAAAAAAGCCCGGTGTCAGCCGAGCTTTCCTTTTTTCCACATTTCGATGATGCGCATCTGTCTTCGCGCCATGGACGGCGTGAAGGGTCCGGCATTGAGCAGGGCCAGACGGTAGGCGGTCTCCGAGAGCCGCCAGATGCGCAGGCATTCTCCGTGAGCTCCCGTCATGTAGGTAGCCCGCACATGCTCCCGCGGCACCAGGCCGGCCAGACGCAACGCCCTGCTGGCCCGACCCACTGCACGGTCGATCTCCACATAGGAACGTATCCCCTCACGAAACAGATCGGCCGTCGTATATCGTAAATGACGCTCATACAGCGCATCCAGATACCGGTCGATCATCTCCGGTATCGATTCATCCCTGTATATCAGTGTGGTCATGACTTCTCTCCTTTCTTTTCTTTGTAGGTTTCCTTTTCACCCAACAGTTCCCTGATCTCCTGGTAGTCGATCACCTCTTTTTCCAGCAACACGCTCGCCATTTTCTCCAGCTTCTCCTTTTTCTCCACGAGCAGGTCTTTGGCATCCCGGTAGCAGGTGTTGATGATCTGGGTGACCTCTTCGTCGATGAGGCGTTCGACATATTCCGACCGTCTTTCCAGTCCGGGTCCTTCGCCCAGGAAGCCGGGGCCTCCGTGGGTCACCAGGGAGATGTTGGGCAGTTTTTCGCTCATGCCGTATACGGTGATCATGTTCTTTGCCAATTGGGTGGCTTTCTCCAGGTCGTTGGAAGCGCCTGTGGATATCTCTCCGAAGACGATCTCCTCCGCTGCCCGGCCTCCCAGCAGACCGCGTATCTTGCCCAGCAGTTCGCTCTTCGACATCAGGTAGCGGTCTTCGAGCGGCATCTGCAGGGTATAACCCAGGGCTCCTATGCCGCGCGGTACGATGGAGACCTTCTGCACCTCGTCGGCGCCGGGGGTGAAATATCCCACGATGGCATGGCCCGATTCGTGATAGGCGACGATCCTGCGTTCTTTTTCGTTGATGAGTTTGTTCTTTTTCTCCAGGCCGGCGATGACCCTTTCGATGGCCGCTTCGAAGTCGGCCATGGTCACCTCATCGTGGTTGTTGCGCACGGCGAGGATGGCCGCCTCGTTACAGACGTGGGCTATCTCGGCGCCGGCGAAGCCGGGTGTCTGGGCTGCCAGCCGGCGCAGGTCGACGTCGGCAGCCAGTTTCAGCTCGCGGGTATGGACGCGGAAGATGGCCTCCCGACCTTTCATATCGGGTTTGTCGACCAGCACCTGACGGTCGAACCTGCCGGGGCGCAGCAGTGCCGGGTCGAGGACGTCGGGTCTGTTGGTGGCCCCCATGATGATCACACCGATGCTGGCATCGAAGCCGTCCATTTCCACCAGCAGCTGGTTAAGCGTGTTCTCCCGCTCGTCATAGCCGCCGCCGTAGACGGCGTTCTGGGCACGGCTTTTGCCGATGGCATCGATCTCATCGATGAAGATGATGCATGGGGCATGGCTTTTGGCCTGGTT
>Ga0256914_1003307_pt1 | contig 12762 bp, 10 predicted proteins | sample HulkmetaG_FD_191571 | JGI IMG/M metagenome (GOLD analysis project Ga0256914, IMG submission 191571) | Hydrothermal chimney microbial communities from Main Endeavour vent field at the Juan de Fuca Ridge, Pacific Ocean - Hulk | ecosystem: Environmental > Aquatic > Marine > Hydrothermal vents ...
GACAGCGAACCCACCTCCTGGAACATGGACCCGGACCTGCTGGCCGAGACCCTGGCCCGCAAAGCCCGCTCCGGCAGTCTTCCCAAAGCGGTCATCCTCGTTCACCTCTACGGCCAGACCGCTGACATCGATCCCATTCTCGACATCTGCAACCACTACGGCGTGGTCCTGATCGAGGATGCAGCCGAGGCCCTGGGCGCAAGCTACAAGGGCCGTTCTCCGGGCGTCTTTGGCAAAGCGGGCATTTTCTCCTTCAATGGCAACAAGATCATCACCACCTCGGGCGGAGGCATGCTTGTCTCCGACGATGCGGAACTCATCGCCCACGCCCGCAAGCTGGCCACCCAGGCCCGGGACCCTGCGCCCCACTACCAGCATTCCGAGATCGGCTACAACTATCGCATGAGCAATGTGCTGGCGGGCATCGGGCGGGCGCAGTTGCAGGCCCTGGATGATCGCGTCCGGCGCAAGCGGGAGATCTTCGAGGCGTATCAGCGGGCGTTGGGCGACCTGCCGGGCCTCCACTTCATGCCCGAAGCGCACTGGGGCCTGCACAACCGCTGGCTTACCACCCTGACCATCGACCCCGAGTCATTCGGCGCCACCCGCGAAGAGATCCGCCTGGCCCTGGAGGCCGAAAACATCGAATCTCGCCCCTTATGGAAACCGATGCACATGCAGCCTGTCTACCGCGACTGCGAGGTCGTGGGCGGACATGTGGCCGAGGAGCTATTCGAAAGTGGCCTTTGTCTACCTTCCGGCACAAATATGACTTCAACCGAGCAGCAACGCGTGATTGCAACCCTTCGCAATCTACACACCACAGGCCATTGACCTGATAATCTTCCATGAATGCACTCTTTCAGCGCATCGCCTATTTGCGCAACAGACACCTCTTTTTCCTGGACATCCTGCTGCTGCCGCAAGCGGCCTACTGGTCATATGTGTTGAGGCTCGAAAATTTCGAACTCCACAACTACTGGTCTTCTTTCTTCATCTTTACCATCACCGTCATACTGGTTATCCCCCTAATCTTTCGTTTTACCGGCGTCTACTCTCGATATTGGCGCTTTGCATCCATCGAAGAATTGACGCTTTTAACCGGTGCGATCACGGTGGGCGCATTGCTGGCAGGCAGCATCAGCCTTCTCATCACCGCCTTTCTGCCAATAAATACCGTGCCCCGTTCGATCCCCGTCATCTTTTTGGGGATGGCCCTGACCGTCACCGCGGGCCCGCGCTTGTTGGTGCGCATCCTCTCCGGTCAGCCGCTGGATAAAACCGACGCCAAAGCCAAACGCGTGTTAATTGCAGGCGCGGGCGAAGCAGGCCAGATGCTGGCTCGTGACATCCGACAGCATCCCGAAACCGGCATGCACATCATTGGTTTTGTAGATGATGACCCACGCAAACAAACTCTGAAAGTGCGCGGCCTCCCCATCTTTGGAGGGCGAGAAAAAATCCCAGAACTCAAAGAAAGCACCGGCATCGATGAAGTCATCATCGCCATGCCCAGCGCCCCGGGCGGCGCCGTGCGCGAAATCGTAGAAATCTGCAAAGAAGCCGAGATCAAAGCCCGCATCCTGCCCGCCCTCTCTGAACTTATCACCGATGACGTGGGCCTGCGCCACCTGCGCCCGGTGGACATCAACGATCTCCTGCGCCGCGATCCTGTCAATACCGATCTAGCCTCGGTCTACGATCTGGTGCGCGATAAGATCGTACTCGTTACTGGCGCTGGAGGCTCCATTGGTTCAGAGCTTTGCCGACAGATCGCCAAAGCAAGACCCGCCAAACTCATACTCCTCGGACATGGCGAAAACAGCATCTTCGATATCGAGCACGAACTGCTAGCTGAATTCAAAGCTGGTCGCTCGAAACTAGAAGCCATCATTCCCATCATCGCCGATGTCCGGGATTACGCCCGTCTTCAACAGGTCTTCAGCGAACACCATCCAGGAGTCGTCTTCCATGCAGCAGCGCATAAGCATGTCCCCCTGATGGAAGCCAATCCTATCGACGCCATCACCAACAACATCCTTGGCACCCACACTCTGCTGGAAACATGCCTTGCCCATGACGTCGAGCGCTTCGTTCTCATCTCCACCGATAAGGCGGTAAACCCCGCCAATATTATGGGCGTGACCAAACGCATGGCCGAACTTTTGGTGCAAGATGCAGCTCAGCGCAGTGATCGCCCCTATGTTGCGGTGCGCTTCGGCAATGTGTTGGGCAGCCGCGGCAGTGTCGTCCCCTTCTTCAAAAAACAGATCGAGGCCGGCGGGCCGGTAACCGTCACCCACCCCGAAGTCACCCGCTACTTCATGACCATTCCCGAAGCGGTGCAACTGGTCCTGCAAGCAGCAACCATGGGCAAAAGTGGCGATCTCTTCATGCTCGAAATGGGAGAGCCGGTGAAGATTATCGATCTGGCAAAAGACCTCATCCGCCTTTCGGGCCTGACGCCCGGAGAAGATATCCAGATCATTTTCACCGGGCTCAGACCAGGCGAAAAACTCTTCGAAGAACTCTATCAGGGACATGAAAACCACATTAGCACCGAACATGAAAAAATCCTGCGCGTCACCACGGCCACCACTCCTCCAGAAGACCTACATCAAGCCATTGATCTTCTCTACGAATTTAGTCGAACGGGCAGACTTATCGACGCGCTCTCACTGATCGCCGCCATTGTTCCCGAGTACCGTTCTCCTTCTGGCGTTCACCCACGAACCACGGGCGAAATTTTGGCGTCCGATGAGGAACTCCTGGAAACCCCCATCTCCCTTGAGGCCCGTTGGTACTAAAACGCGTCCATGCTTCCTCCCGCCTTTCATCCACCCCAAAACCCAACCGATGAAGCCGCCTGGTTAACCTGGCTCGACGCCAACCGGCTTGCTGCGGCCGCGGCGCACATGTTGGATCTGACGCAACTCACTCCCACAGCTCGAGCGCATCTTCAAGCAGCCAACGCCCAGGCCCGGGCGCAATGGCTGGTGCGCAAAATGGCGTTGCAACATATGTTGCGCCTGATGGCCTGCGCCCCCTACGCGCTCATCCTACTCAAAGGGGCGGCGTTGGCCCTGACCATTTACGGCGATCCTGCGATTCGTCCCATGAACGATATCGACATACTCATCGGGCCGGAGCATTTGATGCCTGTGGTGGAACAAATGAGGAAGGCGGGATTTGAAGAGCACGGCCTGGCCCAGGGTGAAGATGTGGGCTATCTCCACCATTTCATCTTCACCGATCCCAACACGCATGTGCGATTCGAACTCCACCGCACGCTTCCGCTTCTCCCATCCGATGAAGCGCTGAATTGGTTTCTGGCGCAAACTCAAACCACCACCATCGAAGACGCTCCATGCATGACGCTAACCCCCGAAGCTCAATTGCTACATCTGGCTTCCCATGCCGTGCTAGAACATGGGGGAGCCAGGGATGCGTTGGCGATCTGGTTTTATGATATCGACCAGCTCATCCGTAAAACAGGCGATGATATCGACTGGGAGACCGTTTTGCTGAAAGCGCAGCAACTGAAGTGGGAGGCGGCATTGCAAGAAGCCATCCGGTTGGCGCACAAACTTTTCGAGACGCCGATCCCTGCCGCATGGATCGATTGGCTACAACTATCCCAGACTCGTCTTAGCGGGTATAATACCTTGCAAAAGATGACTTCTGCTCATCGCAGCAGCAGCCTCACCGCTTTCCTCATCTTGCGCGGACTCTCCTGGCGTCAACGTGGTCGACAACTCGCACACATGCTCTTTCCCTCTCGTAGCTACATGCAAAGACGTTATCCGCACACGCCCTGGTTGTTGGCCTATCCCTATCGTTGGCTCGGCGCTGCTCGCAAACTTCTCCCTGCCATGCTCAACGCCAACCACAAACATCAATCCCCCTACGACTCATGATGCGCTCATCCTGGATCTACGGCCTGCTGGCCCTCCCGCCCATTCCCATCCTACTCTTTAGCAACCAACTTCCAATCTGGGCATCTATCGCCGCCCTGGTTTGGTTGCTGGCGCTATTCATGATCCATAGCGCCAACACCAAGACCTGGTTCGGCAAAACCCCAGCAGATTTTATCTTGCTTTTGTTACTGTTGTTGTTGCCAGCAAGCCTGTGGGTCACGACCAACCGGGATATCACGCTGGCTCGCAGCTTCGCCCTCATCGCCAACATCGCTCTCTTTTACGCCATCGCCATCCAATCCGGAGCCAAGGTTATACGGTGGGGTGGCTGGGCGCTCCTGCTGGGGGGACTGATCTTGACCATTGTCACCATTCCCGGCACGCGTTTCTTCACTGGTGAAAAGCTTCCACTCATCAAACGCTCTGTGGTGGATCTATTTGCCCTGGGATGGCGGCTTCCTGGTGACGAAAATGGATTCAATCCAAACATCACGGGCGCTATACTTGCGTGGTTCTTCCCCCCCGCCCTGGTCCTTAGCATCCGCCCAACCGGACGTTGGCAACGGATACTGGCCATTGTGACGATGCTGGTGCTGGTGTTGGCGGTTTTGCTCACCCAATCGCGTGGGGCCATCATCGCGCTCGTGGTCGGATTGGCCGTGACGACAGGGCTGATTTGGCGGAAGTTGGGTTGGGTCTGGCTGGCCAGTGGCGTCGTCGCACTGGTAGCGCTGCTCCTGAAAGGCGATAGCATTCTCAACGCCCTGTTTACCACCAATACCTCGAATGGCGATGTCGTTAGCATGAGCGCCCGCATAGAACTGTGGAGCCGAGCGATTTACGCGGGCGTCGACTTTCCCTTCACAGGCATCGGGCTGGGCCAATTTCCAGATACGGTACAAAAACTTTATCCCCCTACCAGGCTCGTTCTCTCCGAACAAATCCCTCACGCCCACAATTTTTACTTACAAACCCTGGCCGAAATGGGTTATCCAGGCCTCATCGTTCATAGCTCGTTCATCATGATATTGATTTTTGTGCTGGTCCAGCACATTCGCCATAAGCAACAGCATGCCCGCCACCTGGCCATTGGCTTGCTGGGAACCCTGGCCGTGTTTCTGACGCACGGAATAGTGGAGGCGCCCAATGACTCTCCATTATCCGCCATCGTCCTTTGGGGGCTTTTCGGAACCATGATGGCAGTAGGGCTGAGCAATGTTCACATCTATCAGGAGGATATCCATGATTAACGGGTACAACCTGTTCGCCAACGCCCTGTGGATCATTGGTTTGGCCAGCGTGCTTGCGACAGTCAGCTGGAGCCTCTACGCTGCATCACAAACTCAAACGTCCCTGCATTCGCAATTCGATGCTCCCGGCGCAACCTTTGTTGCCGCGATCGGCATGATGTTGGTCATGTTGGGACTGACGCTACGCGTCAATCCCCTCTGGATGAGTCCCATCTGGTTGATTCTGGCTTTCGGGTTTGGCTATCTGGCATGGCGGGCGTTGCAACGTTATCGTCAATTTCATCATCGCCAATAATGGATGATGAGCGAGTCGCGGCGAGGGGGCAAGGGCGCACACAAATGGTGGGGATGGATCATCGGGGTGGGAATTGCAGGATTCGCCCTATACATGCTGACGCACACTGTCGATTGGCGCGCGGCATTGCAATACCTACGCCAGGTGCAACTCGTTTGGTTGGTGCTGGCGCTGCTCTCACTTTTAGGCAATAACATTGCCAGAGCATTGCGCTGGCGGTTGCTCTTCCCTCCCGAGCAATCCTCTCCGCCCCGTGGCGAGGCTTTTGGCGCGCTGATGGCGGGGCAATTGTTGAACCTCACCCTGCCCCTTCGCAGCGGAGACATCTCTCGGGCATATTTTCTGGGAAGACATCGCGGCCATAGCTCTGCTGCGGCCATTGGCACCATCGGCGCTGAAAAACTGCTCGATCTAATCATCATGGGGCTGCTGTTTACGCTTATACTTCCCCATTTCATTCTGCCGTCATGGATGGTCGCAAATCAAGCCTCCATCTGGATGATTAGCATGGCGGCTTTGCTGATCTGGGTGGGTTTGATCGTCGGCTTGCCCAACTTGCAAGCATGGCTTGGCAAAAGCGCGAAACGCTGGCCTGCGCTTGCCTGGCCCACTCATATCGCACAAAAGATTCTGGACGGCTTCCATGCCTTGCGGCATCGACAACGCCTGCCGTGGATTCTTTTGTGGACGATCCTGGCCTGGTCGGGCAGCATTTTCGCCACCTACGCCTTGCTTGCTTCGTTGGCGATTCCCGCCAGCCTGCCACTGGCTATCCTGGCCAACGTCATTGTGCAAGGAGGACTCAGCGTGCCGGTGGCCCCTGTTGGGTTGGGCGTCTTTGAGTGGCTTGCCATTCTCGCCCTTTCCATTGCAGGCGTTCCCAGCGATCAAGGATTGGCCTATGGCATGCTCACCCACGCTGCAGTGCTGGTCTATCCGATCATCATTGGCGTTCCCTGGCTAATTTCCCGTTTCAGATAAGACTGGTGGAACCTTCAAGAAACTCATGACGTCTTATACCTGAAGGACGCCCCCCACCACCATTCTCTCACGAAACGGAACAACCATGAAGATGAAACCGATCTCACAACGTATTCCATGGGCGCTGACCGCACTTATCGCCATCGGCGTCATAGCGGCCTGCGCCCCACCTCCACTCGAAACTCCTGAGCCCAGGGATACTCAAAATGGAGTCGAAGAAATGCCTGCATTGGAAGGCGTCGTCTGGCAGCTGGAAAGTTATGTCGACCAGAACGGTGAATCACATCCCGCTCTGGCAGATAATCCCGCCACACTGATTTTCGAAGATGGGAAATTCATCAGCGACACACACTGCAACAGTGTTTCCGGAGCCTATTCGCTGGATGGCAATGCCATTTCGACTCAACTTGGGCCCTCGACCTTGCGCGCGTGCCAACCAGACATCGCCAGTCAAGAAAGCGCCATCATGTATGGCATGTCCCATGCAGCAAGCTACAAGATCGAAAACGACAAACTGATGTTGATGGATGCCGACGGCCATGAGCTGCTCACCTTCACCCAACAAGCTCCCCCTGAGTTGGCTGGCAGCACCTGGCAGCTTCTTAGCTTTAACAATGGCGATGGCATGGAGTCGAATCAAGTTACCCAGCGCATCACCATCACATTTGGTGAAGATGGCAAGGTCTCAGGCAATGCCGGATGCAACCACTTCAGCGGCAGCTATCAAACAGACAATGAGCATCTAGTCATCGGCCCCTTGGCCACCACTCGCAAATTATGCAACAACCCCGAAGGCGTGATGCAGACAGAGCAGGCCTTCCTCGATAATCTGGGCCAGGCAGACGCTTTCTCGGTGATGGGGCGGACGCTAACCATCTACGACAAGGATGGCGTCAAACGCCTGGTGTTCACCTTTGCCGAAAATCGCTCGATCACGTCCATTCCCTGGAGATTACAAAGTTTCAATAATGGCAAAGGGGGTATGTCCACCACTGTCTCGACCTCCAACATCTATGCCATCTTTGGTGAGGATGGTCGGGTGACAGGCAATGCCGGGTGCAACACCTTTTCAGGAAATTATCAGATCGATGACGATCGAATCCGAATCGATCAGATCATGGCCACTGAACTGTACTGCGCCGATTCCGGGGATATCATGGAAACGGAGAACGCCTTTTTCATGAACTTGAGTCAGGCCGCCACCTTTAACATCATCAACGATACGTTGACGCTTTTCAATGACGAAGGCAATAAACTGTTGGTCTTCGTTCCTGGCGAATAACCCTTCTTACTTACGCCGCCTCGTTTACGCCCCCGCCGATGTTGTCATCTGCGGGGTTTTTTTGAGCCTGCGCCGTCTACATCGCCCAAACAAAAGAATTCTGTAGTGGCAATGTCGTGACCTCCGCCCGATCTTCATGCACAAAGAGATCCACCTCCAATCTCACGCCAAATTCGGGCAGATAGATGCCAGGCTCGATGGTGAATCCGATATGGGGTATGAGTTGACGGGTGTCACGGGTTTCAAGGTTGTCGATATTCACACCAGAACCATGCAATTCAGTATCGATGCTGTGGCCGGTGCGGTGGATGAAGGAATCGCCATAGCCTGCGCGCTGGATGACCTTCCTGGCAACATCATCAATCTCCCAACCATGCACAGGCTCCCCTGCCTCAACCCGTCCCATAACCAGTTCGATTGCAGCATCTCTCGCCCGGGCGACGGCGTCGAAAACCTCTTGCATCTTGGCAGGAGCTTTGCGTCCGGCATATCCCATCCAGGTCATATCGGCAAAGACTGCATCCTCCGGATGGTTGAGTTTGCCCCACAGATCAATGAGAATAAGATCGTTCGGGCGGATGAGATTATGTCGTTCGGGCGTAGGCGTATAATGAGGATCGCCAGCATGCTCATTCACTGCCACGATGGGGGGATGCACCGGGTTGAGATCGTGTGCATCGAAATACTCCAGGATGAGTTGCTGGATATCTAGCTCGGTGGTGGGAAGGCCCGCTCGCAAACGTTCGCCAATGGTGGCGAACGCGAGGTCTTTGGCCGCCATGCAAATCTGCACCGCCTGACGATGCGAATCCAACTGCGCCACTGTCCAGGTGGCGTATACAACCTGAATCAAATCGGCGGATGACCGCAGCGTATAGCCCAAACGGTATAATTGTTCCGCCGTGCCTGCGTCCACCCACGAGGTGTAGGGGATACCGCAATCTGGCGAGTATTCGCAGGCGATGGGGCCCGGGCCCTGAGTTAGCTCCAATACTGCTTGCTCGAAACTTTGCCACGAATTGTAGATTACAAAGTGGGCGTCATCGGTGAATTGCCCCCTTTCGATGGCGTGTATTAACCAGGCAGGTTCCCCCTGGGCCGGAATCCACCACGCCCAACGGCGGGTGAGCATGGAACGTTCGGGCAAAGGCGCCAGACGACGAGCAATGGGGTTGAGAGCATGGAAGTTGTACAACAACCATCCCTTCAATCCCTGTCGCAAAAGCATCTTCTGAATCTGTTCAATCTGCGCGCTCCTCATAAATTTTCTCTTTTCCACCTCTTTCAAGGATAATGGTGATAACTTGCAAAACAGTCATGGTCGTTTGCGCGTTTTACCTGGCTGGTTCGTAATAGAATCGCAGCTTCCTGAATGCGAATCCACCAGAGCTGCAAGCAGAACAGTCCATTCAGCAAGAGCTACATTTGAGTGCAGAAAAGCCGCACATAGGTAGTTATTACCCAATGTACAACTTTTTATGGCGCATCAACGGGCTTGTCAAACATTTTTTCGCTAAACAAGCCGACGAACATGGACCAAAATTGACGAAAATAGCATCTTCCTTCGTCAATTTTCGTTCTGTCGTCTCTTCTTCTGTTTGTGGGATATCAACTCAAAGCATCAGCGTCCGCTTTTTCAGAACGGGAAAATCGCACATCAGGTAGTTATTGTATCGTGAAATCAAAAAGAGTAAAACCCGGCCCGACAGATTCGGGCGCACTGCCAAGACTCTCGCTACTTCTGGGATTGAGACCCAAAGACGTTCGTCGCCTCATCATCGCTTTGGGACTCATTCTCGGGATCGTAGCGATTGGAACCATAGGATACATTCTCACAGCGAATCTGGATCCGCTCAACGCCCTCTACATGACTGTCATCACCATCTCGACGGTGGGTTACGGCGAGCTAGGCCAGGTGGGAAAAGACACCAGGATTTTCACCATCCTGCTCATCTTCGCCACCATGATCTGGGGAGCATGGGCCATTGAATCATTACTATCAACCATTCTGAGCGAAGAATTTCGCCAGGCCGTTTTTCAACTTCGTTCAATACGCAAGGTGCGCATCATGGAAAATCATACCATTCTTTGTGGATTCGGGCGCATTGGAGAGGCTGCCGCCTCTGAATTGGTGCGCAATAATGAACCATTTGTCGTCATCGAAAACGATCCCGAAGTGGTGGACCACTTGCGAGAACTCAACTACCATGTCATTTATGGTGACGCCACTGAAGACGAGACGTTATTGGCGGCTGGCGTCAAACAGGCTGCACGCTTGCTTGCCACCCTCAACGACGACAATGCCAACATCGTCACGGCGCTGAGCGCCCGCGAACTGAATCCGCGCATCTGGATTGCGAGTCGTCTGGTGCGGCACGATGCTTACCACAAACTGATCAGAGCTGGAGCCAACGAGGTGGTTTCGCCTTATGACTATGGCGGTCGCCGCCTGGCGCTGACGGTGTTGCGGCCCCATGTGGCGGAATTTCTCAGTGAAGTGGTGTTCGACGAAGGCCGTGGCGCGGAGATGGATGAAATCGAAGTAAAGACGGGCTCGGAATTGGCTGGTCGCACCCTGTCAGAGATCAATCTGCGCCAGCGTTTTGGCATTACTGTGATCGCACTCTACTGCCAACACGAAAACCACGAAAACGCGACTGGGGGTTTTGTGCTGAATCCTGGCCCCGATATCCCTTTGCATCCAGGCGATGTGCTGATCATCGTTGGCACAGCCGCACAGCTACAACATCTGCATGGCGCCCTTCAATCTCGATAGCATGACAGCGCACCACGCCCCCCATCACAACTGCTGACATTCCCCAGACACGCCAAAAGAATCGGGCGCCCAGCGGGATATTCTTCCAGGCAGAAAACGGCAACGCCCGCCGCACGAAAGGCGCAACGAGCGTTGCAAAAGATAGCGTTTCGAGAAACGTAACGCCCAAACTATGGCTGGAAAGGTTCGTCGAACTCGTACCAACGCATATTGTTTTGAACAAAAACATAGGTGTGTCCGGTTTCGCTCAACCAGATAATCTCTCCCCCTTCCATGATCTGAAAACGCCCGACTCCTCCAACTTCGGGAGCGGTGGCCCAGCCCAGAGAGGCGCTCACATAGGGAACATCTCGCCAGACTTTGCCAAAACCGCGAATGGGCTCATACAGACCTGGGGGCGGCGTCAGCCCACCACTTTCTGGATCAACGCCATCCTGGAATGTATCGTCCACCCGCTGGTAGCCTCCCGTATCATAGAGCACATAAACCACAGGCTGATCATACCACCCAATCTTGTTAGACCAGATCATCATCCCGTGTTCAAAAGGCTCAAAAGCAGTTTGCACCTCCCAAGCCTCGGGTGTGACATTGGGATTGATGCCGGTTGGACAGCCTAACGCCGATGAAATATCAGGATGTGCGTCCAGAATCTTCTGAAAACTGGTAGCTGCGGGTGGATTGCACAACTTGAAGGGAGGCAGCGTCATGACAGGCGTGATGACAGGTAACGTAACCACTGGCAAAACCACTGTGGATAGCACCTCGTGAGTGGGTACCAAAACCGTTATTTTGGGCAACAACGTGGGCAGGGGATTAGGCGTCGTCGCCTCGGTAGGCGCCGGCGTAGCTGTTGGCGGCTCGGGCGTATCCGTGGGCGGGACGGGCGTATCCGTGGGTGGAATAGGTGCGGTGGTAACGACCAATGCAGTCTCGAGCGCCACTTTGGTCGCAGCCACTGAAGTGGCAACCTCCTGCTCGATGGCTGCTTCAGCAGTGGCCTTGACATCCTGCGATTTCGTTTGCACATTCACGCTGCAGGCAGCCAAAACCACAACGCTCATCACAAGGAGCAAAAGCAGATACGGACGGTGGGAAGTTTTCATTGTGTTTTCCTCTACAGAATGAGGGGGGCTAAGTCATCTATCAAAGATGACGACAGAGATCACCAGTTCCAGACTGGCTTAAGACTCATCATATGTTAAAGTTGTTGGCGCGTCAACGGAGAGATGGGAAAATTCATTGCCTGACATCTTTTTTGGTTGTATAATCATGTGACTTTTTGCGCATTTTCGCCCGCCAACAGGTGAAACGCGACCTCAGGCATAGGAGAACAATCTATGACAGTAGTCCAGGACGACACCATTGATCTTTCGTTGATGGATGCAATATTCGAAGAGATAGAAGGGAATGAAGGCGCACTCATTCCTATCTTACAAAAGACGCAAGAAATCTATGGCTGGCTGCCTCCACAGAGCCTGGAACAGATCGCCCGTCGTTTGAATCTTTCCACCAGCAAGGTCTATGGCGTCGCCACCTTTTACGCCCAGTTTTACCTCGAAAAGCGCGGCAAGCATGTGCTCAAGTTGTGTGATGGCACGGCCTGCCACGTGAAAGGGACGCCAATTCTGGCCACGGCGGTGGAGGAGGAGTATCACATTCACGTGGGAGAGACCACTGAAGATGGGGAGTTGACCGTGGAGATCGTCTACTGCATCGGTTCTTGCGCCCTGGCGCCGGTGGCTATTTTGGATGATGAGGTGATGGGACGGGTGAAGCAGGATAAATTGCTGCGCACGCTGAAAAAGAAGTTGTCGCCGGCAGTCAAAAAGAAATCCGGGAGTTGATTATGTCGACCATGATCCCAACATTGAATGAAAAACGCACCCAGGCCCGCACAGCCTGGCAATCCAAGCAGCAGGCCCCGGTTTACATCACCGTTGGCATGGGCACTTGCGGCCTGGCCGCGGGCGCGGGCGAGACCGCAAAAGCCATTCAGAAGGAGCTGGAGGCGCGGGGCATCGATGCGGTGGTGAGTCAGGTGGGATGTGTGGGCATGTGCTCCTATGAGCCCATGGTGGAAATTCAGGCGGATGGTCGGGAGCGCATCAATTACGGCTATGTAACTAAACGCAACGTCAAGGAGATTTTCCGGCATTATTTCGATGGCGGTAAGCTCAAAAAGGCCACCATCGTGGGCCAGGCCATTCCCACGGTGAACACGTCCCACGGCCATGAGCTGCACTCGCTCAGCTTCGTGGTTC
>Ga0256914_1003308_pt1 | contig 12760 bp, 13 predicted proteins | sample HulkmetaG_FD_191571 | JGI IMG/M metagenome (GOLD analysis project Ga0256914, IMG submission 191571) | Hydrothermal chimney microbial communities from Main Endeavour vent field at the Juan de Fuca Ridge, Pacific Ocean - Hulk | ecosystem: Environmental > Aquatic > Marine > Hydrothermal vents ...
TTGGGTAGTGGTTGCCGGAGGACGGCAATAGGTCTTTCTTCTCCGTTCTTGTCTCAGACGACTGGAGGAACCTTATGAAGAGATTCTTGCTTTCGATCGCGGCGTTCTCTCTCGGGGCCGCCGCCCCGGTCTTCGCCACGGGGGGCGGGGAGGAATGGACCCTTCCCGAGTCCCTCCATCCCTCGCCGGGGGAAATGACGACTCCCGCCGAGCTCCAGCCCCCTCGGCAGGAAATCCTGGAAACCGGATCTTCCATGGAATGTCTCCCAGGTAAGGGCGTCTCCTTCACCACGAGGGACAAGAAGTACAGCCTCCGCTTCTGCGGCTGGGTCCGCACGGCCTACTTCTTCACCAACTACGACGACGATCGCCGGCAGAACACCAACGCCGGAAACTCCGACGAGGATATCTCCACTTTCGATATCGTCATGGCCCGCCTGATCGCCCAGGGCTTCATCAACGGCGACCAGTTCCGGTACAAGTTCGAGATCGATCCCTCGGATTACAACACCGCCACCCGCCGGCCCTTGAAGGACATGTGGCTCCAGTACCGCTTCTGGGGCGAGAAGGGCGGTGACTCGCTCTACTTCCGTATCGGCCAGTACAAGACCGGTTTCGGCCGCGGGATCTACGACGCCGGCTGGGCCCGCATCTTCATCTATCCCAGCGTGGTCGAAAGGAACTTCGGGTACGCCCGTTCCATCGGCGGCGTGGTCCAGGGTGCCTTCCTGAACAACCAGTTCAACTTCATGGTGGGCGCCTACAACGGCAGGGGCGAGGACCGGACCAGGAACACCAACGGGTCCATGGGCGTGGCCCGCGTCTGGTACGACTTCATGGAGCACTTCACCTACGCCGAGGGCAACGTCGCTCCCGACGCCCCCTTCAACGCCTCTCTCGGCGCCGCCGTGCTCTACGACCCCGAATCGGCCGCCGCCAATTCGGACCAGGTCCTCAGCACCGAAGTGGACTTCGCCGTGAAGGGAATGGGCTTCTACGGCCAGACCTCCTACTTCTGGAGGAACGAGGACGGCTCCGGCGGAAACCCGGACTCCAAGTCCTGGGGCTGGTACGTCCTGGGGGCCTACAACTTCGACGGCCAGAACGAAATCGCCGCCCGGTACGGCTACATCAAGCTGGACGATCCCAACGCCCAACTGACCGGCGCCTACGAAATCAAGGACTACTTCCTCACCTCCCCCACCGCCTGGACGAGGGGTGACGTGACGGAGGTCTCCCTTGGCTTCACCCACTACTTCGCCGGCCAGAACGTGAAGATTTCCGTGGAAGGGAACTACAGGATCCTCGATCCCAACCTCCACTCCGGCACGGACCTCCCCAAGGTGCAGGACACGGGCATCGCCGCCCAGTTCCAGATGCGCTTCTGAGGAAGCTCCGGACCTTCGAGACCATCGAGGCCGGTTCCCCCGCCGGGGGAACCGGCCTTTCCTTTTCCATGCATCGGCAGCCGGGGATCCCTTTCTTCGAGGGGCCGGGATTCGCTCCCTCCGGTCCAGGCCGGCGGGGATCACCGCAGGCCCGGACCTACTTCTCCAGGCGGATGGAGCGAAGAAAGCGGGCCAGGGCCCTCGTCTCCCGGGGAAGGACCTCCTCCTTCACCAGGAATTCCATTCTCAGCAATCTCCCCCCCATCTCTCTTGCGAAGGCGAAGGCCTTCTCCCCCCGGGGGAGATCCTCCGGCCGCACGGGCCCTCCGCGCCAGGACGGAGGAAAGAGGGAGTCCTTTCCTTGGGGCGGCAGGAAGAGGCTCCGGATGTCCGGCCTGTCCTCCCACCAGAGCCTTGCGACGCTGGCACCAGGAATCCCCAGGAGGAGTTTTTTCTTTTCTCCCGGGGCCTTGTCCTCCGGCGGGAATTCCACCCACCAGGGGGGCGGCCTCATGGACAGCCCCAGGGCCCTCTCCCGGGGCCAGGGGCTATGGAAGGGATCGTAACGGGCCGAGAAGACCGGGACCGAAAGGAACAAGAGGAGCAAGGCCCCTCCGGCCAGGACCTTACCCGCCCTCTTCCCCCTTCCGGCGGCTCTCTCCTCCCGGGACCCACCCCTGAGGAAGGCCGCCACGACCATTCCCGCAAGGGCTCCCCCCAGGTGGGCCATGTTGTCCACCTCCGGGAAGAAGAGACCGAAGGCCACCGTCCCCGCCAAAGTGAGAAAGAGCCCCAGGAAGACCTGCTTGCGCCAGGCCTGGGGCCAGGGCCTGCCGGGCCGGCTCGTGGAGAAGAGAAGGGTCGCCGCCCCGATCACCCCCAGGATGGCCCCCGAGGCGCCCACCCGGATCCCCGGATCCCCAAGGGAGAGGCTCAGGATCCCTCCCACCAGGCCGCTCACCAGGTAGATGGCCGAGTAGCGGAGAGCCCCGAAGGCCTGCTCGGCCAGCCTCCCGAAAAGCCACAGGGCGAGCAGGTTCACCCCCAAGTGGACCGGACCGAAGTGGAGGAACATGGTGGAAAGGAGCTTCCAGGGGGAGCGGGCCATGTCCTCCCAGGAGAAGAGGGCCCCGAGCCTCACCAGGGCCCAGGGATTCGTCGCCCCCCCAAGGGCCTCGGACCAGAAGTAGAAGGCCAGGATGGCCAGGCAAAGCAGGGTCGTCACCGGGGCGATCCCAGGCCCCAGGCCCAGGGAACGAGGCATGGAAGCACTCTGGCGGGCCTGGGTGAGGACCTTTTCCCTGAGCCCCGGCGGGAGATCCTCCCTGGAGAGGGGAGGAGCCTTCCGGAAGGCCCGGGCCTTCTCCAGCCACTCCCGGACCAGGGGCCTGGGCAACTCCTCGGCGAAACTGGAGGAGGGCCGGAGCAACTCTTCCAGGACCTCCGCCTCTCCAAGGCAGGCGAGGAAGACCAGCCGGGCCATGTCCAGCCACCCCCGGGCCTGGAGGTCCTCGGCGGCAGGCCCCTCTTCCAGGGTCTGCACCACCTGGACCATCTCTTGGTACCGGCCCAGCTCGGCCAGGGCCCTGGCCAGGATGGCCCCCATGGGTTCCCAGGGGCTGGGCGTCCAGGCCCAGGGAGCCTGGAAGATCTCCACCACCTCCTCGAACCTTCCCGCCTTGGCCAGGAGGGGAAGGATCTGCCTGGCCAGGAGGGCCTTCTCCTCGAAAGTCCCGGCCTCCTCCAGCTTCGCCCGGTACTCCCGGAGGACCTCCTCGGCCTTGCCCGCCTGGATCCCCGCCAGGGCCCGGTAGGTCCGGGCCGTCCCCTGGGGCGGCCTGAGGAGGAGGAGGTCCACTGCCAGGGAGAGCCAGGAGGCGAGGCGGTAGAACTGGAACCTCCCCGCCCACCGTAACAGCCAGGAGAAAAGGGCGGGAAGAAGCAGGAGGAGAGAAAAAAGCACCAGGGGAACCAGGGCCAGGGGCCCCGAGGTCCGTCCCGTCTGGAGCAACCAGATGGTAAGGAGGAGGGTCGCCCCCATGGCCAGGGTGTGGGGCTTCCCGGCCCTTCCCCGGGAGACCAGGATGGCCACCACGAGGAGGAGATTCGCCGCCACCAGGTAGAGGAGGATCTCGACCATGGGGGGGCATGGTGACGGGGAAGGTTGCCGGGGTCGAGGATTTCCTCTATAGAATGACCCCCGCGCCGGGGCGGGGCCCGGCCTTTGGCTCGATGGAGCGAGGAACCATGGGAAAGACCGAAAGCCGCGGACCCCTCTACCACGTCCTCAAGGCGCAGCAATTCGACAGGCCTCTCCTGGACCGCCTCTGCGATCTCACCACGAGGATCCGCAAGGTGGCCAAGGTCAAGGAAGGAGCGGACTACCTCCAGAGCCTGCTCTCCAACAAACGGGCCATCCTCTACTTCACCCAGCCCTCCACCAGGACCTTCCTCTCCTTCCAGAGCGCCTGCCACATCCTGGGAATCCGGACCTCGGAAATCCGAGACCCCTCCACTTCCTCGGAGTTCAAGGGGGAGAGCCCGGAGGACGCCATCCGGACCTTCTCCAGCTACGTGGACGTGATCATCATGCGGAGCCCCATCGCCGGCTTCGCCGACAGGACGGCCGAGATGCTGGACAAGACGGACCGGCCCGTCCCGGTGATCAACGCCGGGAGCGGCAAGGACCAGCATCCCACCCAGGCACTCCTGGACATCTATACTCTTCACCGTTCCTTCAAGGACAGGGGGGGGATCGACGGGAAGACCATCGCCATGGTGGGCGACCTCGCCAGGGGGAGGACCGTCCGCTCCCTGAGTTACCTCATGAAGAATTACGAGGGGGTCCGCCTGATCTTCGTCGCGCCCCCCTCGAGGCGGATGGGGGACGACATCAAGGCCTTCCTGGACAGGGTCGGAATCCTCTGGAAGGAAAACGAAAATCTGGAGGAGGTCCTCCCCGAGGTGGACGCCGTCTACATGACCCGGCTCCAGGACGAGTACGACGAGGCGGGCGAATCCAAGCAGGTGGACTACGACAAGTTCGCCTTCAAGCCCCGCCACCTGGAGATCCTTCCCGAGAACGCAATCATCATGCACCCCCTCCCCAGGCGGAACGAGCTGGATCCCGGCGTGGACACCGATCCCAGGGCCAAATACTGGCGCCAGGAAAGAAACGGCATGTGGATGCGGGTGGCCATCCTGGCCACGATCTTCGGGATCGACAAGGACATCCTCGATCCCTTCGGAAGGAGTTCACACGTCTGAGGCCCCGCCCCGGGCGGGAGAGGTCCTTCCCCGGCGGAGGACCAGGATCGGCGAAAAGACTTCCAGGGCGGCGGGCCTCTCTCCTACAGGTTTCCCCTCCAGGACGACCCAGGCGTGTCCCGCCAGGTCCCCCCCGTCCTTTCGGACTCCCACCCAGAGTTCGGGATCCTTCCCCAGCCGGACCAGGTGGCGGTAGAGGACCAGGGAGCGGCGCAGGCAGGTCTTGGGGAAGAGGGGATAGAAGAAGAGGGGAAGCCCGGCCAGGAACCGGGGGAGAGAAAGATCTCCCTCCTTCAGGGGCCGGGCAGGGAGGCGGCCCCGCTCCTCCTCCCAGGGGAGGGTGAGGTCCTCCAGGGAACGGCCCTCCCGGAACCCGGCGAGCCTCAAGGTGGCCCAAAGTGTCCAGAGCCCCAGGCCCCACATGGCGGGATCCAGGAGCCGGCCGAGCCTGCGCTTCCACTTGCGCCGTCTTCGCCCCATAGGTCCATCCTATCGGCTCGCCTCCCCCGGCAGAGGGAATCTTCCTTGGGCCGAAAGGGGGAAGGCCCTATGTTCCTGGACCGGAGGTATCCAGGCCATGGTGGAGTACGCCGTCCGTATCGCCGTCAAGGAAGACATTCCCAGGTTGAAGGAGCTCTTCTCCAGGAGCCTGGCCATGGAGTGCCGGCGGGATCCCTTCCTCGTCCCCGTCGAAGGGGACTGGGAGCCCCTCCTGGCCCAGTTCATCAAGAGCAAGGAGGCCCTTCTCCTGGTCTTCCAGGTGGAGGATCGGATCGAAGGATACCTCCTGGCCTTCCAGCAGGTGGTCTTCGGCCCCGCCGCCAGACCCCATCCCCTCCGGAAGATCCTGGGCCTTCCCCGGCCCAGGCCCCTCCTCCTTCCCTTCCGCTCCATCTGGGTGGAAGACGTCTACCTGACCCGCAAGGCCCGGACCCTGGACGGAGGCCGGGCCCTGGCCCGGGCGGTCCGCAACTGGGCCGCCAAAGTCCGGGCCAGGCGGATCGCCGGCTCGGTGGCCCTGGGGAACCGGCCGGCCGAGGCCTTCGCCCGGGCCTTGGGCATGAAGCCCCTGCGCCAGATCTTCACGGCCGACCTGGAGGACCCCACCAACCCCCCTCCCGTCCCGGAGAGGAAAAGGCCCCCCCGGAACGCCTCTCCCGGAGACAGGAAGGCCTAGGGGGAAAGAATTTTTTTTCCCTTCGCCGCCTCTTTTTCCGGACCGGGCTATTCTTCCTCTGAGCGAAGGGGGCGTTCCCCTGGATGCCTGGAGGAGATTCCGCCGTCACCCACCCAGATCTTGGGGGAAAGGAAAGGAGGTTCCCTACCATGGAGAAGAAGACGAACTCGAATCCTGAGAGGAAGGCCAGGAGGCCTTTCGAGAGGCCTTCCCTGGAAAGCCGGGAAGGCTGGACCCTTCGGGCCGGCACGGCCGGACCGGGCGGTTTCGGCCCCGGCGGGCGTTTCGGCCACGGCGGCTGGCACCATGGCGGATGGAGCGGCCGCTGCGGCGGAGGTTCTTGATTCCACTTTTTTCCCAGGTCGGCCGAAAAGAGAAAGCGTTCCGGGTTTTCCCGGGACGCTTTTTTTAATATGGTTCCGGAATGAATCGAGTCTGGCGCTTCCCTTTCTTCTTTCTGGGTTTCCAGGATCTCGAGGAGGTCCTCCCCCCCCTGGAGGAGCCTCTGGGGGGCCTTTGTTGCCTTCCCCTGGAGGAAGGAGAGGAAGGAAAGCCCGAAGAGACCTTTCTCTGCCTTCCCTGGGAGGGCCCCCCTCCTGGAGAGAAAGGATTCCTTCCGGTCTTCGCCAAGGAGCCCGACCGCCTCAGGTTCTCCCCCGAGGAGAAGGCCTTCACCCTCACCCTGGGCCCCAACCGGGCCCTGGTCTCCCCCGCCCGCGGCGAGGCCAGGCTCCACCTGGAGCCACGGGACTTCCAGGAGCAAAGCCCCTGGAGGAAACGGCGGTTCCTCACGGACCTGATCCTTTGTTTCCTGGCCGACCGGATCGCCTTCTCCCTCCACGGCTCCCTCCTCTCCCGTGACGGCCTGGGGGTCTTCCTGGCCGCACCGAGGAGTTCGGGAAAGACCACCTTCGCCCTCTCCCTCCTGGAAGAGGGTTGGACCCTTCACTCCGACGACTACTGCCTGGTGCGCTCTCCCGGAAGGAGTCCCCTGGTCTCCGGGCTCCGCCGGGTGGTCCACCTGGCCCCGGATACGGCCAAGCGCTTTGAGCACCTGGTGGAGAAACGCCTGGGGATCACGAACCTCTCGGGCGAGAAGGAGGGCGTCTTCCTGAAAAGCCGGGGGGAAGCCTGCCTCCAGGAGGTCCAGCCCAGGATCCTCCTCTTCCTCGAGAAAGGCGGGGGGGAGAAGAGCACCTGGGAGCCCGTCCTGGTACGGGACGCCCTTCCCCTCCTGCTCGAACAGACCCTGGCCCTGGATACGGGAGGCATGGGAGAGGCCAGGTTCCAGGCCCTGGCGGCCCTGGCACGGGGGGCCAGGCTGGTCCGGATCCGGGCGGGAAGAGAAATCCTGGAAAGGCGGGGCGCGGCCCAGGCCATTCTGGAGGAGCTGGGAAATCTTTGAAATGGATCAAGGTGGTTCGATGATGGCCGAGGAAGCTTACAAGGCCCGGGAAGACGTGGTGATGGCCGAGCTGGGAGACGGCGAGACGGCCCTCCTGGACCAGGCAAGCATGCGCTACTTCACCCTGAACGAAACGGGAAGGGTGATCTGGGACCGCCTCCGCGAAGGGGCCTCCCTCCAGGAGATCGTGAAGGCCCTCGTGGAGGCCTTCGAAGTAACCCCCCAAGAGGCCGGCGAGAGCGCCAGGGAATTCCTGGAAGAACTCTTCATGGAAGGCCTGGTCCGCAAGGTCTGACCCGGAACGGGACGTCCCGGATGTACCGCTCCGGGATGGACGGCCGGGAATTTTTCCTCTTTCCCCCGCCCCTGGTCACCCCATGGGGTAGGTTTCTGCTGGAAATCGTCGAGCAGGCAAGGGAAGGGAGCCGGGTGGACCGCTCCAGGGACGAGGGAGAGGAAAAATGGGAAAGAACGAAAGATCCGGGAAGAGGGAACTCCGCAGGCCCTTCGTGAAACCCCTTTTGCGCAAGGCCGATGACTGGAGCCTCCGCGGCAAGACCGCCGGCTGGGGCGGGCACCACCACCACGGAGGAGGAGGCTTGGGAGGAGGCTTCACCAGCGCCGGCCCCGGCGGCTGGGGCGGAGCCGACGGAGGATCCTGATCCCTCCGGCCGGGTCAATTTCCGGCCCGGCTGGTCTCCACGAGAGCCCGGTAATGCTCCAGGGGCGTCCTCAGCCCCACTTCGCAACCCGTACTCAGGATGAAAGGACGGCCGCGGCAGGCTTCCAGGGCCTTCGCCGCGGCCTTCTCTATCTCCTCCACGGGCCCGGAGAGCAGGAGGGCCGGATCCACGTTCCCCTGGAGGACCACCCCGGGAGGGATCTTCGCCGCCGCCTCCTCCATCTCCACGGCGTGGTCCAGTTCCAGGATACGGGCCCCCGTCTCGGCCATGTCCTTCAGGATCGGGGTGGTACGCCCGCAGATGTGGAGGGAGGGGACCTTCCCCAGCTCCCCGGCGATCCGCTCCATGAGTTTCGACAGGGGGCCCTTGGCGAAGCGGCGGAACATGGGAGGGCTGATCACGCTGGAAGAGGCCAAAGGGTCGGCCGTTACCAGCACGTCGGCGCCGGCCTCGGCCCTGCTTCGGGCGAAGCGGAAACAGGCCTCCTCGGCCCTCTCCACGATCGCCTTGACCAGGTCCGGATCCTGGGCCGCCTCGAGGAGGAGCCGGTCCGAACCCAGGAGGAGGCCCGCCACGGTGAAGGGGCCGGGAACGTAGGCGAAGACCATGTGGGTCTCCCCCACCTTCTCCGCCAGGATCCCGGCCACCCTGGCGTGGAGGGCCACGGCCGGGTCCTTCTCCACCCGATCCGGGTCCACCAGGTCCGGATCGGGCGCTTCCCCGGAAAGGAGGGGCCTGTCCACGGAGGGGACGTCGTCGGGGGGATCGGAGAGACCGCAACCCAGGGCCGCCGCCAGGAGGTTGAAGCTCGACTCCCAACCGGCGTAGATTCCGTCGTACCCCCCTTTCTCCAGGCCTTCCAGGAGGCAGCGGGCCATCAAGTCCGCATCCAGCCTGGCCCGCCGGACGGGAATCCCGGCCAGGTGGGCCGTGGAGAAGGTGGCCATGGGAAGGACCGGAGGGGGATCCAGGGTCTTTCCTTCCAGCAGGGATTGGATCTTTTCTCTGGGTGTCATGGCGAAACGGCCTTTCCCCGCGAAAGGGCGAGGTTCCTTTTTTTGAGGAGATTGAGTAGGTAGAAAGGCTAGATTACCCCTTCTTTACACCCCCCACGGGGGTCCTTTCCAGCCCGAAAGGAGCAGGCGACCCATGGAGAACATCTTCGAGAAGCTGGCCCAGGCGGTGATCGAGGGACGGAACAAGGAAACCCCCGAGCTGGTCTCCCAGGCCTTCCAGGAAGGAATCCCCCCCGAGGACGTGCTCAACAAGGGGCTTCTCGCCGGGATGGAGGAAGTGGGCCGTCTCTTCAAGGCCGAGGAATACTACGTGCCCGAGGTTCTCCTGAGCGCCCGGGCCATGCGGGCCGCCATGGAGGTCCTCCGGCCGGTCCTCGTGAAGTCCGGTGTGGAACCCAAGGGGATCGTTGCCCTGGGGACGGTCAAGGGAGACCTCCACGACATCGGCAAGGACCTGGTGGGCATGATGCTCGAAGGCGGAGGATTCCAGGTGAAGGACCTGGGAAGGGACGTCTCTCCCCAGGCCTTCGTGGAGGCGGCCCTTTCGGGGGATGTCCAGGTCGTGGGCCTTTCGGCCCTCCTGACCACCACCATGGAGAACATGCGGGTCACCATTAAGGCCCTCGAGGAGAGCGGCGCAAGAGACAAGGTGAAGGTCCTCGTGGGAGGCGCGCCGGTCACCGAGGCCTATGCGAAGGAGATCGGGGCCGACGGGTACGGCGAAGACGCCGTTTCCGCCGTGGAGGTGGTCAAGTCCCTGGTGGGTGCCTGAGGGAAGGCGAGGTCTTCACGAGGGAAGAACAGGAGAGCAGGCGAGGAATCCATGGGCAAGGAACTGGACTTCAAATCGATCGACGGGAAATGGCAGGCCCGCTGGAAGGAATCGGGCCTCTTCGACACACCCGAGTCCCCCGATCCCAGGAAAAAATTCTACCTCCTGGAGATGTTCGCCTACCCCAGCGGGGACATCCACATCGGCCATTTCCGCAACTACACCATCGGTGACGTGGTCTGGCGCTATCTCCGGATGAAGGGGAAGGACCTCCTCCACCCCTTCGGCTGGGACGCCTTCGGCCTTCCCGCCGAGCAGGCCGCCATCAAGAGGGGGATCCATCCCTCACAGTGGACCGAGGGCAACATCGCCACGGGGCGCAGCACCCTCCAGAGGCTCGGGATCAGCTACGACTGGGAACGGGAGGTGGTGACCTGCCGGCCCGACTACTACAAGTGGACCCAGTGGGTCTTCCTCAAGCTCTTCGAGCGGGGCCTGGCCTACCAGGAGGAGGGCACGGTCAACTGGTGTTCCAAGTGCAACACCGTCCTGGCCAACGAGCAGGTCTCGGCCGAGGGCAAGTGCTGGCGCCACCCGGACACGACCGTGGAGAAGCGCCACCTCAAGCAGTGGTATTTCAAGATCACCGATTACGCCCAGAGGCTCCTGGACGACCTGGAGGAGCTCGAGGGGCTCTGGCCCGAATCCACCCTGGCCATGCAACGCAACTGGATCGGCCGGTCCACGGGGGCCGAGATCGTCTTCCAGGTGGTCGAGACCGGCGACCCCCTGCCCATCTTCACGACCAGGCCCGACACGGTCTACGGCGTGACCTTCATGGCCATCGCCCCCGACGCCAAGCTCATGCGCAAGCTTCTTCCCGCCTGTCCCAACAAGGAGAAGGTGGAGGAGTACATCTCCAAGGCCATGCTCAAGCCCGAGATCGAGAGGACCGCGGGAGACCGGGAGAAGGACGGCGTGGACACGGGTCTCCACGTCCGGAATCCCTTCACGGGCGAAGAGGTCCCCCTCTTCGTGGCGGACTACGTCCTGGCGGGCTACGGTTCCGGGGCGGTCATGGCCGTCCCCGCCCACGACCAGCGCGACTTCGAGTTCGCCAGGAAATACGGAATTCCGGTCAAGCCGGTCATCCGCCCCTCCGACGGGCCTCCCTTGGACGGGGAGAAGATGACCGAAGCCTTCGTGGACGACGGGATCATGCACGATTCGGGCCCCTTCGACGGAACCCCGAACCGGGAGGGCATCGCCAAGGTCGCGGCCTACGCCGAGGAGAAGGGTTTCGGGAAGGCCACCGTCACCTACAAGCTCCGGGACTGGCTGCTCTCCCGCCAGAGGTACTGGGGCGCCCCGATCCCGGTGATCCATTGCCCCGCCTGCGGAGTCGTCCCGGTGCCGGAGAAGGATCTCCCCGTCCTCCTTCCCGAAGTGGAGGACTTCCTCCCCAAGGGACGTTCCCCCCTGGAGGACGTGGACTCCTTCATGAACACCACCTGCCCCAAGTGCGGCGGCGCGGCCCGGAGGGACCCGGACACGATGGACACCTTCGTCTGCTCCTCCTGGTACCAGTTCCGCTACACCGATCCCAAGAACGACCGTGCCCCCTGGGAGAAGGAGAAGATCCGGGCCTGGATGCCCGTGGACCTCTACATCGGCGGGAACGAGCACGCCACGGGACACCTGATCTATTTCCGCTTCATCACCAAAGTGCTCTACGACGCCGGATGGGTCCCCGTGAAGGAGCCCGTGAAAAAGCTCTTCCACCACGGGATGGTCTACGACGAGAAGGGCGAGGTGATGTCCAAGTCCAAGGGCAACGTGGTGAGCCCCGTCGTCCTCATCGACGAGTGGGGCGTGGACATCCCCAGGACGGCCATGCTCTTCTTCGCCCCTCCAGACAGGGAGATCCTCTGGTCCGACAAAGGGATGGTGGGCGCCAAGAGGTTCCTCACGAGGGTGGCCGGCCTGGTGGACAGGGTCACTTCGGCGGGCGGCCGCTTCCAGGGTCCGGATTGCCCGGACTATCCCTGGGGCGACGCCTCGAAGGAAGAAAAGCCTCTCCTGCGGAAACTCCACCAGACCGTGAAGAAGGTGACCGAGGACCTGGACGGCATCCAGTTCAACACGGCCATCGCCGCCCTCATGGAGCTCATGAACGCCGTGGGCGAAGGCCCGGCCGACCCGGCCTCCCCCATGGCGGTCCACCTGGCCGGCACGGTGGTGAAGCTCCTGGCCCCCTTCGCCCCCCACCTGGCGGAGGAGCTGTGGGAGAAACTCGGCGGGGAGTATTCCATCTTCCAGAGGGAGTGGCCCTCCTTCGAGGAGGCGGCCTGCCTGGAGGACACCGTCACCGTGGCGGTCCAGGTGCGGGGCAAGCTCCGGGGCACCCTCGAGGTCCCCAGGGGAACCTCCAAGGAGGCCCTGCTGGAAATGGTCTACGCCGACCAGAGGCTGGCCAAGTACGTTGGCCCGAAAGAGGACATCAAGAAGGTCATCTACGTGCCCGACCGCATCCTGAACCTGGTTCCAGGCCCTCCCAAGGGAGCTTGACCGGCCCGTCTCCGCAGGCGTGGAGAGATTCTGTTTCCACGGTGGTTTACTCCGGCTTGTTGAGGTCCTCCGTTTCGGTGGAGTGCGCCGGGAGGTGAGCGGAGCGAACCCGACGTCGCACCAGTCCCTTCCGCACCGGACGGCGGTCCCGGGACTCTACACGAGGTTTTCCGCAAGCGGTGAAACAGCGACGGATCCGCAAATGACGAGGTGCGTAAGGAAGGCGGTCTTCCGAAGACCGAGCATCCGCTCCGGGCTCAGGTAGTCCTTCCGGCAAACGGAAAGAATCTTCCACGAGAGCCCGGCCGAAAGAAGGGCGGCCAGCGCCGGTGGAGGTATCGAGGCCGTCAGTACCCCCATGAACAAGGAGACGTAGAGCAGCAACAGGGTGAATGGAACGATGACTCTCCCCGAGAACCTCGGCCCGAAGTGGATGATCATCGTTTTGCGTCCCGATTTTTCATCGTCGATCCTGGTCGCGAGT
>Ga0256914_1003309_pt1 | contig 12758 bp, 10 predicted proteins | sample HulkmetaG_FD_191571 | JGI IMG/M metagenome (GOLD analysis project Ga0256914, IMG submission 191571) | Hydrothermal chimney microbial communities from Main Endeavour vent field at the Juan de Fuca Ridge, Pacific Ocean - Hulk | ecosystem: Environmental > Aquatic > Marine > Hydrothermal vents ...
CCCCAGAACTTGACCATTTTTTTGTACGTTTCGTCTCCCGTCTTCGCATATTTGGTTTCCAAAATAGCGATGAAAATGGAGAGACCTAAGGTTAAAGGAACAAAGAAAAAGTGATACACGGTAAGAATGGCGTATTGCCACCGTGCTAGTGTGAGGGCACCCATGCCTTCCTCCTTTCTGTTAATTAAAGAAACGACTGCTCCTCTATGAAATTCAGGTTGAGATCTTTATCGGTAATTATAAAATCGGAAAGTTTTTTTTCACGGAAAGAATTTAAAATTTGCTTTTCTACTTCTGCAAAAAAAATATGAATTTTGCATAATCCGACCAACGGGCAAATAGCCGGATTAATTAAACATTCATTTACGGAAGAATTGTAATCCATTGCTTCAAGGACATCCAAAATGGAAACCTGAGTTGGATCTTGGGTTAACAAAATGCCCCCATATTTGCCCTGTACAGAATCGATTAAGCCGGACTTCCGCAGCTTATGAACAATTTTACGGGCAAATGAATTCGGAATCAAGAGGCGGCGGGAAATTATTGAAAGCGATACGGCATTTTGTTGATAGTGACTTGCCAAGTAGGCACAAATGCGAATGGCATAATCGTATTCACGTTTGATCAGTACGTTTTTCATTAAACAGAACCGCTCCAGTAATACATTACCTGACAAGTATAATATAAAAAGAGTTTTTTTCTTGCGCAAGCATTTTTTAAATTGTACGCAACAAAATACCATCGTTTACGTTGTTAATTAAATAGAACAGCCAAGTTTAGGAGTTTCTAAAATGTTCAAATACGTTTTTTCGTTTTTTATGGTATTGTTAGTTGCCACTTCGTGCACTACCAAGGTTAACGAAAGCATCATTATTCGCCCCGGAGAACAAATTCACAAAAATTTGTACACGGTTAACGGCAATATTGTCATCGGCCCGAACAGCACAGTGAATGGCTCGTGTGCAACGGTTAACGGTCGAGTTGTCTTAAAAGCAAATAGTACGGTTAAAGATGTAAAATCCGTAAACGGCGAAATTATCATTGGCAAAAATAGTCGGGTAAAAAAGGGCATTACGGTTATTAACGGCGCCATTAAAATCGACACATCTGCTGTTGTGCTGGGTAAAGTTACCACCGTAAACGGTTCTTTGAATACGACGAGGGCCCATTTATTTGATGACATTGCCACTGTAAATGGCGATTTGTTTTTAACAGCCCATACCATAGTGGAAGGCAATGTTATTATCAAAGGTAAAAGTCCTAAAGATGAAAAACGTAAAGTCGAGATTTTTCTAAAAGACGGATCTGAGATCAAAGGAAGCATTCGTTCCAATGCCCCAAACACGCAAGTAGTGGTCCATGCTTTAAGTGGCAGCAAAATCGATGGCGATGTGATCGGTGCCGAGATTGTTTATGAATAACCTGGCAGCCTGTAGGCCGGTGTTTTATTGCCTGCGCTTTTGAGTTTAAAAAAGTTTTTTTAATTCCTTGAATTTTTGCAGTTGAAAAAAACGACCGTCAGCCGGTTGAATCGGTTCATCATCCAACTTCCAAGTATCGCGATACGGAATGTGGATAGCGTACATGCCCACGCGTAATGCAGGATTAATATCCGACTTCGGGCTATTGCCCACCATGCAGGTTTCTTTTGCCAGCCAATGATGTTGTTTTAATATTTCGCGATACACCTGGTCTTCTTTTTCCGGAACAATGAAATAAGCATCCACGATTTTATGAATGCCAGCATTAATAATTTTTTGTTCCTGTTCCTTAAATTCCCCTTTGGTTAGCACGTATAGGTTGTAGCTCCCTTTCAAATAATGCAACGTATCGATTACGCCCTCAAACAGTTGTGGTTTGCGATTCGGGTGCTCTTTAAAGCGTCGAACAATTTTTTCAAAAGCGTTTTGATCGATGATTTTATTGTGATTTTCATTTAACGTTTCCAAAATCCAGACAAAGTTGTGGCTGCCGTAGCCGCGTTCGCGCACCACTTGTAATTCTAAGCGATCGAATTCTTCCTGAATCGCTTGGCGGTCAAATCCGGCCTTTTCGAATAAATCGAACAGATCTTCGGTAGCACGTACGTAATACACGTTGTTTTCCCAAAGCGTGTCGTCCGCATCGAACAGAATTTGCTTAATAAAAGTCAGTTTCAATAGATACTCCTTATTAAGTTTTAAAAATGTGCAAGCTAACAAAATTAAAGGCATGCTTCAAAAAAACTTTATTAAAATAAAAGCGAATAGTTTGGTTATCAAGCCAATAACCATTGTTAAACGGATCGGCCACATTCATCCGAACCGCTGCCCCCCCCCGACAGCTTGTTAAATGTCCAAAACGCCTAAAAAGCAAAATCGTAGCATCCAGCAAATGCCTGTTTTATGATTGGGAGCTAAGTAAAAAAGCCGTCTGCCGACGGCTTTTCCATTAACCCGGAGGCCACATCAATCGCCTTCCGCTTAATAGGTGCATGTGCACATGAAAGATACTCTGCCCGCTATCTCGGCCTTCGTTTACGACCAGACGAAATCCCTTTTCGTCAAGGCCCAATTTATGCGCCATTTGTTTGGCCGTTAAAAACATTTTGCACATTAAATAGCTGTCTTCCTCGGTAAACTCGGATACATTTTTAACATGCTTTTTGGGAACTATCAGAAGATGGATCGGCGCCTGGGGATTAATATCCCAAAATACGGCAATATCTTCGTCTTCATATTCCATTTTGCTGGGCAGTTTTTTGGCAATTACCTGACAAAATACACAATCTTCTTCTACTGACAACACCCACCTCCTTCGTTTAATGAATATATTGACTTACAATTGCAGTCGATGCCAAAGCAGCGGTTTCGGTACGTAACCGATTTGCGCCAAGTGAAAATCCCCGAAAGCCATTGTCCCGAAATTGTTTAAGTTCGGCGGTATCAAATCCACCCTCCGGCCCCACGGCAACAATTACTAAACGACTGCTGTTTCGGTCTTTGTCTTCGAACAAACTTGTAAGCTTGGGATACCGGGCGTCAATTGCAATTAAACGGGTATCGATCGAATGCACCGCTCTGAACAATTCGCCCAGCGAAGCAAACACTTCCACTTGCGGCAAATAAACCCGCAAACTTTGTTTTAATGCCTGACGGATCACCTTATGTAATCGTTCGGTATTAGCGCTAAAGTAATTGGCGTAGCGGCTGCGAAAGAACCAGAAGCGGTCTACCCCCAATTCCGTTCCCTTTTCCAGAATAAAATCCATGCGGTTTTGTTTGATAAAGCCGCAAGCTAAAATAATTTGCGTCTCCTTTGGGGGTTTTTGTTTTTGCTCCTGAATTTTTACGACTAGCTTCGGATTTTTGCCTGTGATAATCCCCTTAAAAATACGACCCGCACCATCTGTTACCATAATCGAATCGTTTATTTCTTTGCGCAAAATACGCACAATATGCTTGCGTTCAAAATCGTCCAAAACCAGTTCCCGTTCGAACACATTTTCGGGATGAACGTAAAATAACTCCATAATATTAAAATATGTTAAATTCTTCATTTAAATGCAACAAATAAACCTCTATTCGCTCCGGTCCTCTGCTTTTAGTTGCGCGGATATTTGTTGCCGCGCTTCTTCCAAATTTACATAGGGATATTCTAAGGCAAGAGATTCAATACGTTGTAACGTTGTGCGCAAAAAACGGCGGTGCATCGGACTTTGTGCATTGCGTACCCGATGGCGTAATGCCGTAGTTAATGCAAAAAATTTTGCGGCAACTTGTCGTGTTGCTTCGGTAAAAAACAAATCACTGAATTTTTCCCAAATATACTGCACGGCCTGATCATTGGGATGGGTCAGATTCGCCTCGTAAAAACGGTAATCACGCAAATCATCCATCATTATTTCATAGGCCGGAAAATAAAAAACATGTTTGTTTTGTTCGATCAATTCGTGAACAGCCAAAAGCAAAATAGCTTTACTGCGTTGATTTTGTACTAAACCGTCGCGTAAATGGCGAATAGGACTTACGGTAAGCAAAATATTCACATTGGGATTAATCTCTTTCAGATCGGCAAAAACCCGTGAAAGATTTTGTACAATGGTTTTCGGGTCGGCTGGTTCCCGAAGGAATTCGTTTTCAGGCAATTTATGACAATTGGCCACAAGACGTTTTTCGGGAAGGTGAAAATAGACAAAAGCGGTTCCAAAAGTCAAAAACAACCATTTCGCTTTCGACAAGAATTGGTGCGCTGTGCGGATTTGCCTGTTAATTCTGCGTAACACATCGTTTTGGTTTTCACCGGAAAACGTGCTATGATGCCAAAAACTATGCCATTCGTCGCGGTAATAAAACAGATCATTCGCCGTAAATTTCCGCTGTTCGATAATCATCGTCATGGCTTCAGCAAGGGAAAGCGGATTGTACAACGTACCGAAGGGATTTTGCAATACGGAAAAATAACGTTCCTTCAAAAGACCGGCAATATTATCGGCAAAACAAGAGCCCATAGTCAAAATGGCATCCCGATGTCCGATAGGCATTTGCGCCGTACCGATTTCTATTTCGGTCCTGAATTTCATCATATCCCGCTTTGGTTTAAATAAATGCCTTGCGCATCGCGCGGCGTCTCATTAAAAATAAAAAAATAACTACCTTAGCTACCTTATCATTTCCGTGCGATGAGTAACGCACATGAATAACCTTTTAATTCGAATGATTTCTGATTTTTAAGCAGCGGCGCCTTTTCTTCTTCGTAAATATCTTCGGGAGAACGGTTGTACGTATTAACCAACAACCGCCAGCGCCCGTTTGCACGCGGCTTCGGCAATTCGAAACGCTTGGCTGAAGCATCGGCGTTGAACATCAGATACATATCCGGATCACCCGTTTTGGGAAATGTGGAGTACAGCAAGGCGAGCCACTTGGATTTTTCGGACCAATCGGGTTTACCGACCTTTAAACCGTGCCAGCTCATTTCCGGCCTTCCATCCAATTCGTCCACTTGAAAATGGGTACGATGAAAGGTGGGATGCTTTTGCCGGAAACGAATCAATAAACGGACAAAGCGTAAAAAATCGCCGTTCTCTTTTTCCAGTTGCCAATTTACCCAACTGATTTCATTATCCTGACAATAGGCATTATTGTTCCCTTTTTGGGTGCGGCCGAATTCATCCCCGCCCAAAATCATGGGAACGCCCTGAGCCAGCAGGAGGATGGTCATAAAATTTCGTTTCAATTGAGCTCTCAGTTTTTGTACATTGGCCTGGTCCGAAGGGCCTTCCACGCCGCAATTCCAGCTATAATTTTCATCCGATCCGTCGCGGTTGTTCTCCCCGTTTTCCCAATTATGCTTTTGATTGTACGATACTAAATCTTCCAACGTAAAGCCATCGTGACACGTTACGAAATTTACACTGTGGTAGGGTTCACGCCCATCATCCTGATACAAATCGGAGCTACCGGCCAAACGTGTGGCCAAAATCGGCACCATACCCTCATCGCCGCGCACAAAGCGTCGCACGTCATCACGAAATTTCCCGTTCCACTCCATCCAGCGTTTAAAATGAGGGAAATTCCCCACCTGATACAACCCACCGGCATCCCAAGCTTCGGCAATCAGTTTTGTATTTGCTAAAACGGGATCTTCGGCAATGCGCTCGATTAACGGCGGATTGGCCAGCACTTCCCCGTCGCGTCCGCGCCCTAAAATCGAAGCAAGGTCAAAACGAAATCCATCCACATGCATTTCCATAACCCAGTAGCGCAAGCTGTCTAAAATCATATCGCGTACTACCGGATGATTACAATTCAGCGTGTTCCCGCATCCGGAAAAATTCAAGTACTTCCCGGTTTCCGGATCGATTAAATAGTAAACCGTCTTGTCCAATCCCTTAAAATGGTAAACAGGCCCTTTTTCGTTGCCTTCGCCGGTATGGTTAAACACCATATCCAGAATCACCTCAATTCCGGCTTCGTGAAATTTTTTGACCATCGTTTTGAATTCATGAACAATACGGTATTCGTCTTCGGTATGGGCATAGGCTGCCTTGGGCGCAAAAAAGCTTATGGGATCGTACCCCCAAAAATTAAGCAGGCGTTCTCCGGTACGGGGATTCTTTCGATCGATCATGGTTTCATCAAAATCGGTAATTGGCATCAACTCTACAGCGGTAATGCCCAATTGCTTCAAATAGGGTATTTTTTCGGTTAATCCTAAAAATGTACCTTTGGCTTTAACTCCGGAACTCGGATGAACGGTGTAACCGCGAACGTGCAGTTCGTAAATAATCGTTTCGGATAACGGAATATTAAGCTGGCAATCGGTGCCCCAATCAAATGCATTGTTGATAATAGCGGAAATACGAAAGGTGTGTTCCTTTCCATCCCGCCGAATTTTAAACGGTTTTCCCCAAATTTTTCCGCCGCAAGTGGTACGGGCGTAAGGATCAAGCAGAACAATACGTTCGTCAATGGGATTAAAAGGTTGCTCACCTCGCAGCCGAAAGCCGTATTTAATTCCGTGATTCAATCCTTTGATGTACGCATGCCAAACAAATCCCGTACGGTTCAGTTCGGGATCGAGAGGGAACTCCATTAACGGCTCGTCGGCACACGCGTTGTAAAGGACTAATGAGACGGAATGGGCATGTGGCGAATAAACGGAAAAATTAATCCCTCCGCGCACCAATGTTGCCCCGAACGGCAGCGGCGCACCGCGATCAATCTCAAAATTCGGCCCGATAGCGGAAAGAATATCTTCCCGCAATTCTTTGTTCTCTTCCATGTTTACCAACAGAATCCTTCCCTTATTGCCCCATAGCTTTTCCACGATTTTCGGCTTTTTTTTTGCGGACTTCATTTTCGGCGTTTGCGAAAGTACGCCAGGGCGTTTTGTTTTCAAAGAAAAAAATTTACGGGAAAATGCGGCACGGACAAAATATTTTCGTAATCTTTAGAATAAAGGTGAAACTCTTTTCGTTTCCTTCAGTAAAACCATTTTTATTTTTACTTAATATTGTTTAATTTAGAAAACTAAATAAATCATTCTACGCAAAGGAGATACATTATGAAGGAAGCTATCGAAGCATTGGAACCACAACTGGTCTGGAAAAATTTTTACGCTATCGGACAAATTCCCAGGTGTTCCAAACACGAAGAAAAAATCCGACAATTTTTAATTGATTTTGCCAAGAGCCACCATTTGCAATGGAAAACCGATGATGTGGGAAACGTACTCATCCGCGTTCCAGCTTCGCCGGGTATGGAAGACCGGCCTACTGTAGTTATTCAGGGGCATATGGACATGGTTTGCGAAAAGAACAAGGACAGCGATCACGATTTTAGCAAAGACCCGATCAAAATGAAGATTGAAGACGGTTGGGTAACGGCAGAAGGCACTACCTTGGGTGCGGACAACGGCATTGCTCTGGCCATGGGCTTGGCTTTGGCCGAAGATAAAACGGTTAAGCATCCGCCGTTGGAATTGCTATTTACCGTGGACGAAGAAACCGGCTTAACCGGAGCCAACGCCCTTAAAAGCGATTTTGTGAGCGGTAAAATTTTATTGAACATCGATTCCGAAGAAGAGGAAACCTTGTTCATCGGTTGCGCGGGCGGACAGAACACAGAATTACACAAACCCATCCAATGGGAAGATGCACCGCAAGGACACAAAGCCTTTGTGGTTAAAGTAACCGGTTTGCGCGGCGGCCATTCGGGTTTGAATATTCACGAAGGATATGGCAATGCCATTAAATTACTGGCTCGTTTTCTGTACCACTTAAGAGACAAGACCGATTACACTCTCGCGCATTTGGACGGCGGCAGCGCACATAATGCTATCCCGCGCGAAGCCGAAGCGCTGATTACCGTTCCGGCCGACAAAACGGAAATGTTACAAAGCATGGCCAAGGAATATCAGGCTATTTATCAGGACGAATACAAATTTGCGGATAAAGACGTAAAAGTGGTTGTGGAAACCTTCCATGAACCGAAAAAAGTGTTTGGCACCGATTTTCGCGATACGTTAATTCGCATTTTATATGCCATGCCGCACGGCGTTTTGGCCATGAGCCATGCCGTAGAGGGAATGGTGGAAACGTCTACCAATTTGGCCACAGTCCACACCGACGAAGACGAAATTCTCATCTTAACTTCCCAACGTTCTTCGATTGCCAGTTCTATTACCGATTCATCGGACAAAGTTAAAGCATTGGGCGAACTGGGCAGGTTTAAAGTTATTCAGAACGACGGTTATCCGGCCTGGCAACCAAATCCCGATTCCAAACTGCTGCACATTTGTAAAGAAATTTACAGCAAAACTTACGGACACGAACCGCAAGTACTGGCCATTCATGCAGGATTGGAATGCGGCATTATCGGTGAAAAATACGAAGGCATGGATATGATTTCCTTCGGGCCGGACATTCTGGGTGCTCATTCGCCGGATGAAAAAATTCGAATCGAATCTGTGCAGCATGTGTGGAATTATTTGTTAGATATCTTGAAAACCATACGTTAACAAAATATTTTTTATAGTTTCGGGATGCATACTATAACTTGGTAAACCGGCTACACGGAGTAATTTTACCAAAGCCATACTACCTCCCCGGCTCATCTCTCTGCAAACAGGTGTGGAGAGATGAGCAAACGGGCTAAGGCGTTTTCATGCACAGAAGCAAGTAAACTTCAAGGATGGGAAAAATGATTAATCGATTAAAACCGGCGGCTCATCGTAAATGGCTCATCTTACTTTCCGGACTTACCTGGGCCGGTGTCGGTATTTTCTTAAGTTATTTATCCGTTAAGTGGATGCGTGCGTATGATTGGCGCACCATTGCCATTGTTTACGCCATAGGTATTTCGTTCGGGTTTATAAAAGCTTTTTTTGTTTTTAACAAAGTTAGCCAGCGAAATATCGAACGTATTTTAAAATTACCCGAACATACATGCGTTTTTGCTTTTCAGGATTTAAAAAGTTACGGACTTGTCGTCGTAATGATGGGCACGGGTATTTACTTGCGCCACAACCCGTCTATTCCCAAATATTACCTTGCTCCGGTTTATGTTGCGGTGGGCATGGCCCTGTTCATTTCCAGTTTTCGTTATTTTCGGCATTTCCCCGAACCAAAACGCTTTTGAACAGAGTCGCCCGTTTCCCCGCTTTTCTTTATGTTCGGTTATAAATTTTGCATAAAATAATCGGTGATTTTTTGGTACAAGTGTACCCGATCCTTGCCGCGCATGTTGTGTTCGTCACCCGGGTAAACAAAATAGTCCAATTGTTTTTGCAGATCAATGGCTTTGCGCAAATACAATAAACTGTTCTGCCAAACCACAACTGGATCGACAGTGCCGTGGATAATCAATAATTTCCCTTGCAAATTTTGCACGTAGTTCAACAAACTGGACTCCTTGTATCCCTGCGGATTTTTTTGCGGTGTGTCCATGTACCGTTCGCCGTACATCACCTCGTAATAATGCCAATCGATTACCGGGCCACCGGCTACGGCCACCTTAAAAACGCCCGGACGCCGGGTCATTAACGAAATAGTCATAAATCCGCCGTAACTCCAGCCGTGCACACCGATGCGGGTGGAATCGACATAAGGCTGATGTTTCAAATAATTCACCCCAACCATCTGATCTTCCACTTCTTTTGTACCCAGATGCTGGTAAATGGCTTGTTCAAATTTTAAACCACGATTATTTGTACCGCGATTATCCAGTGTAAAAATAATAAATCCGCGTTCGGCCATGTATTGATACCACAACGGCCATCCTCGTAAAAAGCTGTTGGTAATCATTTGCCCGTGCGGGCCGCCGTAAACATACACAATTACCGGATATTTTTTGTGCGGATCAAAATCCGGTGGTAAAATTATGCGGGCGTTAAGCGGAATTCCGTCTTTGTTTTTAATGGCAAACAGTTTTATTTTTCCTAACTTGTAATCTTTTAAAGGATTCGCGGCGTCAAGCAATATTTTTACGGTTTCACCTTTGGCATTTAACAAAGAAATACGGTTCGGAGTTTGGAGATCGGTAAACAAGTCCAGAAAAAATTTACCTTCTTTTTGTACGCGAACGCGATGCACACCTTTGGCGGAGGTTAGCCGTACCGGATTGCCGGAACCGAGCTTAACGCGGAAAAGCTGCCGTCCCAGTCCCCTGTCGGTCGCCGCCATGTAAAATGCATATTTACCTTTGCTGTCAAAACCTAAAAATCGAGTCACGTCCAGATCGGAACGGGTTAGTTTGCGTAGCAATTTGCCGTTCGCTTTGTATAAGTACAAATCGTTCCATCCGTCGCGTTTGGAAAACCAGACAAATCGTGTCGGATCGTTATTTACAAACAACAAACCGTGTTCCGGTTCCACCCATTTGGGGTTGGTCTCTTCAAAAAGTGTAGCTAATTTTTGGCCGTTCTGCGGATCGTATTTATTTACCCAAAGATGATCCTGATCGCGATTGAGTTCCACCAAATAAATAAATTTTTCATCCGGGCTCCAGGTAACGCTGCATTTGTAATGATCTTTGGGCTCGCCGGTTTGCAAATAGGTAATCGATCCGTTTTTAATGTGGTAGATACCCACGGTTACCTGTTCGCTGGTCATGCCGGTAAACGGATAGCGGATCATACGCACTTTAGCCGGACGCGTATTGATATCGACCAGAGGATATTGGGTAACCATTCGCTGGTCGTCCCGATAAAAGGCAACCTGATCCCCGTTAGGCGACCAAAAAATCCCCTTGCGAATGCCAAACTCCTGACGATGCACATAAGAATCTCCGCTTTTTACACCTTCCGGATTAAAAGTTACTTGAATTTCTTCTTCCGGCCGCAAAGAAACAAACAAGTTGTTCTTTTTGGTGTAGGCTACGTAATCCAGTTTGGGATGCACTTCTACATTGGCCGCATCTTCCGGAATGATATTGACTTTTTTTACGGAAGCGGTTAGTAAATCGCAACGATACAATCCCTGCCGATGAATAAAGCGAATGGTGTGATCGTTCATCCAGGTAATGTAGGGGAATCGTTTTAAAGCCGGAGCCTTAACTTTCTTCATTAAAACGTTCAAACTGTCTAGCGATAATTTTATTTTTGCAAATGGCTTATTGGCATTTACTTCGATCAATCCGTATTGACCATTGAGAGAATCGACATACGAAAAAATCGTGCTGCTCGCCTTCCATTGCAATTGTGGTAAGGTTTTTACCTTCAAATTTTTGTAACTGCCCAAGATGGCATCTTCCATTGTTAGGAGTTTGTTTTGGGCAAAAGAAAAGCCTATGAATAAAATCAGGACTAAAAATGTGCGCAACGTTTTCATGGATCGTTACCTCCAAAATTGGTTTTTATTAAACACAGTTAAAATAAGAAATATTTTTAAAAAAATCACCAATAGAGCAGAATATTTTTTTCAGAAGAGGGGGAAAAATAGTCGATGGTTTGAATGCTCTAATCGTGTATTTGGTGGCTGGTGTTGGGAAAGAGTTAAGGGTGTAAGGGTTAAGGGAAATCAGTGCCAATTTGTACGGATCAGTGGTCGGGGAAAGTTGAATGGTTTATTGGTTGAATCGTTGAATGGTTATTTGTGATTTGGTGCTTCTTCGACGTGGTAAAGGGTTAAGAGTTAATGGTGCGAAATAGTGTTGTCTCATGAGCAAGTTCAGTAGTTCGCGGCATTGTTTTACCCCCTGTAGCCCCCCTCAAAGGGGGGCACTCTGATTATGGCGGTTTGTGGCCCTGCGGGGAGAAGCCGGTTGCCGAGTGGTCCCGATTCATCGGGATGTATCGAGGCACCGGCGGCCTTTTCTCCCTCTCCTTTTTCCTTTTTCATTTTTCCTTTTTCTTTCCCTCTGTGCAGATCAGTGGCCGGGGAAAGTTGAATCGTTGATTGGTTGATTTATTGAATTGTTGAATCGTTGAATGGTTCAGGGGGCAGCTTTATTCTGCGCGCAGATCACGCGGATTGGCGCGGATTTTTTCTGCGAATATCTGCGAAATCTGCGAGAGGCCAATAATCGGGATTTTTCGGTAGTTTGTTGCGGTGTTTTACCCCCCGTAGCCCCCCTCAAAGGGGGGCTTTTGAGTTTGGCGGTTTGTGGCCCTGCGGGGAGAAGCCGGTTGCCGAGTAGGTCCGATTCATCAGGATGTATCGAGGCACCGGCGGCCTTTTCTCCCTCTCCTTTTTCCTTTTTCATTTTTCCTTTTTCTTTCCCTCTGTGCAGATCAGTGGGCGGGAAAGTTGAATTGTTGATTGGTTGATTTGTTGAATTGTTGAATCGTTGAATGGTTCAGGGGGCAGCTTTATTCTGCGCGCAGATCACGCGGATTGGCGCGGATTTTTTCTGCGAATATCTGCGAAATCTGCGAGAGGCCAATAATCGGGATTTTTCGGTAGTTTGTTGCGGTGTTTTACCCCCCGTAGCCCCCCTCAAAGGGGGGCTTTTGAGTTTGGCGGTTTGTGGCCCTGCGGGGAGAAGCCGGTTGCCGAGTAGGTCCGATTCATCAGGATGTATCGAGGCACCGGCGGCCTTTTCTCCCTCTCCTTTTTCCTTTTTCATTTTTCCTTTTTCTTTCCCTCTGTGCAGATCAGTGGGCGGGAAAGTTGAATTGTTGATTGGTTGATTTGTTGAATTGTTGAATCGTTGAATGGTTCAGGGGGCAGCTTTATTCTGCGCGCAGATCACGCGGATTGGCGCGGATTTTTTCTGCGAATATCTGCGAAATCTGCGAGAGGCCAATAATCGGGATTTTTCGGTAGTTTGTTGCGG
>Ga0256914_1003310_pt1 | contig 12757 bp, 9 predicted proteins | sample HulkmetaG_FD_191571 | JGI IMG/M metagenome (GOLD analysis project Ga0256914, IMG submission 191571) | Hydrothermal chimney microbial communities from Main Endeavour vent field at the Juan de Fuca Ridge, Pacific Ocean - Hulk | ecosystem: Environmental > Aquatic > Marine > Hydrothermal vents ...
ACCGGCGTCATGGAGGTGACCGTCAAGTCGGCCGAGTGGGCCACCTACAAGCAGAACTGGCGTGACAAGCTGATGAACGTCTACCTGCTGGGCTGGTACCCCGACTACATCGACCCGGACAACTACACGGCCGCCTTCGCCGGCACCGCCGGTTCGGCCGGCAACGGCATCTTCTTCTCCAACAAGAAGTGGGACGAGATGTTCGTCGAGGCCCAGAAGAACCCGGACAAGGCCAAGCGCGCCGAGATCTACAAGAAGATCCAGCAGATGTGGACCGACGAGGTGCCCACGGTGCCCATCTTCCAGGGCAGCCTGTACCTGTTCACCCAGAAGGACATCCGCGGGGTCATGATTTCCCCGACCCTGCAGTTCATCTACGCGCCCATCGAGAAGGTCCAATAGGATCGGCGCCTGAAGCGTAACCACGGGGCCGTCCGGCGGCGTACCGCACGGGCGGCCCCTTTACCCCTGGATCACCATCGGCGACGCAACGCCGGCCCGCAAGTCCCGCCGCCCAACGGACGCGACAGGCTCCCCGGCACCGAATCGGCACGGCCATGAAAAACCTCCTCCGATATGTCATCACCCGGGCGCTGCTGACCATCCCCATGCTGCTGATCCTGCTGACCATCGTTTTCGTGGTCGTGCGGGTCATGCCCGGGGACCCGGTGGCCTCGATGCTCGGCGGACACGCCCCCCAGAGCGTCATCGACCAGAAGCGCGAGGAACTGGGGCTCAACAAGCCCCTCATCGTGCAGTACGGCAACTACCTGCTGCAGATCAGCCGACTGGACTTCGGGCAGTCCATGATCCTGCACCAGAGCGTGCTGGACGCCATCGGCGACAAGATCCCGGCCACCATCGAGCTGACCTTCTTCGGCATGATCATCACCCTGCTGCTGGGCATTCCGCTGGGCGCCTACGCCGCCGACAAGCGCCGCTCGCCGCAGGACTACGCCATCCGGCTCTACGGCATCGTCATCTACTGCATCCCGGTCTACTGGCTGGGGCTCATGCTGCAGATGATCTTCGGGGTCTGGATGGACGTGCTGCCCGTGGCCGGGCGCACCGGCGCGCGCGTCTTCGTGTCCACCTTCGAAAAGACCGGCTTCTACACCCTGGACACCCTGCTGGTGGGCGACTTCGAGGCCTTCGGCGACGTGATGCTGCACCTGGTGCTGCCCTCGGTGACCCTGGGACTGGTGCTGTCGGGCATCTTCATCCGCCTGACGCGCGCCAACATGCTCGACGTGCTGCAGTCGGACTACATCCTGGCCGCCGAGGCGCGCGGCATCCGCCACCGGCGCGTGGTCTACAAGCACGCCATTTTAAACGCCTTCGTGCCCATCCTCACCATGATGGGACTGCAGGTGGCCCTGCTGATGGCCGGCGCCGTGCTGACCGAAACCACCTTTTCGTGGCCCGGCATGGGACGCCTGCTGCTCGAGCGCATCTACCTGCGGGACTACCCCACCATCCAGGGCATCATCGTCATCTTCGCCCTCATCGTGGCCTTCGTCTCGCTGATCGTCGACATCATCTACGCCCTGGTGGATCCCAGGGTCCGATACTAGGAGACTGGTTGTCATGAAGTATTCCCCCACCGCCGCCCTGGGACAGCTGATCGGCCGCATGGGCAAGATGGGCCGCAAGTACGGCGTCGAATGGTGGATCCTGGTCGTCGGCGCCCTGATCATCGCCGGCATCATCTTCATGGCCGTCTTCGCCCACTACCTGGCCCCCTACGGCCCCCACGACCAGTCCGCCGGCCCGCAGCTGGCGCCGCCCTCGGCCCAGCACTGGCTGGGCACCGACAACCTGCAGCGCGACGTGCTGTCGCGCATCATCTTCGGCGCGCGCACCATCCTGGGGGTGGCCATCCTGGCGGCCCTGCTGTCGTCGACCATCGGCATCACCATGGGGCTCATATCGGGTTATGCCGGCGGCTTCATGGACAAGACCCTGTCGCTGGTGATGGACTCGGTATACTCCTTCCCGGGCCTGATCCTGGCCATCGCCTTCGCCGCCATGCTGGAGCCGGGGATCCTGAGCATCACCATCGCCGTGGCCGTGATCTACATCCCCACCTATTTCCGGCTGGTGCGCGGCCAGACCCTGTCCATCAAGGAGGAGCTTTACGTGGAGGCCGCCCAGGCCATCGGCGCGCCGGGCAAGGTCATCCTGTGGAAGTACATTTTTCCCAACGTCATCGCCACCACCGTGGTGGTGTTCACCATGAACGTGGGCGACGCCATCATGATCGAGGCCGCCCTGACCTACCTGGGCCTGGGCCTGCCGCCCTCGGTGGTGGACTGGGGCATGGACCTGGCCATGGGCAAAAAGTTCCTGCCCTCGGGCCAGTGGTGGCTGATCACCTTTCCCGGCGGCATGATCTCCCTGCTGGCGCTGGGGTTCACCATGCTGGGCGAGGGACTGGCCGAAATTCTCAACCCGCGGCTGCTGGAGCGCTAGCGTGACCGAAGACACCATCCTGGAAATCAAGAACCTGCACGTGCGCTTCCCCATCCACATCGGCACGGTGCGGGCCGTGGACGACGTGAGCCTGGCCATCCGGCGCGGCGAGGTCATGGGCCTGGTGGGCGAGTCGGGCTGCGGCAAGTCCACCCTGGGCTTTTCCATCCTGCGCCTGCTGCGGCCGCCCGGGGAGATCGCGGCCGGCAAGATCCTCTACAACGGCCGGGACGTGGTCACCATGGACGAGCGGGAGCTGCTGGCCTTCCGCGGCCGCCAGGTGTCCATGATCTTCCAGGACCCCCTCACGTCCCTGAACCCCCTGTTTCGCGTGGGCGACCAGTTCGTGGAGGCCATCCGCACCCACGAGCCCAGGGTCAAGCCCAAAGAGGCCTGGGCGCGGGCCGAACAGACCCTCGAGCATCTGGGCATCGCGCCGGAGCGCTTGTCGGAGTACCCGCACCAGATGTCGGGCGGCATGCGCCAGCGCATCATGATCGGTATGGGTTTGGTGCTCAACCCCGGCCTGCTCATCGCCGACGAGCCCACCACGGCGCTGGACGTCATCGTGGAGGCCCAGTTCCTGGACCTGCTCAACCGGCTGCGCGAGCAGTTCAACCTGACGATCCTGCTGATCTCGCACAACCTGGGCATCGTGGCCCAGATGGCCGATCGCGTGACGGTCATGTACGGCGGCCGCATCGTGGAGTCCGGCCCGGCGCTGGAAGTCTTCGACAACCCCCGGCATCCCTACACCCAGGGGCTGCTGGCTTCGATACCCAACATCAAGCTGGACCAGCCCGAGCTCAAGACCATGCCCGGCGCACCGCCGGACCTGGTGGCGCCGCCCCCGGGCTGCGTCTTCGCGCCGCGCTGCCCCCGGGTGATGGAAAAGTGCCGCGAGAAGCGGCCCCTGGAGTTCAACCTGTCCGGCATGCGGGTGGCCTGCTGGCTGTATGCCTGACGTGGAATAGAAACATGGAACAACTGCTGCAGGTAGAGAATCTGGTCAAGCACTTTCCGGTGGACAAGGGCCTCCTGGCGCACCTGTTCTCCAAGAACCGCAAGGTGGTGCACGCCGTGGACGACGTCTCCTTCCACATCGGCAAGGGCGAGGTGCTGGGGCTGGTGGGCGAGTCGGGCTGCGGCAAGACCACCACCGGGCGCCTGGTGCTGCGCCTGCTGGACCCCACATCGGGAAGCATCACCTACGGCGGGGAGTCCATCCTGGCCGACAGCGACGAGCAGATGCGTCGCCGCCGGGCCCGTATGCAGATCATCTTCCAGGACCCCTTCGCCTCGCTGAGCCCGCGCATGCGCATCGGCGACTCCATCTCGCACCCGCTGAAAATCCACGGCGACCTGCCGGGCGGCGAGGTGCGCACGCGCGCGCTGGAGATCATGGAGAAGGTGGGCCTGTCGCCGGCCGATTTCCTCTACGACAAGTACCCCCACCAGCTGTCCGGCGGCCAGCGCCAGCGGGTGGTGATCGCCCGCGCGCTGGTGACACGGCCCGAGTTCGTGGTGGCCGACGAGCCCATCGCCATGGCCGACGTGTCGGTCTCGGCCATGATCCTGGAGCTGATGATCCGCCTGAAGGAAGAGTTCGACCTCACCTACCTCTTCATCACCCACGACCTGGCCACCTGCAAGTACATCTGCGACCGCATCGCCATCATGTACCTGGGCAAGATCATGGAGATCGGACCGCTGACCGAGGTCTTCAACCACCCGGTACACCCCTACACCACGGCCCTGCTGGCGGCCGTGCCGGTGCCGGACCCCAAGTTCAAGCGCACGCATCCCATCCCGCGCGGCGAGATCCCCAGCGCCATCACGCCCCCGGCGGGCTGTCGCTTCCACCCGCGCTGCGACCACGCCCGCCCGCAGTGCGCCGAGCAGGTGCCGCCGCTGGTGCAGGCCGGGCCGGACCACCTGGTGGCCTGCCCGGTCATGCTGGGCCATTGAGAAACCGTTCGTGACAGAAGGGAGGACGTGATGAATAAATCATCCTTTCTCGTGCTCTTCGCTGCGCTGGCCACGGCATTCCTGCTGCTGTCCACCGCGGCCGACAGCCGCACCGCCAAGAACGAAGCGGACGCCAGGCCGGCCTGGGCCGCCAAGATCGACTGGGAGATCCCCATGGCCGCCGGCGTGTGGTACCCGGGCAGCGGCCCGCTGCCGGAAAAACCCATGCGCTACTACCGCGTGCGCTGTTTCCCGGGGTGCCACTCGGGCAGCAGATACGGTGCTTTTCCCAAGACGCCGCTCGCGGGCGACCATCCCATCTTTCCGACTTCGACCATCGACCTTCTCCAGAGCGCGCACACGGCCCGCAAAGCGCCTTTCAAGCCGTGACGGGCGCCCCGGCCTCGCTGGACCACCTGGTGGTGGCCGCCGACGGCCTGGACCGGGGGGCGGCGTGGGTCGAAGCGCGGCTGGGGGTGACCCCGTCCGGCGGCGGCCGGCACCCGGACATGGGCACCCACAACCGCGTCCTCAAGCTCGGTACGGGCCGCTACCTGGAGGTGATCGCCGTCGATCCCCAGGCCCCCCGCCCCGCCTTCCCCCGCTGGTTCGGCCTGGACGACCCCGCCATGCAGGCGCGCCTCGCCACCCGGCCGCGCCTGGTGGCCTGGGTGGCACGCACCCCCCATCTGGATACCCTGGCGGAAAAAGTCTACGGCCGGCCGGTGCGGGTGCAGGCCATGCGGCGCGGCGGCCTGCGCTGGCGCTTCGCCTTTACCCGCGACGGCTCCCTGCCCGGCGGCGGCCTGCTCCCCCACCTGATCCAGTGGCAGGCGCCCGCGCACCCCTCCGCGGACATGCCGGAATCGGGCTGCACCCTGCTGGGGCTCGAAGGCGCCCACCCGCACCCGGAAAAGCTGCGGTCGGCCGTATCGCTGGCGGGAGTCGACGAGGTCATCACGATCTTTGCGGCATCAGCCCGGCGCCCCCCGGGCCTCCGCGCCCGCATGCAGACCCCCCGCGGCACGGCTTTCCTGGATTGAATCCTCCCCTTTTTTTCCGTCGCTATGTAATCGATTACCGATTTTTTGGGAAAGATATTCCACAATCTCGAACGGCAGTTTTTTTCATACCATCTCTTATCCTACCGAATTTACTGGATTCACCTCCTTCCGACCCTCTGGCACCTTTATTGCTTGCGGGTAATACTGATCGCTCCTAACTTCAAACACGGGATGCCGCAACCGCATACCCGTGACGGGCGCAACAAATACGATATCGACCGCAAACGAAAGGAGGGAATTTCAGGGCAGCACCTCCACCGACGACGGCCGAATGGCCCGCAAAGGCATTCCGATCAATCGGAAAAGAAAGGAGCGAATTTCATGAAAAAGGTTATCGTTTGTATGCTATTGCTGTTTTTCGTTTTCGGCGGCGTCTGCCTGGCCGATCCGACGTCCACCGACGACCTCTGGGACGTCAGCCAGGGGAGTGTCGTCACCGCCACCAGCGGTGTCATAACCGGTTCTTATGCGGACAACATGTTTGGGAACGTTCATGACGGTACTCTGGAGCCATACAGGACCCTGTTTAAAGATGGTCAGGAATCCGGCTTCACTCACTGGATCGAATGGCAAAGCCACTCAATCATGACCCTGAAAAGTTTCAATCTCGTTGCAGCACATGACGGCGATAGCACATACATTCCGGGATCGATTAATCGGAGGGGGTTTTCGGAATTTAAGCTGTTTGCCTGGGATGGATCGGACTGGTCCTCGATATTCGATTACGCGACCGACGATGATGGTGACGGTTGGTATGGCGGGGGCACCACTTTTACCGCAAAGAATTGGCTTGAACTGACCGTCAACCTCGATTCTCCCGTGATCGCGCAGTTTTTCAGGGCCGAGTTCGTGCAAGCCGGCGGTACCTATGGAGGCGGCCCAAGAGTCGTGGAACTTGACGGATACGACCACTACCTGGGAGACGACGAAGGCGGCAATCCGGTACCCGAGCCGACCACCGTCCTGCTGCTGGCCATGGGCCTGCTGGTGCTGGGTTGCGTGCGGCGCCGCATGCTTCAGACCGCGTAATTGCGTTCCGGCTGCTCTGCGAGCTGCCATTTACCGCAATGCAACAGGCGGCGGACGGCACCAGGCGTCCGCCGCCCGCCCGCACAACCCGATGCCGAACCGGCACATTCCTCCGCCGGAACGCTTTCCCGCAACCCGCCGACCGCATGCCACCGAAGCAATCGAATACAGCCGCCTTTTTTTGACCGGAAACCACACTGCAGCCCTCCCGCCCCCCCGGGTACGGCAGGGCCCCAGTAACGCCGCACTCCGTCGACACCTATGCCCACCGCCACCCGGGATTTCCCTGGAGTGTTTCCGCAATCTCCTTGACACAGACCCGATGATATGGGATACGATTAGTATGATATTAGCGTCCGGCGCGCTGCGGCCGTCTTCATCATCGGGCGAAACGGCGCCGGCAAGACACCCATCTACAGTATCAACGGTTTTTGCTTCCACGGGCGGACCGGCTCGGGGATCCGGCGGCGCATCGCATCCGTCGAACCCGGGAACCGGTCCACGAGTGTCCGGGCCGTGTGCTCCCGAAAAGCGGCGATATTCCGGCCCGCCATCCCACCGTCGGTGCGCCCCGCATCCGGGACGCACCCTCCAGACACCGCCCCCGGCCGGGCCGTGCCCGTGCCGATTCACATCGAGAGCGGCCCGCTGCGTCCTCCCCTGACAGCGGGGTACCGTGCCGCCGCCCAATGGGGGACCGCGTGGGTGGCGGTTGATGGGCGCCCGAGACGTATCACCCGCGATTTGAAAGGAGACAACCGCGTGTTTCACTGGCTCAGAGATCATCGCCGCAAGGCGATCCTGCAGGAACCCTTTCCCGCCGCCTGGCGGCGGATCATGGCCGAAAACGTCCTGCACTACACCTTTCTGGACGATGAAGAAAAACATCACCTGGAGCAGCTGGTGCAGGTGTTCATCGCCGAGAAGAAGTTCGAGGGCTGCAACGGGCTGGAAGTCACGGACGAGATCCGGGTGGTCATTGCCGCCGAGGCCTGCATGCTGGTGCTGGGACTGCCCCACGACCTTTACAGCGGACTCATTTCCCTGCTGATTTACCCCTCGACCGTGGTCGTACCCCCCTCCGAGGCGGGCGTGTTTACCCGCAGCCCGCTGATCGAACGCCCGCCCACGGCCATTTCCGGGCAGGCCTTCCTGCACGGACCGGTGATCCTGGTGTGGGACGATGTCCGCAAGGAGGCCCGCCACCCCGAGCGGGGACACAACGTGGTCTACCACGAATTCGCCCACCTGCTGGACATGTCCAGCGGGGCGGCCAACGGCACGCCCGTGCTGCACGACCGCGAACAGTACCGCCTGTGGGCGCGGGTCTTTTCCGAGGAGTACCTGGCGCTGCGCCGGAAGGCCGCCCAGGGCAAGAAAACCTTCCTGGACCCTTACGGTGCGTTGAACGAGGCCGAGTTTTTCGCCGTGGCCACCGAGTATTTCTTCGACAAGCCCGTGCAGATGCAGAAAAAACACAAAGCGCTCTACGACGTGCTGGCCGGGTTCTACCGGCAGGATACCGCCGCCCGCGAGCGCCGGCACAAGCACGGCCGTTAGATTTTTCCCTTGATTTCTTTCCGGCCGATCATATCTTTGGGCTTCTTATGAGGACAGCAAACGACTGATCCGAGGGAGCACTGCGATGAGCAAAACCCAATCATCCACGAACGCCGCCGATGCCGGGCAGGACCTGGAAAAGGCGAGCCTCGACACCGTCTACCAAAAACTCGAAACCTCTCCCAGGGGCCTCAGCTCGGAAGAGGCCCGCGCCCGGCTCGAGAAATACGGGCGCAACGAACTGGATGAGAAACAGATCAGCGGCCTGGATCGCCTGCCGACGCCCTGGCGGCGCTCAAGGCCGGCATGGCCCCCAAGGCGCGCGTGCTGCGCGACGGGAAGTTCACGGCCATCGACGCGGCCGAACTGGTGCCCGGCGACGTGATCGAAATCAAACTGGGCGACGTGGTGCCCGCCGACGTGCGTTTTATCGCCGGAGAGTACATCAGCATCGACCAGGCCGCGCTGACCGGCGAGTCCCTGCCGGTGGACAAGAAGGTCGGGGACAGCGGCTACTCCGGCAGCATCGCCAAGAAAGGCGAGATGACGGCGGTGGTGATCGCCACCGGCAGCAACACCTTCTTCGGCCACACCGCCAGCCTGGTGGCGAGCGCCGGCACCGAGGCCTCGCATTCCCAGCGGGCCGTCACCCAGATCGGAGACTTCCTGATCCTGCTCTCGCTGGCGCTGGCCTTCATCCTGGTCGGGTTCCAGGTCTACCGCGACGTGGTCATCATCGACGCCTGGAAATGGGACGACATAGTGAACATCCTGCGCATGATGCTGGTGCTGCTGATCGCCTCCATCCCCGTGGCCATGCCCACCGTGATGACCGTCACCAACGCCCTGGGGGCGCGGGCGCTGTCACGCAAGAAGGCCATCGTCTCCCGGCTCGAGGCCATCGAGGAACTGGCCGGGGTCGACGTGCTATGCTCGGACAAGACCGGCACCCTCACCAAGAACCAGCTGACCCTGGCCGAACCGATTCCCTTCGGCGACGTGGATGTCCAGCAGCTCGTCCGGGCCGGCGCCCTGGCCGCCAAGATGGACGGGGACGACCCCATCGACCGGGCCGTCATCGCCGGCCTGGAACGGCCCGAGGTGCTGGATGCGTATGAGCAGACCCGCTTCGTGCCCTTCGACCCGGTCAGCAAGCGCACCGAAAGCGATATCACCGACCCGCAGGGCCGCTCCCTGAAGTACACCAAGGGCGCGCCCCAGGTCATCATCGAACTGTGCGCGCTGGACGGCGACGAAAAGACCCGCGCCGAAGCGGCCGTGGCGGACCTGGCCGCCAAGGGCATGCGCGCGCTGGGGGTGGCCGAGTCGGCCGACGGCGGCAAGAGCTGGCGATTCCTGGGTATCCTGTCCCTGCAGGACCCGCCCCGGGACGACTCCCGAGAGACCATCCAGAAGGCCAAGGAACACGGCCTGCAGGTCAAGATGGTCACCGGCGACGACGTGGCCATCGGCAGCAAGATCTCGCGGCAGCTGGGGATGGGAACCCACCTGATCGCCGCCGCCGACCTGTTCACCAAGGACATGAACATGGACCACCTGCCGAGCCGCGTCGCGCAGTGCGTGGAGCGGGCCGACGGGTTCGGCCGGGTGTTCCCCGAGCACAAGTACGGCATCGTCAAGGCGCTGCAGGACCGCGGACAGGTGGTCGCCATGACCGGTGACGGCGTCAACGACGCGCCGGCGCTCAAGCAGGCCGACTGCGGCGTGGCGGTGAGCGGCGCCACCGACGCCGCGCGGGCCGCCGCGGACCTGATCCTCACCGCCCCGGGCCTGTCGACCATCATCGACGCCATCGACGAGGCGCGGCGCATCTTCGAGCGCATCATCAACTACATCATCTACCGCGTGGCCATGACGCTGGACATCATGTTCGTGGTGGTGCTGGCGACCCTCTTCTTCGGGTTTTCGCCCCTGACCCCGGTGATGATCATCCTGCTGGCCCTGCTCGACGACGTGCCCATCATGACCATCGCCTACGACAACACGCAGCTGCGTAAGGAGCCGGTGCGCTGGCACATGCGGCGGCTCCTGATGGGTTCCACCCTGATGGGGATGCTCTCGGTGGTGCAGACCTTCATCATCCTGCTCGTCGGCATGAAATGGCTGCACAACCCCCAGTGGCAGGCGTGGCTCCCGCTGACCCAGGACCAGGTCCAGACGGCGGTTTTCCTGCAGCTCGTGGCGGGCGGCCACCTGCTGCTGTTCGTGGTGCGCACGCGCAAACCGTTCTTCAGCCGCCCCTGGCCGGCCAAGCCCCTGTTCCTGGCCGTGGTGGGCACCCAGGTCCTGGCGGTGCTGATGTGCGGCCTGGGCTGGTTCGTGACCGCCATCCCCTGGACCGTCATCGGCCTGCTGTGGGTCTACATGCTGGTCTGGATGTTCGTGCTCGACCTGGTGAAACTGGCCATTTACCGCAAGCTGGCCCACGGCGCGCACCGGCACCCGCAGTGGTACGCGGTTTTTCTGAAAAAGCGGCACCCCGGTCATTCCCTGTCCGGGGACGGACACCGCCGCCGGCCGGCCTACGCACCGCATCGTTAGCCCCCGGCAACGGGTCGGCCGCATCGGGGGCCGCGCGGCGCGGGTCAATGGTCGTCGAAGAGCTTCAACTGCCGGGGACGGGAGGGATCGTCGTCCGCCCGCTCCCCGGCATCTTCCTCTTTGGGCTCTTTCCGTTCCGGCCTTTTCGCCCGCCGCTTTTTAGGGCGCGTGCCTGTCGCGGCGGACGGCCCGCCGCTTTCGGTTTTTTCCGCCGGCGCAACGTCCTGCGCTTCCGGTTCATCGAAAAAGGATTCGGGGACGATAAACCCCTCCGGCGTCTCGTAGAAGCGGAACATGCCGGCGATCTCCGGCCGGCAGAAATCCGGGTTCCCCAATCCCAGCCCACAGGCCTTTTCGATGGCCGCGGCCTTGTTGGCGGTGGTGGCCTTGCGCGTGCCGAAATGCGTGCAGATGTCGTCGCGCGTGATGAACGGGTCGCTGTTCCGGTCGAAGAGGAAGTTCAGTCGCGCGATCACGTAAACGATGGCGGCGGCCCAGATCTCCACGCGGCCGCGCCGCAGGTTGAGCGCGTCCATGCCTGAGATGTGGTCGCACAACGCGAGGGCCAGGCCGGTGTGCTGTTCGTCGAGGCGGGCGCGCCCGAAACCCGTGATCAGCGATTCGATCTTCGCCACGCGCAGGTCCTGCCTGTCCGGGGACTGTCGCACCGCCTGCCCGTCCCGGGCCGGCTCCGCCCCCAAGCCCAGGCGCCGGCGGACGTCGTCGATCAGTTCCGAACCCACCGCCCGCATCACCGCGTTCCCCTCCATGTTCCGACGGGCCTCCAGCAGCAGGGCCTCGACCTTTTCGCGTCCGTCGGCGGTCTTCACCGCCTGGCGGGGGGTCCGGCCGTCCAGGGCGGGGACGGGTTCGTCGACCCACCCCTCCCAGTGGTCGCGCAGCATTTTTTCGATCTGCCGGCGCACCTCCGGGACCTGCATCAGTTCCTCCTGGCTCGGAAATTCATCGTCATCGCCGTCGGCCGCCGCGCTCCGTTCCATCATGGCCTCCGGGGACTCCACCGTGGTGGTCCGGTACCGGGCTGCGGTTCCCAGGCGCTTTTCGATTTCGCGGCGGATGGTCTTGGCGCGGGCCTCGGAGTTCACTTCGGCGGTGAGCCTGCGGCCGTCGATCACCACCCGGCCCAGCAGCGTGTTATCCCAGCTCTTGTGCATCTCGTTGCCGGGCTTGCTCCACGGGATCTCGGCCCGCACGATGCGGCCGTTTCTGTCCAATGTGGCTTGCGCGCGCAGGGCGTCGGCATCCTCCGTCACCGCCAGGCCGACCAGCTTGTCGAAGGCCTCCCGGGGATCTTCGATCTCGTAGTGCAGCGTGTGGAACACCAGCGGATCGCCGTCGGTGTTCTGCAAGCCGGGCGGGGTGCTCAGCTCCTCGAAGATGTCGAAATAGAGCCCGCGCAGGCCGGGGCCGGCTTCCCGGAGCACCGCTGGGGTGATCACCCCCACCTTTTCCGCCAGGGCCTTGCGGAACTCGACCAGCATCGGTTTGAAACGGGGGGGGATCAGGATCGGGCCGAGGTCGGTGAGCATGGCCACGTGATCGACCTGCACGACCCGGCCCATCAGCAGGTCTCCCGGCCGGGCGTCCCTGGACCCCATTTTCTCGATGACGTCGTACACCTCGCCGCTCAGCACGTCGCGCAGGCGAAACCCCTGGCCCGGGTTGCAGGCGACGACCTCCAGGAAACTGTGGGGCCGTTCGCCGAGTGCCTCCAGGAGCCGCCGCTGAAGGGCATCCAGCCGCTTGCCGTGATCGCGCGCATAGATCCCGGCGATGGTCTGGTGGGGCGGTATCCGGATCTCAAGATCCATTTCGTCTGACGCCAAATCGGGCCAATTCTCCGGTTCATAGGTCCAGTTGAACATGAACCACGGCATGAAAAACGGCATGTGCTCTTCCAGCTGTTCGAGTATTTCGCCATCCTCCTCGGACCAGAACAGGAACTCGGCCGCGGCCATCAGCAGGGCGACGTCGCCGAAGGATTTCTCCGCAAACCGGGTCAGCTGCTTCATCAGCCGCTCATAGGCATCGCCCAGCCGGCGCTGAAACAGGTCCACCGGCGGCTGCGTCCTGTTCATGCA
>Ga0256914_1003311_pt1 | contig 12756 bp, 10 predicted proteins | sample HulkmetaG_FD_191571 | JGI IMG/M metagenome (GOLD analysis project Ga0256914, IMG submission 191571) | Hydrothermal chimney microbial communities from Main Endeavour vent field at the Juan de Fuca Ridge, Pacific Ocean - Hulk | ecosystem: Environmental > Aquatic > Marine > Hydrothermal vents ...
GTGAGGCAACATAACCCCCAGTTGGGTTCCAATACCAAAGGCCTGCATTACAGCTGCGGTGTTTTGAGGGTTCCCTTGCCCTACCATAATCCCTTGAAGTACCTGTCCGCTTATCTGTGCTAACTGCCCTCGGCTCATACGTTCTGCTCCATGACGTGCCAAGGCATGACCAATCTCATGTCCCATAACTGAGGCAAGTTCTGCATCACTAGCCACATATTTAAATAGACCTGTATAGACAAAGACTTTTCCTCCTGGTAGACAAAAGGCATTTGCCTCTTTGTCATTATCGATTACAAAAAACTCCCATTGAAAATTTTTGGCAGTGGGGTATTGGCTACTGGCAATATGAGCGATGCGTTTACCCACCCTTTTGACCATGGCATTTTTTTGTGGATCATGGCTTACGCGCTCCTTTTGAAGAATCTGTTTTTCACTTTGAAGCCCTAATTGCATCTCTTGCTGGGCATTAATCATAATAAATTGATCTCTTCCTGTGATGGGGGCTTTAGTACACCCTATGAATAAAAGTGCTAAAATAGCACCTAGAGTTATCTTTTTTATAACTATCATCTTTTCTCCTGATCTAAAGAATAGAAATATTATATCTAAGATAATTAAAAATAACAAAGAGGATAATGTATGTTTAATATTGTATTAGTTGAACCTCAAATCCCACCAAATACAGGGACAATAGGACGACTCTGTGTCAATTTAGGGGCAACTTTGCATCTGATAAAGCCCTTGGGGTTTGATATCGATGACAAAGCAGTGAGTAGGGCAGGGTTGGATTATTGGAAGGAGTTAGATCTTCATGTGTGGGAGAGTTTGGAGGAGTTTTTGGTAGCTCATCCCATTGATCATCACACCCATCTTGCTACCACAAAAACAGATAGACTCTATTTTGATGCTACTTTTGATAGGGGAGATTATATTCTTTTTGGTTCTGAGACCAAAGGGATTCGAGAGGATCTTTTGATGGATCACAAAGATCGATGTATTACCATTCCTATGGGAGAGAAGGGTCGTAGTCTCAATCTTGGCATAAGTGTTGGCATTGTTACCTATGAGGCACTACGTCAAAACTATAAGGGATTTCAAAAGATTAAGATACCCAATACCTTAGAGGAGAAGTTGTTATGAGTTTTGGAGAGATTGCATATGGGTTTGCGGTACTACTATTTTCCTATATGACATTTGTTATTATTCGAGGAAATTTTCAGCGAAAATTTGATGAAGAGGGCAATCGCTTGGATCTTAAAAAAGGGAAGAGAAAGAAGAGAGAGGATTGATCTTGCTTATTGTCCAAACATCTTCTTGAAGGCTTCAAGGAGTACAGCGATGATCCCTTTTGGGCGAATTAGCTCTTGGATAAAGGCATCATAGGTCATCTCTTGCTCCTCTAGGAAGCCTTGGAGATAGGCTATCGATTGTTGCATACCATGCTTCTTCTCTATAGAGAGCATGGTTGCATAAAGCTCCTCTATTGTGTCGATAACATTTTGTGGTGCAGCACGTCTAAAGGCAGTTAGGGCAATGATATTCCCCTCTGCATCAAATTTAGGTTCAAGATCAGCAATAACCCAATAGTATCGTCCATCTTTGGCAAGATTTTTGATAACTCCTGAAATTGGACGTCCAGAGAGAAGAGTCTTCCAAACAAGATAAAAAACAGCTTTGGGCATATCAGGATGTCTCAAGACATTATGGGGTGCTCCTATTAACTCCTCTTCACTATAACCTGAAACATCAGAGAAGTTTTTGTTGATAAATATTATTTTCCCCTTAATATCTGTCTTGCTTATAATAAACTTTTTTTTACTAAATTTAATCTCTTCATCAATGACAATAGGTCTGTAGATCATGACTCTGTCCCTCTTTAGCTTTTAATGTGATTGCATTATATTAAAAATATTTTAAAGAGTGCTTACCTAAAGAGCAAAAGTTATTTACGTTTTTTCCCTGCAATCATCAATCTAAGAGCATTGAGCTTAATAAACCCTTCAGCATCACTCTGATCATATACATTATCCTCTTCAAATGTGGAGTGTTCTTCTGAGAAGAGCGATTTAGCAGACTCTCTTCCTACTACAGTGACATTCCCTTTGTAGAGTTTGAGTCTTACTGTTCCTTCAACATCCTCTTGGGTTTTGTCAATAGCCGCTTGTAGCATCTCTCTCTCGGGTGACCACCAGTATCCATTATAGATTAGTTTGGCATATCGTGGCATTAGTTCATCTTTGAGATGTGCCTCTTCTCGATCTAAGGTGATTGATTCGATAGCACGGTGGGCTTTGAGCATGATTGTCCCTCCTGGTGTCTCATAACAACCTCTTGCTTTCATCCCCACATAGCGATTCTCAACGATATCAATTCTTCCGATACCATGTCTGTTCCCATACTGATTAAGTCTCTCTAAGATTGTAGCAGGAGACATCGCTTCACCATTGATGGCAATAGGGTCACCTGCTTTGTACTCAATTGTGATATACTCTGCCTTGTCTGGAGCATTTTCAGGGCTTGTTGTCCAGAGCCACATATCCTCATCTGGCTCTTTGCTAGGATCTTCAAGTACCAACCCTTCATAAGAGATGTGTAGAAGGTTGGCATCCATAGAGTAGGGAGACTCTTGTCCTTGCTTTTTCTTGGTAATATCAATTCCATGATCCTCTGCGTATGCTAGTAGTCTCTCCCGAGAGTTAAGATCCCACTCTCTCCATGGAGCAATAACGGTAATGTCTCCATCTAAGCCCAAATAGCCAAGCTCAAAACGTACTTGATCGTTCCCTTTACCTGTTGCCCCATGACTGACGGCATCAGCACCTGTTTGGTGTGCAATTTCGATCTGTTTTTTGGCAATAAGTGGACGTGCAATAGAGGTTCCAAGGAGGTATTCTCCCTCATAGATAGTATTGGCTCTAAACATAGGAAAGACAAAATCTTTGACAAACTCCTCTCTAAGATCCAAAATAAAGATATTTTCTGGTTTTATTCCCATATCTAATGCTTTTTGACGAGCTGGTTCGACCTCTTCTCCTTGACCCAAATCGGCAGTAAATGTTACCACTTCACAATTGTACTCATCTTGTAACCATTTGAGGATAATGCTTGTATCTAATCCACCAGAGTAGGCGAGGACGACTTTTTTTACTTCTTTTTTTGCCATGTTTTACCTTTTAATGATCCTGAAAATTATAATAAAATTTAGCGAATATTACCATATTTATGTTGATGAATAGATGTTAAAAATCTTTTGATCTTTTTTTAGAGATAAGCTATTTTATATTCTTAGGATATTTTTGACAAAATGCAACCAAAGTGGCATTTTTATCTCCCTTCTATGTTTTATAATATGTTCAAATTTAAGCCAAATGGTTTAAATAATTAAAAATTAGGAGATAATAATGTTAGTTAGAAGATATAAACCTGTGAATGATATACGCAAAACATTTGATTTGATGAATGCACTTATAAACTCTGTGGGAGAGCCTGAATCCCAAGAGAATATGGTTGATTTTCGTCCCAATATCAATACCAGAGAGACTGATGAGAGCTACCATATCGAAGTAGAACTCCCTGGGGTAAAAAAAGAGGATGTTGATATTAAAGTTGATGGTAATGTATTGACCATCTCAGGAGAGCGTAATGTTAGAGAAGAGGTCAAAGATGAGGATTATCATCGTGTAGAGAGTCGCTATGGACTCTTCTCAAGAAGCTTTACTCTGCCAGAGAAGGTAGATATTGCCAAAATTCAAGCAGAGTTTGAAAATGGTATCTTAGAGGTGAGTATTCCAAAGCTCAAAGTAGATACATCTAGTAGAAAAATTGAGATTAAATAATAAAGGAGGAGACCATGAGTATTGCAGAAAAGAGTAAAGAGTTAGTCAATAGTGTTGAAGAGAAGGTAGAGCATGGTATTGAGGTTGCCAAAGAGGCATTGGGAAATGTAGCACGTCACCTCCCTTTGGCAAACTTTGCACGTCATAGTAGTGATACCTATGATATTGAGATAGATCTTCCAGGAGTAAAGAGAGAGGAGATAGAGCTTAAGATTGAGGATGACTATCTAACAGTCAATGCCGTAAGGCGTACCAAAAATGAGGTCAAAGAGGAGGATTACTATCTTTGTGAGAGTAAATTTGGGCTTATCTCTCGTAGTTTTATCCTTCCAAAAGATGTGGATAGAGAGAAGATCACCGCCAACTATGAGGATGGTCGTCTCTATATCTCCTTAGAAAAAGAGGAGAGTAGAAAAGCAAGAAATATCTCCATCAAATAGAGATTACGTTACAAAGGAGTTAAGTGCAATGAAAAACAATCTATTAAAAACAGCTCTCTTAGCAACCCTCCCTTGGGTTGCTATACAAGCTGATAGTAACTTAAGTGCTATTCAAGATCCATTTGCCAATGATCCGATGTTCAAACATTTTCAAAAGTTACATGAGGAGATGAATCGAGCATTTGCAGAGTTCAATCAAGCCTTTTTTGCTGATATGCAGATCGAACCTCAGCTCAAAAGTCACTTTGCCCATGGATTTGCTACCACTCCTAGAACTGATTTCATTGACAAAGGGGATCACTATGAACTCAAAGTAGATCTCCCAGGGATGGAGGCAAAATCGATTGATGTCAAAGTCAAAGATCATCTCATCTCTATTCATGCCAAGAGTGAAGAGAAGAGAGAGGAGAAGAAAAATGATAAGATTATTCGTCAGGAGCGTCTCTTTGGAGAGGTACAACGAACACTAACTCTTCCCAATGATGCCAATCCTGAAAAGTATAAAACCGACTATAAAAATGGTGTTTTAACCGTCACCATAGAGAAAAAATAGTAGACTCAATCTACAAAAACCATCATTAAAAAGGAGAACTTTTGGAACAATTTAAAACTTACGCCCTAATGATCGGACTTACCCTCCTTTTTATTTGGTTTGGGGGAATGGTCGCAGGTCAAGCAGGGATGATTATCGCTTTTATCATTGCTGTGGGGATGAATTTTTATGCCTATTATTATAGTGATGAGCAAGTCTTGGCACACTACCATGCCATCCCTGTTGATCGCCACAATGCCTCAGAACTCTATGAGATGGTTGAACGCCTTACCTATCGTGCCAATCTTCCGATGCCTCAGCTCTATATTATTCCTGAGCAACAACCCAATGCATTTGCAACAGGAAGAGATTATGAGCATGCTGCTGTAGCTGTTACAGAGGGGTTACTTGATCTGCTCACACCTCATGAGGTTGAAGCAGTTATTGCCCATGAGCTTAGCCATATCAAACACTATGATATGTTGATAGGTACAGTCGCTGCTACCATATCAGGAGCTATTGCAATGTTGGCAAATTTTGGTATGTTTTTTGGAGGGGATGATGAGGATCGACCCAATCCTATTGTGATGATGATTTTGATGATTATTATGCCCATAGCAGCCACCATTATTCAGATGACTGTAAGCCGAAGCCGAGAGTTTATGGCAGATGAGGGGGCAGCAGAGATGACAGGACATCCTGAGTGGCTTCAGAGTGCATTGATGAAGTTGGACAATTATGCCCGAGGGATTCAACTCCCTGAAGCAGAACCTCAAACGGCACACATGTTTATCATCAACCCCTTTACAGGCAAAGAGTTCTCTATGAGCCAACTCTTTAGTACGCACCCCTCTACCGAGCAGAGAATAGAGCGACTAGAGATGTTGCGATAGAGGATTGTATTGGGGACAAAGCCTTAAAATTGATACTCAAGCTTAACCCCATAGGAGGGATCAGAGATCATCTTGATCCCTTGAGTGTAATTGAAGATCAAACGCAGGTTATCCTCCCCTTTGAGTGTGTTACCTATTCCAAAAGAGAGGGATGTTCCTAGATCTTGATGGTTGTTTATTGCCAATCCAATCCCACCAAAAGGTCGCCACCCTTGATAGTGTGCCTCTTTTTGACGCTCTCCGATAAGCATGTTTAGACCAAATTCCGTAAAGTTTTTGGGTAAAAAATTGGCTATAAATGCCTCATAGTCATGTGTAGAGAGGTGGGTACTAAAGCGTAGATCAGGATAGCCAGATCGTAGGGTATAGTTGAGTAGAAGTTGCGTAGATTGTGACTCGCCTATAGGGGAGCGGTTATGAAGCTTGTAGTAGCTCTGTTGATGTTCAAGTCCTATCTGTAGATGAGAGGAGAGGGCATGGTTGAGTGAGATACGCCAATGAGATGCCATCCCTTGAGATTGAAGTTTTGGACTTAGGGTTGTTTGGGTATGGTATTGGGTATCAAGTGCCACTAAAAAGTGATTGAATTGATAAGAGAGTGCCATCTTGGCTCCTACAAAATCCTCATCACTTTGATGTTGCTCTAGGGTGGCTTGCCATAGAAGATTGTGGTGTTGGTTGCTTAGTGTTATGGCAAGGCTTTTTTGGTCTTGGTTGCTATAGTGATCATCTTGTAGTGCTACTCCCATAAAGAGATCAGGATAGAGTTGCCAACGATACTTGATCTCTTTTGACTTAAGAGAGCAGTTTTTGTTGAGGTGTTGATAGGTGATGTGGCTATCTCCTTGTGGCAGATTGCTACGAACCATCTCATGGAAGAGTTGATAGAGTTTGGTATCGCGACGATTTCTCTCTAATCCCTCAAAAGCCGTGCTAAAAGCACCTGCTTGATCGCCAATATCTCGCAAAGCCACTATGCGGTCTTGAAGAGGCAGTCTCTCATTCTCTTGTTGAAGAAGTCGCTGTTTGGCACTTTGGTCATTTAAGCTCATGGCAAGATAGAGATTGAGCCATGGAATATCCAGATGATATTTAGATTTGAGATATCTAACCCTATTGGGGTGTTGCATCAGTGTATGATAGCCCACCTCAAGATCATGATACTCACTTGGGCTAAAGAGTCTTTTGAATGAGGTAAGATAGTTAGCTCCTCTCTCAATAGGAGTAGCGTAGCGAAAGAGAAGCTGTAGGTAGGTACGTGCAAACGCTTTATCCTTTAGAAGTTTAGGATCTTTATCGATCATTTGATGGAGTTTTCTAAAGAGGCTTCGTCGTATTTTTGTTGCCCCCTCGGTACGATCTTGATGCTCTAAGATATCGGCATAGAGGATCTGATATTCGATCTTATTATTGGCTTGACGCAAAGGGGTAAGCCAACGAAGTGCTAGATCACTCTGTTGTAGTTGGAGTGCGGCAACTACTGATGCAAACCCTACTGATTGTTGGAGTTTTGGATCTTTTCTTAGGAGTGATAGCTCTTTGATAAGGGGTCTGTTTAGACCTGCATCGAGCAGAAACCAAAGGTAGGCTTGGTGGGTATTGGGATTATTTTTATCCAGTGCAAAGGCTTTTTTGAAAGCGTTAAGTGCCTGATCTTTTTTGCCTATTTTGATAAAATAGTTTGCCATAATCGTCTGAAAGGTAAGCTCTTTTTCTAGGAGATATCTGTTGGGGAGTCTATCGAGTAGGGCGTGAATCTTTTGATAGGATTGAGTCTGCATAAGATCATAGAGTAGTCCATAGAGGTAGCTTGGGTGGTGTGTCTTCTCCCACGCTTTTTGATAAAGATTGTCAATCTTTTTGCTTTGGTTTATCTCCTTTTCTAACTTGACAAGAGTGCTGTAGTGATACTCTGGTAGTTGACCTTTCTCTTCAAGTTGCCATAGCATGGTGTAGAGTTGAGCGTAGTCTTTCTCCATCCATGCCATATCCAAGGTCTCTTTGTTGTTGAGTGGTAGTGCCTTGCTAAAGAGATAGGCTTGATGATACCTTTTTAGTGCGATAAGCTTTTTGATTGAGATCTGTTGGAGTTTTGGATCGATACCATAGCGTCTCTGATAGTCTTGGTAGAGAGATAGCCCCTTTTTGAAATTGTTATTGTTATAAGTTGCAATAATGGCGTAGTAGTGGAGTGTTTTGTTAGGAGATCTCTGTAGCAGTTTGACAAAGTACTCCTCTGCCTCTTGGATCTCTCCACAGTATTCAAAATACTCTGCTAGTTTTGGAACCATAGAGTAGTCTCTCTTCTCAACTCTGTTTTTATAGATCTCTCCTAAGATCTCATAGGCACTGTTGAGGGTGGAGGTTTTAAGAAGATAGGCTTCATATTTTGGGTTATTTGTGTAGCGATGATACCCCTCTGTGTAGAGATCGATGACTCTTTTGCTCTCTCCTAGCCATTGTGCGAGTTGAATGGTCTGATTGAGCCATCTCTCAGTATCAAACTTCTCATAGGCAAAAGAGCTAATGGTTAGTGCCTCTTGAAGTTGTTGATTATAGATAAGACTTTTGATGGCAAGATCACTAACGCTTTGATTAAACTCATCTCCATATCGCTCGAAGCTATCTATGGCAAATTGAGCTGCTATTTGGGTACTCCCCATAGCAAGTAGGGTAGTTAAGGTCTTATGAATATCCTCTTTGCTCAAAGTCTCTTTGGTTTGGTAATCTGCTAGTAGCGATTCGATCTCTTCTGCCTTTGTCTGCTTATTGCTTAGTAGGGTATTGAGTGCCACTTCAAAATATTGTTGCCTCTCTTTTGGGTTTTTGGCATGCAAAAAGAGCCAATGAGCCAATCTACTCGCCTCTTGGTAGTCGTGATGTGCCAAGAGATAGGGAATGGCGGACTCTTTGATCTGTTGTTCTGCTTCAGGATACTTCAAAAGTTTAGAGATCGAGTGGTAGCTATCTTCTAATTTTCCTAATGAAGATGCCAAAAGAAAAAACTCTTTTTCAAATTTATAATCAATAAGGCTAGGTTGCTCTCTCATTAGCCCTTTGAGTGCGATATATTTGAGTTCAGGAAAATCGATCTGTGCCGCCTCAGGGAAGAAGAAGATATACTCTTTGGGTTTAGGAGCAAACTGATAGTAGGCATAGAGCTTCTCTTTGAGACGTTTGAGTAGTTTTGGGTCTCCTTGCAAAAAGTATTGATCTTTAAGTAGGAGATACTCCCACTTGTAGAGTTGGTTGAGTTGCTCGGGATCTTTGGTTTGGGTAAGTAGTCTGTTGGTTAGTGCTAGTGCTTTGTCTAATTCCCCTGCTATACGGTAGTTACGAATCAGAATCATCTGTAGCTTGATACTATTGGGGTAGTAGAGCAACATGCTCTCTAGGTAGTTAATCGAGAGGTTGGTATTCTCCCCCTTATCCTCAATAAGGGTATCGATATTGGACTTGGGAAAGAGCAAGTAGAGCAAAAAGCTAAAGACAAGTACAATACCGACAATCTCTCGACGGGAGAGAATAGAGCTACTCTTATCATGATTATTGACACTCGAATACAACGGTAGCTCCTCTCTTTTTGGGTGAGATGATCTTTAGGGTATGGGATGATCTCTTGGTTTTAAACCCTTTAGGATGGGTAGCGTAACACCCCTTTGGTAGATAGAAGTTTGCCTCAAGCCCCACATTGGATTTGAGTGTAAAGTGGTATTGATTATGCCCTTTTTTGACCTGCTCTACCCACCCATTGCTATCGATGAGGTAGGGTATTTTTGTTTTGGATTGGGTGGTGTTGATAAGATGACTAGGGTGTTTATCTAGTGTTACATAGGTACGATTCCCCTCCATAACAAATCCCGCTAGATGGTTGCTTTTGGCAAGATTAATATTGACCTTTTGATCAAAACGCACTGTACGCAGATAGCCACTGTTGCGAATCTCATACCCATTAGGAAGTTTGGCAATAGCGGTGCGATAGAATCCTCTTGCTTTTTTGATATATTGTGAGGCGTAGAGCTTGGAGGTCTTTTGTGCCACTGCCCAATCATAAACATCCTCAAGGGCTTTGAGTGAGGCGAGTTTGGATCCTGAATAGAAGTGGTAGTAGATATTGATCGGTTTAAGACGACGAGGTTTCTCTGTTAGCTCAAAGGTATCTATCGCATTACGATATCCCCAAAAGGGACCCAACCAATCATTGGTATAGACATTTTCATTCTGCTCTCCTGTATAGATCTGCCAATACTCCTCTCGCTGTAGTCCATAGGGGGCGACATGGCTTAGCCATGGTTCTGCTTTTTTGATGGTGGTATCTCCTCCATTCATCGCCAAAATTCCCTCTCTCTCAACATAAGCAAGAACGATTTTGGTTGGTAGACAATCCCCACTCCAAAAGAGTATCTTCTCCTGTTGTTTGTTTTTGGGAGCAAAGGAAAGTGCAAAGGCAACACTATCTTTTGTCTCTCTTTGAAGATTGAAGTGTGGATAGTTTGGGATAGGAAGATGCCCATGACCCTTCTCTACATGACGTTTGGTTTTTGGTTTTTTGCCGTGAGCTTTTTGCTTTTTGAACTCCTCATCTGCCTCTCCCCAAAAGAAAGGGTGCGAGAGGGTATGGCTAGCGGGTTGAATCCATGGGATTTTATAAAGCTCTTTGGCAATCTGTTGCATTCTTTGGCTCAGTTTTGGGTAGAGTCCTTGAGGTGAGACCTCCCCCTCGATAAGAGATACGGTTTGAGGAATGGGGTATTTGCGATAGATCTTATCGATGAGATACTCTGTTGAGAGTAGGCTAGGATCTGTTCGTACTACCTCCATAAAGCCATCGCCATCAACATGTGTAAATAGTATTCGTCTACCCGCTTCAGTTGTGGGATCGGGTACAGGAATAGTATCAAGTCGTAGTGCCTCTTGGAAGAATTTAAAAGGATCAATTGTCCAGAAACTCTCATTGCCAATACTTAATAAAAAGGAGTTACCACGAGCATATCCTCCCCATGGGGTAATGGCAATAGGGGTACTGGTTTGCCCATTTTGGTAGCGTAAAGAGAGAATATCTTTGCTGTTTTTTGAGTGGAAAAGTTGCTCTTCAAACTCAATAGAGGCACGCTTCTCATAGGGGTGGTAGCCATACTTATAGCTCAGTTTGGTAGGGCTCAAAAAGCTGTTTCGATTTGGTTCTGTAGAGAGACCAAACTCTTTGAGTCGTTCAGGTGTAAGGGTGAAGACAAAGTTGTTCAAAAAGAGGATTTTAACCCCTTTAGCTCGGCACTGTTGACTCCACTCGTAGAGTTTTTCATTGTTGTCTGTTTTGCTATAACTCCATACAATAACGGCATGGTATTTATCCTCTATACTTTTAGGTAGTGGTTGTGTTGCAATATCATAAAGGATAGGGATATAGCCTAGATGCTCTAACGGCATTGCAACTAAGAGATGCACATCTGAGTAGACACTATTGTTGTCTTTGAAGAGTGATTGATTAAACAAAATAAGCACATTACGTCGAATACGCTCAACATCACACTCTCCTTGCTCTTGGAGGAGTCCATCGGTAACATAGGGGATAATACCCATCTCTTTTATCTTTTTGGCAATCTCTAATCGCTTGGTGCTGTTTTGATCACTATACTCTATAGAGATAACATCCAATCCCATCTTTTTTGCCTTTTTAAATTCACCCAAAAGCCACGCTCTATCGGTTTTTGGTACAGGTAGATAGGTTTTGTTGGCATGGTCATATCGTGCCAAAAGACTCTCTGCAACAACGGCTGAGATATCGTTTTGGATCTTCTCTAGTATCTCAAACCCACGATTGATTATCAGTTTGGCATGTGGATATTTTTGGTGAAGTTTGTGGACAAAAGCAACAAGGGCTTGTTGTTGTTTGGCAAATAGCTTTTTGTTTTTTGCCGTGACATGATAGGCATCCATGGTATCCAAAAAGAAGTTGCGGTAGCCCTTTTGGTAGAGCTGTTTGATGCGTTTAAAGATAAACTCTTGATACGCCTCTTTGCGTAGATCAGCAATAAGCGAGTTCCATGTTTTGTTTTGGGAGATGATCCATTTTTTCTCATAGGGTGCTTGACTCTTTCGCCAAGGTTCGATCTCTCCCACGCTTACATAGGCGACCATCTTTTGGGGATAGCGAATGGCATAGATATTATCTATCCCATCTGCTTCGACGATAACTTTGTCATAAAAATTGATAAACTGATCATCAATATTTTTGCTATAGACAAAAGCGTAGCGTTCATCGGCATTTAGTGTGGTGATGAGAAGTAGTAAGATGAGCAAAGCTCTACTGTAGCATAAAGGTTTTATAGTCTAACTCCTGTAAAATTTTGTTGAGCGTAAGGATACTAGCAACAAAGAGAATCAGTAGTGTTACGCTAAAGCCATACCCATAAAAGTATGGACCTAGTTGGATTGATATCCAAGTAAGTAATGCATTGAGCAGTACAAAAGCAAGGGTATAGATGAGTGCCTCCTTTTGTCGATCAAGATAGTAAAGATATGCCAAAATAGACATGAATCCCAACTGCATCTGAACCCCAATAACATCCACATAGAAGAGTGGAAGATAGAGTTTGGGTAGCATCAATAATTCAAACAGATAGTCAGCACTCATAAAGAGAAAGATATTAAAGAGACCTTGAACAAAGAGAATCTCTTGGATACTGATCTTGATCGCATCGATCATTCCCTGTTTGTGTCGTTTGATCTCTTGGAGTGTGCCGTGATGATTAATAGCACGATAGAAGCGCTCATAAGATTGGGCAAAGTTAACCTCCAAACGAAAAAAGAAGATCGCCATCCCTGGAATAATCGAGAGGTATGCCAAAAAGATAGGAAAATCATACACCATGGAGGCGTGCAGTTTGTCAATAACCCTATAGCCAACAATAGGACTCATCCAGAAGAGTACCTTGTCGATCCAAATGGCAATATTGTAGAGCATCCCTGAGTATGCCAATTTCCAATAGAAGCGTCCAAAGTTCTGACTGAACATATCAAAACGGATAAACTCTCTGTTGTGGTGACTATAG
>Ga0256914_1003312_pt1 | contig 12752 bp, 14 predicted proteins | sample HulkmetaG_FD_191571 | JGI IMG/M metagenome (GOLD analysis project Ga0256914, IMG submission 191571) | Hydrothermal chimney microbial communities from Main Endeavour vent field at the Juan de Fuca Ridge, Pacific Ocean - Hulk | ecosystem: Environmental > Aquatic > Marine > Hydrothermal vents ...
TTTTTTAACATAGTTTCTTCCCGGAAATATAACCATCCCTATAAACAAGACTATTACGAAAAACACGATCACTTTCAAAAATATCACGAAAACTTCATAAAAATCTACCCCCTCTCCGCTGCCCGTGGCGGAAGTTAAAACTATCGGAATGATTATCGCAACGCCTATCAAAGATAAGATATCGTCAACCACCGCCGCCGTCATAATCCCCGTAGCGGCGGTAGTTTTATGAAGATTCTCCTCTTTTAGAGACATCATAGTCAAGCTAACCGCCGTAGCCGTCATAGTCAATCCCCAAAGCATGGCGCTGTCGGTATCGTAACCCAAAATCCGGGCACTGTAAAAACCGGCTAAAAACGGAAAAACGGCTCCTATGACCGCTATTCCCATACTCCTTTTAAGCCCTACGAAAAAGTGAGTCAAATCCTCGTCAAGCCCCAAAGCGAACATTATAAAAACTATTCCCCACTCCCCTATATACTCCAAAACTTCGTTATGTTCCGGCAAAATGCCCAAATTTGCGAATAAAGAGCCAAAAAGTATAAGCCACAAAACGTCTATCGTAGAAGTTTTGTTCGCGAGAATCTTGGAAACCATTATGATCGCGAAAATAACTACGGAATAAAACCAAATATGCTCCATCCAACACCCTTTTGATATTAATTATTTTTATTTTTTGTCGGAATTCTATCTAAAAGAGGCATAAAATTAAATTAGATTTAAAAAGGAGAAATAAACTAAAAAGGCATAAATCTAAATTCGAAACTTCTATCTACAAACCATAAAAAGGAGATTATTAGAGTTAAAAAAGTTAAAGGCAAATAGATATATTTTTTATAAAAATTTCCTTTGGAAAGATAAAAAAGCATAGGCAAAACGGCGGAAATTACTATGATTTGTCCTATCTCGACTCCTAAGTTAAAGCCCGAAACTACGGTTAAAAATCCGCTTTTATCAAGAGAAAGTTCCGAAAGCGCATTGGCAAATCCGAATCCGTGAATAAAACCGAAAAGAAACGCGACAAACCACTCTTTTCTATAAGAAATAAAAAAATAAACATTATTTAAAGCAGTTAAAAAAACGGAAAAAGCTATCAGACTCTCTATCAATTTTTGAGAAGGTGTAACTATATGAAACATACTCAAAAAGAGCGTTACGGAGTGAGAAATCGTAAAGGCTGTTACTATTTTTAACACTTCTAAAAATATTTTTTTAAAATTTTTATGAAAAATTACCGAAGGAAGTATCAACATAAGTAAAAAGAGAAGATGATCGGCTCCTATCCAAATATGCCAAACTCCCTCTCTTACAAAACTTAAAAAAGTTTCAAAAAAAGAATCTTTTTTTGAAAAAGAGACTTCATAAATCTCTCTTCCCGGAGAAAAAACAATCTCTTTTTTAAAATCGCGATACGCTATTTTCATAACACCCTGCTGAGTTTTATCGAAATCGAAAAAAAGATCGAATTTTATAGAAAGCTTCTTTAAAGAGTCGGTGCATTCGGGTGTAAAAAAGAGATCTATGACTATCTCGTTTTTCACGAACAATTTCGGCTCTTTTAAAACGCACTCTTTTATATGAAAATGCTTTTTTACGTAAAATATAATCTCTTTTTCTCTTCTAAGGATACTTTCCGTATCCGGATCTTTTAAAGATAGAGGCTTTTCAAGATTGAAAGCTACAAAACGCATAAATAAAGATGGTTTAGAAGAGTTTAACTCCAAACTCATTTTCGTTAAATTGAGAGGATGAGAAAAAGAAAAAAGCGACAAAAAAATCAAAAGTGAAACTACTCTCATAATTTATTATAACAAATTCATTTGATATAATAGCCCCTTTAAAATCTATGAATATATTTAAAAATTCAAAAAGGGAAAAAATGAAAGAGATAAACGAGATTTTGGATAAAGATATGTTAAAAGAGGAGCTTGCGAAACTAATCGAGATAAGAAACGAATTTTACGACTATCTCGATACGCATATTCCCAAAACTAAAACGGGACAGTTTGACTTTTCCCAAAATCCTACGCTTGAAGCAAAAGAGGTTTACGAGAGGTTTTTCAAACTCGACTATCAAGCGAGAAAATTGAGAGGTTTTCTCGTAAGAACTTACGGACTTAAAGCCGAATAAGTGGCTTACATCAAATTAAACTCCAAAAACTATTTTTATAATCTCGACTTGATATCCGACAAAGCGGGAGGCAAAGAGAAGGTTTTCGTCGTCCTAAAAGATAACGCATACGGACACGGATTGAAAGAGATGGCGTCTTTAGCCTCCGCATACGGCATCAAAAGAGCGGTGGTAAAAAACCTAAAAGAGGCTACGCAAATAAAAAATCTCTTTGAAGAGATACTCATACTAAGCGAAATTTTGCGCGAAAAACCGGATGAAAACATAAGCGTAACGGCAAATTCGATCGACTCTCTTTTTCTTCTGCCAAAAAAAATAAACGTTCACCTCAAAATAGACACCGGAATGCACAGAAACGGCATAGATAGAAAAGATATAAAAAACGCTTTTAAAATCATCAAAAAAAGAGAACTTTTTTTAAAAGGAGTCATGACCCACTTCAGAAGTGCGGACGAACTCTCAAGCGAACTTTTTTGGCAAAGGGAAAATTGGAGAGAAGTTAAAAACGAGGTAAAAAAGATTTGCAAAGAGTTTTCGATACCCGTTCCGGCTTTTCACTCATGCAACTCGGCGGCACTTTTTAGACTCAAGGAACACGAAGACGATTTCGTCAGATGCGGGATAGCCACCTACGGCTATCTTGAGACGGATCCGATTTTCGATCCTCCGAAGTTAAAACCGGTTCTATCTCTATGGGCGAACAAAATAAGCTCGAGAGTTTTAAAAAAAGGGGAGAGAGTCGGATACGGAGGAGTATTTACGGCTCAAAAAGATATGATAATCTCCACTTACGACATAGGTTACGGAGACGGTTTTTTCAGAAACGACGGCAAAAAAGAGCTAAAAACCGCCGAAGGCAAAAGAATCCTCGGAAGAGTTTCGATGGATAACATCTCCTGCGAAGGAGAAAGCGAAGAGATTCTTGTTTTTGAAGACGCTAAAAGACTCGCAAAACATTTCAATACGATCTCCTACGAAATCCTTACCAAACTCTCCTCCGATATAAAAAGAGTCGTAATTTAAAAAATATTTTTTTCGTTTATAAATTTACCCTTTTACGAAACAAAAATTTCTCTAATAGGAAAAAACAAAACGAAGGATAGAAAGATAAAGGAGAAAGAAAATGGCAGAGGGGATGGGATTCGAACCCACGAAGGGCGGTTAGCCCTTACACGCGTTCCAGGCGTGCTCCTTCAACCACTCGGACACCCCTCTAAATTTTAGAGGTTGTAATTATACCAAAAAAATCTTATTTTCGTCTAATATATGTAAAAAATTCTCCGTTATTTTCTCTTGAAAAGACTTCGTGCCCCTCTTTTTTAAAAGTATCAACCAAAGGAGCCGGAAAAAAATCGGACTTAACGAGTAAAACCTCTCCGCTTTTTAAAGATTTCAGTATCTTAGAGCTTTCACTCAGAGGACTTTTTTCGTTATCCAAAAGTTCGGTTGCGTTTATTATCTCTTTCGGCTCCTCGGTAACCCACAAAGGAATATCGACTTCCTCTTCCGCCTTACCCGAATTCTCTCCTTCTATCGGAGTCTGTCCCACTTCCTCTCTTAAGATATTAACAAGCTCGATCGGATCGAAGCCTCCTATCTTGGCAACTTGATCCAAGGAGGCTATTTTAGCTACCGTTCTTCTTAAAATAGGATTTTTCAATTTTTTGTATTTGGGATTTAAAGAGATAAGCTTCTCTTCAAGCTGAGGATAAGCTTTCAAAAGATCATTCACTTTCGTTTTTAGAGTTATTTCCATTTTTATCCTTTCCGCAACTTCCTTTATCGCAATAGCTCTTTTTCAAAACGAACTTATAGATAAAGTCTTTAATAATCAATATCAAACAGATGACCCAAATTATATCCAAAATCCAGTTGTCTTTATAATCCAATCCGAAATAGAGCCAAGGGAGTCCCAAAAAGATAAACCATTTGGCATAATAAAAAAATAAGATAGAAGTTCCGTAGAGATGTCGAAGTTCTCTTTTTAAAGATTCTTTTATTTGGAAACCTTTATTCAGATTTATTTTATCAAAGCGGATCAAACGAACCGCACGCATTTAAACGCGCGATCCATTTTTCCAATCCAAATTATAAAGCGGCTTTAGCGGTCTCTACGATTTTACTAAAAGCCGAAGCGTCGTTCATTGCAAGATCAGCAAGCATTTTTCTATCAAGCTCGATTCCGGCCTTTTTAAGTCCGTGAATAAATCTCGAATAACTTATATCGTTCAATCTGCATGCGGCATTGATTCTCATAATCCAAAGTTTTCTAAAATCTCTTTTTCTCTGTCTTCTGTCTCTATACGCATAAACTAAGCTTCTCTCGACTTGCTCTTTCGCTTTTCTGAAATGTTTTCTTCTGCCGCTATAAAAACCTTTGGCTAACTTTAAAATCTTTTTGTGTCTTCTTCTTCTAACTACGCCTGTTTTTACTCTCATTTAACTATTCCTTAACCTTTTTTAATGTTTTTGGTGCCCGTTTTACGGGACTTGCCCTGTTTTTTTCAGGGGGAATTCAGATCGATTTATCTACTCTTATCTCGCTCCGAGCATTCGCTCAACTCTTGCCCTGTCCACTTTAGAAACATATTTCGGGGCTCTTAAAAATCTCTCTCTTTTAGGAGATTTTTTGGTCAAAATATGGCTTCTGAAAGCGGAACCTCTTTTTATCTTGTTCTTAGTGCGTTTAAATCTCTTAACCGCACCTCTTACGCTTTTCATTTTAGGCATAAATCTTCTCCTTTTTAAAATGGGCGTAATTATACCACAAAAACTTTTATTTTTTCTTGGATTTGGTGTCTTTTTTAGGAACTACGAGCATATTTACGTATCGCCCCTCTATTTTAGGCTCGTACTCTTTGTCGGCGATATCCTCCACCATCGGCCAGATATGGTTTAAAACCTCCACTCCGGCTTCCGGATTGGACATCTCTCTTCCCCTTAAAAACACTCTAAATTTCACATGTTTTCCGGATTCCAAAAACTCTCTTGCGTGTTTTACTTTATAATTTATATCGTTTTGAGCTATTTTAACGGAGAGTTTTATCTCTTTAGTTTCTATTATTTTCTGCTTTTTCTTAGCCTCTTTTCTCTTCTTTTCCTGCTGATACTTATACTTCCCGTAATCCATTATTTTACATACGGGAGGATTCGCGTTAGGCGCGACCAATACGAGATCGAGCCCTTTCTCCGCCGCTATATCGAGCGCCTCGTCTCTGCTTATGATACCGTACTGCGTTCCGTCGTCTCCTATACATCTAACTTCCGCCGCTCTTATATTTTCGTTAAGCAGCGTATTGTCTCTCTTACTCAAAAGTGTACCTCATCTATTTTCTCCTTTACCAGTTGTAGAAATTCCACCAAACTCATATTGCTTTTTTCCCTTTTCCTTCTGTCTCTCAAAGCTACGCTTTCGTTTTTAACCTCTTCGTCTCCCACCACGACTATCATAGGAACCCTCTGTTTTTCAGCGGTTCTTATTCTTTTGTTCAAACTCTCGTTCTTATCGAAAACTTCGCTATCTATCTCGAGATCCGCCAATTTATCGGCTATTTTGTAAGCGTACTCTTTATGAGAATCCGCTATCGGTATGATAATCACTTGAGTGGGAGCTATAAAAAACGGAAACTCTCCCGCCGTATGCTCCGTCAAAATGCCGATAAATCTCTCGAAAGAGCCCAAAACGGCTCTGTGAAGCATAACCGGACGCTCTTTTTCGTTATTCGCGCCTATATAACTCAAATCGAATCTCTCGGGCAGATTGAAATCGACCTGAATCGTTCCGCACTGCCACTTTCTTTTTAAAGCGTCGGTTATCTTTATATCTATCTTAGGACCGTAAAAAGCCCCGCCTCCTTCGTCTATTCCGTAAGGGAGATTATTCTCGTCCAAAGCCTCTTTCAAAGCGTTAGTGGCTTTTTCCCAAATCTCGTCGCTTCCTATCGCCTTGTCGGGCTTGGTAGAGATCTCCATTTCATATTCGAAATCGAATATTTTCATTATATTATCGACAAAATCCAATATTTCTAAAACATTCTCTTTGATTTGCGAAGGAGTGCAAAAGATGTGAGCGTCATCTTGAGTAAATTCCCTAACTCTGAAAAGTCCGTGCAAAACTCCGCTCTTTTCGTGTCTGTGAACCACTCCGTATTCGAAAAATTTTAAAGGAAGATCTCTATAGCTTCTAATCTCGTTTTGATAAACTTTTATATGTCCCAAGCAGTTCATCGGCTTTATACCGTATTCCACCCCGTCTATCTCGGTGAAATACATATTCTCGCCGTAATTATCGTAATGCCCGCTTATTTTCCAAACTTCCGACTTCAAAAGCTCCGGACCCCTAACGGGCTGATATCCTCTCTTTCTATGAATCTTAAAAAGCATGGATTCGAGTTTGCTTCTAAGTCTCGCTCCGTTTGGAAGCCATATCGGCAGTCCGGCTCCTATCTGCTCGTCGAAAGTGAAAAGTTTAAGCTCGGCGCCTATCTTTCTATGATCTCTTTTTTTGGCTTCTTCTATAAGATGAAGATACTCTTTTAAACTCTCTTTATCCGCAAAAGCCGTTCCGTATATCCTCGTTAACATCTCGGCGTTTTCGTCGCCCCCGAGATACGCTCCGGCTATTCTGGTTAATTTAAAATTTTTTATATATTTCGTATTCGGGAGATGAGGGCCTCTGCACAAATCCTCAAAATCCCCCTGTTTATAGATGGAAACGTTTTCATCCGGGATATTTTTCAAAACGGCTTGTTTTAAATCGTCGTCTTTAAATTTTTCAACTGCTTCGGCTTTGGAAATCGTATATTTTTCTATGTCAAGTCTCTTTTTCGCAAGCTCTTGCATCTTTTTTTCGATCTTTTTAAGATCCCCTTCCCCGATTTTCTCTTTTACTCTAAAATCATAATAAAATCCGTCCTCTATAACGGGACCTACGAAAAATTTAGCATCGGGATAGAGGGATTTGATAGCTTGCGCCATAAGGTGAGCCGTGGAGTGTCTTAAAATTTCTAAAGCTTCTTTACTATTATCGAGGAGAATCTCTTCTCCGCTTATGTTTTTCTCTTTTGCGGTCTGGAGATCGTAAATCTCTCCGTCTTTTTTTATTGCAATAGCTTCACTCAACACTATCCTTTGTGATTTATGGTGGCCGCAACAGGACTCGAACCTGTGACCGCTACCATGTCAAGGTAGTGCTCTACCAACTGAGCTATGCGACCTCCTTATACTGAAGTAATTATTAGACGAAATAATATCTAAAAAATTATTTATTGTTTCTTAAAAGAGTCTCAATCCGTATCTTTAGAGGCTTTTTTTTCAAGTTTGTAATGAATATACAAAATCATCAAAACCGATATATCTATCACCACATCGGCAAGATTGAAAACGGCAAAATCGAACCCGCAGTGCCAATGAACGTAATCTACAACCCCTCCGTGCAAAAATCTATCGAAAATATTGCTAAACGCGGCTCCCGTAAGCATTCCCGCCGCAAGAGCGTAATGCCTTAAGATATCCTTTTTAAAAAGAACGTATCCGACGATTGCCGAGACCAAAACTATCTGAATGTATTTAAGCGATTCTCCCAGCCACGAAAGCATCGAAAAAGCGACGCCTTTATTGAAAGTAAGCGAGAGAGAGATACATTCGGTATCCCAATAAAGCCCGCTTACGAAAAGAAACTTTATATTTTGATCCAATACGAAAACGGCGATCAAAGAAAGGAAAAAAAGCAGATAATATTTAGTCATTTAACTCTTTCTTGAAAAGCTCTTTCGCTCCTTCCATTCTTTTGACCAAACTCTTCTCGTCTTTTCCTTCAAATAAAATCCTCAAAAGATTCTCCGTTCCCGAATATCTAATCAAAGCTCTAATCCCCTCTTTTTCCAAAGAGTTTAAAAGCTCCTTATATCCTTTTATCTTTTCAAGAGGCACTTTTTTGCTGATTTTAACGTTTTCGAGTATTTGAGGATAGAGCTCGAAAGGATTCAAAGCTTCGCTCGCCTTTTTACCGCTTTCAAGAAGAAGAGCGGAAACTTGAAGAGCCGAAAGCAAAGCGTCTCCGGTTTTGGCAAAATCGCTAAAAATAAGATGCCCGCTCTGTTCTCCTCCGAAATTTATCCCCTCTTTTTGCATCGTCTCAAGAACGTACTTATCTCCCACGCTGCATCTAAAAAGTTCTATTCCCCTTTTTTTCAGATAATCCTCAAGAGCCTGATTGCTCATAACGGTCGCTACGATAGCGTTTTTGGCAAGTTTCTTTTTAGACTGCAGATAACAAGCGAGAATTCCTATAAGTTTGTCTCCGTCAACCACTTCTCCCTTTTCGTCCACGACCACAAGCCTATCGGCGTCTCCGTCAAAAGCGAATCCCACATCGGCTCTTAATTTTTTAACTTCGTGCCCCAACGCCTCCGGATGCAAAGCTCCGCAACCGTCGTTTATGTTTTTTCCGTTAGGCTCGTCGTTTATAACGAAAACTTCGGCTCCGAGTTCGTTAAAAATCGTAGGAGCGACTTTATAAGCGGCTCCGTTTGCCGTATCCAAAACTATTCTCATATCGCTTAAAGTAAGATTTTTCGGAAAAGAGTTTTTTATGTGAACTATGTATCTTCCTATGACGTCGTCTATTCTCTTGTTGGATCCAAGATCCATATTTTGCGCTTGATGCTCTTCTATAATCTCGTCGCTGAAATAGATTTTTTCTATCTCCTTCTCAGCCTCTTCGTTCAACTTATTCCCGAATCTGTCGAAAAACTTGATGCCGTTATCGTAATAAGGATTGTGACTCGCACTTATCATTATTCCGCCGTCACATCTCATATCCTCCGCCAAAAAAGCGATCGTGGGAGTCGGCATCGGACCTATCTGCCTAACGTCAAATCCAACCGCGGTCAATCCGGAAACTATCGCGTTTTCTATCATATAACCGCTTCTTCTCGTATCTTTTCCTACGATAATCTTATTGGTTATCGAATTTCTTCTAAAATAGATTCCGGCGGCCATCGCAAGTCTCATCGCCAAAGGAGCGGTAATCTTTTTGCCGGCTTTTCCTCTAACTCCGTCCGTTCCGAAAAGTTTCATTACGCAACCTCTCTAAAGATAAATTTATTTTTACTTTATATAACAAATTTTACGCTATATAGTGCTTAAGCTCCTCTTCTAATTCGAAGATCGCCTCTTTGGTTCTTCTTTTTATAAAACTCCCTATTCTCTCGTCGTTTTGAGGAGAGGATATGACGAGGAAATAGTAGTAATACCCGTTTTTAAAGTATTTATCCTCCACTCTCGCGACAATTTCGGTTACTTCCCCGCTCTCTTCGAAAGAGAGTTTTATAAAAATCTCCTCCTCCTTTTCGCAGATATCCTCTTCGCTCATCAAAGTGAGCTCTTTAAGAGAGATATTCAAAATCCAGCCGTTAAATATCGCAAGATTTTTCCCCGCCTTAACGGAAAGCGGAAATTTAGGCTCTATCTTCAACTCCTTAACGCTCTTTTGCAATCTGCTTGAAAAATAGTACCTGGGATTTTTTATCGTAACGCTGTTATTCATAAAATTAACAAGCTCAACGTCCGCTTTCACCGTCTGAGGGAAAAAATCACCCTTTTGAACGAAAACTTTCCCGTTTATCTTCATAACTATCTCTTGAAGATGGGAAGTTCTAAGTACGACCAATTCGTCGTCGCACTCTAAAACGAAAGCTTCGCTCTCTATCGGAACGCCTCTATAAAAATTAAGAAGCTTTACCGATTGTCTATTTTCTTGGATATTTTTAAAAATATCCAAGATGCTTTCCGCTTTTTTTCTCTCTTTTATCAGAGCCTCTTTATAATTTCCTTTAGAATTTATAAAAAATGATTCTATAATTTTAACTTTATTTTCTAAAAAAACGATAAATTTTATAGCCTCCTCTTCAAATTCGTATCCGGCGTTTTTTATATGATTTAGATACTCCTTTTGAAGAAAAAGAGCAAGATTTAAAAATAAAATCCCAAGATCGACTCCCTTCCTCTTTAAAGAGAGAAAATTTTTCTTAAAAGGCATCAAATCGCTTTCGTTTTCGCTCGCAAAAAACTCGTAAATTATTTTAGCGGATTCGTTAGGATCTTCGTTATCCAAAAGAGAGCCTTTCAATTTCACTATTTCATTTTTGCAAAACTCCAAAAACTCGCCTTTTACAGAAAACAGAAACTCCTTAGAACGCAAAATCGTTTCTCTATTCTCCATTTATCACACCTTTATTTTGGCAAGATCGAGGATAAATTTCGTTCCGACCCCTTTTTCGGATTTGATGGAAAGTCCTATCATGTTTTCGTCGCAGTAGGACTTAACAATGTGCAAACCTATCCCGTAACCTTTTTTATTTGAATCACTTTGATAATATCGGTCAAAAATCTTAAATATTTCCTCCTCGCTCATTCCTATTCCGCTATCTTCGATAACGAGCCTGCAATCTCTCAAAACGATTTTTACGAATCCCCCCTTTTTGTTGTATTTAATGGCGTTAGAGAGCAGATTATCGAACATTTTTACAAAACCTCTTCTATCCGCATAAACTACGCAAGAAAAAAGCTCGCTTTTTATTTCTATATCTTTTTGAATATCCAAAAAATGAGGTATTTCGTTCTCTATAACCTCTTTAGCGTCAAACATCTCCTCACTGGCTCTCTCTATCTCTTTTTTAATCATATAATCCACCTCTTCGTAAAGAGAGAAAAGTTTTTCCGAAGCCTCTTCGATCCTCTCGAGCCTTTTCATGTTCTTCGGATCTTTTTCCCTCTTTTTAAGCATCGAAACATTGGCTTTTATCGTGGAGATGGGAATATTGAGTTCATGAAGAGTATCTTTCAAAAGCTCGTCCAAAGCTTCGTTTTTTTCAAACATCGGTTTCAGCGCGAAAAAGGAGATGAAATATCCTCCGGCCACGCTAAACAAAACTATAACCGCAAAAACCAAAAGAGAGTTATGAAAAAAAGCCGTTTCGAAAAAATAGTAAAAAAGAGACAAAGAGATAAGAAACCACAAAGAAAATAACGCAACGACTTTTAAAAATATAATCTTTTCTCTACTTTTCAAATTTATAACCGATCCCTCTTATGTTTTTTATCCACTCTTTGGGAAAAACTTTCTTAAGATGATTTACATACACCCTTATAGCTCCGAAACTCGGCTCTTCGTCGCTGGTCCAAAGAGTTTCCAAAATCATCTCCTTGGTTACGACTTTGCCTCTGTTTTTCAACAACAAAGATAACAGCTGAATATCTTTAAGTTTGAGATCGACCTCCTCACCGTCTTTGTAAAGCCTCTTTCTTTTTAAATCCAAAACGAAACTTTCGTCTATTTTTATGATTTTTTCGTCGCCTCTTCTTTTTAAAAGAGCGTGTATCCTATAAAGAAGCTCCTCTATCTCGAAAGGTTTCCTCAAATAGTCGTCGGCTCCCACCAAAAAACCTCTCGATAGATCTTTCATCTCTTTTAAGGAGGTAATAAAGATGGCCGGAGTCTCGTCTCCGCTATCTCTTAAACTCTTTAAAAAATCAAATCCGTTTATAAAAGGCACTTTAACGTCAAGAAGATAGAGATCGTAAACGTTCTCGTAAGTTTTCGAAAGAGCCTCCTTTCCGTCATAAACGGAATCTACGACAAAACTCTCCTCTTCCAAAAAATCCTGCAAAGTCTCGCTAAAAAGCTTATCGTCTTCCAAAAGAAGAATTTTATAAGACACTCTCCACGCTCCATTTAAGTTTCTCTCCGGCGAACATGGGAACGACTTCGCCGTAACTTTTAGGAACCTCGAACTCTCTCTTTTCCAAAACGACCTCTTTTTTCGGAGGATTTACGCCGTAAATTCTCTTTGCGTTATCGCTTACGAACTTTTGCAAATTCTCCAACACGCCGGCGCTATCGAAAATCTCCGCCAAAGCCTGCAAAGCCACCGGAGCGGTAAAAACTCCCGCCGCGCATCCCGGAGCCTCCTTTTTATCAACCGGATGGGGAGCGCTGTCGCTTCCGAACATAACTTTCGGATGAGCCGAAAAAGCCGCTTTCCTAAGAGCCATCCTATCTTCCGGTCTTTTGGCTATCGGTTTGCAAAAGAGATGAGGTCTCAAAAGCCCTCCGGCAACGTCGTCCAAAGTGATAAAAAGATGATGCAAAGTAATCGTCGCATATAGATTTTCATACCTATCCAAAAGCTCTACGCTCTCTTTGGTGGTAATGTGTTCCATAACGATTTTAAGATCCGGAAACTCTTTAGCAAGGTCTTCGTAAACGCTCAAAAACTCCCTCTCCCTGTCCATAACGAACCCTTCGCTCTCTCCGTGAACGCAAAGAGGAATTCCAAGCTCGCTCATCGCAAGAAGAGTCTCTCTCAAACTTTTCGAATCGATTTTTGAAACGCCCCCTTCGCTATTGGTAGTTATGCCGGCAGGATAGAGTTTGATAGCCAAAACGTGCTCTTTTGCCTCTTTTAAAAAATCGTAATCATACTCTTTCAGGAAAAAAAGAGTCATATAAGGCTTAAACTTCTCATCCCCCGCCGCATCTTTTATCCTCTCTTTATACTCCAAAACATCCTCTATCGTAGTAACGGGAGGAATGAGATTTGGCATCACCAAAGCGCCG
>Ga0256914_1003313_pt1 | contig 12748 bp, 7 predicted proteins | sample HulkmetaG_FD_191571 | JGI IMG/M metagenome (GOLD analysis project Ga0256914, IMG submission 191571) | Hydrothermal chimney microbial communities from Main Endeavour vent field at the Juan de Fuca Ridge, Pacific Ocean - Hulk | ecosystem: Environmental > Aquatic > Marine > Hydrothermal vents ...
AAACTTTAAAATGTTTGCCATACAATTCGCCGGTTTGAAATTGCGGTTGCCCGTCCTGGTTTTTACTTGTATCAATCTCATACCCTTCTTCCCATGCACCGTAATTTTCGTTTCCTATCTCCCAAAATTTTGTTCTCCCGTTATCGTAGCGTACCCAATCGGCGGCATAATGTGCGGCTTTGCCAACCGGATTTTCACTTGTACCGTAACGGGCATACGAGTAATTTACAACAAAAACCGAAGTTAAATTAAGCGAGTCTCTTAAACGGTAGAAATTCTCGAGAGATAAATAATCCGGATTAGAGCTTACACCGTATTTCACTTTCGTAATATTGGCATCGGAAGGAATTCCATCGGATTTATCTCTATCCCAAAAGAAAATATTTGAACCGCTGCCTCCGGGATATCTGAGAACATTACAATTTAAATTCCTAATATTTTCAAGAAGTTCGGGATTGTTATAATAAACACCGAAAAATGTATTAACATTATGACCTAACAAATATGGAGAAACTTTTGCCAAAGTATCACTAAAATCGATATTTACAGTAATAAACGTATCCGCTTGAACTGCGGGAACTTGAACGTAATCAGTTGGAAATACAATTTCTTTCGGTGCCCAATCATCCATGAAAAAATTTTTCTGAGCATCTATCCGGGAAAAGATGAAAAGAATTACAAAAAAAATAGTAACAATATGGTTTTTCATCTGTTTTTCAATTTAAATTTTTTAATGTCCATCGGGCTACTTTTACAACATCCAAATACGGATCTTTTAATTTTTCTTTTAATTCGGTTTTAAAAACTATTGCTTCTTCTCCCAACCTTTCTATAGAGCTTACCGCAAATAATCGTACGGCATTATTATTATCTTGTAGAGCATCTTTTAAAATTTGAGAAGATTCTTTCCTATCACCCAATTTGAATAAAATTTCTGCAGCAATGATTTTTACACTTTCGGATTTATCATTAAGCAATGGTTTTAAATCGTCTTTTAATTTTTCGGCTTTATTTCCCAAAGCCAACACGCCATTAACACCCCAATAACGAATTATATAATTATCATTTTGCAAAAACTTCTTCAGCTTTTCAATTTCCGCACCGTTACATTTATTAACAACGGAAAGCACATTTAAAAATTCTCTTACATTGTAGTTTTCATCATTCCGGACAGCAGCATACGGAGCTTGTTTTTGTCCGAGATCAACAAGTTCAGGTTCAGGAATAAAGCCCAAATCTTTTGTCTCAATCATAATACTGTCCAATGCAGCCCGCATTTCCATTAAAATATTTTTATAATCGGGATTGAATGCGAGGTTGTTAATTTCGTACGGATCTTTTTCCATATCATATAATTCTTCGCAAACTCTCGGCTCAAAAAATTTTTTTTGTACATTATTTAACTTTTTATGTTTGTACAACTCGTACCATTGATTCATTGAAGGTGCACGCCAGAGGTATTCAATATGTTGTCCTCTCGGTAAAAACGGCATAAAGTTTCTTATATATCTAAATTGTTTATTCCTTACCGCCCTTACAAAATCGTATCGTTCATCCATACGTTGATGATACATAAACGCATATGTCGGTGGTTTAACTTCTTGTTTTCCGAGAAAAGCACTGCCCTGCATATATTCCGGAATTTCCACACCGCATAAACTTAACACGGTTGGTGCTAAGTCTACAAAACTTACTATTCGTTCGGATTTTGTACCCCGTTTCTCATTAAAAAGATATTTGTATTTTTCAGGTATTCTTACAATCATAGGTACATGCGTACCCGGTTCATTAATAAATCGTTTACTGCCCGGAAGTATTCCGCCATTATCTCCATAATAAAAAATTATGGTACTCTCGTATAGCCCTTGTTCCTTAAGTTTTTTTAGAAGGGTGTTAATTTGGGAATCCATTTGAGCAAGCCTGTCGTAGTACTGAGCCCAATCGTGTCGGAAAATTTTTGTATCGGGATGATAAGGAGGTAAAATTACACTGTCGGGATTTGTAACGGTAACGGAATCGCTTTTAAAGATAACATGTTCGTGTGTAATGTTAAAATTAAATACGGCAAAAAACGGTTGTCCTTTTTTTCGATTTTCCCATGTTGCATTCGGACTTGAATCATCCCAAATTTCTTTTGAATTATATACAGTATTATAATCTTCTTTATGATGATTGGCGCAATAATAACCTGCTTTACGTAAGTATTGCGGGAAGAATTTTATCGTTTTCGGAATTGGTATTTTACTGCGCATATTTGTTGTGCCAAGCGAACTAGCATACATTCCGGTAATTATGGTTGACCGTGCAGGAGCACAAACCGGAGCATTGGAATATGCTTTATTATATTGAATACCCTCTGATGCAAGATTATCTAATGTTGGTGTACGGGCATTTTTATCGCCGTAACAACCAAGCATTGTAGTATTGTCTTCGCTAACTACCCATAATATGTTGGGACGTTCTTGTGCAAAAAAATTTGCAAAGAGTGTGATAAAAAGAAACACAAATATTTTATTTATAATTTTCCGCATACAGATTCTCCGAATTTCCGTTTTTTGTTAATCCCATATATATATTTATAAAATCAATTTGCTCGTTACTGCTGTTACCGTTACGATATTCCACAACTTCCCAGATTTCTTTTCCGGCAATACTTTCTTCAGGATTAATAGTTTGATAAGGCGTATGATATTCCAATTCCATTAAAGCATCTTTTTTACTATCTACGCTATTATATATTTCCACCATTCCTTGAGCCGGATGTATTAATTTTCTATCATATTTTTCAAAATGAATTATGAACATTTCGGAATCGGTAAATGCAAAAATTTTATTTGCCGACGGATATATGAAGGCTTTACCCGCTCTTCTTTTTTTTTGAAACACCGATACAGTTGTGTTAAAGAAAAAATATCCGTTCTCTATTTTATAGGGCATTTCATTATTCCCTTCCATATACTCAACTCTGATATCTTTTTCGTCTGCAACAGGTACATATACTTTGCTAAATCCATCTAAGCGAGTATTAAACCATAAATCCCACGCAATAGGTTTTTGCCAAGTGTTTTTTGCTTCGGCTTTTACAATTATTTTACCGCTATTTAATATTATTGTTTTGGTAAGGGATACACCGGTATATTTGCTGGCAGGCCCGAGCAGTTTAAGATAATCGTTTTCCTGTTCAAGTATTTCATAACTACCGTAAATTAAATAAGGGTCGGGAGGCCACACAGCTTTTTTATCATGTAAATCTTGCAAAATATTTTGACGGCTCCACCATTCATTCTGCGGGCCCACCCATATTATATGACCGTTAAACGGAATAATATTATTATAAATTCTTTTATCAACCGGGTCCGTAAATTTATAATTCCATAATTTTCTATCCGATTTTAAAATGTTTTTACCGCCGTTGCGTTTAACTGAAACAATCCTTCCGCCTACTGAAGGTAAAACCTCAAGAGAAAGAGTATTATTATTAAGAACAACCAAATTATTCACGGTAATCTTTTCTCCTTTGTTGCCGGTACTTTTACAAGTTGTGATAAAAGAAAAAAGTATAAAATATAACAACAAGATTTTAAACGGCTTTATGTTTTTACTTTTTTCCATTTTGTTTAAATAAGGCAAAAGAATTATCACAATTTATTAAAGAGGAATTTATTTAATTAAAACCATTTTGTTACTCTGTATAAAATCTCCGGCAATAATTCTATACAGATAAATACCGCTTGCTAAATTTTTTGCATTAAATTCAACGGTATAAATACCGGCACTATACTTACCCTTTGCCAATACTGCAACTTTTTGACCCGTTAAATTATAAACGGTTAATTTAACTTCTGATGTTTTCGGAAGTGCAAAAGAAATTTTTGTACTCGGGTTAAACGGATTGGGATAATTTGCATATAGCTTATATTCTTTAGGCCAATTGTTTATTCTCTCAGATTCGACCGAGGAATAGGTTGTGTCTTTTATTATTGAGATATTATCAATATAATAATTTTTTGTTATTTTACCCCGTGTCATCAAAGTAATTTTAGCTTCATCAAGTGTTCCGTCCCAAATTAGATTAACCGTATCGGTTATTTGTGTCCAGCCGGTAGAATCAATAATTCCGGTAAATTGAATATATTTTTTACTGTCTCCCACCGTTAATCTTATTTGAACTTTTGCAGTATCCTTGTCTCCCACGGCACGATAATATGCAGAAACAATATATTTGCCTTTCCCTTTTTCTTTTAATTTAGCCGTAAAGATCTGAGCGGCACCACCCCAGGTTTTTGTTCTGCCGTAAATTAATAAAGAGTGCGTACTATCAACGGATATATCGGAAGTTATCGAAAAGAAGCAAGATCTTTTTTCCCAATCATTATCGCTATTTTCAAAACTATGATTTATTAAAAGATTTGCACTCGTATCCGGATTTTCAGGTTTATAATCAAATTGATGTATTAGAAAATCTGCAAGCAACGCATGTAATGAATCCATTATATGCGTATAAGAAGGATCGTAAATACGACTTACGGTTTCCAACGAATCCACTTGATAATCATACAATTCTTTATCGATAATAATATCTTCGCAATAAGGTAAATTTCCCGTTCTGTAATTTTTGTTTATCCATTCGGTATACCTATATCTGTCGGTTCGGAGCGTATATCCTTCTTTATTACCACCTCTGTGATATTGACTTATTGCATAACTATTCACCCTCTCTGTTTCTCCTCTAAGAATTGGAGCAAGAGATTTTCCAGCAAGCCCGTCCGGTATTTGCAATCCGGCCAAATCACAAAGGGTCGGGTAAATGTCCGTAAATTCCGTAGGAGTGGTTATATATTTGGGTCCTTGCAAATCAGGCTCAATAATAATAAGGGGTGAACGGGTTGCTTGCTCAAAATTCGAATGTTTTGCCCACTGTGCATGGTCGCCGAGATGCCATCCGTGGTCGCCCCATAAAACAATTATGGTGCTATCCCGTAAATTTAAGCTGTCCAACACATTAAGTACTTTTTTTATTTGTGCATCAATAAAGGAAACGCAAGCATAGTAACCGTGAATTGCTTCTTTCTGTTTCTCTTCGGGAATATCACCGGAATCAGGAATATCGTCATAACTACGGAATTCACCCCCCGAAGTATAAACATAATCCGGTGTGTTTGCCGCATGTTTCTGAAAAGGATGCACATGAATACTGTCTCTGTTATATAAATCCCAATATTTTTTCGGGGCAACAAAAGGGAGGTGCGGTTTTTTAAAACCTATCGCAAGAAAAAAAGGAGTTTTGTTTGCGGCAACTTGTTTTAACAAATCAATTCCGGCTTTGGCAATTTTACCGTCAACATAATCATTGTCGGGTAAATCCGCACATTCCGTTGCCGGTCTTCCGTCGGAAACCAACCATCTATCTCCTGTTACGTTTACATAAGGAATTGACCATGATATTGCATCATGACTATGATCAACGGAACGGGGATCGAATATTTTTCCGGTTGCCGCCGTTTGATATCCGTTTTCCTTAAAATACTGGGGAAGAGTAACTACGTTAGGGTTTTTATCACGAATCAGAGTTTTTAAGTCCCAGACCTGCGTTCTATCCGGACGCCATCCTGTAAGCAAACTTGCACGGGAAGGTCCGCAAACCGCTTGCTGTGTATGGTTATTTCCAAAAACCGTTCCTTCGCTTGCAAGTTTATCGATATTCGGCGAGATTGCCATTGTATTTCCGAAACATCCTAAATTCGGTTTTAAATCATCTACCGCTATAAAAAGGATATTTTTCTTTTGTCCCATAAGGAGAAAGGGAGAAAGAATAAAAACCCAAAATATTATATTCAAAACTCTTTTTTTACGTAACATTAATAAACCTCTTTATTTTAACAACAATAATTTTTTAGAAGCAATATAATTACCGGCTTGTAATCTGTATACATAAACTCCCGTTGATAAATTTGAAGCATCAAATTGAACATTATAAAAACCGGCATTTTGTTTTTTGTTCACAAGCGTTGCAACTTCCCGACCTAACATATCGTACACTTTTAGTTGCACCATAATACCGTTGTGTAATTCAGCGGGGATAGAATATTTTATTGTTGTTGTAGGATTAAACGGATTCGGGAAATTTTGTTCCAACGAAAACACAACAGGTAATTGTTCAAAGTTTTCTACGGCGGTAGCACCATCTTCCAGAACTTTTTGCACCGCGTAATACGCCGGTTTTGCCGATCCGTCTTCTTTAAATAAAACCGGATTTGCACTGCTCATATTTCCGTCACAATCACGTATCATCCATACATTCCAAGTTACCACTCCGGATTGGCGTTTTGAAATCAGAGTTTGCAATATTGCTTGAAATGTATTGGCTTGTTCTTCCCATTTCCATTCGTTACCGTTTCTAAGAAAAACATTATTTTCCGTAATATGGAACTCTAAATTATTTTCGTGTGCCCAATCTATTAAATTACCGAGGGCAACAATATTATTAATACCGTTATCGTTGGTTTCGTTTTCCCACCCAACATCAACATGTGCTTGAAATCCTATACCGTCAACACGTAAGCCTTTATCCCGCAAGTATTTTACAAGTAATTTTATTTTATCCCAAGCTGCGTCATTCATTGTTCCATGCTGATTAATTATCTGCTTAATGTTAGGAGCGTATTTGTTTGCAAGTTCAAAAGCACGTTTAATATATAACGGGGGTTGAAAATTTTCCGAATATGTTGTGTCGAAACCGATAATAGTCCACGGATTTTCCCAAGAATCTGTTCCCGGTTTAGGCCCAAACCATTCTCCTGTTGTTTTATCAATTGTTTCGTTTACAACATCCATCCACAAAATATTATCTTTGTCGTTATATCTTTGGCACAATGCCGTTACATATTCTTCAAGATTTTGTAGCAACTCTTCCGCTGTTCTGCTGTCATCTTTAGCCCATTTGGAACATTGGGGAGAAATGGGGGAATGCATTCTGATAACTTGTCCGTTTGTTTTTGCTTTTTCAACCCAAGTGTCGGATAAATCCCATTGATAAATATCCGGTTTGGGATGAATGTATGTTTGTTTAAAATCATTGGCAGGTGTAACATAACTGAATTCGTTATTTAAAATTTCTTCGGAATAAGTTTCCCAAACATTTGAAAGCATAGCACCGCCAATATAAAGATTGCCGTCAGGATATTTATCGGCAACAATTTCTTTTAAGCGTCTTCCTGTAGGAATGGGAAGCGGAAGTTGAACATTTTTTCTTAATTCAACATCATCAAAAATATATGTGGTTTTATTTAATCCGCATGATAATCTGACGAAAATACTATCTCTGTAAGCAGGGTCGGGAGTTACAATAAATTTAATTCTCTGTGGTGCCGTAGTTAATAAAACCTCATCTCCGCCATACCATTTTTTACTGCCGTCTGAGCTTTGACATTTTAATGATAATTTAAACGGAACAAACATTGCGGATTCGGTTCTTGCAACAACCGTTAAAATCAATTCGCCTTCCGGTGCATTGACTATTGATGACATGAGAGAAATTTTTTCAATTTTATCCCCCACTTTTGTTACCGTAACTTTTGCCGAAACGTTACCCGAAATAACATTGCTTCCCGTTTCATTTTCCAAAATTCCCGTAGCGCCACCCCAAGCATTAAGCCACCAGCCTACGCTTACACTATCTTCAAATCCGGGATTAGTAACAAGATTTGTTTGTGCAACGCCGGTAACGGTAAAGAGGAGCAACAAAGCAATAATGTTTAATTTGCCGGTCATTTTATTATCCTTTCTTTTTTCTATTTAAAAAATATTCTTTCATATAGTTTTCCAACTTCTTTTGGATCTCCTTGTATTCCGGTTCGTTATAATGATTGATTTTTTCCAATGGATCTTTTTCATAATCATATAACTCTTTGGCAACAATTTTCGTTTTATCAAAGTCAGCACCTTCTCTTACGCTTCTCGGTACCCAAACGGTAAAACGATATTTATCGGTTCTTATAGAATATCCTTCGATTTTTTCTTTTCCGAAACTTCTGTTGAATTGAGAAACCGCATATTCTTTTATTTTACCATTCGAATTTTTCATTAACGGAACAAGACTTTTACCATCCAAACCGTCCGGAGTTTTAATTCCGGCAAGTTCACAAAGAGTAGGATATATATCAACAAATTCGGTAGGAGAATACGTTTTTTTGTTACCTTTGATTTTAGGTGTGGAAATAATTAATGGTGCCCGCGTAGCTTGTTCAAAATTAGTATGTTTGCACCACATGGAATGGTCGCCGAGGTGCCAACCGTGATCGCCCCAAAGAATTACGATAGTGTTTTTTCTTAACCCCAAGCTATCCAGCTTGTTCAACAATTTCCCGATCTGTTGGTCGGTATGCGAAATACATGCATAATAACCGTGTATCAGTTCCTTCTGCATCTCTTCGGGGATGGGCCCTTTTTGTGGAACATGGTCGTATCCGGATCTTAATTCCCATCCCGGTTGAAAAGCAAATTCGGGTGCGTTTTTTGCATGTTTTCTAAACTCCGCTAATTTTATTTCATTTCTATCATATAAATCCCAGCATTTTTTCGGTGCAACAAATGGGAGATGCGGCTTTTTAAATCCAACCGCTAAAAAAAACGGTTTGTCGCTCTTGGACATTTTTTCCAGAAGTTTGATCCCTTGTTGAACAATGTTACCGTCAATAAAAGCGGAATCCGGCAAATCAAGGTTTTGAGTAATTAACTTCTCTTTGGTTCCTATCCATCTCCTTTTTTCAGGGTATTCGTAAGGGAAACTCCACGATATTTTATCGTGCATAGTATCAACGGAACGGAGATCAAATATTTTTCCCCGTGCCGCCGTTTGATACCCATGTTGCTTGAAGTATTGCGGCAATGTAACAACATCAGGGTTTCTATCCCGTATAAGAGTATGCAAATCCCAAACTTCCGTTCTATCGGGACGCCAGCCAGTAAGTAAACTTGCACGCGAAGGACCGCAAACAGCTTGCTGGCATTGATTATTTGCAAATACAACTCCCTCTTCTGCCAATTTATCTATATTTGGAGAAACGACAAAATTATCACCGTAACATCCTAAATCGGGTTTCATATCATCAACGGCAATAAAAAGAACATTCATTTTTTTTTGTTCGGTGCCGGTATCTGTTTTATTGCCGCAAGATACGGTTAATAATGGAAGCAATAACAATAAGCCGAAATACTTTTTTAATGGTAACATGGTAATTTGTATTCCTTCGTTAATAAAATGAAAAGAATTATTTAAGTAAATTCATTTTTTTTACATCAGTAAAACCGTTTACGGTTATTGAATAAAAATAGATTCCACTGGATAAACCGTTCGCATTAAATTGATATTGGTATGTGCCGGCTTGAAGGTTTTTGTTCACAAGCACTTTTACCAATTGTCCCAAAGAATTATAAACATTTAATTTAACATTTCCGGCTTCAGGTATGGTAAAAGAAATTTTTGTACTCGGGTTAAACGGATTAGGTGTGTTTTGTGCAAGTTTATATGTTGCTTTACCTAACGTATTAACGGTAATTACGTCCGAGTATTCAAAATCACCGTTTATATCTATTTGTTTTAAACGATAACTTACCTCTCCGGCAATATTACGAGTATCGACAAAACTATATTGTCTCGGAGCATTGCTGTTACCCGCACCGTTAATAAACCCTATCTCTTTCCAATTGTCGGAAATGGCACTTTTAGTTTGAACTGAAAATCCGTAATTGTTAACTTCCGTAGCGGTTTCCCAACTTAAGAGAACAACATCTCCTTTAACGGAAGCTTCAAACTTTGTTAGCTCAACGGGAACCGGATTAACCACATAATTTGAGGTAGTCAAAAGAAAACTGCTTCCATCCAAACCATTTTCAATAGTAAAGTTTTTATCTGACGTGTTTACCGGAGGAAGTTGTGTGTTGTCTTCAAAATTAAATAATAAAACTGTACGAGCATCACTTTCCAAAGTATCTTCAAGCGAAGGAGCCGTGTAGTCTCCCCATCCGTATCTGGCACTGTCAGAAAATCTAAAACCATCAAACGAGCCGTCGTAAGGTAAATAACCGGTACCCGGTTGAGCAAAAAACATTAATAACGAATCCGATGCCGGCAATGCAAAATTAGTACTAGCCCTACTTCCAACACGTATTCCGTCAACATGTAATAATCCTCTCGGATCATCTTCAACACCATCTCCGTTTTTGTCCGGTGTATAAGTATACGAAATATAATACCAAGTGTTAAATGCTAGTGTATCAGTGGCAAAATAATAATCAGATGTTCCCCTCTTAATGTGAAGTTGAATTTTTGTTCCGCTTGCACCAATATCTGCGACATTAATTTCCCATAAATTTCCGGTTGAACCATCAGGTCCGCGCGAAACCATTTTATCGGGACGACTACCGGTAGAATCAACATAAGCCCAGAACTCAATTGTATAAGCACCTGTAACATCCAAATCATCAGATGCATTGTCCTGAACATTAAACATTCTCTTTTCTCCGCTCACATCCATTACATATGCGTTCTGAGCAAGCATTGTTACCGTTAACAGTAACAAAAGGGCAATAATTTGTTTTGTTGCTTTCATAATAACCTCCATTATTATTTAGGTTGTGTTTTATTTAATAAATATCATCTTTCTTACAGATGAAAATTTATCTGACGATAACCGGTAAAAATAGACTCCACCGGATAATCCGTTCGCATTAAAGTGGTACTCGTGTTTGCCTGCATGAATTTTTTTATCAACAAGCACTTTTATCAATTGTCCCAATGAATTATAAATTGTTAATTTTACATTGCCGTCTTGAGGAATCGTAAATGATATTACCGTTGTCGGATTAAAGGGATTGGGATAATTTTGCCTCAATACAAAACCGCTTATAACTTCGGTTTTATTTGCAACCGAATTTGGTTCATCCTTTTCTTTATATGTTACTTTAAATTTGCCTCCTATACCGGAAGCAATGTTTAACACTCTTGTATCTCTGTTGAAAGAGGTAAAAGAAGTATCGTTAAGTGCAACTTCATCAATAATCAGCTTGTCATCATAATATGCAAGCGGGAATAAAGAAATAGTGCGTTCACTATCCGTTGCCGGGAAATAATAGTAGAGTGTAACCGTAGTATCTTTTAAAAACAAACTCCCGTACAAATACGCGAAGTAGGACATTTCAACGCCATGATAATTTGCTCCGTAAACATTTCCCTTTGTATAATCTGTTACTTTAGTACCGGTTCTGTCGGTTTCGGAAAAGGACCCTCCGTTTTGATAATCGCGAATATTCTCCATATAGAAACATATTGATTCATCCGCAATTTGCAAAGCAATATCTTTAAACTGCGGATTATCGGCAATATAATAATTTATCAAACCGCTTGTTACTCCTTGTTCAAGCGTCCAATGGTTTTTGCTGCTGTCGATTATTTCTCCGCTTGCCCAGTCGTATTTTTTGTACACCCCGCCATAAACTTTATCGTATCCGCCGTTATTCCACATATCGTTTAAAAGCATTTCGGCTGCCGTACGGTATTTTTCTTGAGGTTCAATTAAATATGCTCGTCCCAACACCCAAGCGGCTTTATAAACATGCCCCAACAAATGTTTGTGTCGTTTCTGGTTTATCACCCAGTCGCTGTCGTATTCTTCGGCAAAACCCAGCTTCACATCGGCATCATCTCTACTTTTAACCAAACGGTCTGATATGTTATCCGCAATTGTCAGCATTCTGTTTTTAATGTTTTCATCTTTTGTAAGAAGATACAAGATAACGGCATTGGTAGTCATAGCATCACCGGTAGGAGTAAACCCTTTGTTTTTAGGATTTGCCCAATCATAATCTGCAATATAATAATGCCCCTCATAATTCGGTCTACCATCCCACATATTATTCATTAAGGAATTATACCCGCGCATAACCCAGTCCCAGTCGGTTAATTCAGAATTTTCATTTGGATTATTAATAAATTCACTCCAATTTATTCTTCCGCCCGTGGCATCACAAATAGCTGCCGGACCAAGTAAAGCATAATGTTGTTGGAATGCCTGTTTAATTTCCTTGTTATATCTATCCCATTTACTATCAGTAATATTTCCTTCCCTATCGGTTGTAAAAAACCATCCGCCGTTTTCTTTATCCCATCCATGCTTATATAAAAATTTTGCGGCATAATGTGCGTATTTCAAATACTCCTCGTTGCCTGTAACCATAAAAGCACGTGCATAAGAATACGCAAGTCTGGATTGAGGACAAAGAGCTTTGGTGTTTTCATCGGTAACGTTTCCTTCACCATCAATAAAACTAAAAAAACCGCCGTATGTTGAATCATAAAATTGTTTCCAATAATCAGCCTCGTTAATTATATATTCTATGTTTTTTTCGGGATGAAGCAAATACTCCGATTTTACTTGATACTGTGCCAACATCACAGTATAAGACAAGAGCAGAATTAAAAAGATGTTCGTTATTACCTTAGGTTTCATTATTTTTTCTTCCCGTTATTTTTATCAACATATGCATTAACATCTTTTCGCCAATTAATAATTTTTTTGTACAATCTTTCCGCAATTTCCGGCTCTTCATTTATTAAATTGTGATGCTCGCCGATATCTTCGGGTATATAATAAAGTTCCTTTTTGCGTGCATCGTAAAAATCCAACAACTTATAATCTCCTTGTCGAACAACGGTAACATTAATATCGCCGGTGCTGTACGGACGTGCAAG
>Ga0256914_1003314_pt1 | contig 12748 bp, 13 predicted proteins | sample HulkmetaG_FD_191571 | JGI IMG/M metagenome (GOLD analysis project Ga0256914, IMG submission 191571) | Hydrothermal chimney microbial communities from Main Endeavour vent field at the Juan de Fuca Ridge, Pacific Ocean - Hulk | ecosystem: Environmental > Aquatic > Marine > Hydrothermal vents ...
ATTAATTTTTTATTAAAGTATATCATAAGTTTTTTAATTTCATTAAAATTAAAAAAATCTACTCTTCTAAACTCTCCAGCATCCTACTAAATGCCTCTTCAAATTGCACCAACCCTTCGTTAAGTAGAGTTTTTGAAATCTCCTCCATATCAAAACCATTATCTTTAAGGTTTATAAAGTATCCATTAAGAATATCATCGTCAATAGGTAACATGGCTTTATCCTCTCCACTCTTTAAATGTGCCTCTATTGTTGCTAATGGAGCAGTATTTACAGAGTTTGGTGCAAGTAGCTCTGCAATATAGTGGTTTGCAGGAAGTGCATCACCTTTAACTCCTGTACTGGCAAAAAGCGTTTTGATGTTGGGAACATCATTTGCCTCTATCATATTATAGATTTTAGCTGCGTTATAAATACCTGTTTTAGCAGGGTCAATTCCACACGCTTCAAGCTCACTGTCCAATGCTCGATCAAATCGGCTGACAAATACTGAAATCACACCTGATAGACGACAAGGAGCATCTGCTTCACACTTGGCAATTCCTCTGTTCATTGCTTTAAAACACTGTGTTGCCTGTTTTTGAGAGAATACCAACGTGGCATTGACCGAAATTCCATCTCCCATCAGTGCCGTCATCGCCTCAAATCCTGCTTGGGTTGCGGGTACTTTTATCATAACATTGGGTGCACCAATTGCTTTAAAGAGTCTTCGACCCTCTTCATAGGTTCCTTTGCTATTATTGGATAAAAATGGGTCAACCTCAATTGAGATAAAACCATCATTCCCCTCATCATAGAGTGGACGCAGGAGCTTCGCTGCTGTTCGGATATCCTCTATGGCTAACGCCTCATACTTCTCTTTTGGGCTTAACCCAACAAGTGATTCCAACTGCTCTTTATACGCAGGTGATGTGATAATTGCATTTGAAAAAATTGCAGGATTTGATGTTGCTCCATTGACAACCCCTCTGCCCAAAAGCTCTCCAAACTCATTTTTGAGATAATCTCTCTCTACAAAATCCAACCACAATGAAAATCTAATATCTCTATTTACCATAACTACTTCCTCTAAAATTATAAATATATTAATTGCCCCAAGAACACCACAGACCGATATCACTTGACTTTGTCAATGCCTCATCTAATTCATCTAAAAACTGGTCTCTTGAGATTAATCTTGCTCCTAGACTCATCAGATGAGGTGTTTCAACTTGACAGTCAATAAAATCATAACACTTTTGAACACAGAGTGTGCTTAATTTTCTTAAGGCAACCTTTGACGCATCGGGCATTAAAGCAAACATAGATTCACCGAAGAAAGCTTTACCTGTTGAGATACCATAAAGTCCCCCGACAAGCTCTCCCTCAAAATAGGTCTCAATCGAATGTGCAAACCCCATTGCATGAAGCTCCATGTACGCCTTTTTCATCTCTTGGGTAAGCCATGTTCCCTCTTGTCCCTCTCTAGGAACTTTGGCACAACAATCAATAACTGCTTCAAAATTTCTATCGAATTTTACCACATATCCCCTATTTTTAATTACTCTTTTTAAAGATTTACTCTCTTTAAATTCAGTGGGATAAAGTACAAGTCGGGGATTGGGTGACCACCAAAGAATGGGGTCATCAGGGGAAAACCAAGGAAAGATACCTTGACGATACGCTTTTAATAGCCTATTGGGATTTAGGTCTCCACCATAGGCAAGAAGTCCCTCATCACTTCCCTCTCTTGGATTGGGAAAGATATGAGAAGAGCCTATCTCTGTCAGATAAAAATTATCATCATATATTGAAGACAAAGTCCAGTTTCTCCTTTTTAAAGCCTACTTTTACTGTTCCACCCTTTTGAAGTGAACCAAACAGAATCTCATCTGTCAATGCCTCTTTAATTTTTTCATCAATTACACGTGCCACCTGTCTTGCACCATAGATATTACTGTAACCCTCTTTTGCAATGTACTCTCTCGCTTTTTTAGAGAGTTTAATCACGATATTTTTACGCTCCATCTGCTTGTTAAGTTTAACCATCTCCGTCTCTACTATCTTCTCTACAACCCCTAAACTAAGTGATTCAAATCTTACCACTGAACTCAATCGATTGATAAACTCTGGGGCAAAGAAATCTTTTAGAGCATTCTCAGTTTTTGAGCTACTATCCTTGTTGAAGCCCATCACATTTGCCTCTTTTGTTCCAAGATTTGAGGTCATAATCAAGATAACATTTTTAAAATCACTTACAATTCCATTGTTATCGGTCAACTTCGCCCCATCCATTACTTGAAGCAAAATATTCATAATATCAGGATGAGCCTTTTCAACCTCATCAAGAAGCAGAACAGTGTGTGGGTTTTTCTTGACCATCTCTGTCAATAGTCCACCCTGCTCATAGCCTACATACCCAGGAGGTGCGCCAATAAGTCTACTTAAAGAGTGTTTTTCCATATACTCACTCATGTCCAGTCGCTCAAAGTGAATATTCATGCTTGATGCCAACTCCGTACTAAGTGCTGTCTTACCAACCCCTGTAGGTCCGACAAAAAGGAACGAGCCAATTGGGCTATTCTCTTGATTTAACCCTGCATAAGAGCGTTTAATCGCCTGTACCACCGTCTCAATCGCTTTGTCTTGACCGATAATCTTGCTCTTCATCACCTCTGTCAGTTTTTTAAGCTTACTGGTATCATCCGAAGAGACAATGGTCGATGGAAGCTTTAACATACGTGCCACTCCCTCTTCGATATCACTACTCTCTACGGTGAGGCTCTTTTTGCCTCTAAGCATAAAGTGGGCTCCCACTTCATCAATAATATCCATCGCTTTATCAGGTAAAAATCTATCATGAAGATACTTCACACTCAAATCAACAGAGGCTTGTAGTGCTTCTGGTGAAAACTTAATATCGTGGTACTCCTCGTATTTGTGCTGTATCCCTGTTAAAATCTTTATCGTATCCTCTGGTGATGGCTCATCTATGTCTATCTTTGAGAAACGACGGGTTAATGCTTTGTCTTTATCAAGGTGATTTCTAAATTCAGCATAAGTAGTTGCTCCGATACATTTCAACTCTCCTCTTGCTAGAGCAGGTTTAAGCAGATTAGCTGCATCCATGCTCCCACCACTGGTCGCTCCTGCACCAACAAGTGTATGTATTTCATCAATAAATATAATCGCTCTGTCAATACTCTGTAACTCTTTAAGTACACCTTTTAAACGTTTTTCAAAATCACCTCGATATTTGGTTCCTGAAATCATCGAACCCAAATCAAGGGCAAAAATTTTACTCTCTTTTAAAATATCAGGCACATCATCTTCTGAAATTTTCAGTGCCAATCCCTCAGCAATGGCTGTCTTTCCCACCCCTGGTTCACCCACCAAAAGAGGGTTATTTTTTTTACGTCTACAGAGCGTCTGCATGACTCTATCTATCTCAGAAGTACGCCCCACAATTGGATCTATTTTACCTGTTCTTGCCACCTCTACTAGCTCAATGGTATAAGCAGAGAGATTAGGATGTTCATCCTCTTGCTCTTCACTGCTCTGCTCCACTAGCTCTGAGTGAGAAATCGCCGTTAGGATATCCACCCGATTAATATCTTCTGCTTGCATAACAGCAAAAGCATAACTCTTCTCTTGCGTAAAAATAGAGGCAATCATGTCCCCTACTTTGGCTTCTACACGTCCTGCACTGCTAATGTGCATCATCATGTCATTCATTGCATTGGAGAGTACCAAGGTCTCATACGGGTCATCAACTTCTCCACTCTCCTCATTTGGCTCTAAAATAGGTGTGTTGCTTTGCAGATAAGACTCCACCAATCCTATCATATAATTCACATCTCCACCCACCGCTGTCAATATTTCCAATCCATCATTACTTCGTAAAATGGATAAAAAAATATGTTCGAGAGTTAAATACTCATGTCTATTATTTTTAGCATATTTCACAGACTCGTCAAATACACTTCTAAGTTCTACGCTTATCATTTTCTACCCCTTCATCTATTCTTGTTCTAATGTTGCAAGTAGTGGAAAACCACTGCTTTTTGCCATTACTTTCACTTGTTGTACTTTGGTTTGAGCTATCTCAAACGTATAAATACCACAAATTGCCCTACCTTTTTGATGGATATTGAGCATTATCTGTTCGGACTCTAATACATTTTTATGAAAAACTTCCATTAAAATCTCTACTACAAACTCCATACTGGTGTAATCATCATTATGAAGCAAAACTTTGTATTTGGTTGGTTCAACCACTCTTAATACCGTTTTTATCTCTTCTTCTATCTTTGGCAAACTTTTAATCCTCTAAAATAATCTATAAACCTATAATATAAAGTATATCTTATTTTATGCTACAATCCTAATAAAAAAAGAGAGTTTAATTGTGAAATTACTATTTGTTACGGCAACTAATACAAATATTGGCAAAACTTACACAACTTTAGAGCTTATTCGAAGGTTTGGAGAGAAAGGTTTATCTGTGGGGGTTTGTAAGCCAATAGAGACAGGTGTAGAGAATAAGATTCAAGATGCCTCTGCCCTATTATCCTTTATTAAAAATTATAATACAAATTTTGAAAACTTAATAGCAAAAGAGATAACTGCCTATACTTTTACCCTACCCGCCTCCCCATTTTGTGCTGACACCCATCAAATCATAAAGATAGAGAGTATTAAAAACAAAATAAAAGAGCTCTCAAAATTATGTGATATCCTAATAATCGAAGGAGCTGGAGGACTTATGGTTCCCATCACAAAAAACTACATGATGATAGATTTAATCCAAGAACTGAACGCCAAAACTCTACTTGTCACCCCATCTAAATTAGGCTGTATTAATGATACCCTACTATCTATTGAGGCTCTAAAAAGTAGAGATATAGATTTTGAGTGGGGTGTCAATCTTTTTGAGGATAGAGAGGAGTTCAAAAAAGTAACACAACCATTTTATGATAAGGTATTTCCAAATTGGTGGACGATTCAAGAAGGATTGGATGGGTTTGTGGGCAGATACCTATTGTGAGTAAATTACAACATTACTTTACTTTATAACATTACTCCCTTAACCAATACTCTTATCTTTAAAAAAGTTAACTAATTGGTTAAAAATCTATTTGATATTCGTTATAATAAGCAACTAAAAAAATAAGGGATTTCATGCAACATCTTGTAGACACCAATGACTTTAGCGAAGCTCAAATAGAACGTATTTTTAACGATGCAAGAGCATTTAAAAAAGAGATGCCACCAAAGCTTCTCTCCGATAAACTTCTCATTACACTCTTTTTTGAGAGTTCTACTCGAACACGTAGCTCTTTTGAGGTAGCGGCCAAACGGCTTGGAGCCTCTGTGGTTCATCTTGACCCCTCTAAAAGCTCTACTAAAAAAGGAGAGAGTTTGGAGGATACCTTCTCTAACCTTTGTGCAATGGAGCCTGATGGTGTGATTATTCGTCATGAGTATAACAACACACCACGAAAATTGGCTGATAAAGAGTTGACTCCTGTAATTAATGCAGGAGCAGGACAGTATGCTCACCCTACTCAAGCACTGCTTGACTACTTTACGATACTAGAGCATTTTGATGGTAATATTGAGGGAAAGACCATTGCAATTGTGGGAGATATTGTAAGCTCTCGTGTGGCTAGTTCAGGGATTCGACTCTTTACGCGTATGGGGCTAAATGTGGTATTAGTCGCCCCTAAACCATTTATGCCTGACAATGACTTGCCGAAATATGAGCATATTGATGAGGTTATCGACTCGGTGGATATTGTGATGAGTCTACGCGCACAACTTGAGAGGCACAAGGCTCCTATCTTTGAAGATTATGAAGAGTATGCAAAAGAGTACTGTATCACACAAGAGAGATTTGGGAACAGAGAGATACTTCTGCTTCACCCAGGCCCTGTAATGCGAAATATTGATATCTCCAATGAGATGCTAAGTGACCCACGATGTAAAGTACTCGAACAGGTCAAAAATGGGGTCTTTGTCCGTATGGCTATCTTAAAAGAGCTACTGCTTAAATAGTATCGGTCATAATGGATAAAATCACACAACTGGCACAACAAAAAGAGCCTTTTCTCTTTGTTCTCTCTTATGATTTAGAGGAGAGGTTTGTACAACCTCTAAAAGAGCTAGATAGTGATATTTTTTTTAAAATAGGAAAATATCGAAACTATCCAAGAAGCCCTATAGAGAAACCCTATTTTCTTAAAAAATATCCTCTACCTTTTAAGGAGTATCACAACTCACTAGAGAGGGTACTTGAAGAAATTCGTAGGGGAAATACATATCTGCTCAATTTAACTTTTAGAACAGAGATAGAGAGTACCCTCTCACTCAAAGAGATTTTCACCTATGCTAGAGCCAAGTATAAACTCTACTTTAAAAATAAATTTATCTGCTTCTCGCCTGAGAAGTTTATAGAGATAGAAGGGAATAGCATCTCCACCTATCCGATGAAAGGGACAATCGAAGCCTCTATTCCCAATGCCAAAGAGAATATACTCACCAATGAAAAAGAGATGGCTGAACACGTAATGATAGTAGATTTGATGCGTAATGACCTCTCTATGGTCGCAAAAGAGGTCAAGGTAGAGGCATTTAGATATATAGATAAGATAAAAGCAGGAGAAAAAGAGTTACTACAAGTTAGCTCTAAGATAACAGGAAAGCTCCCCCTCTCTTGGCGAGACAACCTAGGAGAAATACTAAAAGAACTACTTCCTGTTGGTTCTATTACAGGCACACCCAAACAAAGTACGATAAAGATAATAGAGAGAATAGAGAATTACAAAAGAGGATTCTATACAGGTATCTTTGGAATTTTTGATGGAGAGAATCTCTACAGTGCTGTGATGATACGATTTATAGAAAGAGAAGAAGATAAACTCTACTATAAAAGTGGTGGAGGCATCACCATAGACAGTGATGCACAAAGCGAGTATGAGGAGCTGATAGATAAAATCTATCTACCACTCTAACCAAACTACTTAAGGTTTGTCACCAAAAACGCACTGCTAAACTCACCTGATGCAATAGCTGACCGAGCAGATGAGGCACTTGAAAAACCTGTAACAATCGCTTTATAAAGTTTTTTACCTCGGGAATCTACAGTTTTAACCAATGCTGTGTATCTACTTCCTGCTGCTCGTTTTGCTGCAGACTTTGCTGAGGAATAAGAGGAGAATGCACCGACTTGTATACCTATTCCATTACCCGAATAACTGCTTCCACTACTGTGAGAAGAGGATGCCGATGAACTATAGCTACTGTTGTTTGAGTAGCTATTAGAAGAGGAGGGAGAAGAAGAAGAGCTAAGTGCTGAACCACCCACAATAAATGCTCCAGGAAATTGTCTTGCCGCCAATGCTTTTGCTGCTGCTCGACTCTCTATTCCTGTGACAATAACCTTGTTGACACTCCCTCTTTTAACATAAGCACTGTATTTTGGGTCTAAGCTTAGGTTATTTTTATACTCCTCTGCGGCATAATAATCTTTGAGGGCTGCTACTTGTAGATGAATTCCTGCTCCACCACCACTTGTAGATCCATATGAGTTATTTGTGGTATAGGTTGAAGGAGTAGATGCGTAGGTATTATTATCCCCTCTACTACTTGTTGACGAACTGCTTGAACTACTTGAATAGGTATTATTATACCCTCCTCCACTTGTTGATGGGGATGCACCATAGATATCATTATCACTATTGTATCCACCTGTAGCATTAGGGTTTCCATATGCACCACCACCTGTTCCATAGGTTGGAGATGTTGTTACTGTATTGTCATACGATGGTGTTGTGGTATCATATGTTGGGGTAGTGTCATAGGTCGTTGCTGTACTGGTTCCATAAGTTGGAGTGGTATCATAGGTAGGAGTGGTATCATAGGTAGGAGTAGTAGTACCATATGTTGGTGTAGTACCATATGAGGTATCCGTAGAGATAACCGTGTTATCTACCGATGTTGTTCCATATACGGTACCAGAAGTACCTACATCTATCACATCTTCTGCATATGTTGGGGTATATGTCCCACTTGTGGCAGTATCGTTAAATGTTTGTGTATTTTTTCCTGTTGTATTGGCTTCACCTGTAGGTTTTACACATCCTGTGACCAGTAGTGCTACTACAGTTGAGAGTACTATTCCTCTGTTATATTTCATCTATAATCCCTTTTAAAATTAAAATTCTACTTTCATTATAACAGTCTATTTCTATTAAATTTATTAATATTGTTAAATTAAGCATAGTTTTGTAACCTAGATAATGCAATAAAATTGTGTAAATACTGTTGAAGAACTATTTGATACTCTTCTTTTTTGTTCTCTCTCGCCTACTAGAAATAGAAAAACGCAGTAAGTCATCGGTAGTTTTTACATACCTTGGTAGATTGTCAAAAAGTATGTTAAGAAGCCTAGCTGTAGTCAAGGCATCACTGTAAGCACGGTGATGAACCTCTACTCCTAATTCCAAAGACTCATTAAGATAGGCTAAACCATAACGTTCACTTTTAATAGTCCGTCTTGCCAACTCAATGGAGCAGAGCTTTTGATTTCCAATTGTTCCTAGTCCAAAACGGTCAAAAGAGTGATTGAGAAACCCATAATCAAAATTTGCATTGTGTGCTACAAAAACAGCATCATCCAAAAAAACTCTTAACTTGGACAATACCTCTAAACGACTGGGTGCATCAATCAAATCATCAGGAACAATCCCTGTAATTTTACTAATATACTCTGGTAAAAAAGTACACTCCACAAAACTCTCAAACTTTCCTATAATTTCACCATTTTGAAGCATTACAGCCCCCACCTCAATCACTTGTGAGGTTTCAGGTTTGCTTCCATTGGTTTCAATATCAATTACACAAAATTTTTGCTCTGTATAAGAGAGATTATAACTAAGCAATCTATAGCCTCCTCTATCGTCCTCTTCAATCGGGTATCCCGAAGCTTGGAGTAGGAGAAAAAGTGTCTGTGTATCCTCAAAAAGCGTAGTATACTTAGAGACAATTCTATCATAGGAAGCAGTTGATAATTTTCCCTCATTACGCCGAAAAGCTAAGGTTAATTCTTCATAGACTTTTTGCATTTTGTATAAATCTACTCACCTTATCATAATCTTTTCTACCTTTGATACGCTCCACTCCTGAACTCACATCAACTGCATAGAAATTGTAGGCTTTTAACTCATGTAAATTCTCAGGACTTAAGCCACCTGCTATGATAATCTTAGAACAATCAATACCCTTAAACCACTCTAAATTAAGGCGTTTTCCACTCCCGCCATACTCTTCACAGTAGACATCAACCAAACGATATCTGTCTGAAAATGCCAAAATATCTTCCGCTTTTTTAGCTCGAATCACTGGCAGAGTATTGCACTCTATCATGTCCAAAATCTCTTCATCAATATCATTATGAATTTGGCTCATGGTGAGATTACAATATTTAGAAATAGTGTCTATGGTATCTATCCCCTCGTTTACAAAAAGCCCCACACGTCCAATAAATGGTGGCAATTTATCCATAATTCTCTTAGCATTTGTTGGTGTGATATAGCGTGGGGACTCTGTATAAAATACAAACCCCAGTGCATCAGCACCTGCATTTATTGCTTGCATCGCATCATCCAAGTTGGTTATACCACAAATCTTAACTCTCATTCCCCTACTCCCTATTTTAATGATGAGATGGCTGATTTATATCCATCTTTATGTCCAAAAACAAATGAACCTGCCACCACAATATCTACTCCTGCCTCTTCCAACTCTTTGACATTCACATCATTGACCCCACCATCGACCTCAATCAAACACGTAGGATTATGCTTACTAATCAACGCCTTTAGACGTTTCGCCTTTTCTATCACAGAGAGGATAAACTTCTGTCCACCAAAACCAGGGTTTACGCTCATTAAAAGCACCATATCCACATCAGCCAACAGAAACTCAATGCTCTCAGGTGGTGTATGGGGATTTAGAACCAATGCAGGTTTAATCCCAAGTGAGCGAATATGTTGTACCAACCGATGGGGATGCTTCTCTTCCTCCATATGAAAAGAGATATATTCAGGCTTCAAAGGAGCAAAGAGATTTACAAAAAAAGTATTGTTTTCAACCATAAGATGAATATCCAGTGGTTTCGTAGCCACCTTTGCCACAGCCGAAACCACCACAGGTCCAATGGTCAGATTTGGCACAAAATGACCATCCATCACATCCACATGAACCAAATCACATCCACCATCACAAATCGCTTTGACATCCTCTGCCAAATGACCAAAATCAGCCGATAAAATACTTGGAGCTACCAACATCAAGAAACCCTATTTTTTATTTTTTCAGTATTATATCTAATTTATTATTTTGTCTTAATAAGTAAGGGTGCTGTAGCTAGGCTATACCAAGTTTAGTCAATAATTTTTCTCTCCTCTCTAAAAAAGATAAAAAGTTACAAAAGGTTTCATTAATGAAATGTAATTTAATAATTTTATTTAGCGATATTAAAGAAGGAATAGATTATAGTAAAATGTTTTGTGACTATTTAAAACTACTTAAATTTAAACTTTTTCAAATTTTTTACTGTAGAAATTTTGGTTGCACTAAAATCAATATATTTAAAGGAGGGTGTTTGAAAATCATATTATTATGGATAACCATTCTAATCTTAATTTTAATTATTATATATCAAAATGATACAAAAAAAGAAATAGCAAAAGTTAAAACTCAAAATATATCTACTAAAAAAGTAGAACAATGCAAAGAGAAACTGCCAGAAAGTGTTGAGGTCATAATTGATAACTTTAGTAAGAAGATAGAATTATCAGATCAAGAGGCTCTTTTAAAATCAAAAACAAACTTGAAATTATCAAGGGTAGATGAAAATGGTGTCTCTATTATATGGTCAATTGATGCAGAAAATTTTGATAAATATATCAGTCTAATAGCTTCATTATCTAAAAATGATGTTGAAGATAAAAAAGTTTTTAAATTTAATATAACAAAACCTTCCTCCCAAACCAAACAGAATGATATAAAAAATGATATAAAAAGTAGATTGATTGATAATTTTATTAAAGTTGATAATGAGAGTTTAGATGAAGTTACATCAAACCTAAATCTCCCTGAAATTGGAACCGATGGAAGTAGAATTATTTGGAAATCAAGCAATCCAAACATTGTATCGAGTAAAGGTATTGTAGTTCGTCCATCATTTAACAGAGATGAAGTAGAGGTTACATTAACAGCTATTATTAGTAATAGTGGTGGTGGTGAAGAGGTAGAAAAAGAGTTCTCTATTACAGTTATGCCTGATGAATCAGAGATAAGAGAGGTAAAGTAGTACGGAGTTTAAATTAAATAATTATAATCTCCTATAGTTGATAATTATTTAGTTTTTTTTCCCATGAGGTGTTAAGCTTAAATAGTTTGATTAGAAAAATAAAAATAGAAGGAGTAAAAAAATGAAAAAAACAACAGCACTGATAGGCTTGTCTCTGTTGACAAGTAACCTTTATGGTGGATTTGATTTTGGAGGAAGTGACGGTGGATGTGATGGTGGAAGTGGGGGTTTCCAACAGCAGATAGAGAATTATGGTGGAGATTATGAGAAGGTTGTTACCGTTGGAACTATCCCTAAAGATTTAAAAGATGTTTACATCTCATTAAATAGTGATGAAGATGTGGATATAAGACTATATGATGCTAATGGAGATAAGATAGTTCATTGGCCAAATGGAATATTAAATGGCAGTGGAAAAGATAGTACTACTTATAAAGGAGTGACTGTAGAGTATAGTGGATATAATGGTGATGGTTCTAATCTTGGACATGAGTATATCAAGATAACAGGAACTACTCAAAATGATTTTGTCATGAAAGCATTTGGATATAAAGCAGGATATGCAAAAGTTGATTATTCATGGGCAGGTAAGGCTAACTGTAGTGAAGGTTCAACGCCTAGTGCATCAGGAAGTGGAGATTTTGAACAGCAGATAGTTCAGAAAGATATTGTAACAGTTGGGGATATTCCACCAAAAGTTAATAATCTCTATATTACACTTAAGTCTGATGAGGATGTAGATATTCAACTCTATGATAAAGATACAGGAGCAAAAATTGTTCATTGGCCAGATGGTATTATTAATGGTCCATCTAAACAGACTACAACATATGAAGGGATGCAGATTGAGTGGTCAGGCTATAATGGTGATGGTACAGGTTTGGGTCATGAGTATATTAAGATTACAGGTGAAACCACAAAAAATCTAACAATGAAAGCTTATGGTTATAAAGCAGGATATGCGAAGGTTCATTATGAGTGGGGTGGAGATAGTACAACACCGACACCGACACCGACACCAACACCAACACCAACACCAACACCAACACCGACTCCAACACCGACTCCGACTCCACAAACAACATCTTGTAGTACTATAGATAGTGATACAGGTTATTCAGATGTATTCCCTAGTGCCAATATAAAATGGTCTGCAAGTGGAGAGACTGTTCAGGATATTGCTGATGCCTTCAACTACGCAAGAGGTCAAGACTCAACTATATCTAAAGTTCTAGTTATGCCATCTCAAAGTGAATGGGATGCTATGAGCAATCAGGAAAAAGCACTCTATCTTACCAATAAAGAGAGATATGATAGAGGGATTAAACCTTTTGAGGGAATCGATCAAGATGTTGTGGGTGTAGCACAGAATTATGCAGAGTTACTATATAC
>Ga0256914_1003315_pt1 | contig 12745 bp, 9 predicted proteins | sample HulkmetaG_FD_191571 | JGI IMG/M metagenome (GOLD analysis project Ga0256914, IMG submission 191571) | Hydrothermal chimney microbial communities from Main Endeavour vent field at the Juan de Fuca Ridge, Pacific Ocean - Hulk | ecosystem: Environmental > Aquatic > Marine > Hydrothermal vents ...
GGGATACGTGCCCGAGCCAGACTCCGCCGCGTTCGACTGCAACGACCAGGACCCTGACATTCATCCGGACGCCGACGAGGTCTGTGACGGGATCGACCAGGATTGCGACGGCACACCGGACGACGGTGTACAGCAGACCTACTACCTCGACGCGGACGGCGACGGCCAAGGGGATCCGACCCAGCCGCAACCCGCCTGTGCCGCCCCGGACGGGTATGTCGCGAACGCCGAGGATTGTGACGATGGGAACGCCGACATCTACACCGGCGCGATCGAAACCTGCAACCACATCGACGACGACTGCGACACGATCGTCGACGATGGAGTCGAGGTCACCTTCTATCGAGACTCGGATGGAGACGGCCAGGGCGACCCGATGGAGACGGTGGAAGCCTGCACCGCCCCTTCGGGCTACACGCGGGACGACTCGGACTGCGACGACAGCGATGCGACGGTGTTTCGCGGCGCGCCCGAAGTGTGCAACGGTCGGGACGACGATTGCGACACGGTGGTCGACGACGGAGTTCTGCGCACGTTCCATCCGGACGACGATGAAGACGGTCACGGAGATCCGGACGAGCGCACGGAAGCGTGCACTGCGCCTGATGGCTGGGTTGCAGACGATTCCGACTGCGACGACAGCGACCCCAACGCCTACCCGGGGGCCGAGGAGGTTTGCGGAGACGCGGACCTCGATTGTGACGGTGAAACGGCCTATTGTGCCGACTGCAAGACCTACCTGCTCGTGGGCACCGGGACCGAAGACGGGGTCTACTGGATCGATCCCGAGGGAAACGGAGCCAGCTTCCCGGTCTACTGTGACATGACCACGAACGGAGGCGGGTGGACCATGGTGTACAAGGTCAACCAGGGAATTTCGGGGGATGCTTACGACCTCTGGACCGGAGGTGTCCTGAACGAATTCGACGAGGACCTTCTTTCCCCCACATGGTCAGATGACAACTACGTGTCGAGGATTCCCATGTTCTACTGGAACATGGACGACTTCTCCGTGGACACGGCTCGAGTCCACCTTTACGAGGATGGCGCCCTGGTCAAGTTCCTCCAGTTCGACGCCCGCGGCACCTCGTCCCTGGACTGGTTCTCTCCGGAACATCTCCAGTCCTCCTCGTGGGTGGACATCCTGTCCGAGACCCGCAACTACTTCAGTCTGGCGGGCGATGAATCGTTGAAGCGCCGGTTCTTCATCAATCGGAGCTACGCAGGGTGCCCAGAAGACTACGGCTGGCTGGTGGCGGCCAAGCCGGGCGGCGGCTGCTCCTGGGAAATCGCCACGCCCGGAACTCGAATCCTGTATGCTCCGGACGACACCTACGTCAACTGGACCTCGGCCACGAACGATGGCACGGTGGGATTTCCCGACGTGCTGGCGGTCTTTGTGCGGTGAGCGTGCGGCCCGACCGGACCCGTGGCCCTGCGGCAAGGCTTTCTGTTGAAGCCCCTGAAGCTCGGTGATACTCTGGACACGCCAATGGTCTGTCCAAATCACGGAGAGGAACGCATGCTCAACGACAAAGAACTCGAGGCGGTACGCCTCTGGTACAGTCAACCGCACGTCCTGGAGGAAGTCAGGCGGCTCGTGGCTGACAACGAACTCATGCTTCTCGAGGAATACCTTCACATGACCTGTCTCTTTCCTCTGGCGCGACATTCGGAACTCCCGGAGTTCATGCGCAAGGAGGATGGCTCCCCCCTGTTTCCCCACAACTTCAACCCCAAGGTGGCGCTCGAGGCATGGCAAGACGCCATCGAGGTCGGCTGGCAGGTGGTGGAGTCGGAGACCGGATTGTCTCACGACGAAGCCAATCGGCGCATGGCCCGGGAGGAACAGGAAGACTGGGAGCGGTTTCTCAAGAGCGTGGAGCAGCGCAAGAAAGAGCGCGGGCTGCTGTAGCCTGGCTGCCGAGCAACCGTGCGGACGCAGCGCCCTGAGAGGGGAACACAATGACACCTGGATACAGCGCTTACGACGTGGTGGTGGTGGGCACAGGACCCGGAGGATCCACCGTGGCCCGCGAACTGGCCCGGGCAGGCAAACGGGTGCTGATGCTGGAACGCGGTATCGACCACCGGGGCCGATGGTACTATGGCACCCACCTCGGCGCACTCCGGTACGTGGACCGCCATGGTCTCCTGTTCACCCGTGAGGGCCTGAACATCATCCGGGGCATCATGACCGGGGGGTCGACCAACCTCTACTGTGGCTGCGCCGCGCGCCCGCCGGACTGGTTCAAGGGGGAACTGGGGATCGACCTGGAGGAACCGACCGAGGAGACCATCGACGAACTGGGACTGGCGCCGCTTCCGGCCAGCCATGCGGGGGAAGCCTCCTTGCGGATCCTGGAGGCGGGACAGGCTCTGGGCATGGACTGGGAACCCCAGATGAAGTTCATCAACCCGGCGCGGACACTCAAGTTCCACTGCACCGCCACCTGCATGACCGGGTGCCGCTGCGGCGCGAAATGGACCGCAAACGAGTTCATGGATCAGGCGATCGCGGCCGGAGCGGACCTGTTCACCGACGCGGTGGTGGACCGGGTGCTGGTGGAGGATGGGGTGGCCACCGGGGTATCGGGCCGCCGTGCCGGACGGATACCGTTCGAGGTGCGGGCCGAGTTCGTGGTACTTGCCGCGGGCGGTATCGGGACGCCCATGATCTTGCAGCAGAGCGGGCTGCCCGAGGTAGGGAATGGAATGGCCATGGACCCGACGGTGATGGTCTACGGGAGAATTCCAGGCAAGGGCAACTGGAACGAGCCGCCCATGAGCGTCAGCTACGAGGATCTGGAGCACGGCTACATGCTCTCATCCCTCATCGATCCGTGGCTCATGTACCCCCTCATCATGTCGCTCAAGGGTCCACGCCATGCCATGAGCTTTGCACGCTACACCCGGACCCTCGGCATCATGATCAAGGTCACCGACGAACTCGGAGGCTCCGTCTCGGTCCAGCACGGCATCTCCAAACCCTTGTCTCCTCGAGACCTCCGGCGTCTGAACCAGGCGGAAAAGGTGTGCCGAGATATCCTCATCCGCGCCGGTGCCGACCCGGACTCGATCCTGGTCACCCCGATCCGGGGCACCCACCCATCGGCCACCGTCCGAATCGGCGAAGACCTCTCTCCGGACCTGGAAACTCGAGTGTCCCACCTCTACGCGTGTGATGCCAGTGTGTTTCCTCGAGCCCTGGGCCGCCCCACCGTGCTCACCATCATCGCCCTGGCCCGCCGCCTCGCCTCCCACCTGGAAACACGGATGGCCCCGGCTTGAAAACCACGCCATCAGGCAGGGAGGTCACGGTCATCCTTCTCGAGGGTTCGTGCACGCCTGCGCGCAGCCCGGATCTGCTGCAGCAACAACAGGAAACGGAGACTCGCCAGGAGCAAGAGCAGTCCGGAAAGCACGGGCTGTGTCGACAGCAGGGATAGTCCCGCCACGAGAAACGTGACCACCGTGGTTGCGCCGATGATGATACGCGCTCGAGGAGAGATCGACCCTGCCATGGTGTGCTCCTCTGGTTTCCGGAAACCATCGATACCGCCCCAAGGGCTTCGGGATTCCCCTCGCCCCAATGGACACCGGCTCCCACTATAGGCCGAACCCCGCTCGAGATCAACGAGTTCTCCGGCAGACGCCCACCCGTGGTACGCCGAGCCAGGCAAGCCACTGCCGGCCGGAACGCATGCATCCTGCCCGCAAAGCACCAGGCACGTGCCGCGGCCAAGGCCGGTCCCACCCGCCAGAGTGGCGGCACGGGGCCCAGTCCCACAGGCTTCGAGGCAAAGGAAGCGGTCGACAGGGACCGGGAACGTTGAGGAACCTGAAAAGGGAGGCGTTGTCAGGGCGAGAGAAGGATCCAGAACGAGAAGGCGGTCAGAAGAGCCAGGCGCTCATTACCCTCCGCCGCCCGGAAGCTGCTGGGGCTGCCGGATGATCACGGTCACCCAGTCGGCCACCGGGTAGCCGTCGATCTCCACCGGGGTGCCATCGTCGTAGACCAGACGCAGCATGATCCGGTGCCCCTCTTCACGATACAGTTGCTCCTCGGACAACGAGCTGAAGTCCACCGTGATCGGGCTGGAGGACGCCACCGCGTTCGGCGCATTGTTGGCCTCGTCGTCGTTGAGATAGGCCTCGACCCGGCCGCACGCGCTCACACCACCGCAGCCACCCTCATCAGCCAGGGTGAAGTTGTCGGTGTCGTAGTTGAACGTGACGTCGAGCTGCTTGCTTTCGTCCAGGTTGACCGTCTGGTGAGACCTGGGGAACGTGATGGCGATGGAAGGATTGGTGGAGTCCGGGGCTTCCACATTGAACGCCACCGTGGCGGTCACCGGCCGGCTTCCCGCCAGCACCTGCTCACCGTCGTTGGTCATCAACTGGAGAGTCACGGTGATGGGTCCAGTGGACGCAGCCTCGTTGTAGTCGAGGTAGTAAAGGTAGATGTCGATGGCGTTGGAGCTGTCCGACCGGTTGTTGTAGATCACATCGGCACCAGCGAATGGGTCGGCACCGCCCGCGATCACCGCCCACACCTCACCGCAGTGATCCGCACCGTTGCAGGAGTAGCTGGCAGTGAAGTTGTCAAGGGTGTACTCGATGGTGATCGTCTTGAGTCCGTCGGTGCCGTAGGCGACCGTGTCCCCGGTCGCGGGGCTGTTGATCACAATCGCCGGGGCGTCCGGTTCCTTGACGTTGAAGGTGCTGAGCGCCTCGATCGGATCCCCGAAATAGTCCGTGTACTCGTTGCCGTCATTGTCCACCGGGACGGCGTGGACCAAAAGAGCGCCGGAGGGAGAACCCGCGTCATCCAGGTTGAACATGACCGAGTACTGACCCTGCTCACCAGGCGTGCCGACCTCTTCCAGGACGTAGTCACCCAGAATGGTGTCCGGGGCGTCCTGGGTGGTGAGCCAGAACTTGTGTCCACCACAGTTCAGCATGCCGTTGCAGGAATCGGAAACCTTGTACGTTCCCACGGTGTAGATGATCTCGATCATCCCATCCGCGGGATAGTCCAGGTTGGAGGTGGCGTTCGGGCTGATGATGTTCACACTGGGCAGTGGCGCTTCCACCAGCACCGAGATGGTGACCGGGTCCCCGGCGTCCGAACCGTCGTCGAACACAAGCTTCAAGGTGAATTCGTGGTTCCCCTCGGGGTTGCTGACCTTGTTGAAGTCCGCCACGATGGAACCGGGTCGGGTCACCTCGGTGTTGAACTCGCCGTCGATCAACAGTTGGGCACGACCACACGAGTACTCGTTCCCACACTCGCCCTCAGGGGCCAACGTGAAGTCCGATACCTCAAAATTGACCACGTAGGTGGCTGTCCACTCACCCGTGTCCTGCGGATCGGCCAACGTCAACCGAACCACGTCTCCATCCTCGAGGTCGCTGAAGTCGATCTCGCCGAAAAAGAGATACGGAGTCGGTGTGGCTTCGGGCGGGTTCGCCGTCGTCGCGTCATCGTCATCATCGTCCCCACCCGTGCCGCACCCACCGGCCAGCAACCCAAACGTCAACAACAGCGTCGGAATCAACAACCATCTGGACACAGATTTGATGTCCGCCATCGTACTACCGCTCCTTGCTACATCCCCGTTACACAACGCCCGCGGCCCCAGGATGCAATAGGGCTGCGGAGCACATCATGGAACCGGTCTTCTGACCAATATGCCTGGTTCCTTCACCAAACCACGGACCGGGCCACCCAACCGCCATCCAGCATGCCGGGTCCCCGGAGCCATCTCTTCGAATAGACCTTCCTCCATGCCCTCGAACACCCCCCCTTGCCACGGGGCTGCGCCCAAGGATCATCGCCATAGTGTACCAAATCGTCTCGACCTGTCACGAAGAAAATGAAATGAATTGACTTCAACTACTTCGCCGCCCTCCCCCACCTGCCTTGCCCTTCTTCCGCCTCCCCTTTCCACCACCTCCACCCCCATCCGACCCCTTCGATTTCACCTCCCCCCCGCCAGGAACCAACGTGTACTCCGCCAAACTCCGACTGTGATACACTATCCACAACCCCAGCACGAACAGACCCACGGCGGCATACTGCCCCGGCGTCAAACCAAGGTAGCGCCGATCATCCGTCCGCAAGAAATCCAACCCGAACCGAATCGGCGCATACGCCGCAGCCAGAACCCCCGAGATGAACCCGGGTGCTCGAGGCTTTCGGCCCAACCAGATCGCGGTGGCAATCCAGAGCAGGGTCAGCAGGGCCTCGATGATCCCCAGGTCGAGCCGGGTCCCTCCCATCGATGGCGGAAACCTCACGGCAAGGAAGAAATCCGAGGGAATTCCCTTGTGATCATGCGCCACCGAACAGCCGCAGCGTCCGAAGAACCAGGCGAATGGAAACGCCCACGTGATGGCGTCCAGGTAGTGCCAGCGCTCCACCCCCATTTTCTCACGCTTGATGAACCACAATGCCCCCACGATGGCGCCCAGAAAGCCCCCAAACGAGGAAATTCCCTGCCAGATCTTCAACAACCGAATGGGGTCCTTCCAGGTTTGCTGCGGTGAGTAGAACAGACTCTCCACCAGGTGCGCCCCGATGAACCCCCCCACGACCACCCACAGAACCATTCGCGCCGTCGTGTTCGGGTCCAGCCCCATCTTGACAGACCGCCGATCGGCAAGGTGCGTACCCAGGAGAATCCCGATGGCGACAAGCACCCCGAATGCATGAATCGTCAGCGGCCCAACTTCCCATCTCGGTTGAGGATAGTACGGTATCATCTGCCTCGCTCCATTCCGTGCTCGGTCCAAACACACGCTTCGGATGGTGCTGCGCGCCATTCGAGGTATCACATCGGCGAGCGAAGTATAGCATCAACCTGCCGGTTGTCTGCGATCAACTTTGCACCCCGTGTGCGGGGCGAAGCCAGGGATGAAGAAGATGTGATGAAGAGGAGAAGGAAGGAGCCTGGGACGAATGCGCCTCGAGGCCCACGCCGGGTGGGGATGAAGAAGCGAGGAAGAGGAGAAGGAAGGAGCCCCCACCAGACCGGGGGGCATGCAACGACCTCAACGAAAAAGGCGCCGACTATGCAACACGAGCGGTCCGCCGCGCACCTCGAGACGCCCGGCCCCCGGTTCGACCGATCCTGGCCATGTGTTCCCGGTCCTGACTCACGATCCGCCCACCCTTTCGGCCGGCCGCACGCGCCTCCTCGCTCGTGAACTTGTGCGCGGTTCCCTTGCGATGGGCTGCACGCCCTCCCTTGCTCGCGATCTCGCGCTGCTTTTCCTTGTCCATCGACGCGAACCCTCTTGCCTTCTTTCCCGCGGGTCGCTGAGACGTCCTGCTCATTCCTGTTCTCCTGCCAATGAGGTTGTCAAGGCTTGCGCAACAACGCTTCGACCCGAGTTGCAATCCTGGTGCCAGCCTTTCCTGGAAGACTGCTGATCCCATACTTGAGCCTGGTACATCACAAAACGCGCCGTTCGCATGCGGCGGTTCCGCCCCGAAGCGAGGCAGAAAGGCCACCGCCCACCCCCTGCCAGGACTCCGAACTTCCCGCTTGCAAATCGTTCGGGCAGCGGTTTAATACCACACATGGGCCTGTTCTTCGCTCGATCCAGGACACGTGAGGGCACGGAAGCCGAGTTTGCCAAGCTCCGGAAAGGGTGCATGGAAGGCTCCGAACGTGCCCGGCGAGCGTTTATCCGAGTGTACGAGCCGCTGGTCTGGCGCACGGTCATGTCGCGTTTCGGCACCATGTCGCGTGAAGATCAGGAGGAGGTGGTCGCCGACACGTTCATTGCTCTCCTTTCGGACAACGCCCGGCTCCTTGCCCGATACAATTCCACCCTTGGGCTATCGCCCCAGGGCTATATTCGTCGACAGGCCGTGCTTCAGGGGCTGAACCGCCATCGGCGGCTTGCGGCGGGGAAGCGGAAGCAGGAGGTGGGTTCCTTGTCGGACATCGACGAGGACCGAAGCGCGGCTCACCGAGACCGGTCTCCAGGGCCGGAGGAGCAGGCGGCGGGGAAACAGATGGTGGAGCAGATGGTGAACCGACTCCGCGAGGAACTCAGCCCGGCCCTGGCGTTGACGTTCGAATTGCTTTATGTCCGCGACCTCGAGCCGGCCGAGGCGGCCCGTGTGCTTGGGTGCTCGATGGACGTGGTCTACCAGCGCAAGCGGCGTCTGCTGAAGGCGGCTCGGTCGGTCCTGCGCACTCACGCTTCCTGGGCGGAGGGAGGGGAATGAATCCGCGCCCGGTTTCTGGGCCGAACGGTCCGACGCGGTCGTGCAGGAGGACGCGCACGTGTTCGGGCCCAGGGTCGGAGATGTGGCGGACGCGGTGCGCGCCTGGGCGGGCCTCGAGTGCCCTGTTTGCTTTCTTGATTGTGGGCTCCATGGTGGTGGCCGGTTGCAGCCGGGGTCGAGAGCCTGGTCCGTACGAGGTCCGATTCATCGGTTCGGTTCGGCTTCAGCGCACGGGCGACCGGGCGTTGGTCCCAAGCTACGAAGTGGGGCGCCCGGTGGGACTTCGATTCGAGCCGCGTCCCGGACCCGAACACCGGTGCAATCCCTTTGCCGGGGGAACCTTGCACCTCGAGTTCCTGGCGCCGGACCAGTCGCGTCCGTTGGTGCTCGACCTGGGCGCCACGGGGGAGACCTTTCTTCCGGCAGGAGACGGCTTTGTCCTGCCTCGAGTTCCGTCCAGCCCGCCCACCCCCGAGGGCACGGGAGCGCCGGCCTTCCGGCTCCCGGACTTGCCTGGCGCCTGGACTCTCGAGGTGACGTGGCACTGTGCCGGGGCTCACCGGTCGGTCCAAACCCGCCATCCATTCCAGGTGCATCGCAATCCCATCCGGGAACCCGGGAATGACGCTTTTTGGCAACGAGTCGCCCGGATCGAGGAACTCCCCCCGGAGGAACGTCTGGGCGCTTACCGGGCGCGGCTCGAGGAGGCGCGCACCGACCAGGCCCGCTTCTGGATCATTCGGGCCCTGTGTCAGACGGCTCGGGGGGTGGGGCGATACGAGGAGGCGGAAGCTGCGGCGGGGCAATGGGCGAACTTGTCGGCGCGTGCAGGGTTCCCCTCGGACGCGGTGTTGGCCTGGAATGCGGCCCACGAGGCGGCGCGGGCCACCGGTGACCTGGATCGGGCACTGGCATACCTGGACCGTTCCATGGCCGCGGCCCGCCGACTGGGCTACGACGCGAGGCTTCCCGAAACCTGGTACAGTCGAGCCGAGTTGCTCGATCGGTCCGGCCGACCGGTGCAGGCCATTGAGGCGGCGCGCAAGGCACGGAAGGAGGCTCGAGCCCAGGGCAAGACCTGGTTCGCCACCGCTGCAGACCTCAAGGAACTCGAGCTACTTCAGGCCATGGGCCACCACCGGATCGTCAACACCCGGCTGGAAACATATGTGTCCCGCCCCGCCCGTTTGCCCCACATTGCGAACAATGTGGGCTGGCTCATCCTGCGCGGTGTGGAGGCCGGGATGCCGTTTCAGAACCGGCAGGAGGAGGCCCTTCGGCGGGCCGAGGCAGCATTCGAGGAGGCGCTGACCGGATTCCGGGCCATGGGAAGCGTGGCCGATGAAGCGAACGCGGTGGCCAACCTGGCGGAGGTGGCGTTTTTGCGCGGGGACCTGGCCGAGGCCCGGCGGCTGGTCACGCGGGCGCGGACCCTGGCGCCCGCTCGAGACGACGTGCTCCACCCTTTCCTGGTTTGGCTCGACGCTGAAATCCTTCGCGCCCAGGGGGATGTGGCTGCAGCGGGGCGTGCCTATGCCCGTCTCCACGAACTGGCCCTGGAACTCCAATCCGCGGACTACGCGGGCCGTGCGGCGTTCGGGACCGGCTCCGTGCTCGCCGCGCAAGGAGACCTCGAGGCAGCGGTCGCGGCCTTCGACGAGGCCCTGGAATGGATCCAGGAGGACGCTGCCGTGCGCTCGCCCCTGCACGAGGCTGCTGTGCTGGCAAACCGATCCCGGTGGGAGGAGGCGGCGGTGCGCACGCGCCTTGCCCTGGGACGCACCGTGGAGGCCCTCGAGGTGGTGGAGCGCGGGGCGTGGGCCCGGCGTCAATCCCTGGTCCGGTCCGCCCGACGAGACCGACTCGACCCCGCGGTCCAGGAAGAAGTGGCAAAGCTCCAGCACACGCTGGACAGGCTGGACCGCGAGATCCTTCGCCTGCAGGACCTTCCGCCCACCCGGACCGTGCGTGCCCGGCTCAGGGAACAGGAAATCACCCGCCAAACCCGGTGGGCTGAACTGGAAATGAAACTCGGCGGCAACCGCCCCGGCCCGCCTCCTCCCCTGGACCTCGAGACTCTTTCTCGCCAGGCGCCGGACCACACCGTGGTGTTGCGTCCCGTCTCCTTTCCCGACCTGCTCGTGGTCTGGATCGTGACCTCCGGGCACGTCCAGGTCCGGCAGGTCCCCGTGGCCCGCGCTCGCCTGGAAACGCTCGCCATCCAGTTTGCCCGTTCCTGCCGCACGGGACGACCCGACCCGGAAGTCGGAACGACCCTGGCCACCCTGCTGCTCGGCGAGTTCCGCACACATCCACCTCAACAACTCGTGGTGACCACCGAGGGACCACTGCGCAGGCTTCCGTGGGTCGCCTTGCCCACCTCGGACGGTCCCCTGCTCGACCGGACCACCTGCCGCCACCGGCAGTCTCTCTTGCCCGTCCAGACATCAGACAGCGGTTCCAGGACAGGACTCGAGAATGCAACCACGACCTCTGCCACGACCTTGCGCCACGCACTGGTGGTGGCAGACCCCACCCGGGACCTGCCCCTGTCCGCTGCCGAAGGGGTCCGTGTGGCCCAACTGGTGGCCCAACGGTTCCAGAACACGACACTGCTCCAGCACGACGAAGCCACCAGGGCCGCCCTGGAGCGGGCATTGGCCATCGCCGACCTGTTCCACTTTGCTGGACACGGGGTCACGGACCCGTTGAACCCATACCTCTCCCATCTCAGGCTCGCCCATGGAGAGCGCCTCTCCCTCATGGACATCCAGGCCCTCGCCCTCCATCACCCGCTGGTTTTCCTGAACGCTTGCGGCGCAGGCGAGGTCGCGGATGAGGGCGGAGGTGTGCTCGGCCTCGCCGACGGGTTCGCCGCGGCTGGAGCACGCACGGTCGTGGCGGGCCGGTGGGATGTTCCGGACGAGGTGGGAAGCCGTGTGGCCATCGGTTTCTACCAGGCCCTCACCGAACCGGGTGTGTCCGATGTGGCGGAAGCCCTTGCCCGGGCCTTGCGCGCGGTTCGCCAGGAATCGGACGGTCGACCGGGCCTGGACAGTGCTGTCTGGAGTGCTTACCTGGCGCTGGAGGGGACGCGATGATCCCTGGAGGTTGCCGGGAAATCCACCACGCCGGTCGGATCTTGGAGTCACCATGTCAAAATCTCACCTCAGTTGAACTATACTGGGATGAGAGGAGCGGACATGCGGACCACGAGGCACGGCCGGCCCCCGGGTCGTGGCCTCGCTGCCACCACCCAACCGTGAGCGCCCGGAATGGACCCCGGGCAGGGAGCCGATGATGGACCCGGAGGAATTGTTGCACCATCTGGCCAACCATTCCCAGGACCTGGCCGACCCAGACACGCCATGCCCCGAAACGTCCATGCTGGACGCTTTCCGAAACGGTCGGCTCGAGCCGCCGGTCCGGGACAAGGTGGAGTCACACCTGGCCGCATGCGCGTCGTGCGTGGATCGCCTCGTCACCCTGGACATGAACATGCCTCGCATGTCGAGGCAGACCCGGGCACGGGTGCTCGACGCGACCCGGCCCACCCAGGATCGCTCATGGGCCTGGAATCCCCGATGGATCGCAGCCGCCGTGCCGGTTGCAATGGCTGCCGTGGCGGCTCTGACCCTGTGGCCTCACACCGAACCCGCGGGACTCCCTGCGTACCAGTTCCAGGTAAGCGGTCAGCGAATGGCCGTCCGGGGCCACTCCGGTCAAGCGTTTCCGGAGTCCCGTCCCGGCCAGGCCCCGGTCCCCGGCCCAACTCGGGGTATGGACTCCGCCGCCGAGGAGGCACCGCTGTTTTACCCGGGAAGTGTGTTGACCTTGACCGCGTCCCCCGACCTGGCACCACCGACCGACCCGCCCGAGGTCGCGATCTATCTCGAGGACCCGACCGGGGCCACCGTGCGACTCGAACTCGACCCGCCCCCCTCCCTGGACCCTGAAACCGGGACAATCGTGGCCCGAATCCCACTTCGCACACACCTCGGCGCCCGATTCGGCCTGTACCGACTCAAGGCCCTCGTCTTGCCCACCGGGACACACCCCCCCGAAACATTGACCACAAACCGCGAACAGCTCCCTCACGGCGCCCGCATCTTCTCCACACCCTTCCGCTACCAACCTCTCACCCCCTAGCGTCCACCCTTTCCGCCCGAAACACGGTCGTTCCACGAGACAATTCTGTTGTGTCTCGAGCATTGTGCTGCAAATATAGACCCACTGTCGGCCAGGACTCGAGCCCGAGGGGTCGCTCCCTCCGCGGCTCGACAAGAATGCGCACCACCACCCCGGGGCACGGCTGCTGTTCGCCCACCCCCGACAACGAGACAGGTACCATGTCGAGGTCCTTGCACCGATTCGCACCAAGGGCGGCCGGAATCGCCGGAGCGCTTCTCCTGGCAACGGTCCTGACAGGGCAGGGAAGCGGGCCGGCGACCCCGCCCGAGGAGGCCGACATCACCCCATCAACCAAGCGGCAAGCCGAGG
>Ga0256914_1003316_pt1 | contig 12743 bp, 5 predicted proteins | sample HulkmetaG_FD_191571 | JGI IMG/M metagenome (GOLD analysis project Ga0256914, IMG submission 191571) | Hydrothermal chimney microbial communities from Main Endeavour vent field at the Juan de Fuca Ridge, Pacific Ocean - Hulk | ecosystem: Environmental > Aquatic > Marine > Hydrothermal vents ...
AGAAACCACGAAGACACGAAGCCACAAAGGCACGAAGAAAAGAAAAAGCTTTGAAATTCTTGGTGTTCTTAGTGTCTTTGCGCCTTTGTGGTGATTGAAGTCGGGTACGTTAGTAGTTACGATTTTATTTGTAAAACGCCATAACTCGGGCTCTGGGGGCGCTTCCCCCTGAAACGCCCCCACGCTTGCCATGCCAATTGCCATAACATGATAAAATGGTTATGATGATTGTGGTCATGCGCATTTCTCCCTTTCAGCCATTGCCATGAGTGACTCTTCGCCCGGACACAATCCGTTCCCCCAACAGCTTGCCAGGGAACTGGCGGCTTTCCACATCTTCAAGGACATCCCCCTGGAAGAGCTGGAGCTTTTGCATGCCACCAAGCCCAGGCCCGTTCGGCGCGGCGTCACCCTCTTTCGTCAGGGCGATGTGCTCCCTCGCATTTTCCTGGTGCAGCAAGGCCAGATCGAGCTGGTGCGCACGGATTCGCATGGGCGCAGTCTTCGGCGGGTGGTGGGGCTAGGTCAGGTGCTGGGCCGGTTGGAGCTGGACATTGCCGAGGGGCAGTTGGGCACGGCCAGAACCCTCACGCCCGTGCAGTTTATCGTGGTGGATATCGCCTCGCTGACAAGGCTGCGCAACCGTTTTCCCAGGTTGCAGAGCAAGTTCGACCGAAGTGACGTCATCGGGCATCTACGAGGCAATCCCTACTTCGCCCCTCTCAACGATCTCGAGATCAAGTGGATCAGCGACATCGTCGTGGTGGACGACAAGCGGCCCGGAGAAGAGATTTATCGCCGGGGCGAAGCGCCCGAGAATGTGGTCATCGTTCGTCAGGGACGCGTGCGGCTGGATTCTGAGAGCGCTCGGCATTGGGTCAGCGCAGGCTCGGTCATCGGCTTTCAGGAGATCATTGCAGCCAGCCCCTACACCCAGACAGCAACCATCGAGAACAAGGCGCAACTCTTTCTGCTGCCCAAAGAGGATTTTCTGGCCATCATCCGCCGCCACCCCAGGCATGACTGGACCTCGCGCCCCATTGCCGTCGAGGAGTTGCTGAAACAGGCGCCGCTCTTCCGCAGCTGCACCGACGACGACATCCGCCTCTTGGCGGGTTATGTCATGCAGATCCACTATCACGATGCGCATCAGACCATCGTGCGCGCGGGCAAGCTCGACAATTATTACTACATTCTGGCCCGAGGGTCTGCGCTACTGCAAACCGTCGACAGCAACGATCAGATCACATCTTCCGTCTCCATCATCCGCGGCGCCAGTTTCGGCGAAGGCAGCCTGCTTTTTGGCGATCCCGCAGAGAATACGGTGGAGACATTGGAGCCGACGAATTGGATACGCATCCACCGTCTCGATTTTCAGCTTTACATGGAGGCCAACCGGGGCGTCAGAGAGCGACTTTCTCTCTCCGATGCGATGCGAGAGCGTCTGGCCAAGCGCGTTCATCAGGATTCATGGCAGCGGGAGGATGAGGAAATCCTATCCATACGCCGCCGACACTGGATTGTGCTACTGAAGCACATGAGCATCGTGTTTCTGCTGCTCTTTATCCAATTCATCATCGCTGGCGTCTTCAAGCTGTTGCTGGGCGAATGGCATGTGTGGCTCAACCTCCTGCTCGCGTCTCTCTACGCACTCCCCATGACCATCTGGATCGTTTTGGATTACAGCAACGATTACCATATCATCACCAACCGGCGGGTGGTACATCAGGAGAAGATCATCTTCATCAAGGAGCGACGCACGTCTGCGCCCATCGAGCAAATTCAGGAGGTGTCCATCGACCGGGACATGCTCGCCAAGCTTCTCCGATATGCGGATCTGGTGATCAAAACCGCGGCCACCGAGGGGGATCTCCGATTCGATTATCACCCAGACCCCGTCCGGGCGCATGAGATCCTCATCCGAGAGATCACCCGGCTCAAGAAATTCGGGCTCTCGGAACAGCAGGAAACCATTCAGAAGCAGTTGCAGGAGCGTTTGCATCTGGGGCTGGAGGAGCGCATCGATGAACGGGCGCTGATGGACCCCATTCGCCCCCGGAAAATCAAGAAGCCGAAAAAACTTCCGGTGATCGGACTGCTGGGATTGCAGGAAGAGCCGGGCAACCGCCTGGTCTGGCGACGGCACTGGTTCGGATTATTTCTGACCACGCTGCCCGCGTTCCTGGCCTCCGCCAGCAGCATTGCGCTGCTTGTTATTTTTGCGGGCGGGCTCATATTCAACAACATGCCCCAGACGCTTCGGGCGTTTCTCATCTTCCTCTCCATCATCGCCGCGGGGGTCAGTCTATTCTGGTTGTGGTGGCAATGGGAAGATTGGGAGAACGACCGATATATCGTCTCGGATCAGCTCATCGAACGCATCAGCAAAAAACCTCTATGGTTTGACGAGGAGCGTATTTCTCTGAACATCGAGCGCGTTCAAAACGTCGATTTCAAACGCCCCAACCCGCTGGCGTATCTCTTCAATTTCGGAGATGTGAACATCCAGACGGCTGCCGCGGATGGGAAGGTCACGTTTGGATTCGTGCCCGCTCCCGATGAGGTTCAGTTCGAGATATTTCACCGCATCCGCGATTACCAGGAGAATCTGGAAAAAATGCGACAGAAAGAGCAGAAGAGCGATTTTGTCGAATGGCTGGAGGCCTACCACAAGCTGGCGTCGCGCGAGCAACACCCGCAAACCAATATCTGAGTCGGCTCAGATAGCTTTGTAGACTTTGGCGAGACTCTCGCCATACACATCCAGTTGCCAGGAGCAAAAATAGCCAAAGGGCGTGACCTGGACATGGTACCCGGTTTTCTCCAGTCGCCGAGCCATCTCATCGAAGAGTTGTTGAGCGAACTCGGGAGAAGCATTTTCTCCGCCGAGATGTGTGAAGGAGTGCAGTACGATGTTCGAGAACCGCCTTTTGTTGGCCAGCCATTTGAGATGCTTGAGTAGATGGCGGAAGGTGCGGGCGTAATCCTCCGCGTCCTGGGCCTCCACCTGAATGAACGCCACGACAGCGTCGGAGATCTCGCCGGACGAAGCTGGGGGCGCGTCGGGCAGCGTCTGGCTGAAAGGCTGCCAGGAAAAAGAGCGGGAGAGAAAGGTGAGCACGCGCATGATATTTGCCTCCGGTGGGGGTTTGGCGTATGATCGACCTTCATTATATCAGCATATCAGTCGGCATACTCCATACACTTTTCTCGAGTGAATGGTCGTTGTCGCGTTACCGCGTGGCGTTTTGTTTGCAGGCTTCGAGGTTGTATACTGTTGCCACCGCAACATATCGCCTCCCCCTCTAATGGTCACCTCTTGTCCGGGAAAATCGCACATTCCGAGTATCCATTAGTCAGGCCGCGCCGATTGAAATTCCTGTTCCGGAGGCAACTGCATGAATGTTAACTCTTTGCGTTCTTCACGAAAGATCACGATTTTTCTTTTCTTGTGGATGATGATCATTGCACTGGTCATCATCGACGGCGGGATGGCCGTAATGGGGGTGGGAGCGCAGTCCAACACGCCAGAACCTCAAAAGATCGAGAATCCGAACGCTGTTTCGCCCAAATTCAGGCCAGGCATCTATGTCTTCTACGATCGGGCGAATCTGAATCCCGCCACCGTTCCGATTACGGGCGGGCATATGGCATTCGAATGGGACACCATCGAGCTGGCACCGGGGCGATATGACTGGTCTCGGGTGGATCAATGGCTGGCGAAGGAAGCCTCTTACAACAAACCGGCCATCGTGGGATTTCTATCGTACAACGCTCGTTGCTGCGGCGGTGATGAAGTTCCACAATTTCTCTATCAACAACATCCCGACATGCAGGTGATTTGTGAAGATTCATGGCGCATACCCAAATACTGGAGCGACGCTTATCTTTCCGAGCTGAAGCAATTCATCACCGAAGCGGGCAAACGCTATGACGGCGATCCTCGCATCTCTTTTATCGAGATCGATGTGGGCAACTACGGCGAAACCAAACCAGCGGATGGCTACCACCACGACTGCCTGGCCGATGCCGGCTTGGACAGGAGGCTCTGGACAAGCACCGTCAACCGCATCGTCGATATCCACCGCCGGGCGTTTAGAAGGACGCCGCTGGTATTGCAATACGCGCCTGTCTTCGAAAGCATCTCCGAACGACGCGCGTTCACCGATTACGCCGCGTCGCATGGGGTCGGCCTTAAGCACAACGGGCTCGCGCCCGACGCAGACGCCGCCAACATCAACGATCCCAACTATTCCCTCTACGGCGCCGGCCAGTACGATCCCATGTACAAATGGTGGAAGAAAGTTCCCATTGGCTGGGAATCTTATGAAGCCCAGTTTATGACCGGACCGACCAACACCATGTGGGGCGTATACAACGGTCTGGATAAACACGCCGATTACTTTGTGCTCTCCCGAGATCTGGTCGACAAGCCTGAGAGAGAGAAGATCCTTCGTTTTGCTCTGGCCCACCTGGGCAAGACCGTCGACGATAGCCCCTCGGCGTGGGTGGCCATGCGCGAGACCGAGTATTCGTGGTATCCGCAATTCGGCAACTACGATTTCTTCATGGAACAGAACGATGCGGCGCCGGGCGGACGCACCGTTCCCCTGTGGAATGTCTCCAATCATTCCGAGGGGCGTTACACGCGGCGGACGGATATCGCCACGGGCAACCCCTATATGTACTTCGATATCGAGGATGACTATCTTTTCGATATCCATGAACGGGTGCGGCTGAACATCACCTATTACGATAAGGGAACAGACAGCTTCGAAGTTCATTACGACGCATGGAGCGACGCCAACAAGCTGGCCGGTGTGGTGCGCAAAAGCGACTCCGGGCAGTGGAAAACAGTAAGCTGGGAGCTAACCGACGCCCGCTTCGGCAACCGGCAGCCCGGCGGGGGCCGCCATCCCGGCTCCGACTTAAACATCTACGCCCGCAGCGACGGTGATGAGATCATCCATCTGGTGCAGGTGGAGCGTCTGGACCTGCCTCCGGGGCCAGGGGCCACAGCCACGCCCATCTTCCATCCTCACCCTACTCCCACCTGGACGCCTGAACCCGACGGCCTTCGGCGGAAGATCATCTATCAACAGGGCGTCGATGGCTATCAGGGCGCGACCGACACCTACATCAACAGTTGGTCGGAGGACAGCAACTATGGCGCAAGCAGCATCCTGCGTTCTCGATCCTCCAACGCTCAGCAAGCGCTATTGAAATTCGACCGCATCAGCTTGCCTGCGGGCGTTGCGCTCGACAAAGCCCTCTTGCAAATCTACGTCCAAAGCCGCAGTAATGACGCCAAATTTTATGTCCGCACCCTCGACATGAAAACCTCCTGGGAGGAGAACTCGGCAACGTGGAACCGGGCCAGTAGCAGCCGCAAATGGCGGAGAAAGCACTTTGGCCCCTCCGACTATGCAACCCCCTACACTGATTTTCAATTCCTAACCGGTATCGGGCAATGGGTGGAGCTGGATGTCACGGAAGTCGTCCGGCGCTGGCTGGCGGACCCCAGTTCCAATCGCGGTTTACTGTTGGATGTGTACAGCATAGCCAACATCGCCATCGATTTCCCCTCATCCGAAAACAGAGATGTGAGCCTGCGCCCGCGCTTGATATTGGAATATCTGTCGGACGAAGTGGGAGTTTCCACAGCCACGCCTACGCCCGCATCTAGCGCCACTCCCACACCCTCTCCCACGTTCTCTCCCACTGCCACCCCCACGCCCAAGCCTGTGACGATCTCGCGGCGTCCCGTGGCCGACACGCACTTCAGCCAATGGCGGCCGTATCAGAACTTCGGAGCAGAAGAGATCATCGCCATCCGCTCCTCCAACGTCTCCGACGCCTTCATCCGTTTCGATCTATCCGATATCCCCGCCGGATCGCGTATTCTCGACGCCCGGCTGCATCTGCATCGCATCGCCGCGACCAACGCCAACACCCTCAAGATATCCGTGCAACGGGCCAACCGGGCCTGGACCGAATCGGGCCTGACCTGGAACGACGCCAGTAAAGATCAGCCCTGGACCGGCGGAGGCGCATCCGCTATTCCCGCAGATCGGGGTGACAAAACCTACGCCACCCAGATCATCAACCAAGACACCACTGACTTCTCCCTGGACGTCACCGATCTGGTGCGGGAATGGGTGGAGCAGGGCGTACAGAACCAGGGGCTCATTCTCCACGGCGATAGCTGGGGACAAGTTCGGTACAGCCTGGCCAGCCGCGAAGCGGCCAATGCCGGGCAACGTCCATTTCTGACCATCGCCTATCTGCCCTACAGCGGCCCGCCCACGCCCACGGCGACGCCCTATCCCACCGCCACACCCACCGCCACTTTCACGCCACGCCCCACCGCCACGCCCACGCCTCGTCCCACCGCCACCTTCACGCCGGCCCCCACCGTCCCCCCCGGTGAGAGCGCCGAGGTTACACTTTCCAGCCTTGCCGACGCCTACACCGATCAATGGCATCCCAACGACAACTACGGTGGTCTCACCCTCTTCCGGGTGCGCAGCGGCGACATCAAACAGGGATTGATTCAATTCGATCTGGAGCGAATCCCCACCAATGTCATCGTAGACGAAGCCATCCTGCATCTGTGGGTTCTGGGACGCTCCAATGCAAACTATCTCACCATCAACCTCTACGCCTTGAAGCGCCCCTGGCAGGAGCTTCAGGTTACCCATAATCGAGCCGATAGCAACGCCGCCTGGCAGACATCGGGGGCGCACGGCGATGCAGATCGTTACCCGGAGATCATCGACTCATTGCAACTACCTGAAAACGGCCCCATCTCCCTGAATGTCACCGCGGCCGTGCGACGCTGGGTAGCCGATCCAGCCCTCAACCACGGTCTCATCATTGGCGGCAGCTCCTGGGGATCGGTTTACTACAATTTTGCATCGAGGGAGAACAGCGTGGCAGAGCAGCGTCCGCGCCTCACCATCCGCTATCACCTGCCGCCGACGCCAACGCCGACGCCCACATCCACCCCCACCTTTACGCCCACGCCCACGCCTACCTTCACGCCCACGCCATTGGCCATTCCCACCTCCACGCCCGGCGCGCCCAAACGCATCAATGCGGATTTCGGCTCCGTCGTCATCGACGGCGATTTCAGCGACTGGGGAGCGTCTTTCATGGCGCTGGACACCGGATCCGCATTCTATATCAGACATCCCGAGGCCATCAGCGGGCCAGCCGACACCAGCGTTCTCATTCAGGCCCGCTGGGACGAAACCCATTTGTATTTCGCCTTTGATGTCCGGGATGAACAGATGATCGTGGACAGCTCCGACATCTGGAAAGACGACGGTATCGAGATCGGTCTGGATGGCGAGAATGACAACGACGCCTGGAGCAGCAGCGGCGGCGATCATCAATTCACCATCCGCTTCGATGGTCAGGCCGCGGACCGCACCCTGGCTATTCACAATCCAGATGTGAAATGGGCTGTCCAGCGCACCGACATCGGCTATCGCGTCGAAATGGCGGCGCCCCTGGAGGAATTGGGCGTAGATAGTTTGTTCTCGGGCCAAGTGCTGGGCGTCGATTTCGCCGTCAACGACGATGACGATGGCGGCGAGCGGGACAGCCAGCTGAACTGGGCCAGCACCACGACATACAGCGACGCCTCAGGCTTCGGCGATCTCGTTTTGAGCGGCGGTCCATCTTCGTCCACCGCCACCTCCACCCCCATCCCCACTTCCACGCCCGGCGCGTCCAAACGCATCAGGGCGCAGCGGGGCAGCGCCGAAATCGATGGGGATCTGCAGGAATGGACGGAGCCGAGCATGTCGCTGGACACAGGATCCGCCCAACGCGTCGATTCTCCCGAAGCCATCGACAGTCCCGCAGATAGCAGCGCCCTCATCTGGGCCCGCTGGGACGACGATTTCATTTACCTGGCCTTCGATGTGCGGGATGATGTCATCAAAACCGATAGTAGAAATCTGTGGAAGGATGACAGCATCGAGATCGGCGTAGATGGCGAAGACGACGACGAAGCCTGGAGCAGCAGCGGCGGCGATCATCAATTCACCATCCGCTCCGACGGTCAGGCAGCGGATCGCACCCTGGCCATTGGAGCAAAGGATGTGAAATGGGCCGTCAAAGCAAACGAGCACGGTTATCAGGCCGAGATCGCCATCCCCCTGTCTGCACTGGGCGTCGATCGTCTGACCGCCGGGCAGCAAATCGGTATCGATTTCGCCATCAATGATGACGATTCTGGCGGTTATCGCGATAGCCAGTTGGTCTGGTCCAGCCTCTCCACATACAGCGACGCTCCAGGCTTTGGCGTTCTCATCCTCTACTGATTATCCCCTTGCTCATGCTGCTCACGCTGTTCCTCATCTACCTCATCCTCTTGTTGGTTGTTCGCCGGAAGCGCCCCGCCTGGACGCCGGATGCGCTCATGCCCGGGCTCTTCGCCTTGCTCACAGCAGGCTTTTTCTGGCGCGTCATCAGCGGCGATGTTTATTTGCCCGCGGATGGGGGCGATCTGGGCAGCTTTCTCTACCCCACCTACCGATTCATCCAACAAAGCCTGCACGCGGGCGCGTGGCCTCTGTGGAATCCTCACCTTTACAGCGGCGTTCCCTTCTCGGCCGAGGTGCAATCGGGCATCTTTTATCCGCCTCATCTGGCTCGATTCCTGCTGGGCGGCGAGATCACCTATCGGGATATGGAATGGCTGGTGATGGGGCACATCTGGTGGGCGGGCGTGACCCTGTACGCCCTGGCCCGGGGACTGCGCTTCAACCGCTACGGGGCCGTGATGGCTGGCGTGGCGTTCATGTTCAGCGATCTTTTCATCATCCACTTCGGCAATCTCAACCTGATTGCCGTCGCGGCCTGGCTGCCCCTGACCTTGCTCGGAGGATATCGTTATCTGCAGGGAGATGGATGGGAGTGGGCGCTGGGCGCGGGACTGGCGTTGGGCGTCGGCTCGCTGGCTGGACATATCCAGATGACTCTTTATGGGCTCATCGCGCTGGGACTGTGGGCGGGCTTCTGGCTCCTGACGGACCTTTCCCACTGGCGGCGCAACTGGCTGAGAGCGCTGCTGGCGATGCTGATTCCCACCGCGGTCGCCGTAGGGGTGATGGCTCCGATGCTGCTGCCGGGGCTGGAGATCGCCCACTTCACCATCCGCAGCGATTGGAAATACAGCGCAACCGTTGGCTACTCCCTCTCGCCCGCCCAATTCATCGGATTGCTCATTCCCAACTATTTTGGACGCTCTCCCATGCTGCATTGGGGCATGTGGCCGCGAGTGGAGACGGGGTACATCGGCGTATTTACGCTCATCCTGGCGCTGGCGGGCGTCATCCTGCGGCGCGATCGACTCACCTGGCTACTACTGGCCGCGGGCGCAGTTGCCTTCGCCTTCAGCATGGGCATTTACAGCGTGGTGCATGGCTGGTTCACATGGGCGCTGCCCGGCCTGGATCAGTTGCGGGCGCCCGCTCGATTCATCTTCGTCTTCGATATCAGCGTGGCTTTGCTGGCGGGACGGGGCGTGCAGGCGCTGATGGAGGACTGGGACGAAGAAGCCTCCCGTTTGTTGCGGGGATTTTGGCGGGCGCTTTTGGCGATGAGCCTTCTCTTATCGACGGTGATTCCGGCCATCGTTTACGCCACGCTGATGATCTCGCAAAATATGGACGGGACTCTGCACCTTCGCGTCAGCATTGCCGCCATTGCGGTGATGCACTTTCTGATTTTCTTCCTCTCGGGCGTCTTCCTCTTCTATTTACGCAAGCAAAGATGGATTTCGGGCCGCAGTTTTGCGCTGGCGGCCATCGCCCTGGTATTCTGGAATCTGGCCACGCTGGGCGCATCCAACGACATCTCGGAAAAGGACCCTACCGCTTCGTTCAATCATCCCGCCATTCTGGATTTTTTGAAGGCCGATGACGAGCAATATCGCATCGACGCCCGCACCGATATCAACGCCCTGTGGCAGCCCGATACCGCCCTGCTGCATGGCCTGGATGATGTGTGGGGCGTTGCCAATCCCCTCACGCTGGCCCACTATGTGCGATATTGGAACAGCATGGATAGTCGCAGCACCGACAAGTATGCGTTGCTCAATGTGAAGTATGTATTGGGGCAAAAAGATGTTGCGTTGGATTGGGATGTGTGGGAGCTGGCGTTCGATGGCGATCCCGATCTGAATGTATACGAAAACCGTCATTTTCAGCCGCGGGTGCATCTGTTGGGCCAGACCCGCATCGTCCCCAATCAGGAGGCGGCCTTCGCCGCACTTCGGGACCCTGCATTCCAGCCTCTGAGCGAAGTCATTTTGGAGGCGGGGCAGCCTCTGAAAGGGCCGGGAGGGACGGCGGAGGTTTCGGCCTGGAAAATGAATTACGTTCGCGTACGCACAGATTCGGACGATGAAAGCGTGCTGCTGGTGGCCCAGACATGGTATCCTGGCTGGCAGGCCCGGGTGGATGATGGGCCGTGGCAGCCAGTGCTACGGGCCGATGGTGCGTTTCAGGCCGTTCTCACGCCTGCGGGCGACCATACCATCGAATTGCGTTTTCGCGCTCCCCGCCAGACCTGGGGCCTGATCCTCTCCATCCTGACGACGTTCGTCGCGCTTTGGGGCATATTTTGGCGATGGTCGCGACGAAGAGACGACGCATAAATTCTTCGAATCTACTTCATCAATCCCCCCAAACGGAGTCACTCTCATGCAAATCGAAATCAAGCAAGGCAACATCATCGCAGCCGAGGCCGATCTGGTCATCGTCAATTTATTCGAGGGCGTGACCATGCCCGGCGGCGCCACGGGGGCGGTGGACAAAGCTCTGAACGGTCAGATCAGCCAGCTCATCGCACTGGGTGACTGTTCGGGCGAGCTGGGCAAAACGACGCTGGTTTATACGCTGGGCAAGATGCCTGCGCCCCGGGTGCTGGTTGTGGGCCTGGGCAGGGCTGAGGATTTTGATGGCAAGAATGCTCGCTGGGCCGCGGCCAAAGCTGTCGACGCGGCCCAAAAGGCGGGCGCGAAGCAGGTTGCCACCATCGTCCATGGCGCGGGCATCGGCGGCATGGATCCCATCGAGGCGGCGCACGCCCTGGTGGAAGCGTCGTTGCTGGAAAGCTACGCGATGCCCGCTCAGCGCAGTCGCGGCCATGTCCAATCACAGGTGGAGGCTCTGACCGTGGTCGAATTCAACGCCGAAGCTATCCCCCTGCTGGAAACTGGCGCACAGATGGGACGCATCATCGCTGAAAGCGCCATCTTCTCCCGAGACCTGGCCGCCACGCCCTCCAACATTGCCACGCCCTCCTACGTGGCCGCCAAAGCCCGGGAAATGGCCGAGGAAACGGGTCTGGACATCCACATCATGGAATGGGGCGAGATGGAGGAGCTGGGCATGAACATCCTGCTGGCTGTGGCCAAGGGCAGTGATGAGCCTCCCAAGTTCATCATCCTGGAGCACAACCAGGAGCGGGCCGACGAGCTGCCCACCATCGTGCTGGTGGGCAAAGGCGTCACCTTCGATACGGGCGGCTACTCTCTCAAACGCGGTGATGGCATGTGGAAGATGAAGTTTGATATGAGCGGCGCGGCCAATGTCCTGGGCATCTTACGGGCAGCGGCATTGTTGGATATTCCCCTGCATGTGGTGGGGCTGACGCCCATGGTTGAAAACATGATCAATGGCCATGCCCAGAAACCGGGCGATGTGTATCGGGGCATGACAGGCAAGACCATGGAGGTCATCTCCACCGATGCGGAGGGACGCATGATTCTGGCCGACGCGCTGGCGTATGCCGGACGTTACGACGCGGATGCGGTCATCGATCAAGCTACGCTGACCGGGGCTATCAGCGTAGCGCTGGGGCAGCAGGCCGCGGGACTTTTCACCGAGGATGAGGCGCTGAAGGCCCGGTTGCTGGCCGCCGCCCAGGTCACGGGCGAACGTCTCTGGCCCATGCCCATGTTCGACGAATACAAGACCGCTATCGAGAGCGATTTTGCCGACGTGAAAAATAGCACTGCGCCCGATCGCATGGCGGGCGTCAGCACGAGCGCCAAATTCCTGCAGCATTTCATCGAGGATTACCCCTGGGCGCATCTGGATATTGCGGGCATGAGCTGGACCAAAAAGCCGCGTCCCATGTATCCGGCGGGAGCCGCGGCGTTTGGCGTGCGTTTGCTGGTGCAAATGCTTCGGGATTGGGAACGTTGACGCCCCGGCTCACGACATTCGTCTAACCCGAACCAGTCGGAACCAAGAAAACATCTCACGCAAAGACGCCAAGCCGCAAAGAAAAAAGAAACAAAATCCTTCTTGGCGAACTGGGTGACTTTGCGTGAGATCATTTTTCAGCTCTGGGGGCGTCACTACTCACGTCCCTGCCATGTACGCTGCCACGGCAGCGTCATCTTTTGCAGGATGTCGTCAAACGTCACAAACTATGCTCATCAAAGGCTCTCACCACCAAATCACACCTCTCGACGTTTCACGTTTCACGTTTCACGCCCTGGCAGTCAGAAACACTCATTTCAAGGCGTAAGTCACGGTCCAACATGCCATCTTAGTCGTCGACCGAGGGCTAAAATAGCACCGGTAAGGCGCTATCGCAACGCAATCACGGCCCGGCCCAACTCCACGAATACAGGCGAGGCCAGCAGGCCCATAAGCAGCACGCCCGCGACGGCCACGGCAATGGTCACCGACGCGCCCGCGGGCAGATGTGAACGC
>Ga0256914_1003317_pt1 | contig 12742 bp, 10 predicted proteins | sample HulkmetaG_FD_191571 | JGI IMG/M metagenome (GOLD analysis project Ga0256914, IMG submission 191571) | Hydrothermal chimney microbial communities from Main Endeavour vent field at the Juan de Fuca Ridge, Pacific Ocean - Hulk | ecosystem: Environmental > Aquatic > Marine > Hydrothermal vents ...
TCAGACGTTTGATCGTGCCGTTGGCAGTCAGCTTCTTGGTCCAGCGGACAAATTCACGACGAATTTCATCATATTGCAAATTCGCCAGGTCGGCAATCAGGAAGTAGGTATCCACAAAATCGGGAGCATGGCAGTTTTTACAGGTGGAGGTCATTCGATCTCGTTTCACTTCCCAGTTGCCCAGGATATCTTCATTCCAGACCGTGCGCATACTCCAGGTCAACTGCGATTCCCAGGCCAGACGGGCACTGACATTATGCGTGAAATCCTGAGTTTTGTTACCATCCATATGGCAGGTGGTACATACCGGTACTTCGATGGGAATTTGCTGATGGTTCCGGCTGTCGTACCCCATATCCCAGTGTTTACCCTTGGCTTTAAAAATGTTACCGTGTTTGGACTCATTATAAATCTCGATGTGAGGATGGTCCGGGCCCATGTGGCATTCGCCGCAGGTTTCCGGCTGACGGGCCACCTCGATGCTGAAGGAATGTTTGGGATGGCACACATCGCACTCGCCCACACTGCCATCCGGCCAGATGTTCCCGATCTGATGGCATTCCTCGCAGCCATGTTTGGTTGCAATTGGGAACTCAAACACCGCCCGGTCGGCATTTTTAATCAACCAGAACTGGTGGGCATGTTTACTCTCTTCAAACTCTTTTACTTCCTGCTTATGGCAACGAGCACAATCCTTGGGAGTGGGATGGCGGCCGATGAGAATATCGCTCTCGGGGCAGCGCTGAGCATCGAAATCGCTCTCCTTGGCCTCATGGCACTCATAGCAGCCAATTCCCATCACCGCATGCTTACTTTCCTTCCAGGCATCAATCTGTTTAACGGCAATTCCCTTTTCTTCATGGCAAGTGATACACTTCTGACTCATGGCATCAATTTCAATCTCCGGCTTATACTCGCGGGACTTCTTCATCTCCATGCCCGCAATGATGATAAGCGTAACAATCAGAAGTGTACTGAAAATACCGATCAACCATTGTTGGGCTTTAATTGTGTCCATAACTCCTCCTGTATATTTGTCAAATCGGTGATTTACAATTGGTTAAGCAGAAAACATTTCCCATACGGTCATTCCTACCGTTATTAGCAATGTCAATCCCCCAACCGCATAGGCCCACAGTCGTCGCTTATTCTCGCTCTTAGCAATAATGGGATCAATAAACGGCCAGAACAGCATCAGCACCACAAACAGACCGGTGACAATAATCCCCACATTTAAGGGAACCAGTTTCAGGAACCGATACATGGGGAAGAAATACCACTCCGGTTTGATATGAAGCGGTGTGACCGCGGGATTTGCCGGTTCTCCCAGACCCGGAGGAAGAATAATAGTGAACGTGCTCATTACAGTTAACAAGAAAAGTGTAATAATTATAATCTTATAAAAATGATGGGGATAAAAGGAATAATGTCCTTTCGGGAATCCTTCCGGTTCAGATACGCCATGCAAACGCAGAATGATAATATGCAAACTGATGAAGAAAATAATCAACGGTGGGAGCAATCCCACATGGATGGTAAAGAAACGCGTCAGTGTGTTGGCACTCACCTCTTCGCCACCGCGCAGGAAGGTCAACAACCAGGTGCCAATAAATGGTACCTGTTTAATCATGTTGGTTCCTACCGTGGTGGCCCAATAGGAAAGCTGATTGTAGGTGAGCGAATAGCCGGTAAAGGAGAAGGTCAGAGTCAGGAAAAACAGAATGACTCCGATCATCCAGTTAATCTCCCGCGGTTTCCGGTATGCCCGGGTAAAAAACACGCGGGTGATGTGCAGGAGCAAGGCAATCACCATCAGGTTCGAACCCCAGCGGTGCAGCCCGCGGATCCAGAAACCCAGCCGTACATCCTCGGTAATATGCCGCACACTCTCGTAAGCCATCTCCGGTGAAGGAACAAAATAAAAGGTCAGCAGAATACCTGTGATCACCTGAAAGGCAAACACAATGAGCGGTGTGGCACCCGAGCAATACCACCATTTTTTCATGTGCAGTGGGATGGGCTCCTTGATGAAGATGCGTTCGTTAATCTCAACGAACTTTTCGTAATCAATGGGAAAACGCTCTTTTAACCATTCTTTCATACTCATGCCCACGGCCCCCCTGGTTTTTCTTGAACTTGGATGTAAACCAGCTTGCCTTCTTTCACTACTTCGAATTGATCCAGCGGTCGAGGCGGTGGTCCACTAATCACATTGCCATGCTTGTCGTACACACCTTTGTGACAGGGACAATAAAACCGCTGTTTGTCTTCCTCCCAGCGCACGATACATCCCAGATGGGTACAGATGCCCGAATACACATGATATCCGTCTTCCAGATGAAGGACAAACACCGGTTTTTTACTAATAGAAATTTGTTTGGCCTGTCCCACTGGAATTTCCTGTTCTTCGGCCACCAGGTACTTATGGTACTTCTTCTTTCGGCGGGGAGGAACCAGAAACAGAAAGACGTTGCGAATAAAAGCGACTGCGGCAAGAAAAGCCGCCGTAATAATCCCGAAATTAAACAAGAAATTGCGTCGGGATTGCTTCTCTTCTTTCATAAAAGCACCTCCTTCTTATTCTAAGATACGAGTTTTTCGCCTAACTGAACGGCAGTTAAAGTTTCCACCGGTTGCAGCGTAAAATTCAACGCCTGCCCCTCCACCCGACAGGCATTCACACATTCTCCGCAATTAAAGCAGTATGGGTACAGGTCTTTGGCTTTCATTGGATTTAAATTGAGGGGACAAGCTTCCTGGCAGGGCAAACGCCGGGTTTGTGCATAGGTACATTTGGGCGGATCGAACTTAATCCGCAATGTACTTTTTGCGCGCAATAGTGCCAGCGTTGCTCCTACCGGACAGGCGTATTTACACCAGAATCGCGGTGCAAAAAATATCTCTATGATTAAAATGGCCGGTACAAAAAGAATTTCAAATCCAATGGTACCAATGTACAGCCAATCCGCCACCTGGCCGGTGATTAATCCAGGCATGGAAATTAAACTGATAAGAGGAACACCAAATACCGCCACAAAGGTCAGGATGCTTCCGTAAATCAACCAGTAGTGATGCCCTTTGGGATTATGATGGGGCAGACGAACCAGCGAGGGGCGAATTTTCTTACGAATTTTCTCGGCAAATTCCGCCAGCAGATTAAACGGGCAAATCCAGCTACAGAATACCTTGCCAAAAAACAAGGTAATCACCAGTGGAATAAATCCGGCCAGTAACAACGGGAAATAAATTTCTTTGGTCAGTAAAATAGTTTGTAACACCAGGGCAGGATCAACAATATCCAGGTTACCGATCCGGATACTGTAAAATGTCCCTAAAATATCATTAACTCCCCAGCGATTTAATAACGGTACCAGAAAAATAAAAACTACCGCGAGCAACTGGGTTGCCCTTCGCAACCCATGTAAATGCTGATAAATAAATCGTTCAAACCTGGTCATTTTAACTTCCACCCGGTTGATGCGCACTAAACACAATAATCGATGGCGGATCGTTGGGACACACGTTTTCACAGATTCCGCATCCCACGCACTTCTCCGGAACAACTTCCGGATACAGCTCATCTTTTAAAATAATAGCTTCACGGTAAATGGGGCAGCGCTCGTAACAGGCCCGGCACAGGATCCCCCCATAAGGCAAACAGGTGGTGGTATCAATCTTAGCAACCCCCATTCGAACTTCACGTTTATCCGTAATCGGTTGCAAAGCCCCCGTGGGACAAACCTGTGGGCACTTCATACACAGGTAACATGGAATATCCCGCGCATAAATGTAGGGTGTTCCCATTTTGAGTCCCCACTCCCCGTGGGCCATTTTAATCGAATCGTACGGACAGACCTCCTCGCAGCGCCGGCAGCGAATACATTTGTCTTCAAATTCGTCTTCCGGTACAGCTCCAGGTGGTCGCAAAGGATAATGAATTGTAGCAACTTTTCGCAGCAACTCCATTAGCATCGCTCATCCCACCTCGATTAATTTAGCGAAGCATCTCCTTCTGGGGACCCTTCATCCAGTTCAAAATTCACATAGGCCGGATAAATCCCCAGCACTCCCGTGATGTTTTTCGAAATATTATCCGTGAGCTGTTCCAGCTCTTTGGAGGTGTCGCCTTCAAACACTGCAATAATAATATTCCCTTTATGGACGCCATAGGTGGTGACCCGATCCATAGCATCCAATTTTTTAATAATGTCCTGAGTATGTTCAGTCTTGGTATAAATTACCACACCAGCAATGGGCATTTTCACCTCACTCGGTTTTCATTTCCACCTGTATCGCCGGACTCTCCGTCGGACAGGCAAAGACACAAACCCCACACCCGGTACAGTACTCCTCAATCACTTCTGGTCGTGCCTGATTGTTAAAGCGTATCGCTTTTCCGGATAGTGGACAATTGGTGACGCACGCCTGGCAGAAATGGCCCTGATAAGCCAGGCACAATTGGGATTGAATTCTGGCTATACCCAGCGGTTTATCTTTCAGGCTCATCTGCAATGCACCGGTACGACAGGCAGCTATGCAGGGAAAATCTTCGCACAGATAACATGGCTGCCGTCTTGGTTCAATCACCGGATACCCTTCCAGAATATGGCCATCCTCCCGTACCACTTGCAGCGCCAGATGCGGACAAGCCGAGATGCATTCAAAACATTGATCGCAGTTTTTCAGATAATGAGAGAGCGAAACGGTTCCCGGAGGTAAAATATATCCTTTTTCCACTTGTACGGACGGCTTGTGTCCGCCGGAGAAATGCCCCTTAAAAAAACCAAACGCTTCTTTAAAAAAGTCCTTACGACTGATATTTGAGTCCATTATCCGAGATCTTTACTCTCTGCACGTCTCCAGGTTTTTCCGATTATTTGAAACCTCCACCCCGAACGTGATGTTCAGGGTGGAGGTTGAACCAAGAGGAGCTTTACTGCATCAGGCTTTTCGTACACGCGCAGCGCATACTTTGTACTCGGGTTCTTTGGAGCCGGGGTCGAATGCGTCGATAGTTAACACATTGGCCATCCATTCATCCCAGTGCCAGGGAATAAAGATGGTGCCTGGTTTGGGACGATCGATGACTCGTGCCTCGATTTTCAGTTTCCCACGGCGAGTTTCCACATACACCTGATCCTTGTCGGAAATACCCAGCTTCTTGGCATCTTCCGGATTGATTTCCACATAAGCCTTTGGCACAGCACGGTTCAATTCCGGTACGGTTCCGGTCATGGTGCGAGTATGCCAATGCTCCAGAACACGCCCGGTAGAAAGTGCCAGCGGATATTCAGCATCGGTGGGTTCTTCCGGACCCTTATCCGGTCGTGCCCAGACAATCGCCTTGCCGTCCGGTTTGCCATAGAAGTACATCCGACGACCTTTCTTCTTCTCTTCCGGCAGAGCGTCAAAAAGCGGGTCTCCTTTGGTGTAGCGCTTGTACGTTCCGGGATGATCCTCGCTAACCACCGGCCAGCGTAAACCACGAACCTTTTTCAAACGACGATAGGTCGCACCGCTTAAATCCATATCCGTGCCTTTGGTCAGACTAATATATTCACTCCAGATATCCTCACCGGTTTTATATTTCTGGAATTCTTTCTTGAATCCCATCTTCATTGCCAGATCACGCAGAATAAATGCATCCCAGCGCGCCTCACCCTGCGGTTCTATCACCTTCTCCATGTACTGAGACCGACGTTCGGTACAACCGTACACACCTTCCTTTTCGGACCAGAATGCTGCCGGTAACACCACATCAGCATATTTCGTGGTTGCAGTGGGGAAGAAGGATTCGGCAACCACTACGAACTGTTCCTTCAGACCTTTCCAGTACTTGCTGGCATTGGGCAGGGATTGCGCCGGGTTGGTGCACATAATATAAATACCTTTGATCTCGCCTTTGTTCAGAGCATCGAACATGGCGACGGTGTGTTTACCCGGTTTAGGCTGAATATTGCTAACCGGTACACCCCACACTTTAGCTACTTCTTCGCGATGTTTTGCATTCTTCACCAGACGGTGACCAGGCAACAGATGGCAAAGACCACCACCTTCACGCACACCACCGCAAGCGTTGGGCTGACCGGTCAGAGAAAAGGAATCGCAACCGGGAATTCCGATCTTACCGGTAATCAAATGCAGGTTGGTCACCAGGTTGTTCGCCCACACACCGCGAGTACGCTGATTCAATCCCATCGTCCACATACTCATGGCTGTTTTAGCCTGACCAAACATCCGTGCCGCTTTCACAATCTGATCCGGAGGAACACCACTGATTTTGGAGGCATATTCCGGGGTGTACTTTTCCAGGAATTGCTTGTACTCTTCAAAGGTCATGGCCTTTTTATTGTCCCGGAAGTTCACATGCGCTTTGATAAACTCTTCATCCGCATAACCTTCCTTAATGATAATACGAGCCATGGCATGTAGAATAGCCAGATCCCACCCGGGTTTGGGGAACAGATGCAAATCCGCTACCTGATCGGTGGGCGTTTTCCGCGGATCGATAATAATGATTTTGACATCGGGATTTTTGTTTTTGTGGCGCATAATTCGTTCAAAGACAATGGGATGCGCCTCAGCCGTGTTGGTTCCTACCAGCAAGAACAATTCCGCTTTCTCGATATCGTCATAAGTACCAGCCGGTTCGTCCTTACCAAAGCTGGTCAAATAGCCTCCCACGGCACTGGCCATACACAGACGCGGATTCCCTTCCACATTATTGGTACCGATGCAGCCTTTAAAGAGTTTGTTGGCCATATAGGTTTCTTCGGTTTCAGCCTGACCGGAGCCATAAAACGCCAGTGCATCGGGGCCATATTTCTTGCGAATTTCGTTGAACTTTTTGGCTACATAATCCAGCGCTTCATCCCAGCTTACCTGTTGGAATTTGCCGTTCTTTTTAATCATGGGATGGAGCAGACGGGTCTTGGCGTACACAATCTTATGCAGATAGAACGCTTTGACGCAGAGGTGACCTTTATTAATGGAGTTTTCCAGGTCTCCTTTTACGGCAACAACTTTATCGCCTTTTTTGCCAATCATCACGCCACAACCAACACCGCAGAACCGGCATACCGACTTATGCCAGGTGATAGAGCTGGCAAATACCTTCTTTTCCATACCGGGCATCAGGGTTACCCCGATGCTGGCAGCGGCGGCGGCAGCTGCAGAAGCTTTTAAAAATTCTCTGCGCTTTAAAGCCATGCTGACCTCCTTTTGGAATTTTCTGGATTCAAATTAATTTGTGATTCAAATTAAGTTGGGCACTTACCCATTAATCACCTTGATGGAACTTCAACGTGTGCCCCTGATGACAATCGAAACAGTTTTTAACCGGAGTTTTGCTAAAATCCACTTCCTGGCCGGAATGGCAGGCAATGCAACGATCCGAACCGGGACGAGCAGCAAAATCTTCCTGACCGTCTCCGTGGCACATGTAACACCCGAAATTCATCATTCCATGTTTACTGGACTTCCACTCCTGAACAGCTTTGGGAGTCACTTCCGTATGGCATTCCACACAACTAATGCTAAAATCCACATCGGGGTGCTTGTCCGCTTTCTTCTCTGCGGCGGTTAAATTCCCCGCCAGAGAAACCGCAACGATGAATGCGAGAAGAATAATGAAAAAGCTTGAATACCCTGACCTCATATTGACTCCTCTCTAATTATGGTTCAAAAAAAGGAAAGGTCGGTTTGACAACACCGTCAAACCGACCAAAAGTTCATGTTTAGAATTTGTATCCGATAAAGGATTTCAATTCCCAGGCGGCAGAGGTGTATTTGTCGGTCCCGTTAATCAGATAACCGGCAGCCGAACCGGGCATGAAGTAACCACCCCGCAAACCAATGGCCAGCTGTTTCTGGGCTTTCCAGGTGAATTTAAAGTCAACTTCCTGACCCAGATCCGTGGCGGTGCTGGAATAATCCGGATTGCCATTACTATCCCATTTGGGAATGCCCTGGGTGGCTTTAATATAACTGTAAGAAGCAAACAGGCTGATATTGGGTAAGGGTTTCACCGTGCCGTTTACCTGCACGATAGTGGTGTTTTCCAGTTCCCGATAACCGCGCACATTGGGAGCACCCAGACCCTGCGGGGTAATACCCTCTTCATCAGGCATAATGGAATCTTCCCAGATTTCGGTGATGTAGAAGAAACCGGAAGTGCGCAGTTTGTTCACGTTTCCGTTTCCTTTGGTAACATCATCGTCACCAGAACCCATACCACCAACCAATCCAAAACTCAATTTGTCCGTAGCTGCATAGTTCATCTTCAGATACAGGTTGAAACCACCAATGGTACCATCATTGATGTCCACCGTTTTCTTGGGACCAAAATCTTTGTTGGGGATGTCGTCTTTACCGGTCAGATAATCGAATTCTCCGTTCACCGAGAATTTACCCGCTTTATACTTTCCGGCAAAACCGATCGCCATCAACGTGGTAATCTGCGGAGTAAAACGAGCCCGGAAAAACTGCAGATGATCGGGTACATAAGCATTGGAATCAGCAATACTGGCATCATTATAATACAAACCGAACACATTATAATTAAAATTCTCGCTCCCCCCGTTAAAGTTCAAAGTAAACAGGTTGGCATCGCGAGCATCGGTAAATCCCCGACCATCCGGAGCAACTTTTTCCTCGTCCGAAAGTCCATCCACACCTTCGGAAACCTTGGCAAAACTCAGGGTAATTTTGTTTCCCAGCCACTTGTTCAAATCCATTTGAATACCATCATAGTTGTTGTCCAGGATGAGCTTGTTACCCAATCCGTACCACATGCGACCAACACGAAAGCCCAGCGGCGTGTTGGGAATCTTGAAATCCACATAAGCCTGGTCCACATGGAACAAAAAGTTGGTGTCCTTAAAATCGAACAGGCTGCTACCCCCATACTTTCCGTAGGGACGATTTGCACTGCGTAATGCATTGTCAACCCCCCACCATCCCTGGGCCATATCAAAACGGGTTACCACCTTTAGATTGTCGTTGGCAATACCCTGAACTTTGAACCGTAACATCTGCACAAAGTAGTTGTCGTTGTAGACGGGCTTGTTCTCGTTTTCGAACCAGAAATTGTGTTGTGATTGTCCCCAGGCAGTATACACTCCATTCACCTTAAAATCGGCCGCATACATCGTGCTTACTACAAAAAGAATCATGAGAAACAGAATCAAATAACGTTTCATGAGACCTCCTTAATTTTTGGTTATGTGACCTATCGCACATTGTTATACAAATGCAATACCACAAAATAATTTTTTAACTATATGCTAAAAAATCAACTGGTTATGTGCTTTCATTTTTTACTTGCTTTTAACCAAAATTGACCGTATATAGTCACTGTGTCAACATACAGTCAGTTTTTGAAAACGAAATCGGTCTATTCTTTGAATTAAAACCATTTTAACCACGACTATGGTAAAGGGTGCGCCATGAAGCTTACCCAGAAGGTCATCTTCATTATTGTTAGCAGTGTGTTCACCATCATCGCTATCATCTTCTATCTGCTGGTGGCCCGATTTGATGCACAAATGGAAAAAGGACTACTCTCCACCGCCCGGGCCATCTACAAAAACATCATCATCGTTCGCCAGTGGGTTTCGGATTATAATGGGGTATATGTGTTTAAAAAGCACGGAAAGCCACCCAATCCCTATCTTCCCCACCCGAACCTGATTACCGCCCACGGAGATACTTTAACCTTGAAGAATCCCGCGCTGGTAACCCGGGAGATGAGCAGCCTGAGCCAGCTGGCCGGGGGCCAATTCTTCTTCCACATGGCCAGCCAACGCTACCTGAATCCCCTGCACAAACCAGACGATTTCGAAAACGCCGCATTAAATTTTTTTAAGAACGTGAACCAGCAAAAGGAAAAACGTGAATTCTACAAATTTGAGAAGATCGGCAACCATACTTACTTCCGCTATTTTGCTCCGTTGTTTACTTCTGAGTCGTGCCTGAGTTGCCATTCCGCCCAGGGATATAAAGTGGGCGACCTGCGCGGTGGAATTAGCATCGTTCTTTCAGCGGATGATTACATAAAAGCCAAACGGGACAATTTTCTGTTCTTTTTGATCGCCGCCTTTTTCACCGTCACTTTTTTGAGTTTTCTTATCTTCGTGGCTATTCAACGCACGGTCATCTTACCCCTTCATAAAATAAAAGAAGCGGCCAGCCGCATCCGCAAAGGAGAATACAACCATCGATTGGAATTGGATAAAAACGATGAAATCGGTGACCTGGCCGATGTGGTGGAAGCCATGCGAATGAAAATTCAGGATTACACCAACCAGCTAAAGGTTTCCGAAGAAAAGTACCGCAGCCTGATTGAAAACTCCCTGGAAGCAGTGGCCATTATCGACGAAAACAGCCACATTCTGGAATGCAATACCAAACTCTCCCGCCTAACCGGCCTCCCCATCAACAAGCTGAAATCCCGAAAACTGAGCGAGTTTCTGGATAAAGAGAAAGAACGCCACATCCGTTCGCACATTAATCCCCGGCAAAAAACGGAACACTACGAAACCAATCTCTACTCCCAGGACGGATTAAAAATACCCGTAGAAATTTACCTTATCAAAGGGCTGACCCTGGGCGGGCGAAGCGGACTCTCCTTTGTTTATGTGCGGGATTTAAGCGAACGGAAAAAGATCGAACAATATGCCATTCAGACGGAGAAGATGATGGCACTGGGACAGGTCTCCTCGGGAATCGCCCACGAAATCCGCAATCCTCTGTTCGCCCTGAATAACAACATCGATTTCCTGAAAGATCACATGAACGGCAACACCGTATTCCAGGATATCTACCCCGACCTGAAGGACAGCATCAAGCGTATCCAGAACATCGTCTCCGCCATCCTGGATTACGCGCGTCCCCATGAACTGGAATTTAAAAAAGTCTCCATTAAAGAAATTATTGAAAAGAGCCTATTGCTGGTGCATAAACAGTTCGAGAAATCGAATATCCAGATTCAAACTGAATTACATGACGACAATGCTACCATTGAGGCCGATCCCCATAAAATGGAGCAAGTGTTTATTAACCTGTTCCTGAATTCGTTTAGCGCCATGGGAAAATCCGGTGTGCTCACCATTCAGACCAAAAAATATGCTTCTTACATCCTTATTAAAATACAGGACACCGGAATCGGGATTCCCCCCAACGAACTGGATCGCATTTTTGATCCCTTCTACACCAAAACACCCGGAGGCACCGGGCTGGGTCTGGCCATTGTCCAGCGCATCCTGGACCAGCATCATGCCCGATACCGGGTGGAAAGCGAATTGTATCTGGGAACCACATTTTACATCTACATGCCGGTAAAACAGGAGTAAACGTATGAAATTTAAAGTGCTCATCCTGGACGACGAAAAAATTGTGTGCAATTCCCTACGCCGCATTCTGCAGAGCGACGAGATTGACGTGCACACTGCCATGAGCATGGAGGAAGCCCGAAAGTTGCTGGACACCTATCCTTTCGACCTGTTGCTGCTGGACTTCCGTTTGAAGGATGGTTCCGGCTTGAGTTTTCTGGAAGAGGTGAACGAAACCCACCCGGAGGTGCAAACCGTCATTATTACCGCTTTCGGTAATATCGAAATTGCGGTGAAAGCGATGAAAATGGGTGCGTTCGATTTCATCCAGAAGAATGTGGAACCGGACCTGATTCGCTTTACTGTGCGCAAAGCGCTGGACAATCTGCGATTGAAAAAGGAAGTGGATGAGCTACGCCTCATCTGTCAGCAGGATTTGAATACCCCGGACATCATCTCCTTTTCGCCCCAGATGCAACATGCGCTAAAAATTGCCCAGGAGTTTGCCAAGACGGATACCACCGTGCTCATCTCCGGGGAAACGGGAACCGGTAAAAGCCTGGTGGCCGAGTTTATTCACCTGAAAAGCCAGCGGTTCAGCCAGCCGTTTATTACCATTAACTGCGCCGCCATTCCCCGCGAGCTTATCGAAAGCGAGTTGTTCGGATATGAAAAAGGGGCGTTTACCGGCGCCAGTCAGAAAGGTAAACCAGGCCTGATTGAACAGGCGAACGGTGGTACGCTGTTTTTAGACGAAATTGGTGAATTGCCCATCGAGCTGCAAAGTAAACTGTTGCACGTACTGGAACGGAACGAATATTTCCGTATCGGTGCGGTGGAACCCACCAGCGTGGATGTGCGATTCATCGCCGCCACCAATGTGCCGTTGGAAGATAAAGTGGAACGGGGCGATTTTCGGCTGGACCTGTTTTACCGTTTGAACGTGGCTACCATTCATCTGCCCCCATTGCGCGAACGCAAAGAGGACATCCTGCCCCTGGCCAAACACTTTATCAATGAATTCAATGCAAAATTTAATAAGGACATCAAACATATCAGCCCGGAAGCGGAACATTATCTGGAAAACGCTCCATGGAAAGGAAACATTCGCGAATTGAAAAACACCATCGAGCGAGCCATGCTCCTGATTAAGGGAGATGTATTAGAAGTGCAGGACCTGCTCACAACCCCGGCACAAATGAAATATTCCGTAAAAAAAGGGCTGGACAATGGCGTATTTCAACTTAAACTTCGGCCGGACAAATCCACCAATCTGTTACACGAAGCCCAGAAACAGTTGGTAGAACAGGCACTGACCATGTGCAACCAGAATCGAACCCGGGCAGCTCAGTTGCTGGGAATTCCACGCACTTCGCTAAATTTTTACATCCAGAAATTTGGTTTGAACCATA
>Ga0256914_1003318_pt1 | contig 12742 bp, 11 predicted proteins | sample HulkmetaG_FD_191571 | JGI IMG/M metagenome (GOLD analysis project Ga0256914, IMG submission 191571) | Hydrothermal chimney microbial communities from Main Endeavour vent field at the Juan de Fuca Ridge, Pacific Ocean - Hulk | ecosystem: Environmental > Aquatic > Marine > Hydrothermal vents ...
GCTAAGAAAAAAATAGATGCCCTGTTGGACGAATATAAACCCGAACACATATATTGCCAGCTTCTCAGAACCGCCGAATATGTGAAAGATGTTCCTTTGCCTAAAACGCTGGATTATCAGGATGTCTTCTCTTACGGAGTGAAAAGACGTATTGAAAAAGAAAAATTTTATTTGAAGCCACTCCTGAAATTGGAATACCGCCGGTTGTTAAAGTACGAAAACAAAATTTTCGACCTGTTCGATAACAAAACAATTATCTCGGAACCCGACCGCAACTTGATACCGCACCCTGATAAAAAGAGCATTGTTGTGGTTCGCAACGGTGTCGATTTTAACTTTTTCAAACCCATTGACACTCAAAAAAAATATGACATCGTTTTTACGGGAAACATGCATTATCCTCCTAATGTCGATGCGGCGCGGTTTTTAGTAAAAGATATAATGCCTCTGGTGTGGAAAGAAATGCCACAGACAAGCCTGTTGCTCGCTGGAGCCAACCCCGATGCTTCGGTAAAAGCTCTGGAAAACAGCAAGGTTACGGTTAGCGGTTGGATGGACGATATTCGCGATGCTTATGCCTCGTCGAAAATTTTTATAGCACCAATGCGAATAGGAACGGGATTGCAAAACAAACTGCTCGAAGCAATGGCAATGAAAATACCATCTATTACCACACCTCTTGCCAACGAAGCACTAAAGGCAAATGCCGGTGAAGAAATATTGGTTGGTGATAATGCGGCAGAGTTGGCAGATTATATCCTTAAACTGTTAAAAGACGATTCCCTTGGAGATAATCTCGCTGATAAAGGTTACAATTTTGTCTTGAAAAATTTTTCGTGGTTAAATGCCACATCGAAACTCAATAAATTAATAAACAAAACATTAAAAAATTGAAAAAGTTTTTCTTGTTATTATCCCTTGTTTCACTCTTTTGTTTGAATGCCAATGCACAAAAAGAGGAGAAAAAGTTACCCGCAACCAAAACTTCGGTTGTGGACAATTTAAATGTGTCGGGGAATTTTTTTGTAGCCTCTACATATTACGAAAATACCGGAACCAAATATTTCGGTTTTAACATCAGACGTTCGTACATAAACATCAAATACAAATTTACCGACAAACTTGATTTCAGGTACACTCAGGATTTAACCATTGACAACGAAGGAAAAGATGCCGGAAATATTGAATTGCGCATTAAATATCTCTATTTGCGTTACCGTCTTCCCGGTCTGTTTTTTTTCAGGGACAACAGCATTAAATTCGGAATCAGCCAGCGTCCGTGGCTCGACTTTGAGGAGCATATCAATATTTACAGGGTTCAGGGGAGTATGTTTCTCGAAAGAAGTCTTCTTTTTAATTCGTCGGGTTTCGGCTTAAGTTTCGAAAGCCTTTTGGGAGGCAAATTGGACAATGCATATGCCGAAAAAGTAAAACCCAAAGCTCCCGGAAAATACGGTAGCCTGGCTATGGGACTTTACAACGGCGGTGGCTATCACCAGTTTGAAAAAAACCGCGTTAAAAACTTTGAAGTCAGGGTTACCGTCAGGCCGCTATATAATCTGCTGCCGCAATTGCAGTTTTCATATTTCGGAATTTACGGCACGGGTAATATTCCCGAAAATCCTTGTTTTAACCTTAATTCGGGCTTCGTGTCATATCAATCGCAATACCTCTCCTTTACGGCTCAGTACGAAAAGGGTAGGGGAAATTCGTTCGGAACAATGATTAATGATTCAACTTTCGAGTCGTACAATCACGAAGGTTACAGTTTTTACGGAAATTTCAAAATTCCCAAAACCTCCGTTTCGGTCTTTAGCCGTTACGACAATTTTCAATTGTACGACGAAGACAACACCCTGATAAAAAGATATATCGGGGGAATAAGCTGGCTTTTTTATAAAAAGAACAAGCTTGTTTTGAGTTATCAAACCGAAGATTTTAAACGGGAAAAAAATAGGGTAAGATACGACTTGGCTCTTGATATTTCATTTTGATATTTTTAAAGTCGGTTTACTTTAAAAAAAGGTAACAACCGGTAAAAAGTTATACAAACCTCTTCACAAAGGTTTGGAGTTTGGCATGCTTTGCAGCGGGCAAGTAGTATTTGTAAAGGCGGTAACATTTCGGCTGTTGCAACTTTCCGCTTTGAGAAAATGTCTGATTAAAAAAAGATTACCGTGAAAAAAATAATATTGTTACCTTTTTTGGCACTAATTACCGTTACGGTAAGTGCGCAAATGATGAGCAACATATTGGTTTCCGACGAATATAGTCCCGAAGAGCCATCCATAACCATGAATCCTAAAAATCCGTTGATGTTAATGGCCGGAGCCAATCTTCGCAGCTATTACTTCTCCGACGACGGAGGTATGTCGTGGACACGAGGCGAGTTGGTTTCCAATCAAAACGGAGTTTACGGCGACCCTTGTCTTATTACCGATACCGCAGGTAATTTTTATTATTTTCATCTTGCAAATCCCTCTAACGGAAACTGGCTCGACAGAATAGTGTGCCAGCGTTACGACAATACCACAAACACATGGAACGACGGTTCGTACATGGGGCTCAACGGCGATAAAGACCAGGACAAAGCCTGGGCGGTGGTTGACAGTGCCACAAATACAATATATGTTACATGGACGCAATTTGACCAATACGGAAGCAACGATACGGCAAAGCATTCCGATATAATGTTCAGCAAATCTTCGGATATGGGCGATTCGTGGTCGCCGGCACTCAGAATAAACGAGGTTAGGGGCGATTGTATCGACAGCGATAATACCGTTGAAGGTGCCGTGCCCGCCGTGGGCCCGGACGGAGAAATTTATGTGGCGTGGGCAGGTCCGGCAGGTATTGTTTTCGACCGCTCTCTCGACGGAGGCAATACCTGGCTCGACCACGATATTTTTGTAAGCGACCAACCCGGCGGTTGGGATTACAATGTGCCCGGAATCTACCGTTGTAACGGATTGCCCGTAACATGTTGCGATCTCAGCAGGTCGCAATACAGGGGTACCATTTATGTAAATTGGACCGACCAGCGTAACGGTACCGGAGACACCGACGTTTGGCTGGCAAAATCTACCGACGGAGGTAACTCCTGGAGCAATCCAATACGTGTGAACGATGATGCCCCTGGACGGCAACAGTTTTTCAGCTGGATGACTGTTGACGGTGCCAACGGAGATATTTACATCGTGTTTTACGACCGCCGGAACTATATCGACAACCATACCGATGTTTGCATTGCCCGCTCCACTGACGGTGGCGAAACTTTTCAAAACTTTATAGTTAATTTAGACCCCTTTAACCCCGTTTCGCAAGTCTTTTTCGGCGACTATACCAATATTACCGCTTACGACGGCTTTGTGCATGCCATATGGACAAGAGCCGATATTACCAGTTTGAGCGTATGGGTTACAAACATCGACTTTTTTGTGGGAACTGTTGAAAATGATGAACCAATACCGGCTAAAATTTATCCCAATCCGGCAAAAGATATTGTCAATTTCGAGTTTTCGTTAAAATCATCCTCAAAAGTGTCGGCAAAACTTATTGATATGTATGGCAAAACCGTTGCCCTCCTGTTTTCTGGTAAAAGTTACGGAAAAGGAAGCCACAAAGAGGTTTTCGATACGGGAAGTTTAAATCTTGCACCGGGAATTTATTACCTTTCCGCACGTTTCAATAATACCTTTTACAAAAACAAATTGGTGATAGAATAACTATTTGTTTCACGCACGAAAAAAAGATTTATCAACAGTTGATATTATTTCCCTAATTTTGCCTGTATTAAATTATTGATGATGACAAAAGGTGATATTTCAATACTGTTGCGCAAACTTCATTTGATGCAAGCCGTTGACAAGTTGCGGTTTTATTATTTCAAAATAAAACACCGGAAAAAAAACAGGGAATTCTTACAAAAACATCCGGAAGCCGCTTTGCCTCCCGATTATTACATTTACGAAGCTTTTCAACTCAATTACGAAGAGTATCTGACCAAAAGCAAAAAGACGGCACAATGGATTTTGGATTTTTATATCAAACACAAAAAACGTGAACCTGAAAAAGTTTTGGATTGGGGTTGCGGTCCCGGCAGAATAATAAGACACCTGCCCGCACTTTTACCCGCATCGAGCAAAATTTACGGTACCGACTACAATGCCAAATCGATTGAATGGTGCAAAAACAATCTGAAAGGTATCGACTTTAACAAAAACAGTATTGATGCAATACTTCCTTACAACGACAATTATTTTGATTACATTTTCGGAATTTCCATTTTCACGCACCTGTCGGCGCAGAAACATGCCGAATGGATAGAGGAACTTACAAGGGTTTTAAAACCCGGCGGATTGATGATGCTTACCACACACGGAAACGATTTCAGGGTTAAATTGTCGAAAAAAGAGCTTGCCGCTTTCGATGCGGGAAACATTGTGGTGCGCGACAAGGTAAAAGAGGGACACCGGACATACACCGCATACCATCCCGCTGAATATATGGAAAAGCTTTTCACGGGACAAGGATTGAAAATATTGGAGCATGTTTCTCCCGAAACCATTAGCGGAAAACCACAGCAAGACGTTTGGATATTGGAAAAATTGTAAAATTGTTGTTATGCAACGAAAAGCCGATTTTTTGATTATAGGTTCGGGAAGCGCCGGACTGATTTATGCGTTGAAAGTTGCACCTTTCGGCAAAGTTATTGTCCTGTCGAAAACCACCATGGACGATACAGCCACATCGTATGCCCAAGGGGGTATTGCCGCCGTAATGTACTCGCCCGACAACTACGAAAAACATATTGCCGACACCTTGACTGCCGGAGCCGGAATAAATAACGAAAAAATAGTAAGAATAACAATAACCGAATCGACGGAACGAATAAAAGAACTGATTGAATGGGGCACGAATTTCGACAGGGAAAAATCCGGAAAATATGCATTGGCACGCGAAGGAGGCCATTCGGAATACCGTATTTTGCATCATAAAGACAATACCGGTTTCGAAATTCAAAGAGCTCTGGGCAAAAAGGTAAAACAACATCCCAATATCGAAATTCTTGAAAACCACTTTGCCATTGACCTTATTACGCAACACCATCTGGGCGAAAAGGTTACCCGTCATAAAAAAGATATTTTATGTTTCGGCGCCTATGTTCTCAATCAAAAAACCTCGGAAATAGAAACAATTTTGTCGAAAACAACGTTGTTGGCTACGGGAGGAATGGGAAACATATACCAAACCACCACCAATCCCCCTTTTGCCACCGGCGACGGTTTGGCACTTGCATATCGTGCCAAAGCCCACCTCGAAAATTTGGAATTTGTACAGTTTCATCCCACTTCACTATACAATCCCGGAGAGAAACCCTCTTTTCTTATTACCGAAGCATTACGCGGCGCAGGAGCAATATTAAAAAACAGCAAAGGCGAAGAGTTTATGTTTAAATATCATAAAAGCGGCTCGCTGGCACCCCGCGATATTGTGGCACGCGCCATAGATAACGAATTGAAACTTTCGGGAGACGATTTTGTCTTTTTGGATGCGCGAAGTATAGATAAAAGCGAAATATTAAACCATTTTCCCACTATCTATGCCAAATGTTTGAGTATAGGTATCGACATCACCAAAGACATGATACCGGTGGTGCCGGCGGCACACTATTCGTGCGGAGGAATAAAGACCAACGAATGGGGACAAACCACCATAGAAAACCTTTATGCCTCGGGCGAAGTTGCCTCAACGGGATTACACGGGGCAAACAGGCTTGCTTCAAATTCGTTGCTCGAAGCGGCGGTGTTTTCGCACAGGGCTGCTCAACACTCGTCGAAAAATTTTAAAAATTATAAAATAAATACCGAAGTTCCCGACTGGAATGCCGAGGGTACCGTGTTGAACGAAGAGATGATTTTGATAACCCAAAGCAAAAAAGAACTTCAAATGATTATGAGTAATTATGTGGGAATAGTACGTTCAAACCTGCGTTTAAAACGCGCTTTGGACAGACTTGAAATTATTTACAAAGAGACCGAAGATTTGTACGAAAAGTCTATTCTCTCGCAAGATATTTGCGAACTCAGAAATATGGTTAACGTCAGTTATCTGGTCATTAAAATGGCAATGAACCGTAAAGAGAGCATAGGGCTTCATTATAATATCGATTATCCGTCAAAAGAAAAATAGTTGTTATGGCACTAATAAAACCGGTAAAAGGAATTTATCCCAAATGGGGCAAACGGTGCTTTCTTGCCGACAATGCCACCCTCGCGGGCGATGTTGTTCTGGGCGACGATTGCAGCATTTGGTTCAATGCCGTGGTTCGCGGCGACGTACATTACATAAGGATAGGAAATAACGTGAATATTCAAGACGGGGTGATAATCCATTGCACTTACATGAAAGCACCCGTAACCATAGGAAATAACGTCTCCATAGCCCATGGCGCCATAGTTCACGGATGTACCGTTAACGACAATGTGCTTATAGGTATGGGAGCTATAATTATGGACGGCGCAGTTATTGAAAGCAATTCGGTGGTGGCGGCGGGAGCTGTTGTTTCTAAAAATACGGTGGTGCCTTCCGGAACGGTGTTTGCCGGTGTTCCGGCAAAAAAAATAAAAGAGATGGATAAAGAACTGCTCGAAGGCGAAGTGCACCGGATTTCGAAAAATTACAATATGTACGCAAGCTGGTACGATTGAAAATATGAAAATAAAAAAGCCGCATTTTTCAGATGCGGCTTCCGTTTTTATTGTATCCCCTTTTCCGTTTACTTTATTCCTAGTTTTTTCTTTACCAATGGTAAAATATTATCGCCGTTTTCGTAATATAAAACAACGCCCTGAGCGATGTCAAGAATGTAATTGTAGTGATTTTCGGCACCTACTTCGGTAATGGCGTCTTTTACCTTTTTAATAACGGGATTGAAAAGTTCGTTTTGTTTGGCTTGCAAATCTTGATCGGCAGAAGCTTGAAATTGTTGAATGCGTGTTTGCAAATCTTGAATCTCTTTCTCTTTCGTTTGACGGATTAAATCCGACATGCTTGCCATATTTGCCTGATAATCTTGAGCTTTTGTTTGAAACTCCTGCATCATAACTCCCAACTGTTTTTGTAAGTTGTCGGCATAATTTTTCAACTCCTTTTGAAGAGAGTCTGTTTCGGGCATCATGGTCAATATTTCGTTGGAATCGATGTAACCTATTTTCAGGCTACCTTGGGCAAAACTAATACCGCTAATCAACACGGTCATTACCGTAAGTAACAGTCCTTTTTTAATTGTATTCATCTTTTTTGTAAAAATATTATGATTAATAATCGGTTAAACAAAATCAGTGGACAAAAGTAAAAAAATATTTTGCATAAATATCATAAAATTATATAAAAAGAGGGTATTTTAGCATTTTGGATTTTAAAATTAAATAAAACGGAAGAGATGAATAACAACGGAAAAAGTTATACGGTTCCTTTTGTAAGTCTTATTTTCCTCTTTTTTATGTGGGGGTTTATGACTGTTTTGAACGATATTTTGATACCCTATTTAAAAGGGGCGTTTCATCTCAATCATGTAAAAGCGATGCTCATACAGTTTGCTTTTTTCGGTGCCTATTTTATAGGGTCGTTAATATATTTTACGATATCCATTGTTTCGGGCGATCCCATAAACAGGATTGGTTACAAAAAGGGCTTGATATGGGGCTTGATAATATCGGCGCTGGGGGCTTTGTTGTTTTATCCTGCTGCCCAATTTCATGTTTACGGGTTCTTTTTAAGCGCTTTGTTTGTTATGGGACTTGGCTTTACCCTTTTGCAGATTGCGGCAAACCCTTATGTGGCTATTTTGGGCGACGAAAAGTCGGCATCGGCAAGGCTCAATTTGGCACAAGGTTTCAATTCGCTCGGAACAACTATCGGACCTGTTATCGGCGGATATCTTATTTTCACCTTTTTTAAAGATGCTCACGGTTCCGATGCGGTAAAAGTACCCTATCTCGTCTTTAGCATGATATTTTTACTGCTTGCGGTATTTATATTCAAGATGCCTCTTCCCCGTTTTACCTCTTCAGAGCAGGTGGAGAAAGGTTGGGGGGCTTTGCGTTACCGTCAGCTTGTTTTCGGAATGATTGCCATTTTTATGTATGTGGGCGGGGAGGTTAGCATAGGAAGTATGATGATTGGTTTTTTGGAAATTCCTAAAATTGCGGGTCTTACTGCCGCCGAAGCAAGTAAATATGTGGCATTTTACTGGGGAGGGCAGATGATAGGACGTTTTCTCGGTGCCGTTTCGCTTAGCAATATAAAACAAAAACGGTTGAAATATCTTTTGATGACGGCAATACCCGTAGCAGCCTATTTGGTTATAGTTGCAGGAAACGGCTTCCACAATGCAAATATTTATGCTGTTTTTCTAATCATTAATTTTATTGCTTTTATGCTGGGCAAGTCGGTTCCTCAACGGACACTTTATATTTTTGCCTTTATAAATATCTTGTTACTGGCTTCGGCACTTTTGAACGGCGGAAAAGTGGCTATGTGGTCGGTTATCGGTATCGGGTTGTTCAATTCCATAATGTGGTCGAATATCTTTACACTTGCCATAGCCGGTTTGGGAAAGCATACCAGCCAGGGCTCTTCGCTTTTGGTAATGATGATTTTGGGCGGTGCAATATTGCCGGTAATTATGGGTGCGGTAGCCGATGCCTTCGGGGTTCAAGCCTCCTATATTGTACCTGTTTTCAGCTATATTTATATAGCCTTTTACGGAATAAACGGATACAAACCGTATTCCGTGAAGGTATGAGAAAAAAAACCGGCATTTTCATCGAAAATGCCGGTACAATTGCATAACAAAAAACCTAATTACTAACTACTCAATTATGAGCTTCTTAATAATTTTCCCTTTTTCTGTTTCTATTTTTAAGAAATACACCCCTTTATCAAACGAAGAGGTGTTGAGGCTAACGTGATTTGCGTCGAGTACCGCATCATAAATACGTTGGCCTCCGACATTGAGTAGAGTAACGTGTTTTATATTTTCGATTGTTTCCAAATTAACTTTATCTGAGGCGGGATTGGGATATACGCGTGCATAATTTTCGCCCTGCTCTTTTATGCTTACCACTTGTCCCAAATTTACCATTTCGGTTTGGAATACCTCTTTTGTGTCAACATCTTGAACAAAAGCTATCAAGTTACAATTGCTGACAATGTAGTCGTCGGGAATAGAAATGGTAAAATCAAAATGTTCGGGGGTGTTATATCCGAATGTGCCGGCGGTACCGTTGGCATCGGGATACATTGCCCTGCAGGTGTTGTTTATTTCGTGTTGCCCTTGCCAGTTGTATGGTATGTGAGTTTCCGTAAGGGCTAAAAACAGCTTGGTGTTTGTTGCCGTATAGTTGTAGGTACGTGTAACGTCGATGCTTACGTCGAAAGTGGTGTCGTTTCCCGAGACCATTTGAGCCGTCATGTCAATATTGAAAATTGAGGATTGGTCGGCTCTGTTAATGACAATGGGGTGGTATGTGGGATATAAACTTTGATTGTGGCTTCCTCCTCTTACTTCGTCTCCGCCGTCGAAATAAGCTGTCGGGTAAGCGTTAATTCCGTAAAATGCCGTTCTTGCTTCCGATTCGGGATTGTTAAAAGGGTCGCTCGAATTGTAATTGTGATATTCAATAACCGCCACAGGGTCACCGTTGGCAATCATGTCGTCGGCACCCATTGCAGCACCCGGGCAATAGGGGCACCCCGTTCCCGTACCAATCTCCACCAAAACGTAATTTCTGTCAACGCCACCCGGCAGTAAAACATTTACACTTCCTGCAAACGGAGACAAGCCCGAAGCGGAATAGTATGCTTTAACATCGTAGGTATAATTACCGGGATACTCAAGACTGTCGGAGAACGATGTTGTGGTTGTAACGGCGTACATGCTTCCGTTGCGGTAAACCATGTAAGAATCGGGAGTTCCCGACGAAGGAGCGTCCCATTGCAACGAAACAATGGTGTCGTTCAATGTTGCCGTAAGGTTCGACGGTGCTGCCGGTAAAGGACAAACGGCATAAACCAGATTGTCGTAGTATGCTTCGGGAGTACCGCGACTGGTACCTTCCCATGCATAAAAGTCGGCTGCTGCCAAGCGTTTTGGCACCGGTGTGCCTGTTGCTCCGGCAGTCCATTGCCAATCGTACAAATATTGCCCGTCGATAAAAACTTCAGCCCAGTCGTTATCAAGGTCAATGTAATGTTCAAGGTGAATCCATTGGTCGTAATTGAAGTTGAAAGTTGCTGCCCCCTCTTTTCCCGCATCTATTCTTCCTTCTCCGTTAACGTCGAAAAACAGTTGGGTACCCCATTCGCTGTTTGCACCTGCAAAAGTGGCCAAAAGATTGTAATAACCCAGTTTTCCTGCCGGAACGTAAATATAAAAATCAATTTTGTAACGTCCCGAGGTAGAATCTCCAAAGAGTAAAACACCGTCGTTTGTGCCGCTTACTACAAAACTTTTGGAGCCTTGTTGTGCTTGCGCGTCCGAAATCAATGGGTCTTCGGATCCGCCGGGTTGGTTGCTCCATGTTGTCCACGGCATACCCGCTTGTTGTGCCAAGGGTTGCCCGACAGTATAGCCTTCGAAATCATAACTGAAAATTTGGGCGTTCAAACCCACTGCTGTAAAAAGCAATAAAAAAAACGTAAAGATTTTCTTTTCCATAATTTTTTCTGTTAAATAGTTAATCACTTGTAGTGACAGTTTGTTTTTGGTGTCGGTTGTACGTAGAGTAAAAATATTTTGAGGTTTTATATTTTTGCCTTTTTTAAATAACATTAAAGAATAGCGGATGAAAAACCCCAACGCATTGATATCGTGGCTTATACTTTCGGTTCTCGTTTTGGTGTGGGGAAGTTCGTTTATTTTGATAAAAAAATCGCTGGAATATTTCACCGGTAGCGAAGTGGGAATATTAAGAATAGTGATTACTTTTTTATTTCTACTGCCGTTGTCAATAAAATCATTAAAAAACACACCTAAGAGATTATATTTTTTGCTTTTCGTATCGGGTGTAATAGGAAGTTTGTTTCCCGCCTTTTTATTTGCCATTGCCGAGACCCGTATCAGCAGTTCGCTGGCAGGGACATTAAATTCGCTCACCCCCCTTTTTACTTTGATAACGGGAATTTTGTTTTTCAAGCTGCGTACCCGTCCCTATAATGTTGTGGGGGTATTTATAGGATTGGCCGGTGCCGTAGGTTTGATATATGCAACAAGCGGTGTGGATTTGGGTACCGGTGTTGCATATTCGCTTTTGGTTATTATCGCTTCAATTTGTTATGCCCTAAACGTAAATCTTGTGAAATTCTTTTTTAAAGATATCGGCTCAACCGATATTACTACATTGACATTTTTTTTCATTGGCATTCCGGCACTCTTTTATCTTTTGTTTTTTACGGCTATTCCCCACAAATTGATTTATCAATCGCAATCGTGGACCGGTTTGGGGTATATGTCGATTTTGTCGGTGGCCGGAACCGGTTTGGCACTTATTATTTTTAATTACCTTATAAAAATAAGCACTCCCGTTTTTGCCTCTTCGGTAACATATGTTATCCCCGTTGTGGCAATTTTATGGGGAGTTGTTGACGGCGAGACCTTTAAATGGACATACCTTTTTTGGGTTGTTCTTATATTGACGGGAGTGTTTTTGGTAAACAAGCAGCCTGCCCCAAAATCTTGATTTTTGATTTGTCCGTGAAAACAGGTACGGGAACCTTTTTATTCTGTTTTTTAATACTTTTGAAATTTGCAACAGGATGAAAATGCCCGGTTCGACAAGCGGCAGTGTTATATTGGGGGTTAAATATGATATTGTTTTCATTAATTTCGCTTGTTTTATAACATGTAAATTGATTTCGCAATTATGTCAAAAACGACTTTGTACATAAAAAATATGGTGTGCCGGCGTTGTATTACTGCAGTGGAAGAGACGCTGACAAAATTGAAAATCCCTTTTTCGTCGGTTACTTTAGGCAGAGCCGTTGTGGAAAATGATAATCTTGATTACGGATTGTTGGGTAAAGAATTGGAAAAAATAGGGTTTGAATTGATTACTGATGAAAAAGAAAAATTGTCCGAAAACATTAAAAACCTAATAGTTAGCTATATCCATCATAATAACAATGATGTTTTGGATATTAATTTTTCGGTTTTTTTATCGGAAAAAACAGGAAAGGAGTACTCCTATATTTCAAAATTGTTTTCGGAACACGAAGGTGTTACCATCGAAAGGTATATTATCCTTCAAAAAATAGAGAGGGTTAAAGAGTTGGTGTCGTATAACCAGTTGAATTTTTCCGAAATAGCGTTTTTACTAAACTACAGCAGTCCGGCGCATTTGTCGAAACAATTTAAAGATATTACCGGAATGACACTGTCGGAATACAAGAAAAAAACCGACAAACAGAGAAATACAATAGATAAACTGTAAAAGGATTTTCGCATTTTTAAAGAATTACAATATTTTTCGAATAAAAAGAACTGTGCCGGAATAACTATAAGGAGTCATTACTGTCCGATAAAAATCCGGCATAGCGTTTATAAAGAATAGAATAAATTGCACCAAAAACTTTACTGCTTCTTTTCTTGTTAGCATCTGATAAAGTACTGCGTTTTGGAAAATGCTTTAAGTTTAAATGGCTGATTCTGCCTTCGCAAGCAAGCATTACCGTAGATAGC
>Ga0256914_1003319_pt1 | contig 12727 bp, 7 predicted proteins | sample HulkmetaG_FD_191571 | JGI IMG/M metagenome (GOLD analysis project Ga0256914, IMG submission 191571) | Hydrothermal chimney microbial communities from Main Endeavour vent field at the Juan de Fuca Ridge, Pacific Ocean - Hulk | ecosystem: Environmental > Aquatic > Marine > Hydrothermal vents ...
ACGAGAACCATACTCCAAAATATCGATTTAAAGAAAATATTCAGGGCAAATGAAAAAATTGGCATCAAGCTCCACGTAGGTGAGAGACATAACGACACCCATGTGTCATGGGAATTGGTAAGAGAGGTAGTTTCAAAGGTAAAGGAAACAAAAGCCGCACCCTTCTTAACAGAAACATCCACCCTTTACAAGGGGGCAAGGTCAAACGCAATAGATCATCTCATCCACGCCTTTTCGCACGGCTTTACGTACGAAAATGTAGGTGCACCCTTTATCATGGCAGATGGATTAACTGGTAACACCGAGATAGAGGTACCAATTCCAGGGGAATTATTTAAAAGCGTTAATATAGCAAGAGAAATCGTACTGGCAGAGGGACTTGTTGCTGTTTCCCATCCCACCGGGCATGTGGAGGCCGGTCTGGGTGCATGTCTTAAAAACCTAGGAATGGGACTCTCCAGTAGAATTGGTAAACTACGTCAACACTCCTCTATAAAGCCCTACATAGACGAAAAAAGATGTACCCTTTGCAAGCGCTGCATTAAATGGTGCCCGGTAGAGGCCATAGTAGAGCGAAATGGTAAAGCATTCATACTGGAAGAAAAGTGTATAGGATGCGGAGAGTGCTTAGCCGTATGCACAGATGATGCAGTAAAGTACAATTGGGGAATACAATCCGAAGAATTACAGAAACGAATTGCAGAACATGCCCTCGGAGTTGTAATCGATAAAAGGGAAAAATCTCTATTTCTCAATTTTCTCATTGATATGACAAAAGACTGTGACTGCATGGGGACAAAACAAAAAAAGATTGTACCTGACATCGGAATATTAGCCTCCAGAGACCCGGTTGCCATAGACCAGGCTACACTAGATTTAACAAAAGAAAAATTCGGTAAGAGCCTCGCAGAAACAGCATGGCCATACCTTGATGCCACAATCCAATTGGAACATGCCGCTAAAATAGGGCTTGGCTCGCGTGATTATAGGATTCTCAAGATAAAATGAAATCTAACTGATGAATACAATTAGAAAAATCTCATCACTCAGTATTGCAATTTGGACCATATTTTTTCTTCTAGCAGGTTCGCCACTTTACCCCGACTCACTATCCAGATTCCTTCTGGAAAGGTACGCTTTTTTACAGTTTAACTCATATACCCATCAACCTCCAGGAGAAGGATGGTTAAACAGTATCTCCGGGGATATTTTTCTGGGAGAATTTCCACTAATTCTCTCCTACGATTCATTGGAGAGCGGTATAACCCTATTCACCGGACTTCCAAGATTTGTTCCTCTATACCTCGGAGTAGGGAGATACACAGAGATAGGTTACATAAATATGTACAATCGTATCTCCTTGATCCATTCACTCGGTATTGGTACCAGGATTCATCTATCTCCCCTTAAATACGAACCCTATATCTTTCTATCATCCAAAATAGGCAGATTTGCAATAGGAGGTAACGTATACCTCACCAAGAGCCCCGAGCTCGCCGCCGGGCTCTTTCTTAAAAATCTTTCACTTTCAATACGGCTAAAAAACCGCGAGAACATCTATTCCAATATCTCTATTGAGTTACGGGATGAGTTTGCAATTAATCTACAGGCAGGAATAAAACGAGGTGATTTCACATTCACAATTGGGATGGGGATATACCATACAGACCTATCGGACAACGATTACAAATTTGATTCCCGTAAATTCGAAAAGGGAGCTCACAGAGGTAGCATACAAAAATTTCCCGAAAATTCATACCCCGCTTTTAAATACGCAATGAATAAAAGAAGTTACAAATTTATAGAATTTGACGTATACAAAACCATAGATAACAGATACGTAATAGTTCACGATCCCACACTTTTGCGCTACACAGGAGAACTAAAATGGATAACCAAACTCACCCTAGACGAACTAAAAAAGAAAAACATGAGCGGTATATCCTTCAGGAAATTCCCCACTAAAATCTTAACGTTAGAGGACATCGCAAGGGAGTTAAAAGGCTCGGATAAAAGCCTAATAATCGACATCAAACAGATAGGAAACTCAGAGGAAGAGATAGTTACATTTATACACAGGGTAAAAGAACTATTCAAAAACGGGAAACCCAAAGAGATAACATTTTCCTCCAGGTATCCTCGAATTGTACGACTTCTAAAGAAGAACTGTAACAATAGAGTTGCTCTCCTATTTCCATTCTTTAACCCTGCAAACTATTTATCATTCCTCCTAAAAGGACAAATTACACATTACCTAAAAGATACAGGTGCGGATATGCTACTCTTTTCTACCAGTATGCTGGACAAAAGAGAGAGTATAGAAGAGTTATCCCACCAATTGGGATTTGGGTATGCCTATTCAAATTTTCATGATACTATATACAAGAGAAAAAAATACAAGAGAAAAAAACCTTTCAATCTCTCTTTTGTCCAGCAAAAACAGAAAATCAATTTACAATAAGCCAACTTTCCACTATAATCAAACTATACTAATAATATCCATAAAGTCCAAATTATGAAATTTATAGAGAAGTTCCTCCAACCGCACTCTTCAATAAAAAATAATATAGAAAGGGTAAAGTCATCTTTCCTTTCCACCATCATCCTGGTAATATGGATCCTCTTTCTCGGTATGAGCCTTGCGCACTTTTTTTCACCCTCACTGAAAATCCCGGCAATCCCATTAATAGGGGCAGTAACAATACCTACAGCATACCTTCTGAACAAACTTGGTAAATATAAAATAAGCGCCTATCTTTTGATTTTTCTCTTTATCGGAATCCATATACTAGATACACTTATCTCAACCTCACCCCCGATAGCACAAAATATCTACCTTGTGAGTGCCGGTATTATCCTAAGTGCGATGCTTCTGGAGTTATCCGATACCATTATAATAACCCTTATCAACCTAACTCTAATTCTTCTAATTCCTCACCTACCAGCAAGACAACCAATTCATTATCGATGTATCCTACACCCACTTATCTTTAACCTCCTTATCTCAATTCTTGTCATCTTATTTGCCGAGTTTAATAAGAGATATCACACACTTAACCAACGCAATCTGGAAGAGAACTACGAACGCTTTCGTATACTCTTCGATAACATGCCCATTGCCCTGTGGGAGTACGATGGGACAGAACTGATAAAATACTTTTCAGAGTTAAAGAAAAAGGGGATTGCAAACCCGAAAGAGTATCTCGAGAAAAATCCCAAAGAGTTGGAGAAAAGCTATACACTTCTAAAGGTCAGAGAAGTTAACCAACGGGCAGTAGAACTATACCGATTCAAAGATAAGGAAGATTTTATAAACAATATCAACAAACTCTTTAAAAGGCACAACGTAGAAGAATTTAAAGAGAGCATGATTCCATTTCTAAACGGCGGAACCTCAGATGAAAGAGAACACAGACATTACACCGTTGATGGAAAAGAATTAATCGTATTAAGAAAAGTATTCGTTCCACAAAAATACAAAGAAAACTGGAAACATATTATGGTAGCGGTGGTGGATATAACCAGCTTCAGGAAACTCCAGTACAAACTTCAGGAACGAGCCAACTTTCTGCAACTTGTTTTAAAAGTGGCAAAGGATATAAACAAAGAACTTGACATAGAGAAGTTGTTCCTCAATACCGTAAAGACAATCAGCTCGACATTGGGGTTCTACAACTGCAGTATATGGATGCTCGAAGATAATTTTTTGGTCCTGAAGGCCTTCTCCTTTGCCCAAACCTCCGATAAACCAGGGGAAAGGGTAGGCCTGGTGAATGAGAGATATCCGATAGAGGGAATAATTGGCTGGGCAATCACCGATAACGAAATAAAATATGTAAAGGATACCTCTAAAGACCCCCACTATGTAACACACTACAGCGAAATAAAAACGAAATCCGAGTGTACCATTCCTTTGAGGGACAAGGGGAGAGTTATAGGGGCTCTGGATATCCAGAGTGACAGAGTCGATGCCTTTTCCAGAGCTGATATAGAGGTGTTTTCCTCGGTAGCAGATCAAATATCTGTGGCTATTCGGAATGCTATGTCGTACAACGAAGCCCTAAAACGCACAGTGAGATTGGAAGCCGTAAACAACATTGCAAGAATAGTGAACACCACCTTAGATACCGATACAGTAATAGAAAAGGCATACATGACAATCAAAGAGATATTCAAATTCGATGCCTTTTACCTCGCGTTATACGACGACGAAAACGACACGATAGATTACAAGATCGTTGAAGATAGGGGAACAAGATTAAAATGGAATAAAATAAAACTAAGTAAGCTCAATAATTCAGCCTCATATGTAATACGAGAGAAAAAAATTATAAACCTTAAAGATGTACCTCAATTTATTCAAGAACATGTTAGTAACGACAAACAAATATACATACACGGGGAGATACCCAAAAAACTCCTCGCAGTACCCCTTCGCACAGAGGATAAAATTATTGGAGTTATCTCTGTACAATCGTACGGAGAAAAAGATTTTAATTCGGAAGACGAACTCTTCCTAAGTATCATCGCCGACCAAATAGCAACGGCTCTTAAAAACGCCAATTTGTACAATTCGCTTCAGCAAGAACTAATCAAGAGGAAAAAACTCGAGCATCAACTCCTACAATCCCAAAAGCTAGAGGCCATAGGAAAACTTGCAGGTGGAGTAGCCCACGAATTCAACAATCTGTTAACTGCCATAATTGGTAATGTAGATCTCCTACTATTAACACCCGGAAACGAAGAATCGGCCATGGAACTTATGGAAATACGTAATGCGGCAGAGAGAGCGGCAAGACTCACAGGGCAACTTTTAGCATTTGGTAAAAAGCAACTGATGGAAATAGAAAAACTAGACATAAACGAACAGATAATGGAGATGAAAGAAACTCTCCTGGCTCTTCTGGGAAAAAACATAGAGGTAAAGTTTGAACTCACAAACAAAAACACAACTGTTCGCTCTAACCGTACACAGTTGAGTAGAGCTCTTATTAATATAGTAACCAATGCAAAGGAATCTATGCCCGCCGGAGGCAGCTTAACCGTGAAAACGGACATAGTAGTAATAGATGAAGATACAATAGAGGCGGTTACGCCTCTTACACCCGGTAGATATGTAACTATAAAAATAATTGACACAGGGGTAGGAATTGAGGAAAATATCCTACCCCGTATTTTTGACCCGTTCTTTACCACTAAAAAATTCGGGGAGGGTCCGGGGTTAGGATTATCAATAGCCTACGGCATCATTAAGCAATTCGGGGGTGACATAACTGCCTCCAGTACACCAGGCAGGGGAACTACTATAACCATCTACCTACCTGCAGCCAAAAACTGAAATTATATATCATATAATAACAATAATCTACCCAAAAACTATGATATATTAAGATTGTAAATTCCAATCAGGCGTGATATATTAGTACTCAAAATTATCTTTATAGGAGGGACTTAATGAAGAAAAAAATTTTCATCTTGTTGGGGGTCCTGCTTCTCATAGTGACACCCAGTTTTCTTTTCGCACAAACCTATGGAAACGTAAAGCTACCGGTATTTTCACTTGAGAATACCATAAGCTTTTACCTTTTCCCAAATGCATTGGATGGTGCGTTTAACCTACAACCGTATCCCCCGGAATCCAATTTTAACTCACTTACAAGCGATTACCTATTCGGAGGGTTATCAAATTTTAACTGGGCATGGACAACTCCGGTTACTCTTACAGATTTTAGAATTACTCTTCCGGTCACAGTAGGCTTTTACAAACATGGAAAAATGCCATGGTCGATTATCAGTTCAGGATACGCAAGCACAACAAGCTCGGGTCTATCAAATGGGACATCAGTAACCACCACTACAAAGACAACCGGTACCGCTCCGACATTCACAAGCCACACATGGGTAACACAAACCACAGAGGAGCAGTACAAATGGCTCGATGCGGCGAATCTTGATTTTGGCGGTCAGTTCTTAATAGGCATAGGTGGTATCGATATCGGACTCGGCGTAAAATACTATCTCGAGCAAAATGCAAGTGGTGCCGCAGTAGCAACTTGGGCAAACAACAACAGAACAGAAATACAAACCTTTTACTACGATACAAATGCCGCCGACGCAACAGCAGCTCCTAATGCTGCCGTAGATTACACCATTACCTCAACATGGAATGAACCGGATACACTTTCGGAAATCTATCTTGTAGTGCCATTCATGATGCAACTGGGACAGATTGGCCTGGCCGGTTCGGCGAGTATGGATATTACAAATCGTGACGGAACTACTTTCAGTACCGCAGCTGCCCCTACGGATCCGACAACCAAGACTTACTCCAATCCCCACGACACCGGCCCCGGTGCAACCTACACTAACATAGAACAGAATAGCCTGGTAGACAAGGAACAAACCATTTCAATAGGGGCAAACACATCCGTCACACTTCCTCCCATTGTCAACGGAAACAAAAATAACAAATTCGTTTTAGGGCTGAGTGGAAACGTAGATATAAACAAAAAAGAACCGGAGGTAGATACATATACAACCCAGACATACAACTATGCAGGCGGAGGTGCAGCTCCTACACGCTCTACACGCTCAGAGTTTCAAGACACAACAAATTACAACGGATTTTTATTCTACACTGTAGAGGTTTCTACGGCTCACTATTTCTACTTTGACCTCTCCCCTGCCACACTTGGATTTGCCCCTAAACTATCCACAACCATAGGCAGTCCGGCATCCCTAGCCCCTTCAAAGTTCTACAAAACAACCGAACACTCAGTTACAAGAACAGACGGGGACAACGACGGAGCATTTACATCCGCTGCGGATACAATAACCACAACTGATACAACTTATACCAACAACAACGACGGGAATCCTTTTGAAGTTAAAGTATACATTGGACTTCCCGCCTCCCTAAAGGTTCGCCCAAAGGGATGGGTATTTGGGATGACATTCGGAGCGAATCTGGGAGTACAGTACTCCATCCAGTTTGTAACGGATAATCAGGACACTCAGACTACTCACACGGTGACAACCGATGGTACAGGTGCAACTTTAAACGATACAACCACAACCGCTGTCTCCGGCAGCTACTCAACAAGCAAAGTTAACCAGGCCTGGACATTTACCAACCAATCACTGTTCGGATTAAACTTTTTCCTCCCGGGGAATGCAACTCTTGATGTAATACTAAATACTAACAATCTATTCGTTTTCGATAAGTTAGTGGCTCAGTTGAGTATTCCATTGTAAAGAGATTAGTCTACATACAAAAAACCCTGCACTTTATCCGTGCAGGGTTTTTTAGTCACAACTCTGAATATTAACTATGGCAGGAATAGTCCTTAAACTCTTTACTACCTTAGAAAAATCCCTCCTGTTATCTAATTCCACAGTAAAAGAACCCCTTAAAACCTCACCGTCGTCCTCATCTACCTTCCCCTCTATCAGATGGCCGTTGTACTTCTTAAGCGCACCCTCTATCTCCGAGAATAAATTAGGGATTATCCTGGAAGTAACTCTAAACCTTCGCGTTGCCTTGGGAGAAACAGTTTCCCATTCTACCTCGATTTTCCTCTCATTAAAATCTTTAATGTATTTAAGATTGGGACAATCCGCCCTGTGTACTATAATTCCCCTCCCCCTGGAGACATAGCCTATAATTTCGTCGCCTGTAGTGGGATTGCAACACTTAGCAAGGCGTATCATCATATTACGCTCATTACCTATTCTTATACTAATCTTGGACTCATCAAGAACCCTCTGCTCTATAGTTCCACTAGTTTCTTCTACTACTTGAGGTTGAGGCATATGAACCGATTGGGAGGATTGAGATGTTTCCGTTACCTTTTTCTTCGCTATGATATTCCTATCGATTATTAAACCCGTTTCATTCTGATTTAACCAGTGCCTAATCTTAGACCTTGCCCTGGAGGTTTTAACATAGCGCAACCAGTTAAGATGGGGATGTGCATTGTTCGAGGTAATAATCTCCACCACTTGAGTACTCTTTAACTCCTGCTTAAGGGGAATAATCACCCCATCAGCCTTGGCGGCAAAACAGTGATTCCCTATTTCTGTGTGTATATGATAAGCAAAATCAATCGCTGTAGAACCCTTGGGAAGTTCTATGACATCTCCCTTTGGGGTAAAAACATATATGGTATCTTTTAAAAGCTCTCTCTTAATCTCCTCCAAAAACTCACTGGAGGCCGCCTTTGCCCCATCCCAGCTCTTCAACTTATTTATAATTGATAAATCCTCCTGTCTGATAATCTCTTTTGAGGTTCCTCTTTTATACAACCAATGGGCGGCAATACCGTTTTCGGCAGTTTTATGCATCTCTTTCGTCCTAATCTGTATCTCTATCATCTTACCACCGTAACCCATAACCGTGGTATGGAGACTCTGATACCGATTCGACTTAGGCATTGCAATATAATCTTTAAATCTCCCCGCTATAGGAATAAACAATTTATGGACAAGTCCTAATATCTCGTAACACTGACTCGTCGTATTTGTCAGTATCCTTATACCGAGAAGGTCGTATATCTCTTCTATAGACTTTCCTCGTTTTCGCATCTTCTGATAAATCGAATAGAAATGCTTAGCCCTCGTTTCAAGTTCTACCGGTATTCCCTCTCTCTTCGCCTCTCTGGCAATTGCCTCCTTAACTTTTTCAAGGTAGGCCGCCCTTGCCTTTTTCTTCTCCGCAACGTACTGTTTTATCTGTTTATAGACCTCCGGTTGCAGATACTTAAGAGATAAATCTTCCAGTTCTACCTTTATCCTGGATATACCAAGCCTTCCAGCAAGAGGGGCATATATGTCGAGGCATTCAGTGGCGATGCGTTTCCTGGACTCAGGGGGCAGATACTGAAGGGTGCGCATATTATGTAGCTTATCGGCGAGTTTGATAAGTATCACCCTTATATCCTTAACCATTGCAAAAAGCATCTTTCTTATGGTTTCCGCCTCTTGAATGGTTCTACTCTTACCACGGAGAAAGGATATTTTTGTTACACCGTGAACAAGAGATTCCACCTCTCTCCCGAACTGCTTTCTAAGCTCGGCCCTGGTTACCTCCGTATCCTCTATTACATCATGGAGAAGAGCCGCTATTATTGCCTGATAATCAAGATTGAGATCTATCAAAAGTTCGGCAACCGTTATAGGATGAATAATATAGGGTTCTCCACTTGCCCGTTTCTGATAGTAGTGAAGCCCTGCCGCCCATTTTGCCGCTTCTATTATCCTTATCCTTTCCCTTCTGGGATACTTTGAGAGCTTGGAAAAAAATGAGTTTAAAATCCTGGATATTTCCGCATCACTGGCAACCAGTTCCTCTGAGTGATTGTTCGCCGAAGAGATCCCATTTAACACTGATTGGTTACGAATCTTTTTTTCCATAGTATCTACCGCAGATAATCCTTTCCCTCTTCCCCAAATCCTTCCTCGTATATATATCTCTAAATCCCCGCGCACTCATAATAGCCCATAACTTTGTCATTTGGGAAGGGGCCGCCTCCAACATTAAATATCCACCCTCCTCCAGATAATCCGGGGCTTCCTCTATTACCCTAACGGCAATCTCAGTACCATCCCTTCCCCCGGCAAGGGCGACCACCGGTTCCACCCACCCTAATTTTCCCAAATTTTCGACCTCAGCATCGGTTAAATAGGGTGGGTTACAGGTAATAATATCATATTTCCCCGAAATGTTTTCAAAAACATCCGAAATAAAAAAAGGTATTTTTTTCCCTCCCAATATCTTAATCATATTTAACTCAAAGACATCCTTAACTTCTCTGGTGATATCGGAGGCGTAAACATCCACATCCCTGGCATTAAACTTAACAGCAATGGCCACACACCCAGAACCGGTGCATAGATCAAGTATTTTAGGGTTTCTCTTGGGACACGTTTTTGCCCTAAAAGTGTTATTACCGAGAAGGCTCAGCACTTCCTCAACAAGAACCTCGGTGTCGGGTCGCGGAACCAAAACCCTCTCATCCACATAAAACTCAAGCCCGTAAAACTCTTTTTTCCTTCTTATGTAGGAAACGGGTATTCCCCTACAACGTTTGTCTACATACTCTTTAAACCTGGCATACGAAACAGAATCAATCTCATCGGGAAGGCTTGCAAACAATTTTTCTTTACTAACAGAGAGAGCCTCGGCCAAAAGCACCGTAGCATCAAGCATGGGAGTTTCTACTTCCGCATAAAAAAGAATCGAATATCCCTCACGAAGTGCATCTTTTATCGTCATGACAGCTCACGCTTTAAATACTCCTCCCTAGCATTGAGCTTTAGCGCCTCTATTATTTCATCAAGGTCACCCTGCAGAATTTCTTCCAACTTGTACAGGGTTAGGTTTATCCTGTGATCCGTTACTCTGTTTTGAGGAAAATTGTACGTCCTAATCCTCTCCGAGCGATCACCCGATCCTATCTGGCTCCTCCGCTCCATAGAACGCTCTTCCTGCTTTTTTTTCTCCTCCATTTCATACAAACGCGCCCTAAGCACTCTCAACGCCTTAGCTTTGTTCTTGTGCTGGGATTTCTCATCCTGACAGGTCACAACCATTCCCGTCGGGAGATGGGTAATCCTTACAGCAGAATCAGTGGTATTTACACTTTGACCCCCGGGTCCAGAGGAGCGATAAACGTCTATCCTTAAATCCTCAGGATTTATCTCTATCTCTGTCTCCTCCGCCTCCGGAAGAACCGCCACCGTAACAGCTGATGTATGGATTCTCCCTCCAGATTCCGTTACAGGTACACGCTGAACCCTGTGAACCCCACTCTCATAGCGAAGATTTTCATAGACACTTTTACCACTAACGGAGAATATAATCTCTTTAAAACCCCCAATTCCCGTCTCATTAGAGGACATTATCTCTATCTTCCACCGCTTGGACTCTGCATAGCGAGAATACATCCTGAAAAGATCGGCAACAAACAGAGCTGCCTCTTCCCCCCCCGTCCCGGCTCGAATCTCCATAATTATATTCTTTAAATCAAGGGGATCCTTGGGAATTAGAAGGATTTTAAGTTTATCGAGAATCTGCTCCCGTGTTTTTTCCAGTTCTTTAAGTTCCTCCCGAGCGAGTTCTTTCATTTCCGTATCCGTGGATTCCTCTATAAGCTCTCTCGTACTCGAGATCTCATCATCCACCTTTCTATACCTATTGTATTCATCCACTATCTCACCAAGAGAGGAATATTCCTGAGCCACCTCTCTGTAGCGCTTGTTATCCTTGATAATCTCCGGATCAGACATCAATTTTTGAAGTTCTTCGTAGCGTTTTACTTTGCTATCAAGTTTTTCAAATATTCCCTTCAACATAGGATCCTTTAAAATTTTTCTTCAAACAGCGGACAGCTGTACACGACGATTTCTATACCATTTTTCTCCGGGTCCCTTACCGCCTTTACCGACTCCTCAAAACGCTTTAAAATAATACATTTATCCCTCTTTTTGCAAAAGGGACAGGCACCGTTCCCACGGGGGCTCACTTTTAGTTCCATTGTGATAAATTAACAAATATAGATATTTCTTTCAATTGCTATAAACAAGATTTTATATTCCACTCAAACAAGACTTGAACACAATCGTTCATTTTGGTACAATACCACAACAGTTTCGTTCAATAATGCACTAATAAAAACAAAAAAAGATACAAAAGGATGGCAGATGAAAAACGATATAGCAGACGTTGCCATAGTCGGAGCCGGAGTAATAGGAGCCTCCATAGCCCGCAGACTCTCTATCTACAACCTTGACATAGCAATTGTGGAAAGGGAAACGGATGTCTCTTTTGGTGTCTCCAAGGCAAACTCCGGAATAATTCATGCGGGTTTTCACCACAATCCTACAACTCTTAAGGCCAAATTGGAGATTACGGGAAACATAATGTTCGACAACCTCCACAGAGAACTCAAGTTTCCATTTAAACGCTGCGGGATTATAGTAGCGGCTCTATCCGTAGAAGAGATGAAAACAATAAGTGAACTCTACGAACAGGGGCTAAAAAACGGGGTCATAGGAATAGAGTTATGCGGAAGAAAGAGACTTTTAACTCTGGAACCAAACCTCAGCCCGGATGTAGTGGGAGGTCTATACGCCCCAACAGGGGGAATTATAGAACCCTACAGATTTGTGTTTTCCCTTATCGAATCAGCTAAAAAGAACGGGGTAAAGATTATTACCAATTACGAGGTGGTAGATCAAAACTACAGTAATGGAATCTACACCCTCTACTCTCCAGGGGGAGATACATTGAAGGCACGCTATGTAATAAATGCAGCAGGTCTTTATGCAGATGCCATTTCAAAATTATTTAACGCACACGAGTTTCAGATAACCCCTAGAAAAGGGGAATACTATCTGCTTGACAAAAATATCGAATACACCCCATCCAGGGTTATTTTTCCTGTGCCTACAAAAATTTCAAAAGGGATACTAATAGTCCCAACCGTAGAGGGAACAACGCTCCTTGGACCAACAGCAGACAGTATAGCGGATAAGACGGATCTACAAACAACACGTGAGAACTTTGAAAAAATCTTCTATAGTACAAGAAGGCTTATCCCTGAGATTTCGGAGCGAGACATAATTACATCCTTTGCGGGGATAAGACCCGCCACAAGAGAGGGTGATTTCATAATCAATACCCATCCCAACGCGCCACATTTCATAAACGCTGCCGGCATACAATCAC
>Ga0256914_1003320_pt1 | contig 12726 bp, 10 predicted proteins | sample HulkmetaG_FD_191571 | JGI IMG/M metagenome (GOLD analysis project Ga0256914, IMG submission 191571) | Hydrothermal chimney microbial communities from Main Endeavour vent field at the Juan de Fuca Ridge, Pacific Ocean - Hulk | ecosystem: Environmental > Aquatic > Marine > Hydrothermal vents ...
CCGACGGAATCAGCATCAAACTGTCTCTCTGCCGTTCTTCTTCCTTAACAATCAAATCTTTAATCTTCATCCTCACTATTATAACTCAAATCATTATTATTTTACCCTGACCGCCTTCTAATTTTTTCACCCTCCATAAAACTCCCTCAGTAAATTGTTTAGAAAAACCATTAGCAAATTGTTTTGTAAAAGCCTCAAAACCGTTATCACCATTTAAATCATCTCTACTATCAATCTTATGAACACATCCATAAACTCCGCTTTTCCCAGGAATTGCAAGCTTATGTTCTACCCAAACATTCAAGTCATCATCTGCTTTCTTTGCTGCTATCTCTAAAAGCATAGGCAGTAACCCTATCATCAAATCTACTCCTCCCGCAGACCGACTATTTGCCAAATCATACTGCTCATTTAACTCTCTTAGTTTATCCCAATCACACAACAACTCTAACATCCCAGAAGACAATATCAACCGTATCGCTTCCATATGCCAATCATATCTTATTCTCCAATTAAAACTTAAACTTTCTGGCAAACCCAAAGCCACTAAATTTCTAAAAGTAAGTTCCACCACCCCATCTTCCCCCGCCCTTTCTCTTAACTCATTCATCTTCCGCCAAAACCACTCCAACGAATCCATTCCATCAGGTGGTTTATTCAAAAACACATGGTTATTTTCTTCTCCTAGTACCTTGCCTGCTGCCATAAAATCATGAACCATTATCATTTTTCGCCCCAAAATCTTTCTTTCACTTTTCATAACCTGCCACACTTCCACAGCTTTATCTAAAATAAATTCTTCTGGATTAAACTCCCCGTGATTTTCCTTAGCTTTATCCGAAGGTCTCACTCCAACAACTTCAACCCCAACTCCTAATTTCCTCAAAACCATCTCTAAAGTTTTTACTTTATGCTCTGCACCAGTTAAAAAATAAACCTCTTTAAATCTCATACAGAACAAAAAACCCCGCCATGAGGCGGGATCTATCCTTATTTTTGATTTGTAAATAAAAAATTCTTCCTTTCATCTACACATTGATTATACACATAGAACTTTATAAATCAACAATTAGCGATACAAACCACCATAGTTCTTATTGGGATCTAAACTTGAAAATAATGCATCGGGAGCAACAACTAAATTTAATGCCTCAGAAGAGGCATATTCCTTTGCTTGTAACATTGTTAATACCGTTGGTCCCCAAGGAGCTTGTCCTAAATCAGGCATCTGACTAGTTTCATCACCAATATTACTGCGCATCCGCTTCATAAACCCATTTTCCCTCCATAGCACTTCTAAACTTGGAGGTCGGTGCTGTAAATTAATTCCCGTCTTTAAAATCACTGCTTCTTCCAAATCCATTCCCAGCGCCTTCGCCCTCTCCCTCAAATTTTTCACTAACTCACCATCCTTATCCTTATCCCTTTGCCCCTCCATAATTCTTTTTAATTCCTCGTCTCCCACTCCTTCTAACTTCAACCAAGCATAAAGAAGTATCACCACATCCGCCATCTCACTTACCACTTTCCATCTCTCCAAAGCATCATCCCACTCCCACCACTTTCCCTTGCTTGGTTTTGACTCAACTAACCTCGACTCCCTTTTTCCCTCTTCTTTCAGTTCTCTTAATTCATTTGATAACAACTGTTTTAACTCATCACTTCCATTCTCTTCTCGCGAATCTGCCTGAAGCTCTTCCCACCAATCCAACACTGACATCATCAATGGCACATTGCTTTGCATCAATCTCGACTTCTCCCCCGGTGGCAAGAAAGCCAATCTTGTCAGATCTTGCCAATTTTTCACTAACTCTGGACAAACTTGAACTTCTCTCTCCATCAACAGACCACTATACCTAGCAAATAGCCACAAAAGCAACCCTCACATTTAATATCTCATCCAATCAAACCAACTCATTCTCATCCTATTCAATAATCTTTCTCTTTCTTAGAACTCGCAAAATCTTTTGATGAATCCTTTCCACCGGCAAAATCTCCCCCTTACTATTTACACACTTAATCACTTCCCAATGCTTATACTTCTTTGCTAAATCTAAATACATATTTAAAACTTCTTTTTGATACTGAACATTAGCTTCGTTAATATCTTTCCCTCCATCTTTTAAATAGCGTCGACTTTTAGCCTTAGCTTTTTTCTCCAATAATCGCTGTGATACTTCTACCGGTACATATAAAAACAAAACCACGTCTTCCTTAGGTAATTGGTGTTCTTTATATTCCATTTGATATAACCACTTAATAAACTCTTTTCTTTTTTTCTTCTCTACCCTAACTGTTTGAAAAGCAAAAGAAGACGTAGTATAACGATTGGCTACGACCACATTCCCCTCCTCCAACCAATCAACCAATTCATCTCTAGCTGTTAAACGATCTAAAGCATAAATCAACGAAGCCAAGTAAGGATTAACCTGATCTAAATCTCCCAATTCTCCCGCTAAAAATCTTCCTGCCATCTTACCATGAAAAGAAGTATAATAACGCGGAAAATCAATATATTTACTTTTAATCTTATTCTTTTTCAAATAATCCAATAACAATTTTGTTTGAGTTCCTTTGCCAGAACCATCTGTCCCATCAATCACGATCAGCTTCCCTTTTCTTCTTTTCATAGCCTCAAAATGTTTAAGATGTTTCTTTAAAACACTTTTGATGTTTCCCTTCGTATAATGAGCTACATACAGTTCTGGATGGCCCTCAATCATCATTGGTAAAGGTACTTCTGCATCTTCGTAATATAAAGCTAACACTGGCTTGCCAGTATCCAAAGCATACTCCATTAAAAATGCTGTTCCCCAGGACGGGGCTGTCACATCCGCAATCATTACTTCAGCCTTATCGATCGTACTTTTCTCTCTTTCAAATAATTCTCTTGGATCTAAACCTTCACCTGCCTTCAAATCAGGATTAATCACTGATTTATTCAAAACTTCATGACCTAATTGATCCAACGACTTAACTGTCTTAGTATAAACTGGTAATAAGCTTCTATCTAAAGAAACGGCAACCCCGTAATAAATTTTCATACCTCACCTATCCTACTACACTTTTTTTATCTCAATCAAGATATCAAACTAAATCAAATCTAACTAAATAATCTACCTACTTCATAAATATCTCTAAGTTTTAGATCAACTTCTTTACAATCTTTTTTTATTATCCCTACTTTCATCCCCACGTTTCTTGCTCCCACTGCGTCTGTCTCACACCTATCTCCTACATAAAAACACTCTTCTGCTTCTATCCCTAGCTCTGTTAACACCTTCTCAAACGGTTCTCTTTGAGGTTTTACCCAACCATAATCATAACAACACACAAAACTCTCAAACCAATCTTCCTCTATCCCCAACAAACTTAACTTTCTTCTTACTTGTCGTCCCACTCCATTAGAAATCACAAATAAACGATATCCTTTACTTCGTAATTCTTGTAACATCTTCATTAATTGTTTATCCTTTTCTAAATACTGCTCCAAAGGAAACTGATCAAATAATTCTTGAAAAAATCGTTCACCATCAAAGCCAAAACTCTCCATAGTTGCTGTATTACTTCCCAACAACTCTTTCTTTCTAAGATATATCTCCTCTGCTTCAACTAAACTTACCCCCAACTTCTCCGCTAATTTTTCAAACACATCTTGTCGTAACTTCTCTCTAAAAAATTCTTCCAACTCTTGAGGAGCATGATAAAGTGTTCCATCCACATCAAACCCAATCGCTTTAATTTTTTTCCTCCAACCACCTCCTTGCATACCTTCTCATTGTACCATATACTTATCTTACGGGGACGGACCCTGTAAGATATGCCAGCTAAATACCGTTATAAAACATACGCGCCAAACTCTTATTATCATCTCCTCAATCGAGGTATCGAAAAACGCTCCATCTTTCAAGATAAACAGGATTATGCCGTCTTTCTTTCTTACCTTAAACTCTATCTCACTCCCCCTCAAATCATTGACAAACGCCAACTTCGCTCTCACCCTATCTTACAGGGTCCGTCCCCGTCATTTATCCAACCACCATCAAGAAAACTCAACAACTACTATCAACACATCACTCTTCTCGCTTACTGCCTTATGCCCAACCATTTCCATCTCATGGTTCACCAAAAGAACAAAACCGACATTCAATCTTTCATGCGCTCCTTACTTACCAAATATTCCATGTATTTCAACAAAAAATACAACCGCGTTGGTCCCCTATTCCAAGGACGATATAAAGCAGTTCCTATTAAATCAGAACAACAATTCTTATATCTAAGTAAATACATTCACCGCAATCCAATACCAATTTTAGGGGAACGTCCCCTAAAGTCTTATGAATATTCTAGTTATCAAAATTATATTGGTATTAAGCAACAAAAATGGGTAAAGCCAAAAAATATATTGAGTTACTTTTCGAAAATAAGACCAAACAATTCATATCAACAATTCGTTGAAGAATCTGCGATAGAATTAGATAAAACTCTAACTCTAGAATAATAACAATTCCTACGCTGGATCCTGATGATATTGCTCCCCTGCAATCATCGCCTTGAACGCTTTTTCTAACTCAATTCCCACATACATCGCATGAGCCGGATCTCTTAAATACTGCCAATCTGTTAACAGCCACATTACTTCATGGGGCGTTCTTCCTACTACCTCCTTCAACAACCCTCCACCATCCGGAGCAAATAAACTTGCTTTGAGTAACTTGCGACATTGTTTTGGTCTCATTTTAAGCTCGTGTCTTACTGCCATTGGTACTCCCCCAGTTGGTTGCCATATCTTCTCCCAATCCCTTTTATAATCTTCAGCTTCCACTACTTCTACAATCACATTACCTCTCTTATCAAAATCAAAATGAACCGCCGGTGTATAACCTAATTCTTTTAAGTACCATTGATCTAACAAATCACCTACTAATATAAAATCATCACTATACATATGAGCACTATGAGAAATCATTGTTAAATAACCCATCTTTAAACCAGCGTAATCAGCAATATCCTTTTGAAGCTTTCGTAAAGCAAAAGTATTTCTCGGCCACCCATGAACCATATCATGACTTCGAAAATGAGCTGTTAAGAAAAATCTATCATCCTGAACACTGCCTAAAATCATTACTAAACATGGTGTATCCCCTTTATTAGCTCGCGACCAATCCAACTTAGGATCAGTAGTAATCGCAATCATTTTCTTGCTTGTCGGCCTATTCTTAAGCAACTCTTTCATTTTTTGAATTTGATCAACTCCAAAATGCTTTCTCATCCTCATTCCATAGTTATAAGCTACTCCAGGAACTTCTCGATCTGTCATAATCTCCGCATAATACGCTTCAAGTTCAGCTCGTTCAAAAGGTAAATATTCAGGAAAATAAATTTGATCAGGATCTTCATCTTCAACCACTGCCACCATATTCAAAACTTCTTTAATCTCATTATCTTTAGAATAACGCGAATACTTTGGTCTTCCATATTTATATATCTCGTTCAACAACTTCAACCAAGTCTGGGCTACCGTCTTTCCTCTTACATAAAATCCAGTTTGTTCACTTGGTAAAACCTGTAATTTAGGTTCTGATTTAGGAAATACTTTAGGTTTTGGTAAAAAAGGAGTTTTGTTTTCTTTCGACAATTCTTCCACTTTTTTTCGAAACTCTGCTGCCGTTTTTCCTCTCAAATCAACTATCTCAACATACTTTCTAAACTCTTCAATCGCTTCATCAGGAATCTCTTTTTCAATTTCTCCTCTCCCCCCAACGATTTTTCTAGCTTTATCAACCCCGTTTTTTTTAAACATTAACAAAGAATGTCCCGATAAAGACATCTCACTTCCCCAAATTACAATCGTCCGAATATTGGGATTAGCAAAAATATTCCGCATCATCGCATTAATTCCTTGAGCTGAATACAAATTTCCGATTACGTTATACTCTAGTCCCGACAACAACTTATCGACAACATCTCTTTCTGTCCATAAAGTACAAATTCCTAAGTGATGTTCAGGATTATTAACATGCAAAATTTCGTGATATAAAATTGGCCATCCTTCTACCGGCTGTACTCTTTTCTGTTTTTTCATCTTTATCTCCTTTCTCTATCTTTTAGCCACACACACTATAACCACAGCTATAACATTTCTTACACCCTTCTTCGATTATTAACTTACCACCACAATTGGGGCATTTATTTTCATCTTTGTTATTTTTATTTTTGAAAAAAACATTTTTAGCTTTTGATTTTTGATTCTTTAACCCTACCTCTAATACCTGACCATCACGCGAACCATCACGATAAACAGTCAAGCCTTTACAACCCAACTTACCCGCTAACAAAAATACTCGCATCACATCATCTACTGAAGCCGAATTCGGTAAATTAATCGTCTTAGATACTGCATTATCGGTATATTTCTGAAACGCAGCTAACATCTCTACATGAAAATCTGGTTCAATTTCCATAGCAGTTACAAACACCTCTCGAATCTTCTTAGGCAATTTTTTCATCTGTCGCACTCTTCCCACTAAAGAAATCTCATCAATCAAGTCATCACTATATAAACCATTTTCATACTTTATTGCTCTAATCAAATCCCGATTAACCTCGGGTAATTCCAATTCATCCATACTTTTACGTTTATAAGCTAAAGCAAAATAAGGTTCAATTCCACTCGAAGCTTCCGCTAAAATCGAGATCGAACCAGTCGGAGCAATTGTCGTTACAGTTGCATTCCTAAATTGCTTATAACCCCGTTTCTCCCACAAAGAACCCTTAAAATTAGGAAAACTTCCTCTTTCTTTAGCTAAAGCTTCAGATGCCTCCCAACCAGTTCTCTGAATAAATTTCATTACTTTTCTTGCTAAACTCAAAGCTTCTTTACTATCGTAAGGAATACCTAACTTAACTAACATATCCGCCCATCCCATTACTCCTAAACCAATTTTCCTATTTCCCCTTACCGTCCTAGTAACCTCCTCCAAGGGATAATCACAAACATCAATCACATTATCCAAAAATCGAACCGCTATCTTAATTGTCTCCGCCAATTCCTGCCACTTAATCTTTTTTCCATACCAACTATGTCGTGGCACTTCTACAAATTTAGCTAAATTAATCGAACCAAGATTACAAGCTTCATAATTTAATAACGGTTGTTCTCCACAAAGATTAACACTTTCAATTGGTCCTAGTTGAGGAGTGGGATTATCTTGATTAATTCGATCAATAAAAATAACGCCAGGATCACCTCGATGCCAAGCCATTCTTGCTGCTTCTTCCAAAATTGATCTTGCCGAAATCGTTCTCACTACCTTTCCATTACGAGGGTTAATCAACTTCCATTCTTTATTCTTTTCTACAGCTTTCAAAAACTTTTTTGTTAAAGCAATCGAATAGTTAATATGCTCAAAATTATTCCCCCCTTCTTTACAATGGATAAATTCCATAATATCAGGATGAGACACAGGCAAAACTACCATATTGCCAGAACGCCTCTTCCCCGCTTGCAAGTAAATATCCGAAGCATCATTGATCAACTGCATCAAAGCAATCGGTCCACAAGCTGAACCACTAGTCGTCGCCACTCGATCTCCTTTAGGTCGAATATGGCCAAAATTAAATCCTACTCCTCCACCATACTTCTTTAAAATCGAAGATTTTTTTAAAGACTCAAAAATACCTTCAATATCATCAGGCATCGGCATCACAAAACAATTAGCTAATTGATTATTCTTTGTTCCCGCATTAGCTAAAGTCCTTCCTCCAGGTAAAAACTTCCTTTCCATCATCACTCGTAAAAACTCTTTCTCCCACTTCTTTCTTTCTGTCTTTTTTTCAACTTTAGCCATCAATTTTGCTGATCGTTTAAAAATTCCCGCTACAGACTCAATTGGTTCACCATTCTCATCTTTTAATAAATATTTTTCTTTAGCTACCAGCAAAGCGCTATAACCCAAACCAACATCATCATGAACTCCCAAAGCTCTTTTCTGGGCTTCTATCTGCCGTTTTCTCTCTCTATTTATGATGTAAGCTTTAGCCGTTTTGTAATGTCCTTTCTCCAACAAAACCCTTTCCACCATATCTCCAATTTCTACACTCGAAACTTTACCCAACCTTCCAAAATGATGTTTTAATTTCAAAACTACCTCATTAGCCAACTTAAGACTTAGATCATAATCAGTTCCTCCAACATCTTGAGCTGCCAAAAAAATAGAATCAGCAATCTTGCGAATATCCAAGTCCTCAATCTTCTCGGATCGTTTTAAAACTTTAATTTTTTTTCTTCGTGGCATACCATCTATCCTAACCAATCAAACACTCTTAGCGCAAGATCTCAAACTATATCATTAACTTTCAATCTATCTTCTTAGCTTCACTCAACTTCCAACCAGCCCACTTGCACTTAGGATATTTAGCACAACCATAAAAAGTTCTTCCTTTTCGCGTTCTCCGCACCACAATCTTATTTCCACATTCAGGACAAACATAACCCTTAACTTCTTCAACATATGGAGCTTTATAATCACATTCAGGAAATCTCGAACATGACAAAAACTTACCAAATCTACCCATTCTAATTACTAGCTCACCTTCTTTACATTTAGGACACTTTTTACCCGTCGATTCCACTGCAATTGCCACTCTCTTGCTTACTTTTTCAACTTCCTTAACTTTAGTTATAAATGGTTCCCAAAAGTTTCTTAAAACCTGAACCCAATCTTTCTTTCCTCCAGCAATCTCATCTAACTCATCCTCCATCCTCGCAGTAAAATCATAATCCATAATTTGCTTAAAATTCTCATCTAAAAACTGAGTTACCGCCCTTCCAATATTTGTCGGCTTAAATCTTTTCGCTTCCTTTTCAACATACATCCGTCCTTGAATAGTAGAAATAATGGTGGCATAAGTCGATGGTCTTCCAATTCCTCGCTTCTCCAACTCTTTAATTAAACCAGCTTCCGTATATCTAGCGGGAGGTTTGGTAAATTTTTGTTCGCTAATAACATTTATATAGTCTAGATTTTCATTCAACCCCACCTTTACCAACTCAACATCAGTTTCTTTTTTAGCCAATTTCTTCCAACCTAAAAATTTTAGTAATTTTCCTTCAGTTTTTAATTCATAATCATTATCACTAGCAACCTTAATCACTGTTTTCATATAAACAGCTGCTTTCATTTGTGACTGAAGCATTCTCGTTCTAATCAAATCATATAATTTAGCATGGCTTTGATTTAACTTACCTCCTCCAATTGCCTCTGAACTAACCTCTATTCTAGTTGGCCTAATAGCTTCATGAGCTTCTTGAGCTACCTTAGATCGAGTTTTATATATATTTGGCTTTGCTGGTAGATATTCGTCACCAAACTCCTTTTTGATCCAATCTCTAGTCGCCATAACCGCCTCCATTGCTAAATTAACCGAATCAGTACGATGGTAAGTAATCAAACCTCGCTCATACAAATCTTGGGCCAAACTCATCGTTCTTTTAGCTGACCAACCAAAAACATTAGCTGCTGTTTGTTGCAAAACTGAAGTGGTAAATGGAGCCGGTGCTGGTGATTTTATTTCTTTTTCTTGAACTTCCTTAACCCAATACTTAGCTTTTCTTAAATCTTCCTTGACTTTTTTCATCTCTTCTTCGGAACTCAACTCTATCTTTTTATTCTTAAACTTATCTAGTTCCACCTTTAAAATACCCGCTTTTGCTTTCAACCTTACCCACATTTCCCAATATTCTTTAGGCTTAAATGCTTCTCGTTCTTTTTCTCTTTCCACAACCAACTTTACTGCTACAGATTGAACCCGACCAGCCGACAGTCCTCGCCTCACTTTTTTCCATAGCACAGGCGATAAAGTATAACCAACTAAACGATCCAAAATTCTCCTAGCTTGCTGAGCATTAACTAAATTAAAATCAATTTCTCCAGGAGATTCTAAAGCTGCCTTAATCGCTCGTTCAGTAATTTCATGAAAAGTTACTCTTTTGAAATTTTTTAAATCTAACTCCTTCTTCCCTCTATGACTCAAAACCCAAGCCACGTGATAAGCAATAGCTTCACCTTCTCGATCAGGATCAGTAGCTAAATAAATCTCTTTAGCTTGCTTAGCCAACGTCCTTAATTCTTTGACTATCTTATTTTTCCCCTTAATAATTTCATATTCTGGTTTGAAATTATGATCCACATCAACTCCCAAACCACTTTTTGGTAAATCGCGAATATGTCCCATCGAAGAAGTTACTTTAAACCCTGATCCCAAAAACTTGGTTAAAGTTTTAGCCTTAGTAGGTGACTCGACAACAATCAACTTCATTCTTCAATAATAACACACCCCCCTTTCATATCAATGGTCGGACCCTTCAAAGGGTCCGACCCTTGATATAATCTCCTCCACTATTTCTTCCACGACTTTCATCAATTTCTGCCGCTCTTTTTCATCAAATCTCATCAAAACATATTTTTCTCCAGAAATTTTCTTTTCTCTCCTGTTTTCTACTCCCACCCTCACCCGCCAAAAATCTTTGGTTCCCAACTCCATCTCCACCGACAAAACTCCATTATGTCGTTTTGGACCCTTGCCTTTTTGGATCTTAAATTTTCCCAACTCAAGATCCAAATCATCATGGATTACCCATAAATCATCCAACTTTATTTTGTAAAACTGGACCACTTTTATTATTGAAACACCACTTTTATTCATAAAAGTCATCGGTTTTAATAATAAAACATCATCAATCTTCACTAATTCTCCATCAAATTTTTTAATAAACTCAAAATCAACACTTTGGTCACCAAACTGATTCTTCAACCTATCAACTACCATAAAACCAAGATTATGTCTTGTTCCCTCATATTCTTTACCTGGATTTCCCAAACCTACAATCAATTTCACAACTATTAGTATCCCTTATCAACCTCCGTCTATCAAGTCCTATCTGTCCGATGCCATCTGACGAAAGATTCTATCATTTTGTCTTGAGCGGAAGAAAAACTTATCGGAACAGGCGACGAGCATGGTTCCCACCGACAGGTGGGATCGTCAGCCGTGAGATAGAGGACGGCTCCGTCGCTGGACGAAGAACGTCCGTTTTTTCGCAGCCAAGACAAAGTGATAGAGGAAGCAGAACTAGACAAATCGGGATTAATACATATAGGTTCGTAACCTATATGTACCTCCGAACTCCTAACTCTGCTCTCCAAACAAACTCTACTCTATCTCTTCCACCGATGTAATCGGCCAAGCTCCACTCTGAATCATCTCAATATTTCCTTCAAAACTTGGTCTATCAGGAAAACCAGGAACTACATAAACATCTTTCCCTTGATCCAAAGCAAAACCTACGGTAATCTTAGTTCCAGATTTAACATAAGATTCAGTTACCAACACCGCTCGACTTAAGCCAGCTACAATTCGATTCCTAACTGCAAAGTTCTGCGGTTTCGGTTTCTCATCATCTTCATACTCACTCACTATCAATCCTCCCTTAGTTATTATTTCCTTTCTCAACCTAAAATGTTCTGGGGGATAAGTTATCTTCAGACCATGAGCTAAAACCGCCACCGTTTCCCCTCCCCATCGCAAACATTCTTCATGTGCCACTCTATCTATTCCTCGTGCAAGACCAGATACAATCACAAATCCTCGTCTTACCAAATCCCGCACAAATCTTCTCGTTATCCTCTCCCCATCTCTAGTCATCCTTCTTGTTCCCACCACCGCTATCATCTTTTCCTGGTTCAATAAATCAACATTCTCTCCTTCAACAAACAACCGCTTCGGAGGATACTTTATCTCTCTCAATCTCTTAGGATAGTTCTTATCCCTAAACTCTATTACTCCCCTCACCCTTCCATCTTACCATTAATCTATATACTCTCTTCCTCTCCGCAAACTTACCAGCTTACCTATCACCTCTCCATACAAAGTATCAGGGAAAAAGATAGCCAACAAAGTCACTAATCTCCAGAAAGGATAAAACTCATCGTCAATCAATTTTTCCAAAAACCCGTACCACTCCAAATCTGGTTGAATAAACCCTCCTTTAGCTAAGGGATTATTGTAAGGAGCTCCCCAAACAGCTGCCTCCCAAATTTCCCCATCTCCATCTTCTCGCCAAACATAAAACTTAGCTTCAGCAAAGCGATCAGCAATAGAACTCTCCCTTTCCGGCTCCATCCTGTCTTCTTCCCCCTTCATAACCCCCAACTGATTCCGTATCTTTTTCCCTTCTTCCCGCCTCTTTGACCCACACTTAAATCCTTTATCCCCTAACCGAGATACAAAATCCTCATAAAACTCTTCTGCTAAATCAGGCTCTAACACCACCAAACTAGTCCTAAAAACATCATTAATTTCTTCCATTTTTTTCTTTCCTACCAACAACACCTTTCTAAAGAAGGATTGAAAACTCTTTTCTCCCTTATCTACCCAAACTACTCGCACTTCTCGTCCATCACTCATCTGATAAAGTCGTACTCCAGCTTCACCTCCCACCTCTCCCCAATCCACTACTTCTTCCGTCTTAATCAAAACCTCCTCCAAAAACTCTCTTAATCTCAACTCACCCAAATCAAGTTTAGCTTCATAATCACTCCGAACCCTCATCATTCCATAAAACAAACCAAACCATCTCGCAATCTCAAAACTCTCTCGCCCGCGCCCCCTTATCATTCGCTTTACCATTTCTTTTAAACTATAACTTCTAGCCTCATTCATTAC